>TARA_R110002110_G_scaffold391000_3_pt1 | contig 22830 bp, 16 predicted proteins | sample TARA_R110002110 | Tara Oceans TARA_R110002110 (sample SAMEA4397330) | marine metagenome | biome: Polar Biome; feature: [SRF] surface water layer (ENVO:00010504); material: water (ENVO:00002006), including particulate matter (ENVO:01000060) such as... | depth 5 m
GATCGGATCGACCGTTACAAAAACTGTGGCAGGTGTAGAAACCAGAGCCCCATCTGATACTGTATAGGTGAATTCAGCAACACCACTAAAATTGTCGTCAGGTGTGAAGGTGACCGTTCCATCACCATTTAAAACAATAGTGCCGCCAGGTCCACTGGTAACACCACTAATAACAAGTACATCCCCATCTGTATCAAAATCATTACCTAATAACTGGGATGCGGTATAGGTTATAGCTGTATCTTCTGTGGTTGACAAAGCATCATCATTGGCAACGGGGGCGTTATTATCTACAACAGTTTCCACCGTTGTTCCATCGGCTAGGGTCTGTTGATCTGTGTCAGCCGTGGAGTTAATCAATGATGGCAATGTTAAGTCTGGATCTAAACCAGCTACAGGTATCGTTTCACCACCGATCAACGTAAACTGGAGACCCTGTCCAATTTCATTACCAGATGGTCCCTCTTCCCCCGCTGCCGGTTCTTCAAGAACTTCTGTAATATCCTCTCCGTCTTCAAGTAGTCCCAACAACTCCTGAAATTCGGGGTAATCGTCATAACCCTCAACCTTGACGAGTTGAGAAAAGCTTTCTTCAGTGGCATACAGTGCCGCTGCCTTCGGTAAGGACCGAATAGATCCATCGAGGACAGTGACAACCTGTGAATCATCTATCACCGTAAGGATGTCACCTTGTCTGATGACATCTCCCAGGTTGAGCTCACGGGTTGACTGATCAGGGTTGATGACAACAACTTTGGCACCCTCAGAAGAGGTTATAAACCCAATTGCTTCAGGGGATTCATTCAACTTAACCATATTGGTATCTGTTACTTGCTCACTCATTCTGGCCACCTTTTTTGTTCACTCCGCCCGGTTTTATCTATTACCTTTATCATTTATAGCTGCAGTATTACTAATAGCTACAACTCCACGCCCACTTTGTGTAACAAGTTACCCATTGCGTGAAATAAACGGTATTCATTAAAAACAAGATCAAGTTTTGCTGAAGCTAACAATGTTCGTGCATCAATCATTTCATTCTCGGTATTAAGGATATCCAGCAGTGTTCTTCGCCCAAGATCAAACTGTTTTATATAAGCATCCTTCGTATGCTGTGAATCGGACACATAATCCTCAAGCATAGGGATTTGATCTCTTATGGCTTCATAGGCTACCCATGCCAAGCGCGTTTCCTGCTGTACTTGTCGATTAGTATTGTTTCGGATTTCTTTGGCCTTCTCGACGAGATGAGCAAATTGTTGTTTGCGAGCCACATCAGACCGACCATTAAAAAGGTTATACCGCATACGCAACATTACCTTCAGGTCATCTACTTGCTGTTCAACACCATCGATATTGTCATTAAGGTCTCTTTCCAGTTCTACATGGAACTGCGGATAGAATGTACTTTTAGTTTGTTCGTAACGGTAAGAAACGGCATCGATATCTGAACCTGCAGACTTGAGCAAAGGATGCTTATCAATGGCTGAGTCGAGAGCGGCTTCCAAATTAACAGGAAGGCCTTGCTCGTTCGAAACAGGTGCCACTAGCTGGTTTTTATCCGGGTACTGGCCGACCACACGCTGAAAATTTGTTTTTGCATCTAAAAGATTAGCTGTTTGGTTAATAACATTGGTTCTTGCCAAGGCTAAACGTCCTGATATTTGATCAAGATCAGCTCGACTCCCTACACCGGAGTCATAACGCTTTTTCATCTTTTCATAAATATCTTTATGGGTCATCAGGGTCTGGTTCGCTAGTTCAAGAATATCTTCTTGCTTCATCACCTCCAAAAAAGCGCGAGTGACTTCAAGAGCTACATCCTCACCTACTGACCTAGCTCGAAAAGAAGCACTTTCATAGCGTGACATTTGGTTTTTATATTCATTTGAGGTATTGAAACCATCAAAAACCAATTGACGTATATTTAACTGAGCCTCTTTGCGTTCCAGTTCATTTCTTGTTCTGTTCGGATTTGAAAACTGTCCTGATACTGGATCACGCTCCTGAAAGCCTATGCCTGCCGTGACATCAACGGTCGGCAAATAACCACCCCAAGCTTCCCGAACCTGTTTATCCCGTGCATTCACTTCCCTTTGTTCAGCTAAAATTTCGGGGTTTGACTGAAGAGTTTGCGCAATAGCATCATGCAAACTCAATGAATCTGCTTGTAGTTGATATGAAAGTGCCAAACAGCTTCCTGCAAAGAGGCTTAACCAATAACGCTGAAACATAATACTTTTACCTTTTTTTATTTATTAGTTTCGTACATCCCAGTACAAAACCCCTAGATAATGATTAAAATTTTTATTAGTACGAACATGTTTATTTACAGAATATTTCGACCATTAATCCTGCAAAATCTATATAAAACATGTACCTAAATCAAATTGGGTTTCCTAGTATGATTTGTATCACAAGAAAAAAGGGTCGGGTTACCGTTTAGCCAGGACAAATTACCGTTTGAGAGATTTATGGCTAAATTGTAGGGATTCTGGATGGTTAGCTGCGAATGTACAGACAAAAGATGACATTATCTTTCGCGAAATGCCAATTCTTTAGTCTTTAATATTGGCTTCAATATATAATCAAGAATCGTCTTTTTTCCTGTCATAATGTCAACCTGAACAATCATTCCAGGAATGATGGGTAATGCTTTTTCACCTTTCCCTAAATGTGTGCTGGTTGTTTCTAACCTCACCTCGTAGTAACTAACGCCATCCTCATCCAATATAGTGTCGGGACTAATACGAACAACAGTTGCAGGAAGCCCACCGTGAATGGAGAAATCATAGGCTGTAAATTTTACAGTGGCGGGTAGCTGAGGACGGATAAAAGCAATATCAGCCGGTGAAACTCTAGCATCAACAAGTAGTGAATCATCAAAAGGAACGATTTCAACTAAATCCATACCTGGCTGGATCACACCACCTATGGTTTTGACTTTGATCTGTTTAACGATGCCTTTCATGGGTGAGCGTACAACTGTTCGGTTAACTCGATCCTCTAATACATCGCTCCCTTGAGCTATCCTCCCAAGCTCTGCCATCACATCATTTAGCTCCCCTCGGGATTCGTTAGCAAAACCTTTGGCATAACCCTCCCTGTTTTTCTGTGCTTCATTCAGCTCTGACGCCAACTGAGGTATTGCTATAATTGACCGCTGTAGTTCACCTTTCAAATCATTCACTTGGCGCTCAAGCCGTAATAATTCCACTTGTGAAACAGCCCCTTCTGCGACAAGAGGGCGAGTAACATTCAACTCTTCTTCTAACAATTTATAACTGTCATTAAGGATACGTTTGTTAACTTTAACTGACGATACTTCTTGCTTTTTTTGCGAAATTTTCTGGCTAAGAGCATCCAGTTGATCTAGGTGTTGTTGTTGCCGTGATTCATAAAAATCTCGTTCACTGGTAGTAAGCCTTTGATCATATGTTCCACCCAGCAGGGCCAGTTCAGCATCAAATATTGTTCCGTTTGCTTCTGCCCTCAACCTGGCAGCTTTGATGGTTAGCTGTTCTACCTGAAGGGCACTTTCGTTGAAAGAAGAAGATAAAATAGTATCGTCAATTTGTATCAAAGGTTGACCGCGTTCAACTACATCACCCTCTATCACAAGCAAACTGGCCAGGATTCCACCCTCTAGGTTTTGCACTACCTGAAGATCGCTGGAAGGAACAATTTTTCCCTCTCCACGGGTAAATTCATCCACCTTGGCAAAACTCGCCCAAACAAGCATGATTAGAATAAATGCTGCAATCAACCACAACAGTAGCTGTGCAATAATCGGGGATTGTTTCAACATGGCTTCTGAAGAGTAAGACATGTACTTTAGATCAGTAGGTGAAGTTTGATCGAAAAGTTTACCCAACTTTTCCAATTGTTTTTCTAACATTAGGATTTACCCTTCAACGTGCCATTTTTAAGGGCTTCCAAGACTTGATCCTTTGGGCCATCCGCAACAATTGTCCCCTTGTCCATAACAATTAGTCTATCGACCATATCGAGCATATTCATCTTGTGGGTAATCAATAATATTGTGCTGTCAGAAAACTCGGTTTTAAGCTGCTTTCGCATTTGTTCTTCAGTACCCTGATCCATTGCCGATGTTGGCTCATCCATAATCAATACACGCGGTTTTCTTAAAAACACTCGAGCCATTGCAATGGCGCTACGCTGCCCTCCGGAAAGGGTTTCACCGCGCTCTCCAACGTGCATGTCGAAGCCCAAAGGATGACTATTAACAAACCCCAGAATACCTGATTTCTCAGCCGCGTCGACAACCTCAGCGTCGCTAATATTACTTAAACCATAGGTAATATTTTCACGTACAGTTCCAAAAAAAAGCTGCTCATTTTGGGCAACATAACCCACATTACGACGAAGATCGGCAGGATCCAGCTGTTGGGCATCAAAACCATCAATCAAAACTGATCCATTTATCGGGTCATAGAGACGAATCAACATTTTGGCTAAGGTAGATTTACCTGACCCTATACGCCCAATCACTGCCACTTTCTCACCTGCACTGATGTTCAGGTTAATATTTTCCAATGCAGGGGTAGGCTGATCGACATAACTAAACGTTACTTGCTTCAAACACATATCACCATCGAATACAGGACGATGTAAATAACGTTTATCTGGCATCCTTTCAACGGGTAGAGCCATCACTTCATCCAGAGATTTTAACGTAGCTTCAGCATGGTCATAACTCACCAATAAATTGGCCACCTGACTTAATGGTGCTAATGCACGACCATTTAGAATCACACAGGCAATGAGACCACCCAGGGTCAGGTTCTGTCCCGCAATCAGGTATACACCCCAGACGACAATGGCCACCATGGCAATTTGTTGTAAAAACTGAACTCCCTGCAAGGCAGAATTAGAAATCAATCTGGACTGCAAGCTCCATTGGGATACATAGCCGACAGCTTGTTCCCAATTTCGTTGGACCTGACTTTCAGCACCCGTAGTTTTGATGGTTTCAATGCCCACTAGGCTTTCCACCAACGTGGCATTTTTCTTGGCACTGCCTCGCATCACATTTTCAATGGTAGGGCGAAGTTTCTTTTGAGCGTGTAAACCAATAAAGATAGCGATAGGAAAAATAACGATAGGAACAAAAACCAACCAACCACCCAAGTAGGCGATAAATGCAAGGAACACAATGACAAAGGGCAGATCAATCAGCGTCAACATGGTTGATGATGTAACGAAGTTACGCAATGTATCGAAATCATGTAATCGTGAGGCAAAAGCGCCCGTGGAATTTGGGCGAGCGAGCATTTTTAAATTCAACACTTTTTCAAAGAGCTGAGCGGACAGCACTACATCTGTTCGCTTTGCCGCCAACTCAACCATGTACGCACGAAGTAATTTCAGCGCCAAATCAAACAAATAGACAATCACAACACCAATGGCTAACGCCCACAGTGTTTCAACTGCATTATTTGGCACCACTCTGTCATAGACATTCATGACAAAAAGGGGCTGAGCCAACACAAACAGGTTGATCAAAAACGACGCGACCAATACGTCACGATAAATTTTCCAGGAGCCTTTTAGCGCACCCCAAAACCAGTGTTCGTGACCCGCCTTATAAATTTTGGGGGTACGTGAATCAAATTGCTGCATGGGCCGAAGGTAAAATACATGTCCGCTGTATTGCTCCTCAAGCTGAAGATAATCGATCTGTAGCGGTTGATGACTAGCTGGATCCCAGACAATAGCAATTTTTTGTTCTGGATTAATATCCGTTAACACTACCGCCTCACCGCTATTAAGTATCAAAATAGCGGGCAAAACTTCCACGGGGATTTTAGTCAGTTCACGGGACAACATGGTTGAAGCAAGCCCCGCGCGGTTTGCTGCACGGTTAAACATCATCATAGTCAATCGGCCATCTTCCAGAGGAAGGCCCGATGAAATTGAAGCCTTTGAGGTCAATCTACCCTCGAGATTCGCAACCAATAACAAACACTCCATAAGCTCATGGGAGGGAATAGAAGTAGCTTGCTCTTGATGTTCAATCTCTATCTCTGGCATATTCATGGATGCTTTATAATTCAATAGGTTAATGTGTTATCTTTATACGCTATGGCAGCATGTTGATACTACCTACCTAATACAGTAATCTCCTATGGTTTCCAGATATAATGCCAGATTTTCCAGACAAGCGGCCCCATAATTCATGTCAGACGGTCATACCAGCATCACCGTGCCTATAAAAGACGTAATAAACAGACGCTTCTCCGTTGCCCCCATGATGGACTGGACAGACCGGTATTGCCGGTATTTTCATCGTTTGTTAAGCAAAAAAACTTTACTCTATACTGAAATGGTAACTACTGGGGCACTAATACACGGTGACCGTCATCGTCACTTACACCACCACAAAACCGAGCACCCCATTGCCCTTCAACTGGGGGGAAGCGATCCTCAGGCATTGGCAAAAAGCGTTCGTTTTGCTAACGAATATGATTATGATGAAATCAACCTGAACTGTGGTTGTCCTAGCGATCGTGTTCAATCGGGTAAGTTTGGGGCAATATTGATGAAAGACGCCCCATTAGTTGCAGATTGCTTTCAAGCGATGCAAGACAGTACCGAGACGCCCATTACCATCAAACACCGTATAGGTCTTGATGATGAGGAAAGTTACCAATTCCTCTGTGATTTTGTCGGTACAGTTTCTGCCGCTGGCGGTAAAACGTTTATTGTTCATGCCAGAAAAGCCTGGCTCAGTGGTTTAAGTCCAAAACAAAACCGAGAAATACCACCTCTGGATTATGAGCGCGTCTATCAACTGAAACGAGATTTCCCTCATCTTGAAATTATCATCAACGGTGGCATCAAAACTCTGGAAGAAACCGAAGAACAATTACAGCATGTCGATGGCGTTATGATGGGGCGAGAGGCATACCATAACCCATACCTGCTGGCTGAAGTTGATCGAAAAATATACCATAGCAAACAATCGGCTCCTTCTAGAACTCAGGTGCTCGAGCAGTTTTCCGATGCTCTCGCCAGTGAATTAGCTAAAGGGGTCAAACTAAGCCATATAACCCGACATATTTTAGGGTTATATCAGGGTGTTCCTGGCGCTCGAAAATTTCGTCGGCATATCAGCGAAAATGCACATCGCCCCAATGCCGGAACTGAAGTTTTATACCAAGCACTCAGCTATATGTCCGCCCAATAACAGACGATTAAAAAATGACACTAAGCAAACTAGAACAACTTAAAGCAATGACTGTCGTTGTTGCCGATACCGGTGACATTGAAGCCATTCGCCAATATCAACCCATAGATGCAACCACCAACCCCTCCCTATTACTGAAAGCTGCGCATTTACCACAATACCAACCACTACTTATAGAAAGTATTGAAGCCGCTAGAAAAACCAACAACACCGACCTTCTCTCCGAGTGTATGGATGGATTAGCAGTAAGAATAGGACGGGAAATTCTAGAAGTAGTGCCGGGTCGAGTGTCTACAGAAATCGATGCCCGGCTCTCCTTCAATACCAAGAGTACCGTGGAAAGGGGCAAACGACTCGTTGAGCGCTACCATGAACTGGGTGTAAATACTGACCGTATCTTGCTAAAAATTGCCTCAACCTGGGAGGGAATACAAGCAGCAAAACTACTTGAAAAACAAGGCATCCAATGCAACTTAACCCTACTATTTAGTTTCGAACAAGCTGCCGCAGCTGCAGATGCGGGGGCTTTTCTTATTTCTCCCTTTGTCGGAAGAATTCTCGATTGGCACAAATGTAATAGTGGACAATCTGAATACCTACCACAGGATGACCCCGGCGTTATCTCAGTTAAAACTATCTACAACTTCTACCGTCAGCGCAACTACGACACTATCGTAATGGGTGCTAGTTTCCGCAATACCGGAGAAATTGAAGCACTCGCAGGTTGCGACCGCTTAACTATCAGCCCACAACTACTGGAAGAACTGAGTAATGATTTTGGAGCCCTGCCAAGGTGTCTCTACCCAGAATCAACCGGCAAGATCATTGTTCAGGACACTATGAACGAATCCATCTTCCGTTACCGAATGAACGCTAGTGCTATGGCCACAGAAAAATTGGCCGAGGGCATCCGTAATTTTGTAATAGATCAGGAAAAACTGGAAAACATGTTAAAGGAGCTAGCTCGTTGATCGATCGCATCAAACAATTTTTTGTCGCTGAAATCACCAACCCAGCGGGAGACAAACTACACCAAAATCAATTAGCCGCAGCCTCATTGATGGTTGAAGTCATGGTCATTGACCGTCAGCTCGACGATGATGAATTAACTCTCATCCAACAACTATTGAAGCAACAATTTCAATTGAACGACACAGAAATTGATCAACTGGTTGAACTAGCTAAGCAGGAAGTGCACGAATCCACTTCACTTTACCAATTTACCCGACTGATCAATGATAACTTTGATCAGGAAAGCAAGAACCGCTTGATTAAAAACCTATGGCAGGTAGCTTTTGCTGACAATGTAATTGATAAACATGAGGAAGCCATTATTCGAAGAATTGCTGAATTAATTCATGTTTCTCACTCAGACTTTATCCGAGCTAAACATAGGGCTAAAAACTAAGCTAACCCTACCAGCAACAGCATCTACAGAGGTCAGACGCTTTCTTCTAAGACTCGAATTAAGTCGACAAACTCTTGTCGATTTCTTTCATTAAACGAAGACAGTAAATGGTGCGCTTCCAACACATGCTTTCTGGTTTCATCAGCAATACTAGGAGAAGCAACAGATAACTCCTCTAATTTTTCTGAAACACTCGGTACACTTTGGACTATCTCGAAAACATCATCCAAGCCCATAACCATTAATATTTGATAGAGGCTATCATCTGGGCAAAAAACCACGGGTTTGAGTTTAAATTTATCATTACAATAAATAGCTAACTTGGCAAGAAGTCCCAATGTGGTGCTGTCCACACCCACCGCGTCTATCATATCGATGACAACTTCGGAAATCTTATCCGATTGAAAAACAACATCCATATAATTATTTAGGGATGTACAGAGGGTGACACGCACATCGCCTACCAACTTAATAACATACGAACCATTATACTGTGATACAAGGATCTTTCCGGGCTCCACTCAATACCCCCTGCGCAGAGTTAAAACGGTGACATCATCAGGTGCATCCTTTACCTTATTAATACCCAATTTCTCACAAACGTCTTCTATCGAAGTGTCGGACTGAGAGATGGTTTCAGAGATATATTGTTCCTTATCTTTCAGGGTCTTGCCAGGTAAAAACTCCAGCACGCCATCCGAGACCATCACCATGGCAAATTTTTCTGGCAACACGATTTCCTCGACCTCCCAAGTACAATCACTGAAGATTCCAACCGGCTTACCCTTGCCGTGGAGAGCACGCACATCGCCATTAGACACAAAAACAGGCATAGGCATATGAGCAGCTACGGAGTAACGGAGAATATTCCGTTTCATATCAATACAAGCAGAAAAAATCGTCAGGTGTTTATCTAAACCCAGCGCCATAATCTGCTTATTAACATGTTCAATAAACCCCTCAGGGGCCTTGGCCATCGCGCCAACATCATTCTGAGAAATATGGCGACGCAAAATACGGTTAAAAATAAATTTTAATAGCACCGTCAGAAACGCAGAAGATGCACCATGGCCAGACACATCCGCCGCATAAAATACCATATAACGATCAAAAATGACGTTGTAACCCACAAAATCCCCACTCAAATAAAGAGAAGGGACTATCTTGTGAGCAATTTCATATTCACCTTTTGTAAAGGGTGTCACTGGCAATAGGCTATTTTGTACCTGCCTACCCGCCATTTGATCCAATTCCAGAATGCGTAAACTGTCCTGAAGCTCACGATTTGTTAGCTCCAACTGCTCACGGTATTCACGATTTTGGCGTATTAAGCTTTTAAATTTAGAGGCACGCTCTATGGCTTCGCGAAAACGCTTGTCGGCAAAAGGTTTTATTAAAACATCAGAGGCATTGTTATGGAAAAACTTGGCAACTTCTCGTGGGTTAACTTCAGGCACAATCGCCACATACGCCGTATCGAGATCAAGACTGGGAAGGGAACCAAACTTAGACAACATCAAATCGACAGGGAGGTCTACCACCACCACCGAAGGATGTTCAACTTTTATGCTCTCAATGGCTTTATCAGCATCTTCAAATTGTGAAACTTGCCAATCAGTATCAGTTAAGTATTCTTCCAACACCCGACAACCTTCCAGGCTGTCGGACACAATGAAAATTTTTCCGTTCTTTGCCATAGTTTATCCAGAGCTGAGAGCGTAGAAGCAAGTCAAAATCCCTTCGCCACGCCAATCACTCTCCCCCCATGGTTGTTAATACAATGATAATTTTTTTGCTAATTACTCACTGTAGCTACCAAAATCGTCTTCTACTTTGCCGTCATTCAACAGAAACTCACGACGCTGAAAATAAACATCGCGAATAAAGCTGTATTTGTCGCCCTTAATAAGCTCTTCAGCTTTGAGTAAATCTGCACGGGTAGAAATCACATCTATACCGTAAATAGCATGACGCGTAGGGACATGATTAATTTCATAAATCGGAATCATTAGCCCATCTACTATTCTTGCTGGCCCATCGCGAAGTGTACTCGGACCAAATAGTGGCAGCATCAAAAAGGGCCCCTCTCCCACTCCCCAAACACCGAGTGTCTGGCCGAAGTCTTCTCCATCATTCTTTGGTAACCCAAAGTTATCAGCCACATCAAAAAAGCCAACAAGACCAACGGTGGTATTCACAAGAAAACGCCCTGTATCATTACCAGCCTGACCAAACTTACCTTGAAGTACATCATTCAGAACATTCACAATCTCCCACAGATTTGAGAACATTCTACTAATCCCATCCTCCACCGGATCTGGTGTTATGGCACGATAACCCTTTGCTAACGGCTTCAATGTGTAAGTATCCAGTGTATCGTTGAAAACAAAGACTTTACGGTTAAATCCTTCCCAAGGATCCGGTGTCATTTCAGTCGAATCGGCAACAGCCTGATTGGACACTAAAAACCCCATTAGTAACAATATTGTCCACTTCATTAGGTTACTCCCCCTCAATTTTTTAAATACCGCTTTTTTTATAGTTACAACTATCAAGTTACAGCAAAGCTTCTTATATAAGAAAATCTCGGTGATTCTACACGCTCAGCTTTTTTAGGTATACCGCAAGATTAGCTCTGACTCACGCTATATCAGCTTTTTCAAGTAAAAAGATAACTTCTGAGTGTTTTCTCCCCAGCTGCTATCCTCAATCAAGATTTTTTTCGTCATAAAACTGACATATTGATAACAGAGAATATGCTCACGGTTTGAATGGGATGACCCATTAAGCCTTTTAAAGGCCAGTCATAGGCTTATCACTTACTCACAACGCCATGAAATAAGAATTGGAGTTAACAATGAAACTTACCGTAATTTGCTTAGCTGTTAGTGCACTATCTATAAGTCCTCTTGCCTTGGCAGGTAACATGCAGGATACACCTGTTTCCGTGTCAACAATTTCTGCAAGCCAACTGGAGAACGCGTCTGTAGATGATCTGAAAAAGATCATCTTGGCACTGTCCAACCGTGTCGATAGCATGGAAACTCAAACAACTGAACTTCGTGGCATTGCTACTGCGAAGCCCGCGTCCTCTTGGGCGGACAAAGTTACATGGAACGGTGACTTCCGCTACCGTTATGAATCCATTGATAACGACCGTACTGATGAAGACCGCAACCGCAACCGTGTTCGCGCTCGTATCGGTATGACCGCACAGGTCACTGACGATGTTCAGGCCGGCGTTGCCTTGGCTAGCGGTAGTGATGACCCTGTATCCTCCAACCAAACACTGGGTGGTGGCGGCACATCCAAAGGTATTAACCTTGACATGGCCTACATAGATTGGAAATTTGCTGAGAATCTGCACTTGGTTGCAGGTAAAACCAAAAACCCATTCTACTCCGTGGGTAAAAATAGTTTGGTTTGGGATAGTGACTATCGCCCTGAAGGTGCTCATGTATCCTTTGACAATGGCGCTTTCTGGGCTATCGCCGGTTACCACTTCTTGGAAAGTGATAATAAAGGCGGCACCCAAGATGTTGAAGAAATGATGGGCGCACAAATTGGCTACAACGGTAAAATGTCTGACAATGTTGAATTCAAGGTTGGCGCTAGCTACTTCTATGTGCCTGTAGAAGGCAGTGATTTCTTCTATGATGGTGAGTCATTTGGCAACTCTGAGTTAGGTTCTACAGGTACCTACGAATTCGACTACGAAACCGTTGAACTGTTTGCAGAGTTAAGCACCAAAGTTGCTGGCATCAAGACCACCTTCTTTGGTGATTACGTGAAGAACAACGATGCAGATGAGGACACTGGTTTTTCTTTGGGTATGAAGCTGGGTAGTGCGAAGAACAAAGGTGATTGGCAGTTCGGTTACACCTACGAAGATCTGGAAGCAGATGCTGTATTCGCAACCTTCACAGACTCTAACTTCGGCGGTGGAGGCACTGACGTTAAAGGTCACAAATTTAATGCCGCCTATGCCTTTAGCAAAAACACCTCATTGTCAGTCACTTACTTTGACAATGAATACGGTGACTTCACCCGTGCGGAAGAACTGGACTTTGACCGCCTGCAAGTGGATGTTAAAACCAAGTTCTAATCAGTATGCAATATCGCCTGATGTAGTTTAATCACTGTTATTGAAAGTACTGAAGGCACAAAAAAGCGGCTTTTTTAAGCCGCTTTTTTTATGTTTAAAAACATACCGGCTAAATCAAGATCTCCAATGAATACAATTGAGTAACGAGATCCTTTCCATTTTTGAATACAGTATCTGGGCTATCAAGCCCAAGCTGCTCAGCTATCATGGCCAAAGCATCGTGTACAGATATGGCCTGATCTTCAAATAGTTGTAAAAGATGAAGAGTCACCGCATTTGCTTCCAAAAATTTCACCTCATGGGCTCGATTTCGATAGACCACTAAAAATGTCGGATCCTCAGACTGCTCTTGTGGATAATCTCCCGAACCTAACCGGTGAACCGGGTATTGGTAAGACAGTCTCCAAGCCAGTGGTGAAACCTCCGGTTTTGAAGACAATATGTCTTCGACTCGGGTATCTGTATTCGGTATTTCTTGCGACGACACATCCAGAGCCAATTCTACCCATTCATAATGTGCCAGCTCCAGCATAAAAGGTAGATCATCGACATTTTCGGCTCGCTCTTCCTGTAAATACCTCAAAAACTCCTGAGTTATTTCGAGAAAATAAGGCGTATGACTCTGGTGGTGGCTAACAAAATCTCTCACCATTTTATGCCAACAGTCATCATTCATCAGGCTTCTAAGAATGGGGAATCCACTACTGATAAAAGATTCAAGATTGTTGTAAACCAGATCCCGATATATTTTCATCCGGCGATCCTCTATACCTTCGGGAGGGGGATTTACTTGCGGATCGCGCAGGTGGGAGGCAAAAGCATATTGAGTTTTCTGAAAGCTAGCCACAGCCTCTAAATCAGGTATTTTTACAAGAGAACCCGTCATACCAAACTTGCTCTCATCGCCGTATCAACTTCCGAAGCGCCAATCTTGCTATTAGCTTGAAGTAGTTTGATCTGATTCACTTCTGCAAGAAGCTCATTCAGCGGTGGTAAATTAAAATCACGCTCTAACAACGTCGGCATAACACCAAAAAGCTCATAGGCTTTACTCAATAATTGCCATACGGGATCAATGACATCAGAACCATGGGTATCTACCCTTAGGTCTTCAGCTTCCTCATAGTGACCGGCTACATGTACGTAAGCAACGCGATTTCCAGGCAAGTGGCTGAGAAATTTTTCGGCATCATAGTTGTGATTAATGCTGTTCACAAAAATATTATTCACATCTAACAATAACTTACAATCGGCCTGCTCAACCACTGCATTAATAAAATCAATTTCACTCATTTCCTGCTGCGGTGCCGCATAGTAAGACGCATTTTCCATCGCGATACGCTGGCCTAAAAAATCCTGTATCTGACGTATACGGTCTGCCGTGTAACGGACAGCCTCTTCAGTAAAAGGGATTGGCAACAAATCATAGAGATGAGCATCATCACTGCAATAGCTCAAATGCTCCGTATAACAACGTATTTGATGGTCTTTCATAAAACTTTTAATCTGGCCTAACAACGTCCAATCAAGGGGCGACGGCGAACCAATAGACAATGACAAACCGTGACAAACAAAGGGGAAGCGCTCTGTGTACTCCCTAAACTGTTTACCATATCGGCCACCCACATTAATCCAATTTTCTGGGGCAACTTCCATGAAGTCCACCGTATTGGTAGACACAGAAGACAACGGGCCCATCAGGACCCGTCTCAATCCCAACCCCGCACCTTGTACCGAGAATTGATTGTTAGTCATCGTACTCATAGGAAAGAACGATTATTTCTTTTCACCGCACTTACCTTCACCACATTTTCCTTCTTTAGCGGCTTTCTCGTCACCGCTCTTGCCTTCACCGCATTTTCCTTCTTTAGCGGCTTTATCTTCACCGCTCTTGCCTTCACCGCATTTTCCTTCTTTATCGGCTTTCTTTTCACCGCACTTACCTTCACCGCATTTTCCTTCGCCATGCGAATCAGCCAGGTTATAACCTGAACTTAGCTCATTGGCCTGAAAGGGATTTTCTGCGGCAGAAGCCATGGGAGCAATTGCAACGGACGCCATAAATGCTGCTCCAACAGCAACAGCCAATGGTTTCAGGTTATGTTTTGACATAATTAAATCTCCATAATATTGATAGTTAAATTGTTCGTTTGTCTGTCTAGACAAAGTTGAGTAGTATGACTGAGTGTACCTAATTAAGTTTCAGGCTATTTGATTTATTTATATTATTAGCTATCACCATCATCTCTCAGGCCATATGGCTAGCCTGACAATAACACTTCCAATTCTTTCCAGTGGATTTTTATCCGTTTATCCGAGATAGGAAAAGCCGTTTTTAACTGTTGAGAAAATAACGATACTCGATACTCCTGCAGCATAAATCGATGCATCCAAACGGTTTCTCTCACTCCAGCGGGTAATTCTTCCCACCTCAAATTCATATCGGCCAACTGTTGTTCCAATTTCTCCAACACCAACACTTGCGCTCTATCTTTCTGTGGGTTGACAGGTAACTTCTCCAGTCTTGCCATGAGCGCTTTAAGATAACGCTGATACTGACGCAACCAGTTTATCGGCACCCTAAACATAAACTCTTCGCAAAACAAAAAACCCAGTTGCTGCTGAATATCTGCCGCAGCATGCATAGCTGTCAGGCCCTGCTTCTTCATTGTTTTTCGAATCTCTGACAATAGTGGCAGCCAGGAAATCAACATTGACTCCAGCTCATTAGCCACAGCTACAATCGCTCCTTTCCCTTCCGCAAGTAACGCGTCAAAACCAGACTTGGTGCGAGGTATCGACTTACCTTCAAGTAAGGCGAGACCATAAGCCGCATCAATTATTGTAGGGATCAAAACATCCTTACCAGAAATTCCTGCTGACTTTAGCTGAAGGTCCATCCCTTTTAATAACTGCTTAGAAAGGTATTTAGCTGATTCCGGATAAACACATTGATACAGCTTAATTAACCCATCAATAGTATGATTAGCCGCCGCTTCAGGATTGTCCAACAATGTTAAGTTTATCTGGCTACGCTCAACAACCAATGAAGGATAGGTCCGTATAGTCAAGCCCTGTTGCTCTATTGAATAAACTTCCGGTAACGCATCGAAATCCCAACCTTGCAGATCTTCACGCTCTATCGTATTCGTTGTTGCTTGGGTTAGGGTCTCAGCGACCTTTCCTCGATATTGTGCTTTTAGATCAGATAAATGACGACTCATGGTGAGGACATGGTTGTTTTCATCTATCAGTTTAATATTTAAGCGATATATATCTTCCAATGTGACTTGTTGCCAATCCTCAGGCGTTATATCAATACCCGTTTGCAACTTAAGCTCTGTACCAAGAGCTTCAGAAAGTCGAGTGTCTGCCGGTTTTAATGAAAGTAGCGCTTTATCCACATAATCAGGTACAGGCACAAAATTCCGACGAAGGGATTTTGGCAGGCCTTTTATTAGGGCAATACACTTATCACGCAACATACCCGGGACAAGCCAATCAAACCGATGAGATGGCACCTGATGTAAAACACTAATAGGAACCGTCACACTGACGCCATCTTCTTGATGCCCCGGTTCAAAATGGTAACTGAGTGGATAACGCATGCCCTGCCACTCTATATGGTCAGGAAATTTCGATTCATCGAGGTCACCCGAATTCTGCTGACTTAGCAACTCGGTATTCATATAGAGCAGTTCTGATGATCCTTGCTCCTGACGTTGTTCTTGCTGCTTACGCCAATGCTCAAATCCTGCAAGGTTTACTATATCTTGAGGGATCCGGTCACTGTAAAAATCAAACATCACCTGATCATCTACAAGAACATCGCGACGGCGGGTTCTTGACTCAATATCCTGTAGGTTTTCTTGAAGCTGCTGATTATGATGAAAAAAAGCACCTTTTCCCCGATATTCACCTTCCACCAAAGCTGAACGGATAAAAGTCTCTCTCGACAATACAGGGTCTATTTTACCGTAGGCACAACGACGTTTTTCGACAATAGGCAAACCATATAGGGTCTGCTTTTCGTAGGCCATCACCTGCCCATTACGGATACTGTAATGGGGTTCACTGTAAGTTTTTTTAACCAAATGGCCAGCTAATGTCGGCAGCCAATCCGGATCTATTTTTGCATTGTGGTGGCTAAATAATCGTGACGTTTCCAACATCTCTGCTGCCATCAACCATTTAGGCGGTTTCTTGTTCAAACCTGAGCCAGGAAAAACATAAAATTTACGGTTTCTTGTACCCGTATATTCTTTACTGTCTCGCCCTTTTCCCTTGCCCTTGGCGGTGGTCTCACCCTCACCTTCCTCGGCCGCTTCATGACGACAACCAATTTGCCCCAACAAACCGCTCAGTAGTGAACGGTGAATAGCGTCATAACCTGCTGGCTGACGATTCTCGGTGAGCTTTAATTCACGACAGGCACCATGAAGCTGATGATGTAAATCACGCCACTCACGCATCCGCAGGGGCGAAACAAAATGCTGTCGGCAATATTTCTCAAATTGGTTTCTGCTTAACTCCTGCCGCTGTTCTTCAAAGTGCCGCCATAAATTTACCAGAGCAACAAAATCAGAATCCTTATCCTGCCACTGTCGATGTTTTTCATCTGCAGCTTGCTGCTTGTCCGAAGGTCTATCCCGTGGATCTTGAACACTTAATGCAGACACAATAATCAGGACTTCTTTAAGCGCACCCTCGTTTGCTGCAGCTAACAACATTCGTCCCATTTTGGGATCGGCCTGAATACGACACAGCTGTCGACCCAAAGAGGTCAATTCACCCTTGCCATTAACAGCCTGTAATTCCTGTAACAGACTAAAACCATCATTGATCAGTCTATTGTCGGGTGATTCAACAAAAGGGAAATCCCTGATATCACCTATTCGCAAATGCAGCATCCGTAAAATAACAGAGGCTAAATTAGTACGAGTAATTTCCGGATCTGTAAATTCAGGGCGACCAGAAAAATCTTCTTCACTATAGAGTCGAAAACAGACACCTTCACTGATTCGACCACACCGTCCCTTACGCTGATTAGCACTGGCTTGAGAGATTGCCTCTATAGGAAGGCGCTGTACTTTAGTTCGGTAACTGTAACGACTCACCCTTGCGGTGCCAGGATCGATCACATAACGAATCCCAGGCACGGTTAACGAGGTTTCAGCCACGTTAGTAGCCAAAACAACTCTGATCCCCTTGTGAGGTTTAAATACCTTTGTCTGCTCTGCCAGACTTAATCGAGCATAAAGAGGCACCACTTCGAGGTGAGGCAGCTGAGCTCTGCGCAGGACATTGGCCGTTTCACGTATTTCTCTTTCACCACTATGAAAAACTAATATGTCCCCTCGCTTCGGCAAGGTGAGAATGTGTTCAACCGTATCCAAAACAGATTGCCCCAAATCCCGCTCCTCCTGAACAGGGACATACTCAACATCTACGGGGAAAGCTCGCCCAGAAACTTCTATTACTGGGGCATCATGGAAATGCTGAGAAAACCGTTCCACATCGATCGTTGCGGAGGTAATAATTAACTTCAAATCAGGACGTTTTGGCAGGATGTTTTTCAAATAACCCAGCAGAAAATCAATATTCAGACTACGCTCGTGGGCTTCATCAATAATAATTGTATCGTACTTATTCAAGTAGCGATCATGCTGAATTTCAGCCAGTAAAATACCATCGGTCATCAACTTAACCAGCGTGTTTTCACTACTGGTTTCATTAAACCTAACCTGATAACCCACCGTGGCACCAAGGGGTTGGTTCAACTCTTCTGCAATACGGTTGGCAACCGTTCTTGCTGCAATCCGCCGTGGTTGAGTATGACCAATCATACCGGTCACACCTCGACCCAGCGCCAAGCAAATTTTGGGCAGCTGTGTCGTTTTTCCTGACCCGGTTTCACCGGCAACAACCACGACCTGATGATTTGCAATGGCCGCACTAATATCATCACGACGTTCGGCGATGGGCAGCTCTTCAGGGTACTCAATGACTGGAACACTTTGCCGACGACTAATAACCCGCTGAGATGATTGTTCCAGCCCCTCAACAAACTGTTTCAAGTCCCGATCAAAGGGTTTTTCCCCTTTAATACGACGACGGATGTTATTCAGCTGCTGATTGAGACGGTAACGATCTGCACTAAGGCACTCAGCGATTTTATTTCGCCACAGATTGATTTCATTTTGCGGTAATTTCATTTACATCTTAGCTGTCAGGTAGCGCTTTTTTCATCACGTAATTCGCGGCGTAAAACTTTACCCACATTTGAAAGAGGCAGTTCATCCCTGAATTCAATGTATTTTGGCCACTTATAACGAGCCAGCTTCTCACTACAAAACGCACGGACATCCTCTTCCGTCAATTTGGGGTTAGTACTGACCAAAAATAATTTAACTGCTTCTCCAGAATGCTCATCAGGCACACCAATAACAGCACAATAAGTAATATCTGGGTGGTGAGACACCACGCCCTCAACCTCATTGGGATACACGTTAAAACCAGAAACAATGATCAAATCCTTTTGACGGTCGTGGATAAAAAGAAAACCATCGGCATCCACAGAGCCAACATCGCCGGTTTTTAACCAGCCTTCTTCCGTGATAGTTTTTGCCGTCTCCTCTGGAAAGTGGAGGTAGCTATGCATAACCTGCGGCCCTCTAACCCAAATTTCACCATGCTCACCCACAGCTAATGACTGCCCATCGGCACCGGCAATACGTAGCTCAGTGTTAGCCACTGCAATTCCCACCGACCCGGGCTTACCAGCCCCAGGAGGACTAAAGGAAACGATCGGAGAGGCTTCAGTCAGCCCGTAGGCATTAGAAATTTCACAACCTGTCGTCTTTTTCCAATGATCCGCTGTCGCTTCAGATAATGCCGACCCGCCAGAAAGTGTGATTTTCAAAGGTGAAAAATCAACCTTATCAAAATCTTTATTCTCCATTAGCGCCACAAACAGGGTGTTTAAGCCGGAGAAAATTGTTCCAGGCCATTTTCGAAGCAATTTAACAAAGCCATCAATATCACGCGGATTGGGAATCAATAAGGTATGAGCTCCCATATGAACACCCGTAGTGACCGATAGGGCAAAAGCGTAGATATGATACAGGGGTAAGGGTGAAACAATCCGCTCTTCACCGGCCTTTGCTGAGGCCAACCGCAACATTTCCCAGCCCTGCCGAGTCACACTGACCATATTGCTATGGCTAATAATGGCAGGCTTAGATACACCTGTTGTACCGCCAGTGTATTGTAATAGCGCCATATCATCTGGCGCTAACGTCGCTGGGGTAAAGTTTTCAACATTAGCTGCCAGTGCTGTTCTCAGAGGAATGACTTTATCTGAGGACACAGACTTACCCATCAATTTAACTACGAGCGACATCAGAAGACGCTTAACCGGTGGATGCAAATCAAAAGGCGAAGTAACGAAAACGTATTCAAGTGGCGTTTTTTCACGAACGGCTTCGACTACAGGCAAAAACTTGTCAAATACCACCACTGCTTTTACATCGGCATGGCCAAATTGATACTCAAGCTCATCCTCTGTGTAGAGCGGGTTAATATTTACAGCTACCAGACCGGCCTTAAAAGCACCGTAAGCAACAACTAGATACTGGGCAAGGCTTGGCATCTGAATCGCCACGCGGTCACCCGGTTCAAGCTTTGTGGAGTGCTTCAGGTAAGCAGCAAAGGCTGTGGATAATTCATCCAACGAGGTATAGCTGAGCGTATTGCCCAACGAGGTGACGGCCGGATGTTCAGGGTATAACCCTACAGTCTGCTGCAACACATCAAGAAGAGAGTTTAACTCCGATGGCTCCAGTGTTTCAGATACACCATAGTCCTGTTTGGCCTTTCTTACCGCTTCATCCACTGTCATAACCGACCCACCTAATTCCATCATTCAAACCTCCAGATGCTCATCCCCATTCTTATCTCAAGTTCTAGGAATTCACATATAACAGGCCTTTCTCGTAGATTCCATATAGAAAAGCCCACCACTTGTACTGTATTAGCTCATGCTATCGGAGTGATCGCTTGTAACGCAACCTCCGTGAAAGTTAATCTGTGCATATGAGCTAATAATAGACGGGGGCGTACTGTACCAAGCATTTTGTGTTCTACTACAAACGCTCTGCTTAAGAGTGCCTACAAAAACAAAAACTAATTCACTGTATGATCACAAAACAGCAAGACACTTTATTCGGTCATCCTAAAGGGCTTTATATCTGCTTTGCCACGGAGATGTGGGAACGCTTTTCATTCTATGGCATGAAGTATCTGCTACTGCTCTATCTCACTAAATATCATTTATTCACCGATGTCATGGGGCTAGATGTACTCGGTAGTTACGCTGCCCTAGTTTATAGCACGCCGGTGATTGGCGGTTTATTAGCAGACCGTTATCTTGGTATGCGTAAGGCCGTTATTTTTGGTGGCTGCTTGCTAGTCCTTGGGCATCTGGGCATGGCTGTGGAAGGTTCACAGGCATATTTCCAGGATGGAGAAGTTATTCGTGACAGTCGAGCCTTGCAAATTTTCTATTTCTCCATGGCACTCATTATTGTTGGCGTTGGTTTTCTAAAACCAAACATTTCCACCATCGTTGGCAAGCTTTATGGTGACAATGACCCTCGTAGAGACAGTGGCTTCACCATTTTTTATATGGGTATTAATATTGGCGCTTTCGTGGCAACCCTGCTCTGCGGGTATCTGGGAGAAACTCTGGGCTGGCGTTATGGGTTTGGCGCAGCGGGTATCGGCATGTTATTTGGGTTGGCAATATTCCTTTATGGTCAACGTCATCTACATGGCCATGCTGAGCCACATCACCCGAGCCGCCTTAAAGAATTTATCTTACCCGGCTTGAATCGAGAATGGTGCATCTATCTCGGAGGACTCGTTTCGCTATTGGGCATATGGCAACTCGTACAGTCTGCACACTGGGTAGGATGGTCACTCAATGGTCTCGCCATAATTGTCGCTGCGGGCTTACTCTGGTTTATTCTTGCTCGCTGTAACTCAGTAGAACGTGGTCGTATGGTCGTATTAATGATACTGACCTTTTCCACTGTTGTGTTTTGGGCCCTATTTGAACAAACCGCGGCATCCATGACACTTTATGCCGACCGAGTTGTGGATAGAACCATACTGGGTCTGGACATAAACGCCTCACAATTCGGCGCACTCAACCCTCTATTCATTATGTTGTTAGCACCTATTTTCGCCGTTCTTTGGATCGGGCTGTCTAAACGAAACATTGAACCATCAACACCGGTTAAATTTTCGTTGGGTATTATTCAAGCAGGGCTAGGATTCGGCGTATTAGTCATCGGATCTAGCTTTCCTAACGAGACAGGAAAAGTAGCCGCAGTCTGGCTGATTCTTGCCTATTTTCTCCACACAACCGGAGAGCTGTGTCTATCGCCCGTAGGGTTATCAGCTGTCACCAAATTATCAGTGCCTAGCATTGTCGGATTGATGATGGGGACCTGGTTTCTTGCGACAGCCTATTCAGAATTTATGGCTGCGAAAATCGCTCAACTGGCCGCTATCGACACGACCACTGTTCAACTAATGAATGCTCAGCTAATGGATGTATCATCTTTACTCGCCAACTACACAGAACTGTTTAATACACTATTTTGGGTGGGGTCTGGGGCTGGTGTTTTTCTATTGTTATTAAGCCCGTTTTTAAAAAAATATATGCATGGCATTCACTGACCCGCATCATTCAAGCAAACGGGCTGAACAGATAATAGAACGGTCTGCTGTATTAGAAGTATTTTTAGTTTCACCACAATCGAAAAATTGATATTCATAACCATTTTAATATCAGTACAGATCTATGTATTGGCTATGTTAGGCAAAGCAGAATGAGCCTTTGTGGTCATGGCTGTTGCCTATGTACAACATAACATCGTGAACACAGAATCACTCTACACCCAGATGCTAACGGCTTTCTTATTTAGATATTTCCGTACCTTTAACTATTAGGTAATGGAAGAAAAACTTAAAGATCACATACCAGAATAGAAACTGGGGCTGACCCAGATAACTAAGCCGTATTATCTTTAACCCATTGTT
>TARA_R110002110_G_scaffold415857_1_pt1 | contig 22807 bp, 19 predicted proteins | sample TARA_R110002110 | Tara Oceans TARA_R110002110 (sample SAMEA4397330) | marine metagenome | biome: Polar Biome; feature: [SRF] surface water layer (ENVO:00010504); material: water (ENVO:00002006), including particulate matter (ENVO:01000060) such as... | depth 5 m
AAAACAACATGATAATGGTTAGCCATCACAGCATAAGCGGCAATTTTAATGGAAAAAACTTGGGCTAAAAATTTTAATCTAGCAATTATCCATTCTTTACGATGAGAATAGTCTTTTTGAGTGAGGCTATCCTTGCCACAAAGATAGCTGCGGCGCACACAACGTGCCATAACATGATAATAAGGCGTTGAATCTATATTGATTTGTTTTGAACGGGGTACGGACATAAATTAACAACCATCTGTATATATTACTGTTGATCAATAATATATTCCTGCAGATAAAAGCTTGTCAACTTAACAGGGGTGGCCTGATAGTATGATAGTACTATAATAAATTTATACTTAATTATTATGGGATCTATGGTGCGCAACTTAATATTTACGATAACCCTTCTCTTTGGATATACTTCTTCTGTGCAAGCTATATTGGCAATGAGCCCTACCAATCCAGAGGCTCCGGTTAACACAGAAGTAAAAGAAGGTATAAAGCTAAAAGAAATGACTCTTGATTGCGTTGCTCAAATTAAAAGCTGTAAAGCTTTAACCTCTCAAAAAATGAGTTCAAAAATATTAGAACAAAATAATTATCGTGCTTGCATTATTAAAGGTTTATATCCATTGGTTAAAAATGGGAACCTCATTGCACCTGCTTATATTGCGCAAGCTTACCATGCCTTAGGCTCAGGCGAAAACTATGAGAAATGGATACAATACTTCAAGGGCCAGGAGATTTTATCAGACCATGCTAAACAAGAGGTTCTCTCAAGGTTAGAAAATAGATAGTGGGTTAAAAAAAGCCACTTCAATTAGTGGCTTTTTTATTGAAAAAAGGCTTAGATCTACCAAACAATCTGAGCTCTAGTGCCAATGATATTCATATGTCGTTTCGCAGGATTTGGATTATTCGCATTGCCCAAAGCTTGAGTTGGATCTATACTCGCATAAATATAATTAGTACGAATTAATAAATTGTTATTAACATACCAATTTAAAGCTAAAGATACATTATTCTCTTTACCACCATGAATGTCTTCATCATTTAAATTAACCATGCTGTAACGTGCTGCGACTTCCCAGGCACCATACTTACATTTTGGTGTAATCTTACCAAATGAACCACTTTTCATTTTATGTTCTCTGTGCTCACCAGTAAGAACATAAGAGGCTTGGGTATGCCAACCATAAAAATTTAAAGTCGGTTTACTGCCTCGATGAACATTCGCTTGTAAATATTCTGATTGCACAACTAATGGACCATACTGACCAGATAACTCAGCACCCCACTCATTGTAGTTGTCGATTTCCATCATGTTGCCAGAGTTTATTAATTGAGGCGTGTTTCGAGCTCTTGCCTCAGGACGTGTGCTAAAACGTCTACCGTCCGTATTAGGCGAACCATCTCTGAATGTAGGAGAATTTTCTGCATAAACACCAGACAGGCCAAACTGTAAGACTTTATCATGACAATTTATTGGAGCATAAACAAAACGAGCTGTGCTCGTTATATTATCTGAGCGATGTTTAATATTTGGCGTGTCTCTGTTAGTGCCTGCCAAAGGTGTTGTTGTTGATAAGATTATCGCATGGTGATCGCTCCATTGAACCATCTGTCCACCAATCCCCATACAAGGTGCAAATGCGACAATGGGTAAGCTTCTTTCTAAAAATGGAATCCACTTTCCACTGTTGGCATTTTCCAGGCAGAATGGCGATATCACTTGACCAATATTAAATTCCATATTGTCTATGCCGCTATAAGTGAAGTATGCATCACTAACACTGACGCCATTTTCAAAAGATAAAGAAACAGAAAAACTTAAATCTTCACCAATGCCACCACCAAAAGAGTTTTCAACCGCTCTCAGGTTTGTACCACTAGGAAATTCATCGCGGCGCGCTTTATAGTTATCAGGAAAAGCAACTGCATCAAGTTTTACAACACCGTGCATGCTAAACCAGTAGTTGTTATCTTCGGAACGATAAATTTCAATCCCCCCGTCTGCTTTGACATGATCGGGGCTGGCATATGCTGCTTGATGTGAAAAAGCTAGGGCAAGTAAGGCAATTTTAGAATATTTATTGTTTTGCATTTTTACAACCATTTCTGAGGTCAGAAATTATTTATTATTAATTTGCTAACCAACTTAAGACTACAGGGTACGCGCAATTATTTAGCATCCAAGCAAAATTATCAATAGCCTATGTATAAAAAAATAATTTAATGCCTTTTGAGAGTTACTTTAATAACATTTTTTTAGTTAAGACAAGCATCCCAACTTTTGTCATATCATGATAAAGTGACCAACAAGTAAAATCTAAAGGATTGACATTCTATTATGAGTAACGCCTCTGATCTATTTATTAAAGCGCTTGAAAACGAAGGGGTAGAAATTATTTACGCTGTCCCAGGTGAAGAAAACCTTGATTTCCTTGAAGCGCTACGCAAATCTACCATCAAATTGGTATTAACACGGCATGAGCAAAGCGCGGGATTTATGGCTGCCACCTACGGCCGTTTAACCGGAAAAACGGGCGTTTGTTTAGCAACACTTGGCCCTGGTGCAACTAATTTACTGACGTCTGCGGCTTATGCACAGTTAGGTGCATTCCCTATGCTCATGATTACGGGCCAAAAACCTATAAAACAAAGCAAGCAAGGACAATTTCAAATTATTGACGTTGTCAGTATGATGCGCCCTATTACTAAATATGCTAAACAGATCGTCAACGCCAATATGATTCCAAGTATGGTGCGAGAGGCATTTAGGCAAGCGGAAGAAGAGCGCCCAGGAGCGGTTCATTTAGAATTACCAGAAGATATTGCGGCAGAACAAGTGGATAGTAATACCGCTTGTGTTTTCACCGTGAGTAAACGAGCCCGAGAAATTGCCAGCCAACCCAATATCGACGATGCGGTCAATCTTATTCAACAAGCAAAGCACCCTTTTGTTTTGATAGGCGCTGGCGCAAACCGAAGCCGAATATGCAAAGCGTTATCCCAATTTATTGATATAACCGGAATACCATTTTTTAATACCCAAATGGGCAAAGGTGTGGTGAGTGAAGAGCACCCTCTTTTTCTAGGTACCGCAGCATTGTCAGATCATGACTACTTGCACTGCGCCATTGACTTTGCAGATTTGATTATTAATATAGGTCATGACGTTGTAGAAAAGCCACCATTTTTCATGAAGCATGGCGGTACAAAAGTGATACATGTGAATTTTAAGTCTGCTATAGTTGACAATGTCTATTTCCCGCAACTTGAAGTGGTTGGTGACATTTCCGATTCATTATTGCGTATTGGCCACTTGGCAAAAAAAACAGCATCACACAATTTTGATTATTTTTTCAAAGTGCAAAAACACCTCCAAGCCCATATTCGCTTGGGTTCGGATGATAATAGCTTCCCAGTAATCCCCCAGCGTTTTGTTTCTGACGTTCGTAAGGTTATGGCTGGTGATGGTATTATTGCGCTAGACAATGGCACTTATAAAATATGGTTTGCTCGTAATTATCCCGCATTATTACAAAACACTGTATTGCTTGATAATGCGCTGGCGACAATGGGCGCAGGCTTACCCTCTGCGATGGAGGCCGCAAGGTTATATCCTGAGAGGCAAGTTATGGCTATCTGTGGTGATGGTGGCTTTATGATGAATAGCCAAGAAATAGAAACAGCCGTACGCATGAAACTGAATCTGGTTATATTAATATTACGAGATGATGCATATGGCATGATTCGCTGGAAACAATACGGTATGGGCTTTGCCGATTTTGGTTTGGAGTTTGGTAACCCAAATTTTGTTCAATATGCCGATAGCTTTGGTATAAAAGGTTATAGCGTTAGCAAAACAGAAGACTTCTTACCTTTAATGGAGCAATGCTTTGCAGAGGGCGGAATTCACCTAATCGATCTGCCTATTGATTATTCGGATAGCAAAAAAGTTTTAATTGATGAATTAAGAGATAAGGTTTGCCTGATATGACAAAAATAAAAGGAAGTTCCAGTTCTTTATCATTAGATGTGACCTCGCCTTTTGATGGTGCGTTGATACAAAATATTGCAAAAAAAACGGCTGAAGATGCTGAATTAATGCTACAAATTGCACATACTGCATTTAAAAATCGTGTTACTTGGCTTGAACCCCATGAAAGAATCGCTATATTGCATAAATTAGCAGATCTAGTCCGAAATGAGTCCGAGCAGTTTGCAATGCTAATAGCGTCAGAGGGAGGCAAGCCCTTAATGGATGCTAAAATTGAAGTCGCGAGAGCCATTGACGGTATTGACTTAGCTGCAAAAGAATTATCTAGTGTCATGAGCGGCAAAGAGATCCCCATGGGATATACAAAACCCTCAGTAAATCGCAAAGCATTCACAACATACGAGCCTATAGGGGTTGTAGTCGCGATCAGTGCTTTCAACCACCCTTTGAATTTAATTGTTCATCAAGTTGTACCAGCAATTGCGGTTGGCTGCCCTGTTATCGTGAAACCTGCCTCTTCCACCCCTTTGAATTGTATTCGCTTTGTAGAACTAGTACACCAAGCTGGCTTGCCTTTAGAATGGTGCCAAGTATGTGTTTGCGACAGTCAGGTTGCGGAAAAATTGGCTACAGATAAGCGAATTGGATTCATGTCCTTTATTGGCTCGGGAAACGTCGGTTGGGCTTTAAAAAATAAGCTGGCCCCTGGTGTACGATGTGCTCTCGAACATGGTGGAGTAGCGCCGGTTATAATTGATAATGGTATAAATGTTGACGAGATCATTGCCCCATTATTAAAAGGCGCTTTTTATCATGCGGGCCAAGTTTGTGTGTCTGTGCAGCGAATTTATGCACCCAGCAATATCGCCAAAAAAATCGCTAAAAAATTAGCCGCAGCAGCCGCTAAGCTGATCGTAGGTGATGCAAAAGCCCCTGATACTGAGGTCGGGCCTCTAATATCTCCACGAGAAGTGACACGCGTCGAAGCATGGGTGAATGATGCCATTGAGAGTGGTGCCAAATGTCTGACTGGCGGTAAAAGACTAAGTGATTCGCTTTATGCCCCTACTGTTTTGCTAAACCCCACAGAAAATGCCAAAGTATCAATGCAGGAGGTTTTTGGTCCTGTGGTTTGTGTTTATGCATATGACGACCGATTAGAGGCAATTGATCGTGCCAATCAATTGGATTTTGCCTTTCAAGCTTCTGTATTCACAAATAATCTAGACGTTGCTTTTGATACAGTAGAAAGACTTGATGCCTCTACGGTGGTCGTCAACGATCATACCGCTTTTAGAGTTGACTGGATGCCGTTTGGGGGACGTAGACACTCTGGCTATGGCATGGGCGGTATTGGCTATACCATGCATGACATGCTGCAATCTAAAATGGCCGTCTTTAAAACTAATTAAGCCTTTTAAGTCCAAAATCTTTAAATACATACAAAAATGCCGGCAAAAGCCGGCATTTTTTGTAAGGTCTGGCATGCTCAATATTAAGAGCCTCTTGTTTTACTGCCACCTGTACGCCCAGCGCCACTACTGCGACTGTTATTGCTACCCGTACGACCAGTGCTACGACTTGCGCCAGTTCTATTGTTTGGACTTTTTTTCTTACGATTGTCACTCCCTGCTTTTCTTCTGTCATGAGAAGTATCAGCACTATCCGCCTTCTTTCTGGGGTTTCTCTCTGAACTTCTTTCTGAGCGCTGTCCACCTTCAGATTTGCGGCGACTCACTGCGGCTCGTTTTGCTTTATAGCCTTCTGAGCTGCGGCGGGCAGGTAACCTGTCTGGAACAGAATGATCTGGTTCAAAGCCATCTATTAGCTCCCGAGTTATGTTTTGCTTCAGGACTTTTTCAATATCACATAGTTGTTTGATCTCATCAGCACTGACTAAAGATATCGCTTGCCCAGTGGCCCCAGCTCGGCCAGTACGACCAATGCGATGTACATAATCTTCAGGCACATTAGGCAGATCAATATTAACCACTTGGCCTAATCCATCAATATCAATACCGCGAGCGGCGACATCTGTTGCAACCAGAACCTGAATTTTGCCTTGCTTAAAGCTATCCAATGCTTTCGTGCGTTGTAGTTGACTTTTATTACCGTGAATAGCAAGCGCTAATATGTCATCCTGGCTCAAGCGTTTTACTAATTTATTTGCACCATGCTTAGTACGACAGAATACAAGTGCTTGGTACCAATCATTATCTCGAATTAAAAAGCTTAGCAATTCAGCTTTTCTGGCTTTATCAACCGGGTGAATTTTATGCTTCACGCTTTTCGCAGACGTGACCTGAGGCGCGACATTAATTTCAACTGGATTATGAAGCAAACCTTTTGCAAACTTGCGAATATCATGAGAGAACGTTGCAGAAAATAAAAGGTTTTGCCTTTTCTTGGGTAACTGAGCTAAAACTTTTTTGATATCATGAATAAAACCCATATCTAGCATACGGTCAGCTTCATCTAGCACCAACATTTTAACTTCGTTTAACCTTACGGCACGCTGCTGAAATAAATCTAATAATCTTCCTGGCGTTGCGACTAAAATATCAACACCATTTTGTAATTTTTGGATTTGCGGATTAATTTTGACCCCACCAAAAACAATCGTAGAGCGTAATGAAAGATGTTTTCCATAGTCCTGGATAGACTCATGTATTTGGGCTGCTAATTCACGGGTTGGCGCGAGAATTAATGCTCGCGGCGCCTTGCTACTTGAAGCTTCTTTTTTATTAAGCATATGTAACATCGGCAAAGTAAAGCCTGCTGTTTTACCTGTGCCCGTTTGAGCGCAAGCCATAATATCCCCGCCTTTTAAAACCACTGGAATGGCTTGTTCTTGAATAGGCGATGGGTTTGTGTACCCTTTTTCATGAACAGCTTGTACCAACTGTTCAGATAGACCAAGAATTTTGAACGACATAAAGACCCTTAATGACAATCTTGAAGATTATATTTATACATAACAAAAAATAAGTGGCTAGTTGATGGCTTGAGAGGATATCAAGAATACGAAGTATTACAGCTTGCCAACGTGTACGTCATGTAAAATGACGTGGTGCGACATGCCATAATTTAGTTTGAAGAAAATAAATAACTAATCAACAAATGGTAATTAAAGATGACGCCATTACCTAATAAGTAAGTAATCAAAGCCAGTATACAATATTCTGACTATAATTTCCTAGCTTTTTGATTCATTTAAACTGTTACGGTGGTTCAATAGCGCATAATTGACTCCTGTTGCTAACTTGTTTTCGTGAATATAGGTGATTTCCTCCTAGTCTTGTTTACTTTTCTGGTAGATAACTTACAATGCACAATAAAAAGCAATAGAGCGTGTAAGTACAGTGTTAAAATCCCCTATCAGCAAAAGCAAGAAAAAGAAAAAAACCGAATTATTGGTTCGCCCTGATACAGAAATGGATTTCTTTACTTTTTATGATATGGACGATACTTTGGTCAATCTTAGACAAAACGTCATTAAAAACGCACATTTACTTTTGCCTATCCTGCTGTTTCAGACCCATTCTAAAAACCAAGCTATTGGGATTTTAACGAATAGAAATCGTGCTGATGAACATACCCAAGATTACAAAGTGGCAGATTTCATTCAAAATGTTGGAAATTTTGGCATTGATATTCCGCAAAGCCACGTGCGTTTTGGTGGCGGTGAAAATGCAAAAAAAATAGCAACAGCACATTTTAATTTAGAACAAGCAGTCGCTACATTAACCCAACAACTTTCCACTTTGTGCTTGCATCAACAAGTTGACGATAGAATAAAGTCTATTACTAACAATATGGATTTTTTGATTGAAACTAAATATATGGGTAAAAACTTTATCATCACTGAATTTTTGAATGAGCATCTTCAGGGAAAAAGTTATATTTTTGATAATGTATCATTCCCTTGCGATCAACTGGTAATAGGTATTGTAGACGATTTAGAAGGCATCCCAGAAGCGACTGAAGCTTTGGGAGACAATTTTTTTGGTATAAAAGCGTCACGAGGCGGTAAGCGACCTGAAGATTTATCGCAGCAATCAAGAAGTTCTGAGGATGACCTGTACTACTCGGATCAATATCTTATCAAGCTCGCTGATAATATTGGTATGACGAGATACTTACGCAGTCTTAGAAAAAACTCAGTTGAGCATCAAAACGACCCGGCAATGCTAAAAGCAGCAGCTTTTTTGTATGGCTTACATGCTACGCCTAAAAAAATAAACCTGAATAATATCTTAGCCCTACTGCCTGAGCTTGGGCAAACAGGGATCATTCAGCTTAGCCTGATGGTCGAATGTATCATAAACAAAGCCAATACCCACGGGGATGCTTGCTATAGATCGATGGATGAACTTTTAAATATATTGCGCGCTCAATCCAGTCTCAATAAAGATGATTTTGATGATTATAAGTCGTTAAATGCAGCTCAATATCAACTTAAAGAGATTCAAGCCCTATTGCAAGAGGGAAGAACACAAAACTTACACTCTCAATCAGATTCTGCCCTACCCAAGGTAGAAAGTCCTGCTAGCAAAAAAAGTTTTATGGGCACAATGAGAACTTTATCAAGAAAAAGCCGAAATAGATCACTACAATCTATTTCAGAAAGCCCCCTACAAAAGCAATTTGATCAATTGCTTGAACAAGTCGAGAAAATTAGCATAAGTAAAACCCCCTATATTGCAAAAAAAGCACGTCAGATATTACGAACCACAAAAAGGCGTGAGCAAGCCGAGAAACTAGCCTCTACACTAGTGCGCAGTAAGAGTCTGGCTTCAGCTCCAACTGATATAGATCAACTTTCACCACAAGTGCTTACCAGCGCTAGAGAATTAGAACAATTAAAAGATAAGAACCGCAGAAAAAGTGCTCCGCTGCTTAATTCTAGTGATGAATCAGTATTGGTAGAAGAAGCATCATTATCTGAAAAAAAGAAAAATACAAATGGCCTTTAAAATGATTTAGCTCTCATTTGATCAGGCCTATTTAAACACATAGCTCATTATATAGCCCCTGCCTTCCAGGGGCCATATAGATACCATTTTTCTGTTAAACAAAATAAGAATAAAATAGTCTGTTGCGTTAAATAGTCAATCATACCACTATATTTTAGGTCTTTTCTCATTGACTCTCTCATTATTCTCTGTCTCTGCTTGCTCATCCATAACTCTTCTTTGGTGATCGAGCATCACGTTAAAAGCCTTTCGGTATGGATCATCAGCTCTCTCTTTAGCTCGAGCTTCTGCCTCTTCACGCTCTTCTTTTGTTTGTCTATTTCTCAGTGCTTGTAAACCTAACATAAACTATCCTTATAAAATGTGATTTTTAAATTATTGTAACTCTTTTATCTTCCCCAAAACAAAAATTACCTTGTTTTATGTACAGTCTTTCTGTTTCAAGTCTTTCTGTTTCAAGTCTATCAATTATAAGGCCGATAACACGACATAGAGATTGTTTCAGAGCCTTATATGAGTACCCGTATTTATCCACATAATCATGTTTGTAACACAGCCATCAAACAGGTAATCGAACTCCAAAAACCATTAAATAAAATTCATGGGCTACATTTGGTTTTCTATGCCCGTTATTACAGTGACGATAATACCGGATTTCAGTTTTACACCAATAAACCCTACTGGGCTATCAGAAGAGGTTTAGATGTCGCTTTTCATGGAAGCTACACGACTGAAGGCATACATCCTTGGGCGGAAATTCATACGCCCAGTTTTGTAAAAATAGCGGAAGATTTCTCTATTTACGACGCTATAAATGTTATTACTAACATAAAGGGCGGGCAAGAAATCTTTACATTTGCTTTTTCATGCGAGGACAATCCAGGCTTAAGCTTTTACTTGAGTCACTTAGAATTTTTGCAAAAGTTTATGGTTCACTTTAAAGTCCACGCAAACGACCTTATCCAAAAAGCTGAAAAAACTAAGATAACGGTGCCAGCACACTTAATGAAATCCTCACCAATAGAAAAGAATAATTATAAAGAAAATATTGCCTACTTACTTGCTAATTTTTCACTCCCGCCCGAAATACAAGAAGAAAATAATTTACTAGAGAAGCTAACTGAAAGAGAGTTTATTTGTCTGTGTTATTACTTAATGGGTAGAACCGCAGCCGAAATAGCAGATACCTTAGGCCTATCTGCAAAAACAGCTTCTGCGCATCTATACAATACTCGTATAAAATTGGGTTGCAAAAACAGAAGTGAATTATTTCAAAAAGCTTGGGATTTTGGTCTAGTGCATTCTAATATTATTGATGTGTCTAAACTAACAGACTAGATAAAACGGCAAAAAAGGCCGCCCAAAAGCAGCCTTTTCATTTTTTCGAATATTTCAGAGTATTATTTTTTAAGTTCTGCTGTTAGTTGTTTTTGTATGGCTTCTATACCGGTTGTCGCATCGACTTCGATAAAAACTATACCTTTTTCCTTAGCTGTTTCTTGGTACCATTTTGTAGCGGGCGTTGTTAGCTCATGATAAGACGTTAACCTTTTCTTAATACTTTCCGGATTATCATCTTTACGTTGCACTAATGGCTCTTGCGTCACGTCATCCAGACCCGCGACCTTGGGTGGTTTTGTCTCAAGATGATATGTCCGGCCTGAAGCAGGATGAATTCTGCGGCCTGAAATTCGGCTAATCACAACTTCATCAGGCACTTGCAAATTCACAACAAAATCTATGCCTAGGTTCAAGCTATCTAAAGTTTTTGCTTGATTGAGCGTTCGTGGAAAACCGTCCAGTATAAAACCATTAGTATACTCTGGTTGTTTTAGTTGTTTCTGCAACAATGTGAAAATAACATCGTCTTCAATCAACTCACCCTTTTGCATTGTTAGAGCCACAGACTTGCCCAAATCGGTTTGTGCTTGAACCTCATGCCGCAATAAGTCACCCGTAGAGAGAGTGGGAATATTGAAATGCTTGCTTATGAAATCACCGTGGGTTCCTTTACCAGACGCAGGAGGCCCCATTAAAACAACGACGGTGTTATCTACTTTATCATTAATCGAAGTATTCGCACTATTTGCTTTCACCGCACCAAACGTGAGTAAAGCGCAAGAAAGTCCTGTCACAAGTTTTTTGAGCATTTCAGCCCCCCTTTGTTTATTTTAAAATACTAAATATCGGAAAAGAAAGATTATAGTTCATAAAACCAGGTAGAACTATAACATAATATATATTATAATTCGCCTCAAAATATCCAACCTATTGATTAATATGCCAAAACTTAGAAATACCTTTGCTCGTAGTATAGCACGTGCCAAAAAGCTTCTAGCTAAATGGAATACTGCTATCACAAAGACCACCCTAGCAGTCCTGAATAATAAAGAGGTGGAACTCAGGTCCTATAACAACCCCCACCCAAAAGATATTTCTGAGCTAGCTAGAATTATTAAGGCTGATCAAGCGATGCATTTTAGAGCCCCACTCCAGTTTTCAAAAAGGATATCTGAGGAATGTGATGGCCTTTATTTTCAAGGTAGAGTTTATATATCAGAAAGACTAACCTCACCTAAAGATGTCGCAACAACGCTAATCCATGAAGTCAATCATTATCTAAACCAGTCAGATGAACATTTAGAAACAAAAAAGCAAGTTTTCAAAGAAGAATATCGTGCTGCGGTTGCTGAGTACCTAGGGCAAAATCGTCCTATGACGCGGAATTTGTATAAAATATGTGCACAAAGAGTGTGCGAAGACTATGATGTCCCACTACCCGAAGAACACAAACCTAACCCGAAGCCTCCGAAAGGAATATTTTATAGATAAGATTAGAAGCAAGCCCATCTCTTTATTTTCTTAAGCTGTGCCCATAAGTCCCATTTAATATACCTATATGGTTGCATTGGCTTTGTGCAACATAACCGCCAGGATAAGCGTTTAAGAAAGTGCGCGCAGATTCTACGTTTTCCTGCATGCATAATTGATATTTACGCAATAAGGCTTCTGTTTTTTGGCTTATTGCAGCAGAACTATCTAAGATTTTAGAACCTGTAGGTAAACCATACTGCGCATCTTTGTCGAACATATCCTCTAAAGTAATATGGCCATCTTCCAAAAGCTCTAAGCCGAGTCCTAAAGCTAAGGCAAAAGGTATTTTTTTGGCCTGAGCACAAACATCAAGCCCCTCAATTGGAAAGTAACGAAATATCTCTGCACAAAAAATTAAAAATAAGCTTTGTTGAAACTTAGCGAGTATTTTTTGACCCGCCATTGTTTCTGGCAAGTCTAACATCTTACCGGTTATGGCATAGGGCTTACTCCCATATGAGCACATAACCTGAATGAGCTTATCTTCGCCTGCATAATAAGTCACGTCGGCAAAATCATCTAATATGTCTCTTTTACCCTTATTACCTTCGGACTTACGGCCATAACGCCCTAAGTTGCGAATAAGAAGATTACCCCTATTTTTACTTGTAGGCATGCGTCTTGCACTTAATTTTAAGCCTTGCCATGATATACGCTCTTCATAAGCACTAAGACGCTCATTCAAAAGGTAAGCTGATCTCAACGCTTCTGCTGCTGCAATAATAAGTTCTCCTGAACTAACGTCCGTTAAGTTTGTGACGCCTGTATTTTTCGCATTGTAGATTTCTTCAGCTGCAGCAGCAATTTTACCCGAGCGCCTCTGATGTGTTGGTTCAAAATAATGTCTAAATGCTAACTGCATATCTGCCAAATCGGCCCCAATTCCTGTTGTTGCACGAGCATACCCGGTCATCCCATCTCCAAAGTCAACAACTAGGTCAGCATCCACCTCCAGCTTTAATTTAGTTAACTTCTCGACCACAGAATCAATTGAACCTGCTACTTGTGAAGTATCATTTAGTAAGGGGTTGCTATTACCCGTTATATCTAAAAGGTTTAAAATAGCAGTCTTGAGTTCAATATTTTGAGGGTAGTGGCATTCGCCGGATTCAATATCCACAAAAGGCTCAAAGCTCTCATAAATATGTTCTGGGATATCATCCCCAGGCTCCAGAGAAACCAACTCAAGATATAAGCCAAGTCCATAAACCAAGCCCCTCGTTTCACTTAAAATTTGAAGGGTTTTATCTTCTGATTCAAAGTCAGCCTCTCCAAGAGATAGAACTTCATATACTTGCTGAAGGTTTACTGCGATAGCGGTAAAGTATTTTGCCACATCAAGTTCGCCAATGGCATTATTAGTAGAACAACGCAACTGTTGGGATAAAGCAAATATACGGGATAGCTTATAAAGCGATGTGTCTTTATCTTCGCACTCAAATATGCCATTTTCTCGGGTGAATTGGTATATTTTATTCGCTATTTTATTAAGTAGGCGAATATTTTTAATGTGCATTTTTAGCTCGTTAAATAGAAAAGGTGATTATATCCGCTGTTTTCATATACGTCAAAATTATCAGCCCTACAACTTACTTGCATGTACCCTGTCTTCTTTATTTTGAAATATTATTAACATTATTTGGGTTGACCTGTGCCTAACATCACCTATAATTTATTATGTTTTATGCTTTTGTTTTGGTTAATAGATAATGTCAAATTGCCCTATCCTTTATTCCTTTAGGCGCTGCCCTTATGCTATGCGAGCCCGCCTTGCGCTTGCATATTCTAATATTAAGTGTGAGTTGCGAGAAATTAGTCTCAAAGCCAAACCTGAAGTGATGCTAGCTTTGTCTCCTAAAGGTACTGTTCCAGTACTTTATTTACCAGATTCTAAAATAGTATTAGAGCAAAGCTTTGACATCATGCGCTGGGCATTAAAACAAAACCCAACACAAACTTGGTTACCAGAAAACGAGACACAACAAAAAACCATTTTAAATCTAGTTTATCGTAATGACGAAGAGTTTAAGCCATGGCTGGATAAATATAAGTACGCCTCGCGATTCCCTGAAGATAATCCTATAAATTACTTTAAAAACGCGAGTATCTTTTTAACAGAAATAGAAAAACATTTAGAAAAGAATCAATATCTAGGTGGACAACAAGTTAATTTGGCCGATATGGCCCTCCTACCCTTTGTTAGGCAGTTTGCCTCTGTAGACAGAGATTTATTTGATAAAAATTTTCCCGTGCTAGTTCCTTGGTTAGAGACTTTCCTTCAATCAGACCTATTTAAAAGTGTGATGCATAAGTACCCTCTTTGGTTAGATGGGCACACCACTATATACTTCCCAGACTGAAAACTTCTAAATTTATTATAAAACTGCAATGAGGCAAAACAAAATTAAAATGTCTGACTTGCACGTGCCACAGCGTTCAACTGTGGCATCTATCGTATTCTCTGATGCCATTCAAGACTAGAGTAACTAAGCAGAAATTTTCTGCTTTTTACTTATCTCCGTTGTCCCTGCTAAAGAGTTGATTGCTTCTGTCACGCCCAATGCTTTAATGTCTTCATCTACCATTGCCGTGACACAAGAGTCTGACCAGACATTGATGGCGCTCTCTAGCATATCTATGAGAGAATAAACGGGTAAAATTATTGCCATCATCTTTACCGGCACGCCCAATGCGACTAGTAGCGACGTAGCAAGAAAATAACACCCCATAGGCACACTGGCATTACCAACAGCTGCGATAGTGGCAATAAAGATCCAACCAATTAGCTCAACCCCACTAAAACTAACGCCTGATGACATTGAGACAAATAAAACTGTAATCAATATAAAAGCGGCACATGCATTCATATTGATTGTTGTGCATAACGGTAATGAGAAGTTAGCGACCGACTCTGATATCTTAGCTTCATTTTTTGCCCTCTCTAAAGCGGAGGGTAAAGCGGCACTAGAAGACTTGCTAAAAAAAGCAATACTCAGTGCTGGCCACATATTCTTAAACAGTTTAAATGCAGATATACCTTTTGCTTTTAAGATTACAGGCAATACTATCAGTGCTTGAATAATGTTGGCTGAAATAATACAGACCAAATATAAAACCAAATGTCTCATTTCATCACTACCATTCAGTTCTTGTATAAACAGTGTGACAAAAGCCCAAATTCCAATCGGTAATAAATACAAGACGCCTAAGGTAATATTTAATACGGTTTGATACAGCCCCATAAAAATACTTTTGAGCGGTTTACGTTTTTCATTTGGGAGAGATAATAAACCTAAGCTAAACACCACGGCCATAAAGAAAACAGAAATTACATTGCCTTCCAAGAAAGGTTGTACTAAATTTGAGGGGACAATATTTGTTAAATAATGTAAATACCCATGGCCAGCTGTTGCCATAGTCGGGAGATTCTCGGCATTCGCGCCAATACCATCGACAACACTTTGGCTCAATTGAACGCTTGCCGGATCGATTAATATAAACAAGCCTAAGGCTACTGCCGCTGCAATCACAGTGGTTAATAAGGTATATCTTAAAACCTTCGCCCCCATGAACTTTAGTTCAGCCAGATCTTCAAACCTGAAACTGGTCGCAACTAAAGAGAGAAAAATAATAGGCAAACTGAGAAGCTTTAACAAATTAATGAAAACATCACTAATAACAGTGGCAAGTGTATGAATATCCTGGCCACCAATATATCCAGATAACAAACCTAAAATTAATGCAACAGGTACTAGCCATTTTGATTTTAATATCGCTAACATTTTACAATTCCAAAGATAAGATAGGTTTTACTTTTACTGTACCTGTGTAGGCACATACATCTGACTATTTGCGCGAAGCAAATGCAAGGCGAGCTAGATTCGACATCGATAAATGTGTTTGTTGTGATTCATATTTTGATTCATAGGTGCAAATTTCAAGTTTATAGCTTAGTTGCCTGGGATTATACTATAGCTAAATAAAAATAAACAACCGCTCAAGAACACCTAGAGACGTTTGGTCGGCTCAACGCCGATTTGACGGACATTTGGGGCTATGTGAGCTTTCTTCTCCCTCATCATCTGTCAAGCTCTCAGAAGAGGATGCGGGGGTTTCGCTGCCCGAAGGGCTAGATGGTGGGCTGCTACCAAATAGCATTGTATATGTATTGTGTACTGCCCAGTTAACGATATTTTCTGGACATGCCCTTTTATACATTTGTAAATATTGATCTTTTACTTTTTGTTGCTCACTAAAGCCAAGGGCGCTGACACAAGCACCAAACTCACACAATACTGCAGCACATTGAAGATTGCCCTCACGCACCGCTTCTTTTAACGCAATATTATCGTGGGCTTGAATATCTTCTACTACATGTTTATCTTTTAATAAGATTAAAAGTATATCCAGCTGGCCATGGGTGACCGCAGTGCGCATTGCCTCGTTATCTTTTAGGGCAAGGGAATTTTGGCGATACTTCAAAAGCACAGAAAAAGTGGGTCTATGACCTTCTTTAATCGCTATTAGTAAATGACTTTGTTTCGTTTTAGCATTTCTATTATAAGCATCTTGAATAAATTCCATATTTAACAATGCTTGCAGTAAGTCATTTTTCTTTGATTCGATGCAGGCTCTAATTATCTCAATTACTGCACGATTGATGACAAAATGGAACTGTTTATCCGTTAGGGCATGCAGGTACTGATCTACATCACCGGTCTGTTTCTCGGAGATTAAACGCAGGAGCGGCTTAACAAGCTTGGCGTAGGCTATCTCATCTGCTTCACTCCACCTTGAAGTGCGACCATCGGAGTGGACGGTTATAGAGTCTCCTAGCATGCTTGAACAATCTCCAAAGAAAATATTTAAAACGAGGCCATTCTACACTTTGTTAATTAACTATGTAATACCCAAATCAAAATATTTTACTATTAACTGCACTTAATTAATTAACTGCACTTAATTATACCTACAAATAGATAAATTTTTACAAACCAAAAATATAACCAACTAACTTGTAAATTATGCGGCTTATCACTTTTTATATTGCTGCCAATAAAATCATCGTGTAGCTTATGTCTAAGTTAATAGCTTATCAAAATTATTAAATTAGATAGTAATAGAGTGGTTTTTATTTATGCAACGTACTCAAAGCGCAATGATAGCCTGGTTTGTATGGTTCTTAGCCTCTTTCTTTTATGCATATCAATATATTTTACGTGTTTTGCCAAACATCATGATGTCTGACATTCTGCAAAAATTTCATATTGAAGCAGGTGCATTTGGTCAATATTCTGGATTGTATTACTTAGGGTATGCTGGAATGCACATCCCCTTAGGTCTATTATTAGACAAATATGGGCCTAAACGTATCTTGCCTATATGTATGCTACTCACCAGTCTCGGTGTTTTGCCCATGATCTACTCAGAGAACTGGGTATATCCTACATTAGGTCGTTTTCTTATTGGTATAGGCTCATCTGCTGCGATATTAGGCGTATTCAAAATTATACGCATGACCTTCGAAGCAAAGCACTTTACACGTATGTTGGGCTTCTCAGTAACAATTGGTTTGCTGGGCGCTATATATGGCGGACAGCCTGTAAATTATCTTATGGGTAATTTTGGGTACGAAATTGTCTTAAAGGTAATTGCTGCGACTGGTATTTTATTGGCTATAGCGACTTATATGGTTATCCCTCATCACCAAAGTGAGCCGCACTCGCAATCAATTATGCAAGAAGTCAAATTGGTCTTAACCAATAAAATGGTTATCGCTATTTGCTTATTAGCAGGCATGATGGTAGGTCCTTTGGAAGGCTTTGCAGATGTCTGGGGTAAAGAATACCTAAAGACTAGTTACGGCTTAGAGGATAGTTTTGCCGCAACCGCACCCTCTATGATTTTCTTAGGTATGTGCATTGGCTCTTCATTAATGAGCCTGGTTGCTGAAAGAACGCGCGCCTATTATGAAATTATTATAACCAGCGCTATTGTTATGGGCGCGATTTTTACGGGTTTGTTATTAGGCTTCTTCCCGCCTCAAGCTTTATCAATAGTATTTTTAATTGTCGGTGTATTCTGTGCGTATCAGATCCTTTCCATTTATAAAGCGTCAACTTATGTGCCTACTCACTTAATGGGCTTAACCACCGCTATAGCCAATATGATCATTATGACTTTTGGCTATATATTTCATAGCTTGATAGGCAAGATTATGGACATTTATTGGGATGGTCAAATCGTCGATGGCACTGCAATCTATCAAGCCAAAGCCTTCGCTATGTCGCTCAGTGTGATTCCAATGGCCTTATTGCTGGCAACCATAGGGTATAGTTATATCTATTTTAAAGAAAAATAAACTCACTCTCTGCGTATATACACCTCAAAAGGCCTTCTGGCCTTTTTAGGTTTTCAAACGCCCATTAGGCAACCGCTTGAATTTAAATGATATTTTTATATGTGCCTGTGCTTCATTTTTAAATAGCATTCAAACTGGGAACTAAACTCTACTCACTGTGTCCAATCTACATATATAAACAGGCGATAAATATATGTTGGGTTAGTCATGCTTGAAATGAACGCGCTAGAAAAAAATGAATATAACCGGATAAGAATAGACCTAGAAAAATGGATCATCGCTGGCTCTGAACAGCAACTCGATAATCTTCAACTTTATATGAAAAACAGAATGGTTCACAGAAACGATACAGACTTATTTCAAGCTGTGCGAGAACATGTCTATGAAAACTTTTTCCATCATTCGGATAACATCTTGGATGAATACGGGAGGGACTCAGAACAATACGAGCGGGCAATAATGTTAACAGGTACGTTATTTGACGATCGCTTGAAAGCTGCACAAGGCCAAGCCGCAGAGGTGATTGCCGAAAAAACTCAAGCAGAAATTTCTGCCAATCTAGCTGAAATAGAAAAATTAACACAAGATTTAGCAGGGAAAAAACCCAAAGAACAGCAATCTCAACCCCGTCGGTCATTTACCAGTGGCTTCGATACTATGAAAGAACCCCAACCAACCCCAAAAGGAAATACACTAGATGGGCTAAAAGCAAAAGCCAAAGAACTAGCGCCTGATGTAGAGGATAAAAAACCAAAAGGACATTCAGGCATTATCCATAAAAAACAAAAATATCATGATATTCCCGCTTCTGATACACCTGCAATTGTTAATGCCCACATCTTACTAGCAATTCAGCACCGAATTGAAGGTTTAGAAAAACAGAAAAGCACGCCAGAACGCAAAAATAGAAAAGAGGCTTTAGTCCATTTTGCGGATACACTTTTAACCCAAAATTTAAACCAGACAATTGACATAGCTAATGTTTACAAGCAAGCAATGTATGACGCCAAAGATGAAAGTAAGTTCAAAGAAGGTACAAGTTTAGATTCATCTGGGCATGGAAACAAAAGTGAGTTCCATAACCTTATTCGTCACATTTGCCAAAATGACTCAAAAACCCTAGAAAAAATAAGCCAAAATAATCCACCTATTGAAAAAGAATCAAAAAAATCACGATCACTAAAAGGAGGCTAAACTGATGAGCCTAATAAGAACATCGTATATATTTTTAATGGTAGGCACTTTCTATTCTGCCTCCCTTTTAGCTAGCGCTGGCTTCAACCTTATCGAAATCATTCCTAAAGAGCTAAAAGCCTCAGATATTGAACTGATGCAACTGTATGCCCGAGATGAACTAAAAGGAAAGAAGGATGGCACCGTTGTCAATTGGACTAATGAAGCGACTTCAAATTTTGGCTCAGTAGAGCTTCTCAAGCACTTTGATATGGACGGCAAGAACTGCAAGGAAGTACAGCATCATGTGCAACTAAATGCCAATGCAGATAACTTTTCCCTAAAAAGTGTATTATGTGAGGACTCAACGGGCGAATGGTACAACGTACAACGATAAGAGTTAATAAATACAGTCCTTTCGCCAGCTTCTAAATAGATTGAATTACTAGAGGGAAGAGATCTAAGCTGATATACTACGTGCAGTTACAACTCAACTAGGGTTGCCCGCATGTTAGAAAGTTTCGATCCAGTACTGCTATCTAGAATTCAGTTCGCTTTCACTGTTAGTTTTCATATATTATTCCCGGCTTTCACCATTGGCTTGGCTAGTTGGTTAGCTGTAGTTGAGGGTTTTTACCTTTATACAAAACATCCCATATATGAAGAAATATACAAATTCTGGATAAAGATATTTGCCATTACTTTTGGTATGGGCGTCGTGTCCGGACTTATCATGTCTTATCAGTTTGGTACTAATTGGTCAGTGTTCTCTGATAAAGTCGGCAATATTCTCGGCCCACTATTGGGCTATGAAGTGATGACGGCCTTTTTCTTGGAGGCATCTTTCTTAGGTATCATGCTCTTCGGTTGGAACCGAGTTAGCCGAAAAATGCATTTCGTAGCGACTTTAATAGTCGCAGTAGGCACTTTTATTTCTGCATTTTGGATTTTATCTGCTAATAGCTGGATGCAAACACCGGCAGGGTACACAATAGGCGAAGATGGTTTGTTTTATCCAGAAAGCTGGATGAAAATCATATTTAACCCTTCTTTTGTTTATCGCTTTTCTCATATGATGATCGCCTCTTATTTAACGACTGCCTTTGTCATTGGCGGTATTGCCGCCTGGTACTTGTGGCAAGACCGCTTTGTAAAACATGCACGCATTATGTTCGCAATGGCAATGTTTATGGCTATTTTTGTTGCCCCTATCCAACTTCTAATAGGCGATAACCATGGAATAAATACCCACGAATACCAACCAGCGAAAATAGCCGCTATGGAAGGTATTTGGGAAAATGAAAAAGGGGCAGGTTTACGTCTGTTTGGCTGGCCTGATAGCAAAGCCGAAGAAACCAAATATAGCGTGGAAATACCTAAACTAGCTAGTCTCATTATTACGCACAGCTTAGACGGCGAGATCAAAGGCTTAAAAAATTGGAAAAAAGAAGATCGCCCCCCTGTCGCCATTGTGTTTTGGGCCTTTAGAGTAATGGTTGGCATAGGTTTGTTGATGATTCTAACCGGCCTAATCGCTCTGGTACTTTATTTCAAGAAAAAGCTATTCACCACACGATGGTTTCAATTTTGGTGTATGGCGTTAACGCCCGCAGGCTTTATTGCGGTACTGGCTGGGTGGTTTGTCACGGAAATAGGTAGACAACCTTACCTTGTTTATAACCTACTTAGGACCAAAGAAATGGTCTCTCCTGTACCTGGACATTTGGTTTTTACCACTTTAGCAACGTTGATAGTGGTTTATACTTTTGTTTTTGGTTCTGCAACGTACTACATATTAAAGTTAATTGCTAAAGGCCCAATTATTGGTAAATGGCATGAAAGTTGTTATGGCGCTCATGGATTACGCCATCCAGTCACTATAAGTGATATTTTTCCTAAGTCTCATGATGAACCTAAAAATACTGACAACACTGAAGACAAAACAGATTAGGAGCCAGACCCTATGTTCAATTTAGAGCATCTCATCAATCTCCCTTTAGTCTGGGGCGGTATTATTGTTCTGGCTTTGTTTTTATATGTGCTTTTAGATGGATTTGATTTAGGGGTGGGCATCCTTTTCCCTTTTGCGCCAGAAGACAAGTGCCGAATGAAGATGATGAACTCAATAGCCCCTTTTTGGGATGGCAATGAAACGTGGCTGGTACTGGGGGGCGGTGGATTATTTGCCGCTTTTCCAGTCTCATATTCTATATTGGCTTCCGCGCTTTATATGCCAGTGTTGTTTATGCTCATAGCGTTGATTTTCAGAGGCGTCGCCTTTGAGTTTCGCTTTAAGGCAGGGCCTAAAACTCGCCCCATCTGGGATTACTCCTTTCATTTTGGCTCGCTCGCGGCTGCTTTTTGTCAAGGCTTAATTTTGGGCGCCATTATTCAAGGTGTTTCGGTGGAAGGCAGATCGTTCTCAGGCGGGCCTTTTGACTGGGTCAGTGCTTTTTCTATTATGACGGGGCTGGCGATGATTGTAGGCTATAGCCTACTGGGTGCAACATGGCTCATCATGAAAACGGACGGTCTTACCCAAGCCTGGGCTAGAAAGATTGGTATTTATATTTTTGTCTACTTTGCTTTTTTTATTGGTGTTGTGAGCTTATGGACACCGCATTTGAACGCGCAGCTATATCAACGTTGGTTTAGTTGGCCAAACATTTTATATTTGTCCCCTATACCTCTGGCATTAGGGCTTTGTTTTATTAGTTTACTGCGCGCCTTCAAGCAGCAAGCAGAGTATAAGCCCTTTTTTCTCACTATTACGATGTTTATCTTGTGCTATATAGGGCTCATTGTCGGACTTTGGCCTTGGATTGTGCCCTACCATATGACATTTCAAGATGCCGCTGCTGCGCCTGAATCCCAATCCTTCTTGTTGGTGGGCACCGTCTTTATCTTGCCCATAATTTTAACTTACACCGCTTACAGTTATTACGTCTTTAGAGGCAAATCTACCCATGAGGCTATGTACTAGCAATGATTAGGTTGAAAAGGCTTTCGCCTAAAATTAAGCAATGGCTTTGGTTCGTAGGGTTATGGGTAGGCAGTTTGATTATATTCAGCGCTTGTGTATATTTGCTTAAAGCTATATTTTCCCTCTTTCTCTCACAATAAACACTAGAAGGTGCAAAAAATCGTGTATAACGCTCTAGCTAGAAATTTCCCCGGCATAAGTGCCAAACTAGAGAGTGCAACCTCCCGAACAATAGAAAAATACCTTTAAAAACGGCAATATGGCCATACTCATTTTCTTTGTTGCTTAGCAGGTCTAATACTCTTTTTTGTAGAGCAAATACTGCCCTGCTCTGAATCGCTTTGCCGATTTCTTTTTCGGGCTTTTTTGCTAAAAAACGTCCCAGTCTTATTTGTAGCAGACTCTTTTTCTAATTCTAAACTGTTAATAAACGTTCCAGTCTTATTTGT
>TARA_R110002110_G_scaffold138621_2_pt1 | contig 22787 bp, 18 predicted proteins | sample TARA_R110002110 | Tara Oceans TARA_R110002110 (sample SAMEA4397330) | marine metagenome | biome: Polar Biome; feature: [SRF] surface water layer (ENVO:00010504); material: water (ENVO:00002006), including particulate matter (ENVO:01000060) such as... | depth 5 m
TTTCACTCAACTGGCGGGCCGTTCAAGCCATGCTGACAAAATTCGGTTGTGCGCCTGCCCTGACCCTTCACGCCTCCAATGAAGTATATGACGATGACACGTCTACGGAACCTGCCCTATTCGGCGACTTGGACATTGAAGGCGGAATTGAGCGTGTCGCACAAGTTGCCAAAAGTCTTGGGTGTGCAGGGGATTTTTCCGCTTGGCTTTCGGACCTCTTCATAAATGATCTCCACCACCCTTATCTCTTGTTGCTGCACTACCAGCTCTTGATTCAGGCCAAATATGACCATGCCGTGACCTATGCCTATGAATTCAAACCGCGCGGGCAAGTTGCGGATTGGCTGACTGAGAAATACATCGCCTCTGGCGTTCCTGTTGCGAAGAACGCTTTTTTGAACAATGCAAAGGCAACGCTTCGCTTTGATCAGGTTTGGGTGACAGGCCGTACCGATAGCCCACGCTCAGCTACAGCGCTGGCAAACATTCTGGAAACGATTGAAAATCTTGGATCACTAGCGAAAGACGAACTTGCCGCGCAAATCCGGGGGCTTCTGCACCGCTATATCCGCGTGGAATCCGAACGGAACAAAGGCGACATTCCGAACCGCGTTCCCGTCCTGACAGAATTACAGGCAACCGCGTTGCTCACGGCAACGGGTCTGGGCAACACAGGCACCACTGGCATTCTGGAACAGCGCCTAGTGGACTGCTACGGCCTTCTACAGCACACAGCGGCAGACGGCTGGACGCCCAAGGGCTTGCGGGACTCAGTGTTTGCCGCAAACACTTTCCGCAAGAAGTTCGGAGACGTGGAATTTGAACGCCCTCTCCGGCCCGATCCGGAAATTGTGGCCTATGAGTCTCATGGGGGACGCCTTACCCTTCCCTACGTTCTAGATCACCTGGACTCGTTTGCCTCTGTGCTTGCCGCACGGGAAGAGGAACTGGCAAGCATCGCGCCACTGGTGGACTGGAGTTTTAAAGTCGTGTTTATTGCCCATGTTTTTGATGGGGCTTTGCCTGCCACTCGCGTTGTCGGGGGGGTTGAGGTCGCGCTGCACTACATCACCTTTGCAGCGGCCGCACGGGAACTTGTTGCAGCGAATGCCTTGGCGTCAGTCAACGCGAACATGCAGTCACCACTCAACAGCGGCTTTATACACCCCTCAGTCCGTCAACGCGCCTTGGCAATGATCGAGGCGTGACTGAGTTGGCGCTCCGGAGAAAGGCTGACGCGGCTTGCACCGGCAACAATGCCGTGCGCCGGATCGGCTCACGATTCACGCCGCTGCCTTCTCAGTACATCTGGCAAGCACATTTAGGTGCAATTCCAGATACAATAAGAGGTGCATTAAGCTGATTCGAAATGCCCTGTATTTGGATATTATCCAACAAAATCATAAGCTTAGGTGGTTGGCGGAAGCGGTGGGATTCGAACCCACGGTACGGTTCCCCGTACGCTAGTTTTCAAGACTAGAGCCTTAAACCACTCGGCCACACTTCCTGCGCTGCGCTGTCATAGTCAGAGTGCAAACGAGTTTCAAGCTCGATAACCGGGGTGCCCGCAGGACTGCCCCACGCCGGCCTGCCGATTTTCGCCGAAACCCGACCGGACCCTTTCCTCGCCGCAGGGTTACCGGTATGATACGGCCAAACGCAAATGGGCGTTCCGGATATCAGCCGCTGTTCAACAGAGGCCGGGGAAACAACGCGGCACAGAATCCGCGGGGCATTGGGGGCTAGAAATGGCAGGCGCGGCGATCAGATCACTGATCCTGGCATCAGCGGCGGTAAGTTTTCTTTCCGGTTGTCAGGCTACCAACCCATTCACCAAAAAGGGAGATTCCAGCGGCGATGCCTCAAGCACGGCCGCAGGAAGCACGGTGCGGTTGGTGGATCGTGATGTCGAGGCCCCCGAGGTGTTCCAGGTCACCGATCAGGCACTGTGGGACGGTCGGCCTTCGCTGGGGGGCGTCTGGGTGGCCTCACCCGATGCCGTCGATCCTGAGCGGGTGATCCTGCGCAATCAGGGCAATGGCAAATTCGTGATCGCGGCATTGTTTCGCCGCGAGCGGATGAACCCCGGCCCGGCGCTCCAGATTTCGAGTGACGCCGCAGCGGCCCTTGGCATTCTTGCCGGCAGACCGACCATGCTGAACGTCACGGCCCTGCGCCGCGAGGAAGTCGCGGTCGGAACCCCGGATGCGACCCGACCGATACTGGACGCCAATGAAAGCGTGCAGACCACCACGCTTGACCCGGTGGCCACGGCCTCCGCTGCGCTGGACAAGGCAGACAACAAAAATACCGATCCCGTGTTGCCGGTTGCAAAGCCAACCCCGGCCCCGAAACCAGCGCAGAAACCAGCGCCGAAAACCGTGTCTGAACCGGAGGGCGGCAAGAACCTCGTGCAGATCGGCCTGTTCAGTGTACAGGCCAACGCCGACCGCGCCGCCGCGACGGTGAAAACGTCTGGGATCCCGGCACAGATCCTGAAAGAGGCCAGCCAGGGCAAGACTTTCTGGCGCGTGACTGCCGGGCCGGCTGACCCGACGGCGCGCGCCAACATGTTGTCGAAGGTCAAGGCGCTTGGCTTTACCGACGCCTATTTCGTGTCCCGCTGAAACTGAAAACCGAAGGACCCTTCATGCTGCACCGGATATTTTTGCTGATCACCTTTCTGACCTCTGTCGCTGCGGCACCGGTTCATGCGTTCGAGACCCGGGCAACCGCAGCCTGGGTTTATGACATGACCACCGGCACCGTATTGATGGACAAAAACGCCGATCAGCAGTTACCGCCCGCTTCGATGTCAAAGCTGATGACGCTGAACATGCTGTTCGAAGCCTTGCGCGACGGTCGCGTCACGATGGACACACGCTTCAAGGTTTCGGCCAGGGCCCAGGCAATGGGCGGGTCGACCATGTTCCTGAACGAACGTGACCGCCCGACTGCGCGCGAGCTTATTCAGGGAATCATCGTGAACTCGGGCAATGACGCCGTTGTGGTGGTGGCCGAAGGCCTCGCCGGGACGGAAGAGGCCTTTGCGGCGCAGATGACGGCGCGCGCTGCGGCACTTGGCATGACCAATTCAAGGTTCGTCAATGCGTCGGGATGGCCCGACCCGGGCCAACTCATGTCGATGCGCGATCTCGGAATGCTGGCGGCCCGTCTGATCACCGAATTCCCCGAGCACTATGCTGTGTTTTCGCAAGCCGAGTTCAACTTTGCCGACCGTGCGCCGGCCAACCGCTTCAACCGCAACCCTTTGTTGAAAATGAACAACGGCGCGGATGGACTGAAAACCGGCTTTACGGATGACGCAGGTTACGGGCTTGTGGGCTCCGCCATACAGGGCGATCGGCGCGTTGTGTTTGCGATCACGGGTATGACCTCTTCACAAGAGCGCGCCGAAGAGGGCGAGAGTACCATCAACTGGGCCTTTCGTCAGTTCGTCAAAAAAACGGTGATCAAGGCCGGAGAGCGTGTTGACGTGGCCGAAGTGTGGATGGGCGCAAACAATACGGTGGGCCTGGTCGCCGCAAACGATGTCTCCATGCTGGTGCCGGCACTGGTACAGGAGGGGCTGAAAGCCAGGGTCGTCTATACCGGCCCGCTACAGGCCCCAATTGCGGCAGGCACGCAGGTGGCAGAACTGGTGATCAATGTGCCGGACCTGCCCGATCAGACAATTCCACTGCTGACCGAAAACGCGGTGCCGGCCGCTGGCTTTGTCAAGCGGTTGACCAAGGCTGCCGAGGTTCTGGTGACCCGGATGATGGGCGATCCCGAAGCGGCCTCGTAAGATGGTGGCAGGCGGGCGCTTCATCAGCTTCGAGGGTATCGACGGGTCGGGCAAAAGCACCCAGGCACGGATGCTCGCGGCCTCGCTGACGGCAACGGGCCACAAGGTCGTGCTGACCCGCGAGCCTGGCGGCAGCGCCGGGGCCGAAGAAATCCGCCGTCTGGTGCTGGAGGGGGAGCCGGAGCGCTGGTCGCCCCAGACCGAAATCCTGCTGTTCACCGCCGCGCGCCGCGACCACCTGGAAAAGACGATTCTGCCAGCCCTGGCGCGGGGCGAGGTGGTGATAACCGACCGCTTTGCCGACAGCACCAGGATGTACCAGGGCATCACCCGCGACGGCGGCGCGGACCTGCGCGCCATGGTTGACGATCTGCACAGCCGGATGATCGGGAAAGAGCCTGACCTGACCATCCTGATTGATATTGATGCTGAAACCGGCCATTCGCGCGCCGTGGCCCGCGCCGGGGCAGAACAGCGGTTCGAGGATATGGGCAGCGACATGCAGGCGCGGATGCGGCAGGGTTTTCTGACCCTCGCCGCGCGGCACAGCCGTTTTGCCGTGATCGACGGGGCGCGCACGCCCGCCGAGGTCGCCACCGATGTGCTGGCCCGCGCTATGGCCCACCTGGCATGAGCCGCGCGCCCGGAACCGCGCTCGAAGACCGCCCCGAGCCCGACCGCGTGCCGGGGGCCCCGCACCCGCGCGAGACGAAAACCCTGATCGGCCACGCAGCCGCCGAGCAGGTCTTTCTCGACGCGTTCAACGCGGGCCGTTTGCACCACGGCTGGATGATCACCGGCCCGCGCGGCCTTGGCAAGGCGACACTGGCGTGGAAAATCGCCCGGTTCTTGTTGACGACCCCCAAAGATGACGGGGGCATGTTTGCCGCCCCGCCGCCGGTCAGCCTGGATGTTCCCGATGATCACCCGATTGTCCACCGCATGGTCGTGCTGTCAGAGCCGCGTTTGTTGCTCTTGCGACGCGCCTGGGATGACGAAAAGAAAAGGCTGAAATCGGTGATCACGGTCGATGAGGTGCGCAAGGCCAAGACCTACTTCAACATGAGTGCGGCAGACGGCGGACGCCGGGTCGCGATCCTCGATTGCGTCGATGAGATGAACCCTCAGGCCGCAAACGCCCTGCTGAAACTGCTCGAGGAGCCGCCCGCGAATGTGACGCTGATCCTGATCAGCCACCAGCCGTTCAAACTGCTGCCGACCATCCGCTCGCGCTGCCGCGAATTGCGCCTGATGCCGCTTGGTGCCGACGATATGGCTGCGGCGCTCGCGGCCATGGGCACGCCGCCCGAAGCGCCTGAACGCCTGGCGGAGCTTTCGGGCGGTTCGGTCGGCGAGGCGATCCGCATTCTCAACCTCGACGGGCTGAAACTGTATGACAGCATTGTCGCCCTGTTCGCCACCCTGCCCCGGCTGGACCGGACGCGCGCGCTGGCGCTGGCGGATGCGGGCGCGGCCAGGGGCCAGGAAGACCGCTTTGACCTGGTATTGACATTGATCGACCTGTTTCTCGCCCGTCTCGCCCGCGCCGGAACCATCGGCTATTGCCCGCCCGAGGCCGCAAGCGGAGAGGCGGAGGTGATCGCACGCCTGTCGCCCACCCCCGATGCCGCCCGCGCCTGGGCTGATCTGGCGCAAGGTCTGGCAGCCCGGACCCGCCGGGGCCGGGCCGTAAACCTTGACCCTGCCTCGCTTCTCATGGATATGGTTCTGAGGATGAACGAGACGGCGGCAATGCTCGCCCCAAGGTAAGCCGGAATGACCCAGAAAATCCCTGATTGCGCAGACAGCCCCGAAATCGTTGACAGTCACTGCCACCTCGATTTTCCGGACTTCGAGGGCGAACTGCCCGACATCGTCGCCCGCGCCCATGCCGCCGGGGTTGCCCGGATGGTCACCATCTGCACCCGCCTGAAGAATGAACCCCGCGTCCGCGCGATCGCCGAGGCGAACCCTTCGGTATTTTACGCCGCGGGCACCCATCCGATGAGTGCCGCCGAAGAGCCCCTCGCAACGGTCGAAGAGTTGATCGCCCTTGCCACCCACCCGAAATTCGTCGGCATCGGCGAAAGTGGGCTGGATTACCACTACACCGCCGACAGCGCCGAAGTGCAGAAGCAAAGCCTGCGCATCCATATCGCGGCGGCACGAGAAACCGGGCTGCCGCTGATCCTCCACGCCCGGGCCGCCGATGAGGATATGGCGCAAATCCTCGGCGACGAATACCGCAACGGGGCCTACACCTGCGTGATGCATTGCTTTTCGTCCTCGGCCGGCCTGGCAAGGGCGGCGCTGGATCTGGGGTTCTATCTGTCGATGTCCGGCATCGCGGCCTTCCCGAAATCGGGTGATCTGCGCGATATTTTTGCTGCCGCCCCGCTCGACCGGATCCTGCTGGAAACCGACAGCCCCTATCTGGCGCCACCGCCGCACCGGGGCCGGCGAAATGAACCGGCCTATACCGCCCACACCGCCAAAATCGGCGCGCAGGTCCGCAACCTGCCACTGCCGGATTTCGCCGCTGCGACATGTGCCAATTTCGACCGGCTGTTCTGGAAGGCAAAACCTGTGTGATGGCAAAGCTGCGTTTCACCATTCTCGGCTCCGGCTCTTCCGGCGGTGTGCCACGCCTTGGCAGCCATTGGGGTGATTGCGACCCTGCCAACCCCAAAAACCGCCGCCGCCGCTGCTCATTGCTGGTCGAGCGCGTGACCGATGCCGGCACGACCCGCGTGCTGATCGACACCTCGCCCGACATGCGCGAACAATTGTTGGACACCGGCGTCGGCACCCTCGATGGCGTGGTCTACACCCATTCCCATGCCGACCATGTACATGGAATCGATGATCTGCGTCAGATCGTTTTCAACCTGAAGCATCGGCTTGCGGTCTGGGCGGATGCCCCGACGCAGGCTGCACTTCACACCCGCTTTGCCTATGTGTTCGAACAATTGGAGGGCTCTTCCTACCCGCCGATCCTCGATATGCACCTGGTTGACGGCCCGGTAACCGTACCCGGCGCAGGCGGTGATATCGTGCTGGTGCCCTTTGCCGCGGACCATGGTGCGATGCAGGCACTTGGCTTTCGCATCGGCGATCTTGCCTATCTGCCAGACGCCGTGGCGCTGCCGCCCGCAAGCTGGCAAGTTCTGGAAGGGCTCGAGGTCTGGGTGGTTGACGCGCTGCGCCGCAAGCCCCACCCGACCCACGCGCACCTTGCGATGACGCTGGAATGGATTGCCCGCGCCCGACCTGCCCGCGCCGTGCTGACCAATATGCACAACGACCTTGATTACGCGACCGTCTGCGCTGAGACGCCCGATCATATCACCGCCGCCTATGACGGCATGGTGATAGAATTGCCCGGCTAAGATGCAGGCGCTGCTGGACGTTATTTTGCCGGTCTTTTTTGTCCTGGGCTTTGGCTATGTTGCGGCCTGGTTCAAATGGATCAGCGAAAACGCAATCGACGGGCTGATGAGCTTTGTCACCAACTTTGCCGTGCCGGTCTTGCTGTTCCGCTCGATCTCGCGGCTGGATATTTCGGCAAACCTCGACCCCGGGTTGCTGATCAGCTTTTATGCTGGCGCTCTCGGCGCCTATATTGTCGCTTATTTCGCCGCGCGTCTGGTGTTTTCGCGCAACCGGACCGATGCCGTTGCCATCGGCTTTACCGCCATGTTTTCCAACACCCTGCTGTTGGGCCTGCCGATTACCGAGCGCGCCTTTGGCACCGACGCCCTGGCAGGAAACTATGTTATCATCGCCTTCCATTCCCCGCTGATCTATGCGTTCGGAATAACCGTGATGGAACTGACACGCGGCCACGGCACCGGGCAAAGCACAGCCGGCCTGGTGCGGATGATTCTGCGCGGCGTTGTGCGCAACCCGCTTGTCATCGCGATTGCAGCGGGCTTTGTCGTGAACTTGCTGCACATTCCGCAACCCCAGCCATTTCAGGCCGCAGTCACCATGCTTGCCGGGGCGACCATCCCGACGGCTCTGTTTGGCCTTGGCGGCACCTTGCTGCGTTATCGCCCCGAGGGCGACCTGAAAACCATCGCGATGGTTTGTGCCGTCTCGCTGCTCGTCCACCCCGCGATCACCTACCTGCTGGGGGCTTTCGTCTTTAACCTCGACACACCCAAAATGCGCTCTGCTGTTCTGACGGCGGCAATGGCCCCCGGTGTGAACGCCTATCTTTTCGCCAATATGTATAGCGCGGCACGACGGGTTTCGGCCTCGTCCGTCTTGCTGGCCACGGCGGCGACGGTCGTGACCGCCTGGGCCTGGCTGCAAATTTTACCTTAGGGCAGGATGCGGCCGCCCCGGATTGCCGCCCCGCGGGTCCGACGCCCCTAGCGGATCAGAACCACCGGAACCTTGCAGGAGCGGATCATCTCGGTGGTGGTCGAGCCGATAATCAGGCTGCGGATGCGGCTGTGGCCATAGGCGCCCATGACCAGCAGGTCATACCCTTCCTTGTCCACCAACCCGCCCAGCACGGCCTCGGGATGGCCCGGCAACACCTTGATATCGACAGAAAACCCATGGCGGTGCAGCAATACCTGCGCATCCTCCAGCGCGTTGGTCATCACCGGATTTGCCGCACCGACACTGACCAGCGTCATCCCGAGCCCGCGATAGACCGGGCTGTTTGCGACATGGTCCACCACACGCTGTGAAGAGGCACCACCATCGAAGGCGATCAGAATCCTGTTGATGGGCCGGAAGGCGCGCGCCGCAACCATGACCGGGTGCCTGGTCGCCCGCACGATCCGCTCCAGGTTCGAACCCAAGTGGCCTTTGGCGAAATCCGCGGCTTCACCGCGCTTGCCGATCACCACCATTTCTGCGGTCCGGTCCAGCCCGGTAAAAGCCTCCAGCAGGTCGCCATGGCGCAGCCTGGCCGAAATCGCGCCGACGCCCGCCCCGGCCAGCACAGTCCGTGCATCCTCCAGAATGGCGCGCCCGCGTTGCGCCACGAGTTTGGCGCGCTGCGCGTCGAGTTCGGCCAATTCCTCCAGCAATGCAGAGCGCGCGCCAAGACGGATCGAACCGGACAGGTCGCCGCTCTCCGCCGCGTCGCGCCGCCCCAGAACATGCAGCACCTCAACCGCCGCCTCTGCGCGCACAGCGGCCCAGGCGGCAAGCTCACAGACCGAATGCGAATAGATAGATCCATCAACCAATGCGATAATTGTCATATTCCGCCTCCCTCAATGCGCCATCAGCTTGTCAACCGCACCAGGCTTGTCATGCAGCGCCAGCTTGTCGACAATGGTCTCCGACGCCTCGTTCATCCCGATGATCCGCACTTCTGCCCCGTCGCGCCGGAACTTCAGAACCGCCATATCCAAAGCCGCGACCGAGCTGATATCCCAGATATGCGCCCCGGACACATCGATCACCACCCGGTCGAGCACCTCGCGGAAATCAAACGCCTTCATGAAGTCCTCGACCGAGGCGAAGAACAACTGCCCCTCGACCCGGTAGACCCGCTCTGCCCCGTCTTGCGACAGGACAGAGGTGATGCGGAACAATTGTGCGATCTTGCCGGCAAAGAAGATGCCCGACAACAACACGCCGATCCCGACCCCGATTGCCAGATTGTGCGTGTAGACCACAGCGACCACCGTTGCCAGCATCACGACCGAAGAAGAGGCCGGGTGGCTTTGCAGCGCCTTGATCGACGACCAGCTGAACGTGCCGACGCTGACCATGATCATGATCGCCACCAGTGCCGCCATCGGTATCCGACTGACCCAATCGCCAAGCCCGACGGTGAACACCAAAAGCATCACACCTGCAAAAAACGTCGAGAGCCGGCCACGGCCCCCCGACTTCACGTTGATGATCGACTGCCCGATCATCGCGCAACCGGCCATGCCGCCGATAAAGCCGGTCGTGAAATTGGAAAGCCCCTGGCCCACACATTCCTGGTTGCGGTCTGACGGGGTGTCCGTCAACTCGTCAACAATATTCTGCGTCATCAGGCTTTCCAGCAGGCCAACCACCGCCACCGCCACCGAGTAGGGCAGGATGATCTGAAGCGTCTCCAGTGTCAGTGGAATGTCCGGGATCAAAAAGACCGGCAACGTATCGGGCAGCGCGCCCATGTCGCCGACGGTCCGCACATCCCAGCCGAAAAACAGCGTCAGCGAGGTCAGCACGATAATGGTCACGAGCGGCGACGGCACCGCTTTGGTCATCAGCGGAAAAAGATAGATGATCCCCAGACCCGCCGCCACCAGCGCATAGGTCAGCGGGCCGACGCGGGTCGGGTCAAGCTCGGGCCATTGCGCCATGAAAATCAGGATCGCCAGCGCGTTGACAAAGCCGGTCATCACCGACTTTGAGACAAAGCGCATCAGACGTCCCAGCCCTGACAGCCCGGCTCCTACCTGGAACACCCCCGCCAGAACCGTTGCTGCCAGCAGGTACTGCAAACCGTGATCCTTGACCAGGCTGACCATCAACACTGCCGTCGCGGCAGTCGCTGCCGAAATCATCCCCGGTCGCCCCCCGGTAAAGGCCGAAATCACCGCGATGGAAAAACTGGCGTACAGCCCCACTTTCGGGTCGACCCCGGCAATGATGGAAAAGGCGATCGCCTCGGGGATCAGCGCCAGCGCCACAACTAGCCCCGACAGCAGATCAGCCCGGATGTTTCCGAACCATTGCTGACGGTAAAGATGCATCGAAATCATGTTTTTCGTTCCTCTGCGGCCCACGGTCAAATAATGGCCAGCCAAACCCGGCGCGGTATTCGACCCGCCCGTTCCAATTGTTCGCCGCCTGCGATACAGGCCAAAGCCGCGAAAGCCAACCCGACAGACACATTTCCCCGGAAACATCGCGATTCCGCGCATCTTTTCGGTAAAATATCTCCCTTGGGGCGGGGGAATGCGCCGCGAGGCGCCGAAAGCGGGCAGCGCCCCTCTGTTCCCGTTCGGGGCCCGGGTCCGGCCGCTCAATCCTGAAACGGCAAGTCCAGCCCGAACGCAACCGCAAGCCCCGAAAACCCCGTAACGGTCACCGGGTCCAGCGTTACCCCCTTCACCTTTCGGCGCGCGGCTTCAGCCCATTCCCGGTCGCCTGGCGCCATCACCCGGCACCCAGGTCGCGCCGGCGACGCGCGCAGTTGATCGAGATAGCGCCGCATCCCCGCAGCCATCAGCGCCGCGCCGACAAAACCATCGGGGTCCATCACCAGCACAAAAGCCCCCATCTCGCGCGGGACAGCATAGTCCGGCCCGCCCATCGGCGCTACTTCCGGGCCAAAACGCATGCCTGTCATCGCCGCTGACAAAATCTCGGCCAACCCTGCCAACGCCGCTCCCTTGAACCCGAAGGCCCCGCCAACCGGGGCCAGCATCTCGGCCTGCATCGGGTCTGTCACCTCTGCGCCCTGTGCATCCGAAGCGACACCTGGCGGCAGATCCACCCCCAAAGACTGATAAAGCTCTACCCGGTTGAACGGCACGGCAGAGGTTGCCATATCCAACAACCAGGGGTTTTCACCGCCCGAAGGGGCCGAAAATGCAATCGGATTGGTGCCGTGAAACCGCGCAGCCCCATCATGCAGCCGCACAAAACTGTCAGAATTGGCCACGACCAGCGCCACGAACCCTTGATCTGCCGCCGCTTTGGCATAGGCCCCTGCCGGCCCGAAATGCGATGAGTTCTGAATGCCGACCCCGGCGATGCCCGTCTGCCGCGCCATGCCGATTGCAAGATCCAGCGCATGGAAGGTCGCCACCGCCCCCTGGGCATGGCCCGCATCCAGCAAGCCGCTGCCAGGTTTGATCTGCCGGAACTGCATACAGGGATTTTTCGCTAGGCGCCCCCCGGCCAGCGCGGTGACATAATGCGGCAGCAACCTGACGCCGTGACTGTCCACCCCGTGCAGCGAGCCATGAATCATCGAACGTGTCGCCGCAACCGCAGTTTCCCGGCCTGCGCCCACGGCCGCGAACGCCGCTTCGCAAAAGTCCTTCAGCGCCGAGATTGTCGCGCGTCTGTGATCGTTTCTTGACATTCTGCCACCCTCCCGGTTGCTCGGGGGCAGCGTAAAGGCTTTGCCCGCCTCCGAATAGCCGGTTTCAGTCGCTCAGTATCAACAGATCGCGTTGCCCTTGCGCAAAGCGGCGCAGCACCGCCGGATACAGCCTGTGTTCACGCACCAACACCCGTGCCGCAAGGTCTGCAGGGGTATCACCGGGCAACACCGGCACAGCGGCGCGGCCCAAAAGCGGGCCCTGATCCAGCACCGCAGTCACTTCATGCACCGTGCATCCGGCCTCGGTATCGCCTGCCGCTATTGCGCGATCATGGGTGTGCAGCCCCGGGTATTTCGGCAAGAGCGAAGGATGAATATTCAGCATCCGCCCTTCGAACCGCGCGACAAACGCCGGCGTCAGCACGCGCATGAACCCGGCGAGGCACAAGATATCGGGGGCCGCCGCCAGGATCGGCACCAGCAAAGCGGCCTCGAACCCGGCGCGATCATTGCCAAAAGGGCGGTGATCGACCGCCGCTGTCGCGATCCCGAGATCACCCGCCTTTGCCAGACCACCAGCCGCAGGGTCGTTCGACGCCACCAGCACCGGGCGGCAGGGGTGGTCACCCACCATATCGCGCACCAGCGCCAGCATATTGGAGCCACCCCCCGAAATCAGGATGGCGACGCGCTTCACAGCAATCTGCCCTTGTAGACAACGCCTTCACCGGCGATCACCCGGCCCATCGGCACAACGGTTTCGCCCGCATCAATCAGCAACGCAGCCACGTCGGCGGCACGGTCTGACCGCACCACCAGCATCATGCCAATGCCGCAATTGAAGGTTTTCAGCAGTTCGGACTGGGTCATCCCAGCCGTTTCCGCCAACCAGCGAAACACCGGCGGCAGTTGCCACGACGACAGATCAATCTCGCAGGCCAGCCCCTCGGGCAGCACGCGCGGCGGGTTTTCGGTCAACCCACCGCCGGTAATATGCGCCAGGGCAGTGACGCCGCCCGCCCGCACTGCAGCCAGCGCCTGTTTGACGTAAAGCCGCGTCGGTGCCAGCAACGCCTCGCCCAATGTTCTGGCATCCGGCGCATTTGAGCCGAACGGGCAATCGGCATCCCAGCCAAGGCCAGACATCTCGACCACCTTACGCACAAAAGAATAGCCGTTGGAATGCACCCCGTCCGAGGCGAGGCCGAGCAGCACATCGCCCGCCTCCACCCCTTCGGGCAGGGCCGTGCCGCGTTCCATCGCGCCGACGGCAAAGCCCGCAAGGTCGAAATCGCCGTTGTGGTACATGCCCGGCATTTCGGCGGTCTCGCCACCGATCAGCGCGCAACCCGACGCTTCACAGCCAGCGGCAATGCCTTCGATGATGCGCGCGGCCTGATCGACGTCAAGCTTGCCTGTGGCGAAATAATCGAGAAAGAACAGTGGCTCGGCCCCTTGGCAAACCAGGTCGTTGACGCACATCGCCACCAGGTCGACACCGATCGTGTCGACGTTGCCGGTGTCAATCGCGATGCGCAGCTTGGTGCCGACACCGTCGGTTGCGGCGACCAGCACCGGGTCGTCATAGCCTGCGGCTTTCAGATCAAACAGCGCGCCAAATCCGCCAAGCCCCGACATCGTGCCGGGGCGGCCTGTCCGTCTGGCCGCCGGCTTGATCCGCTCTACCAACTCATTTCCGGCGTCGATATCCACACCTGCGTCCGCATAGGTCAGCCCGTTCTTGCCTGTCATTCCAGCCCCCGCTTTGCAGGGCCAACCGCCGACCCTGTGCCTTGTCGCCCCCCAGATAGACGATCCCTCGCGCAGGCACAACAAAGCGCCGCGCCGGAAAAAGCAAAATGCACGGCCTGCCGGGTTACTCTGCTTCCGGCGCTCCCGGCTCGGGCCGCCTGACCTTGAAAACCGCAAGGTAGAGTGCCGGAACAAAGACCAGGGTGATGATCGTGCCCACAATGATTCCGCCCATCATGGCATAGGCCATCGGCCCCCAGAATATCTGGCGCGATATCGGGATCAGCGCCAGGCTTGCCGCCGCGGCTGTCAGCAGGATCGGGCGGGCACGGCTGTCGCTGGCCTCGAACACCGCATCCCATGCCGCCCGGCCCTTTGCGCGCAGCACCTCGATCTCGTTCACCAGAATGATTGAATTGCGGATCAGGATGCCGACCAGCGCCAGCACCCCCAGGATCGCGACGAACCCCAGCGGCGCACCGGAAAACACCAATGCGATGACCACGCCGATCAGACCGAGCGGTGCCGCGCAGACCACGACAAAGCTGCGACGGAAACCCTGAAGCTGCATCATGATCAGCACCAGCATGATCAGCATCATCAGCGGCACCACGGCCGCGATCGGCGCCTGGCTGTCGGCACTCGATTCCACCGTGCCGCCAACTTCTGCCCTGACACCTGAGGGCAGCGCCGCATTGAAGGCGGCTATCCGATCTGCCAGATCGCCGACAATCGTCGCAGGCTGGTCGGCGGTTGCAATAGCCGCCTTCACGGTGATCGTCGGTTTGCGGCTGTACTGATGGATCACGGGTTGTTCGGTGGTATATTCAAACGTAGCAACCGCCCGCAGTGGAATATTGGTGCCGCCGGGGACGTGCAGTTGAAGGTTGGCCAGCGCCTCGAGACTTTTGCGCGAAGCGACATCGCCACGGGCCAGAATATCGATCAGATAATCCTTGTCGCGCAGCTGGGTCACACCGACCCCATCGTAGATCGCGCTAAGCGCCGAGGCGATATCGCTGGCGGTGATGCCAAGTTGGCGCGCCTTGTCCTGGAGGATATTGACGCGGATCACGCGGGCCGGCTCATTCCAGTCCATCACGATTCCGGTCAGGCGCGGATCGGTCGCCAGCACCGCAGCCAGGCCCCGCGCCTGGTCGCGCAGCGTGGGAATATCGTTGCCGGTCAGGCGGTATTGCACCGGGCGGCCGACAGGCGGGCCGATTTCCAGCAGTTTGACAAAGCCGTCAACGCCCGGAAACCGCGACTTCAGAAGGCTGTCCAACTCGACCCGCAGCGCATCGCGGTCGGTGACAGAAGGCGTCTGAATGACGATCTGGCCGATATTGGGTGCCGGCGTCAGCACATTGAGCGTCAGCAGAAAGCGCGGCGCGCCCCGCCCGACATAGGACGACCAGAACAGCGCCTTGTCATTGCCTTGAAGATAGCTCTCCAGCCGGTCCATCTCGGCCTGGGTCGCCGTGATCGAGGCGTTTTGTGGCAATGTGATGTCAATCAACAGTTCGGGCCGGTCCGAGTTGGGGAAAAACTGGTTTTCCACAAAGCGCATGCCAAAGACTGAAAGGCCAAAGACCACCAAGGTCGCGGCAATCGTCAGCCAGCGCATCCGCATGGAAATGTGCAACATCCCTTGAAACCCGCGCCGGAACAGGCCCGGATTTTCGCTGTGATGTTTCATTTTTGCGGGCAGGAATGTCACGCCGATCAACGGCGCAAACAACACTGCAACCACCCAGGACACGCTGAGCGACACCGCGATCACGACGAAAAGCGAAAAGGTGAACTCGCCTGCCGCCGAGTTGTTCAGACCGATCGGGATGAAGCCTGCCACCGTGACAAGCGTGCCCGACAGCATCGGCGCCGCGATCGAGGTCCAGGCGTAAGACGCGGCTTTGGTCAGGCTTTCGCCGCGCTCCAGCCGTGAAATCATCGTCTCGATCGCGATCATCGCATCATCGACCAGCAGGCCCAGCGCAATGATCAGCGCGCCAAGCGAAATGCGCTGAAGCGTGATCCCGTAGTAGTCGAGAAAGACAAAGGTGATCGCCAGGACCAGCGGGATGGTCAGCGCCACCACGATACCCGCCCGCAGACCAAGGCTGACAAAGCTGACGGCCAGCACGATCAGCACCGCCTCGACCAGTGCGCGGACAAAATCATTGACGGCTTCTTCCACAACCAGCGGCTGGTCTGCGACCTGTTCGATCCTGATCCCGATCGGAAGCTCTGACAGGGCCTTTTCCATGACCTTGTCCAGGGACTTGCCGAATTCGATGATATTGGCGCCGGCGCGCATGCCGACCGCAAGGCCAATGGCGTCCTGCCCCTTGAAACGGAACAGGTTTTCCGGCGGATCAGTATAATCGCGGCGGATTTCGGCGACATCTGCCAGGCGGAAAAACCGGTCACCGACGCGCAGGTTCACGCCCTCAATGCTGTCAGCGCCGGAAAACTGGCCACCGACACGCACCAGCACCCGTTCGGGCCCGGCATCTATCACGCCCGAGGGGATAATGGCGTTCTGCGCCGCTAGCGTGGCAATAACCGCCTGTTGACTGACACCAAGGGCGGCCAGACGTTCCGGCGAAAACTCCAGAAAGACAACCTCTTTGCGGTCGCCAAAGATTTCGACCTTGCCGGCATCGTCAATCGCCTGGACACTTCGCTGCACTTTTTTGACATAGTCGCGGGTTTCGCGTGGGCTGAAGCCATCGGGAATGAAGGCATAGATATTGCCGAACACGTCGCCAAAGTTGTCGTTGAACTGAAAGCCCGCAAATTCCCTGGGGAAGTCGCCGCGAATATCGCCCATCATGTTGCGGACCGTCTGCCAGATGAGCGGCAAGTCCTTGGCTTTGGTCGTCGCCAGAAGCTCCACAAAAACAACCGATTGCCCTGGCCGCGTGACGGAGCGTGAGAAATCGAGCTGTGGCAACTCCTCAAGCTTTTCCTCGATGCGGTCTGTCACCTGCGCCAGGGTTTCCCGGGTGTCCGCCCCCGGCAGCGCCGCCGAGATCACCATGGTCTTGATCGAAAAACTCGGGTCTTCCTCGCGGCCGATGTTCACATAGGAAATCGCTCCCGCAACCAGTGATACGATCATCAGAAACCAGATGAAAGAGCGGTGGTTCAGCGCCCAGTCCGACAAGTTGAAACGGCTCATTCTGTCACCTGTGCGCCAACGGTCTGGCCTTCCTGAAGGGAATGGACCCCTTTGATTACAATTTCTTCCCCGGTCGACAGGCCGCTCAGCACCCGGGCCCTGTCGCCAGAGACCTCGCCAAGGGTCACTTTCGTTCGGTGGACGGTGTCTGTGGCGCGGTTCACCACCCAGACAAACAGACTGTCACCGTCTTGCCAGGCGGCCTGGCGTGGAATGCTCAGCCCGGCCTTGGTGCTGGCCGGCAGGCTGACATGTGCCAACGCACCGAGGCGAAATCCGCCCGGCGGCGTGTCCATTGTCAGGTGCAGGCGGCGGGTACGTGTGGTGCGCTCTGCCACCGCGTCGATCCGTGAAAAGGTGGCGGTGGTGGTTACCGCAGGCGCTGCGGCCAGCGAAACATTGAAGACCATACCGAGGTCGAGTGCCGCCACGAATTCGGCGCTGACGTCGACCACGATTTCACGTTCGTCAATTGCTGCCAGACGGGCTATCGGCTGCCCTGCCGCAAGCGTGGTGCCGGTTTCGGCAAAGACGTTGGTGATGATACCATCTTGCGGTGCAAGCAGCGTGGCAAAACTGCGGGCGTCGCGCGCCCGTGCAAGTGCAGCCTCAGCCTGGGCAAGCCTTGCCTCGGCCGAAGCAAGGCCGCGGCTCGCGTCTTCCAGTCGGGTCGTCGTGCCCACCCCCCGCGCCGACAGTTCGCGTGCACGGGTTTCGGTATCGGACGCGGCGCGCAACTGGGCCCGGGCCACCGCGACCCCTGCCTCACTTTCGCGCAGGTTGGCGTCAAGCTCTTCCGGGTCAAGCTGTGCCACCAGATCACCGGCCTTCAGCAAATCGCCCACCTCAACGGGTCGGCTGGCAACCGTCCCGATCAGAAGGAACGCAAGGTCGGTTTCGGTGCGGGCGGTCACGACGCCGACAAAATTCATATCCCCCGCCGAAGCCGGGCTGAGCACTTCCGATACGACGGGTCGCACGGCCAGGGTTTCCGCGTAAGCTGCCGCCGCTTCGGCAAATGCCGGCAGCGCCATCAGCAACCAGAAACACAGCGTTTTCACCGGGTTTTTCATCGCGGTTTTCATTTTACGTCTTTCTCGAAGGTGACAATCCGCCCCGGATACAATAGCTGCGCACCTTTGGTGACGACGATATCGCCCTCGTTCACGCCACTTTTCAGAATGATATCACCCGTCTCGAAGCGGTCGAGCGTGATGGGTTTCAGCGAAACGGTGCTGGAGGCCGGGTCAACCACCCAGACCGCCGCGCCCTTTTGATAGGCCATCATGGCCGTATAGGGCAGCGCGACGCTTTGGGTTGGCGCGGTCTGCGTTGTCCCGCGCACCGCATCGCCATAGGTTGCCCCTTGCGGCAGGTCGGTGACCGACACCGTTACCCGAACGGTTCCCGTTCGTTGATCGATCAACGGCGAGACCTCGCGCACGGTGCCGAAAAATGTTTCGGACGGTTGATGAAGCAGATTGAGACCGATATTCGGGTCGCTGCGCTGGGTCAGAAGCGCCTCGGGCACTTCGAACACCGCGTCCATTTCGGTACCAAGCGCCAGTTCAAGCACCTGCTGTGCTGCGCCCACAACCTGCCCCGGCTCGACATTGCGCTTGATCACCGTCGCGGCAGAACTGGCGCGCAGGACCGTGTCATTCAGGTCGCGCTGCGCACGTGACATCTCTGCCTCGGCCTGCGTCAACGCGCCAAGTGCGATGTTCTGCGCGTCTTCGGCGGAATCGCGCGCAATCCGGGTCGTCGCACCGCGCTCGAGCAGGGCCACCTGTCGTTCCAGGTCGCGAACGGCCTGGCTATAGTCGGCCTGCGCCCTGGTCAAGCCGGCCTCGGCCACCCGCAGCGCCTGGGTTTGTTGCACCGCGTCCATTCGTGCCAGAACGGCACCCACGCCGACAACATCGCCTTCCTGCACGGCAACCTCGGCGATACGCCCCCCTGCCGGAAAAGACGGAGAAAAAGTATTGCGCGCCACCATTTCACCCACAATTACAAGCGTTCGGCTATCTTGCATCGCATGAACCGTCGCGACCTCTACCCACAGCGGGTCTTCGGCAAGGGCGGGCTGCGCCAACAACAGGGCAAGGGCGAAAACGGTTCTCATAGCGTCAGCACTTTTCTCATAGCGTAAGGCCTTTCGGGATGCCGTCCAGCAGGATATGCGCTTTGTATTTCCGCGCGAGGGTAGCGAAGATCGCAATCTCATCGGCGTCAAGGCCAGTCACTTCGGCAAAAACGCACGCCGCGCGCGCCATGGTTTCAACGCGCACCGTGGCGCCTTTTTCGGTCAGCCGCAGCAAATGCGCCCGCTTGTCCAGCGGATCGCGCTCTTTGCGGACAAGGCCGGCCGATTCAAGCGAAGTGGCAAGCATGGTCAACGTCGAGGGCAGAACCTGCATTTCGCTGGCCAGAACCCCCATACGCCTTGGCTGTTCAAGCCGCAGCAAAACATGGCGCTCGTGCTTTGAAAGCGCCGGCGACACGTCACTTTGGCACAATTGCTCTTCCAGTTTCCAGTACAGCAGGTTGGTGGCGATCAGCGCATCGATTTCGGGGGAAATCGACGCCTCCTTGGCGTCAACTCCCGGGTCCTGCCCGCCCTTTTCCAATGTGATTCTCCGGCTGCTCATTGCGCCGATTTATATTTCAAAAAATGAAGTATACAATATGGAAAATGCACAAGCTGCCGGCCTGGCCGGGGTGCGACACCATGGCGCGAGGTCGCACCCAAGCGCAACATCCCCCGACCTGGCCAGCACGGTCCGCACGGGTGTCAGGCTTGCTGCCGCACGGCCATCCGGTCCAGCGCCGCGCCGAATTCTGCTGCAGGCATACCCTCGGCCAGCGCCCGCAAGAACAGCGCCTGTTGCGTTTCAGGTGCCAGCCCGCCCTTTGGCGGGTCGCGGTCCAGGTTGGTCGGAAAGGAATAGCCCTCTGCTGCGGCCGCAATGGCGGCGGCCAGTTCGGGCGGGGTCAGCGTGCCCTGTTGATGCGCCCGCATGGCATGGGGATGGAGCAGCCCACACATCTTGCGGCGATCAACGGTTTCCATGGCCCGGCCAAAGGCGGACGACACCTGCAACAGGTTCGCCATGCGATGGATGCCGGCACTGGAATTGGCTCCCGCACTGTGGAAAAGCGCCGGATTGAAGAACAGCGCGTCGCCTTTTACCAGCGGAAGCTGGATACAGCGTTCCTCGAATATCGCGCGAAAATCATCGCGCCGCCACGCTGCATAGCCGGGGCGGTAGATTTGTGAAAACGGCAGCAGCCTGGTCGGGCCGCTTTCAACCGGCATGTCGCAATGCGCAACGGCGCCCTGCAACGTCAGGACCGGCGACAGGTCGTGCACATGGGCGGGGTAGCTTGCGCTGATCTCCGCGGTCTGAAAACCGAGGTGATAATCGCGGTGCGCCAGTTGCGCAGCCCCGCCCGGATGCACCAGGTTCACCTGGGCCGTCATCTGATAGTGCGGCCCGAGCCAGGCCTCGCACACCGCCGCGATCGCGGTGTTGGCAAAGTAGCGCAGAAACACCCCGGGGGCCTGCTCGCACAGTTTCTGGAGGGAATTCCAGATCCGGTCGTTGGCGCCGCCTGCGGCGAAATGATCCGCCCCGCCCCCTGCCCGGCCTTTCTCATCCGCGATGATCGCGTTGAAAACGGTTGTCGCCTCATCCAGCACCGCAGTATCGGCATAGGCCCCCGCCAGCACCAGAACACCGGGGCCGGTCAACATCACCCGCGCCCACTCCGCCATGACATCCCGCCGCGTCATGCTGTCATTCAGGGCGGGATGCAGCTTTGCGATGTCATAAATCGGCACGTTCTTTTGCAGGTCCGCGGCATGGGGCACCGCAGCCCGATCGGTATGCTGGCCGACCAGGGCGCGGAACGCGGCAAGGTCGCAGTCTTCGGGGGCAAAATAGCCGTTGCGCGGGGTGATCTGGTTGGTCATGGCGTCGTCTCCCTGTCGGATCGGGGCCAGTCTGCCTGACAACGGGCCTGTCAGGACAGACAATTCGCATCAGGTACACATCAGATGCCACATCCTTTCCCAGGACGGCCCATCGGTTCGCTACCTGTCGAACCGCGCGTCGGCCCGGTCTTGCCACCGCGACGGCGGACCGGGCGAAGCGCGCCCCGGTCAGCCCAGTATGCCGGGCAGGTTCAGCCCGTGTTCCCGCGCGCAGTCCAGCGCTATGTCATAGCCCGCATCGGCATGACGCATGACACCGGTCGCCGGATCGTTCCACAGCACGTTGTGCAGACGACGCGCCGCGTCCTCGGTGCCATCGGCGCAGATGACCATGCCCGAATGCTGCGAAAAACCCATGCCGACGCCGCCGCCGTGATGCAGGCTGACCCAGGTCGCCCCCGAGGCACAGTTGAGCAGCGCGTTCAGCAACGGCCAGTCCGACACCGCGTCCGAACCGTCGCGCATCGCCTCGGTCTCGCGGTTGGGCGAGGCGACAGAGCCGCTGTCAAGGTGGTCGCGGCCGATCACCACGGGGGCCTTCAGTTCGCCGCTGGCAACCATCTCGTTGAACATCAGCCCGGCCTTGTGGCGGTCGCCCAGACCGATCCAGCAAATCCGCGCGGGCAGGCCCTGAAAGGCGATCCGTTCGCGCGCCATGTCGAGCCAGTTGTGCAGATGGGTGTTTTCCGGGAAGAGTTTCTTCATCGCGACGTCGGTTTTGTAAATATCCTCTGGGTCGCCGGACAGCGCGCACCAGCGGAAGGGGCCGATGCCCCTGCAAAACAGCGGACGGATATAGGCGGGCACGAAACCGGGGAAGGCAAAGGCATTTTCCAGCCCCGCGTCCAGGGCGACCTGGCGGATGTTGTTGCCGTAATCCAGTGTCGGTACGCCGGCATTCCAGAAATCGACCATCGCCGCTACATGATTGCGCATGCTGGCGCGGGCTGCGGCCTCTACCGCCTTGGGGTCGGTTTCCTGCTTCGCGCGCCATTCGGCGACGCTCCACCCTTGCGGCAGATAGCCATGCAGCGGGTCATGGGCCGAGGTCTGGTCGGTCACGATATCGGGGCGCGGACCACCGGCCTGCATCCGGGCGTGAATTTCGGCGAAGACATCGGCGGCGTTGCCCAGAAGGCCCACCGATTTCGCCTCGCCTTTCGCTGTCCAGTCGGCAATCATCGCCAGGGCCTCGTCCAGTGTTCTGGCCTTGGCATCGACATAGCGGGTGCGCAGACGGAAATCGATGCGGGTCTCGTCACATTCGACAGCAAGGCAACAGGCCCCGGCCATCACCGCCGCCAGCGGTTGCGCGCCGCCCATGCCGCCCAGACCGCCCGTCAGGATCCAGCGCCCCTTGAGGTCACCGCCGTAGTGCTGGCGCCCGGCCTCGGCAAAGGTTTCATAGGTGCCCTGCACGATGCCCTGGGTGCCGATGTAGATCCACGATCCCGCCGTCATCTGGCCGTACATCGCCAGACCCTTCTTGTCCAACTCGTTGAAATGGTCCCAGGTCGCCCAATGCGGCACCAGGTTGGAGTTGGCAATCAGCACGCGTGGCGCATCCTTGTGGGTGCGAAACACCCCGACGGGTTTGCCCGACTGCACCAGCAGGGTCTCGTCGTCGTTGAGGTCGCGCAAGGCGGCACAGATGCGGTCGAAATCTTCCCAGGTGCGGGCGGCACGGCCGATACCACCGTACACCACCAACTCATGCGGGTTTTCGGCGACATCGGGGTGCAGGTTGTTCATCAGCATCCGCAAGGGTGCCTCGGTCAGCCAGGATCTGGCGGTGATCTCGGTTCCGGTTGCGGGGTAGATATCGCGGGTGTTGTGGCGGGTGTTGCGGTTGGTGGTCATGGGGTTTCCTTTCACAGCGTGAAATCCGTCAATCCGGCGGCGGCGATCAGATCGCCGTTGCAGATCAATTCACCGGCGGCCACAATATCGGGGGCAAGATAGCGATCGGCCGTCAACACCGGCGACACGGCCCGCAGGCAGGCAATCGCCACCCGAAGCGGGGCCG
>TARA_R110002110_G_scaffold200695_1_pt1 | contig 22761 bp, 24 predicted proteins | sample TARA_R110002110 | Tara Oceans TARA_R110002110 (sample SAMEA4397330) | marine metagenome | biome: Polar Biome; feature: [SRF] surface water layer (ENVO:00010504); material: water (ENVO:00002006), including particulate matter (ENVO:01000060) such as... | depth 5 m
GTATTGATACCCTCCATTTGTAGGCCGAATCATAGTCCACCGCTTATCTTCAAGGGGGTGGAGAGAATTAGCCAATTCAATAATTTCTCCTTTGTAAATTGAAGTCCACTCATTATTTCCATCATTTCTATTGAATCTCTTAAGGACATCATACTTATCTTCACCCTCATCAAAATTAAGGGTCAAAATCATCTCCATTAGATTGCCTCCTAATTTAGAAGGCTTTTTCTTGACTCTAAATGTATTTACATTCATGCGTTCAACTCCATAGATTGTTGATAATCAATAATAACCATCCAATCAACTAATTGGTGATGTAGGCATATATTACCATGCCTTGTTTTTGTTTCTGTTGCATCTGTGCAGGTGCAAATAGTTGGGTCTTGGTTTAACTCTTCTTGAGCAACCATTCCCATCTCTTTCAGGCTCGTTTTATATTCCTCATTAAGTTGGTTCATTGTTTTCCCTCAATATATCATGGGTTGTTGGTATATATTAATGTTGGGGTAAAATGTGCATAAATTAGAGGTTTATTCCTTTCCTTGCATAGTTCAACGCTCTAATTTGGAGTGATGAGGTTGAAAAAATAGGGATTTTGTATGCTCGGTATTTGCCTGAGTCTGAGTCGTTTCCATTAACTACTGTTTTATTGAAGTCAAGGAACTGCCAAACATTATTCCCTCCATGCAAAACCTCATACTTACTCCAACTTTCATAATAACCTCCATTTTGACTCCTCCAACATATTCCTAATACTGAATCAGGACATCGTGAACGCATATCAAAAGTTATTCCATAATAGGTCGGATAGTTGCCACTCCAAGTCAAATTATCGGACATTTCTATTATATCTTCAATGTTTAGTTCTTTAATAGGCAAATATACATAAACTGACGACTGCCCATACTTTCCAACATTCAATCCATTCCAAAAGATGTAAATATAATCAGGGTCTAATATGGTATCAAAATCTGCCTCCTCCACCTCACTTTCTTTTAGGGGGGTGAGCCAAGTCCATGTTCCTGAGCCACAAGACCCTACCTGATGTTCCATAATAGTTTCTTCGCTTGGGAACTCTTGACTGCAATTATCGCACCTGACTGTTCCTTCACTTTGGGCAAGTTTGAATCCATCACTACTGAACAAATGATTGCCAACAATAATGCCCAATTCCTCTAATCTATTGAAAATTAGGTCGGCTTTTTCAGTAGGCATATTTTTGATTATTCGTTTCCGATACTTAACTGTTGCGAATAACAGGCTCAGAAATCTCACAGATGCCACTCGGACAATCGCTTTGAGCAGTTCCAATGATTACATCCTGAGAGTCCATGTGTTTTTTAGCCTCATCACCCGATAGAGGGGTCAAAGGTTCATTCCCTCTTGAGCCTGACCGATATACCGTAGTTCCCTTGAGTTGCGGGGCATATTTGAGTAATAATTCACTATACTTTTCAAAATCATAGTCTTGAGGAATATTGATAGTTTTTGAAACTGCATTGTCAATGTGCTTCTGCACACTTACTTGCATCTTTAGGTGAGATTCAACGGAGATTTCGTGTGCTGAGATGAATGCGGAAACATCAATCCCCTCATTATACATCTGTTCAAATAGGGGGTCAATCACCATCTCTTCTTTGAGGACTCGTTCATTATTTGTTTCTGAATTAGCATAATATCTTCGCTTATACCCTGCGGCAAAAACGGGTTCAATTCCGCTTGATGTTCCGGCAAGTATTGAAGTAGTTCCTGTTGGTGCAATTGTCAATACGGCACAATTCCTCATTCCGTATTCTCGGATTTTTGACCTTAGACCTTTGGTGAGTGTTTGACAAAATCCTGATTCCAAAAACTTGTCTGCATCAAAGGCTTCAAATGAGCCTCTTTCAACTGCGAGATAAGTTGATGCTTCATAGGACTTCTTCTTCATAAAGTTGAAGAGTTGTTCAACCTTTCTTCGGCCATCTGCTGAATCATACCTTAGACCCAAACTAATGAGGCTATGCCCAAGACCCATAATACCAAGCCCAATTCTTCGGACTTCTTTACAGTTCTTTTCAATCTTTGGGGTAGGGTATGTATTTACATCAAGAACATTATCAAGGAATCGCACTCCAACGAGGCAAGAATCAGCCAACATATCCCAATCAAAATCCGTCTTGTCAGGCAAGAGGTGTGTAGCGAGATTAATAGCCCCCAAATCACAGCATCCATATTCTTCAAGCCAAATCTCCCCACATGGGTTGGTGCTGATGAGGGGCTTATGATACCAAATGTTGTTCATCTTGTTCGCCAAACCTTCATTTAGGATTCCCGGTTCTCCTGATTGGTATGAGTTATGAATCATCATATCCCATAATTCCTTCGCCTTGAAATTGCCCACTTCATTATTCCTCCAAGAGAAATCAATATCCTCGTCATTCCTCACCTTCTCAAAGAACTCATCATCCACAAGGACTGAAACATTTGCATTCTTCAACCTCATATCAAGTTGGTGCTTGATGAGGTGTTTGAAAATTGATTCATTATCTGCGGTAAAGAGTTCAATAATTTCATTTAGTTCATTCAATGGGAGATTAGGGAACGCATCCATGATAGTATCCTTCAAACTTTCTTCATTCAAATCCATCTTGTTGAACTTTCGGTTTAGGAACTCTAAAATATCTGCATGGTCGTATCTCAAACACATCATAAGGGCAGTTCTTCGGCCACCCCCTGCCTTGATAACCTCTCCTGTTTGGTTGATTACCTCCATGAGTGAAACTGCGCCTGTGGCCTCTCCGCCTGTGCCTCTAATGGGTGTTCCTCTCGGTCTTATTGGTGAGAAGTTTATTCCTACTCCTCCTCCTGTTCCACTAATGATTAGCATATCGGAAACCGATTGCGCCCATCCCTCCCTACTATCTGATGTGGGAACAACAAAACAATTCAATAATTGACCCTTTGCCCTGCCTGAGCCATACCATATTCGGCCACCGGGAATGAACCGATTCTCACTCATCACTTCCACAAATCTCTCAGTCCACTTATCCCGTTTTCCATTTTCTGCCTGTGCAACATGGCTTGACACCCTTTGACAAGCCTCAAGATAGGTTTCACTCTCTTTAATAGCATATCTTTGTTTGAAAATAGTTTCCGCAAATCCTGTTGGCTCGTATATTTTACTCATTATTTCACCGTTTTTGACAATGGTTGCGACCTGCTATTTAATCTAATCGGTCAGCGTCAAATGAAAGACCCTACTTCGGGAGGTTCAATCTAATTTCTTCAAACGACGATTCTGTGAAAATACTCTATCCCATCCAAATTATTTTTCACGAATCCAAACCTTTGATAGAATAATTCTAAACTTTCCTCATCCATTATAACATGATTATTTTTCATACCTGTTGATAAAGAGTAATTGAATGGTGCAACATCTAATTCCATATTGACTTTCCACTTATTTGCCGCATGAGTGATTAACCCCATAGCGATACTTGCATACCCCTTTCGCTTTTCAACAGAATAAAGGTGTTCAAGATTCATAAATGGGTCGCTATCATCAGCCTCCAATATGGTAATTACCTTATTATTCACCAATCCAATAATCCACCTATGATGGCCTAATTCCTCACCATCAACAATATATTCAGATTTTTCATAATCAATCAATTCCCCATCATCAACCAACTCTCGTATCATCCCCTGATACTTAATTTTATTGGATACGCCCATTCCGAACCACCATCATCTCGGTTCAGTGCTTCCTTCTGCCGCCCGTTGTTCATTCCCTATTGCATTTCCATACGGCCTACCAACTTCCAATAGTCTTCTTATTGGCAATCCAATATACAATGTTTGCATTTTTAGGGTTGGATTTACTAATGCTATTTGACCGTATCTATGGTGTCCGTCAAGAATATAACCTTCTTGGCTTATTGCGATAGTGGATTTGAGGATTTTTGATTTAGAATTATATGCCCCTTTTTGGGATGGCTCACCCCACTGAATTATGCTATAAATTAATTTATCCAACCATATTTCTGATTGTGTTGGCCGCATCAATCCCACTTCTGTTTTTGTAATCTTTGCAGAAACTAAATCATCATCTAAGTTTCCATCTTGGTATCCAAGATATAACCAATTTAGGGCATCAGGAGTATCTTTTACTAAATCAATTGGAGAATAAAACTTATTATCAATAGCAAAAGGTTCAAAAACATCTAATGCCCCTGCCCGTAATTTATTTCCAAACTCATTAAGGTCGTCAGGGTCTATCACCGGCATTTCTATTCTTGGAATATCAATTGCTAATCTGCATTCCTCTTGGAGTGATAAATAATTTTCCTTAAAGTGAGGAATATACAATTTCATATCTAATCCATCATTTTCAAATTGTTTTTCTGCCCAATCTTGTGCAACATCAACAGGGGTCGCCGCCACATTGAGCCTATCTTGGTGTTGAGGTTGGTTTTGATTAATTATTTCTTTACTTGTATTTTTTCGTGATACACTGTTTCTTTCATTGTATAGGGCTGTATTTGCTTCAAAAGTTTCAGCCGCTTGTTCATCATCTTTGCTTTCAATTATTGCAGTTAAATCCACTATTCTATCCACCAACAAATTATGTCCTCTAATTCCGAAAACAGGGTGGTATTTTTCAGCAACGGGAACTGCCGGTTTATATGTATTTTTTTGATTCCAATAATATCCCCGATGTGAACCTCCAAACTGCCCTATATCACTGTCAAACGATTGTGTTTCGCTGGACCATTGAACATCAAAATCATCTTCATCAGGGAAAAATTCGGCAATCCCTTCCTCTAAGTCAGTAAGATTTTGTTCTTCTTCTTGCCCACAATCATCACAGAAGTTTCCAACCAACACAGCGTCATAACTCATTTTGCCATTACAATCCACACACAATTTTGCATCCTCAACATCATCATCATCATCATCATCATCATCATATTCAAAACCATAAAGGGGATTATTGATTACAGATTTAGCAGGTGTTATTGTATGTTTTTTTGGTGGGGTGTATGTTTTCTTTATTGTGGAGTCCTTTTTTAGTTTCCCAAAGACGATTGCCACGCCATTTAATTTAGAGATTGAGGTTAATAATTCTTGGTTGGTGATTGTTTCGGAATCTGCGGTTTCTTCATATTCGCTCATTATTATATCTCCATCAACAAAGGTAATAATACTGACTCCGAGTTCATTCATATCTTTTATTCCAATCTGTTGCATTTGAGGAACATCATTGAGGCAATATAAAATGTCTTCATAATACATTTCTAATTCGCAGAAGTTATGGATATACATTAAAAAATCAATAGCATTATACGCCCCTCCGACATATTCAATTATTTTATGTTTTGTTTCGGGAACAGTATGTATTTCACACCCTTCAGGGATGCACTCTAATTCAACAAGTGTAGTTAATATGTTTGAATCAATTCTAAAAAATCCTGATTGATAAGTAGGTTCTAATGGTCCTTCTTCTTTATACGACTTTGTATATTGATTTTTCTTTTTCTGTTGTTTAGGCTTATTCCCCTTTCCTGATTTCACAACACCCGTAGTTTTTTGATTAGTATTAGTAGTGGATTTTGGAAATATTATTTTCTCAATTCTCCCATGATGTCGGGGATTTTGTTTCTTTTGGTGTTTTCTGAGTTTGGTTTTAGATTCAAACCCCTCATTACAACTCCCACATTCCCATGTTTTAACAGCCATATTGTTTCATTCCTCCTTTTCACATATAAATCTTGTCATTCAATAAACTCTTCATCTTCCCGAATAGTTGTAGCCCTTAGTGCTTGCATGAACAGTGGTAGGCAGATACTTTCATCCCTGATAGTTTGTAATGCCGTTATTTGGTTTGGAGTAATACGAACTTGAGTATCAGAAGGGGCATCAAATGATAATAACCGAACCATAAGGGAAAAATCTTTCCAAGTTAGGTTCTTTTTATTATTATTTAGGTATTCCATATACCCTTCAACCATAAACTCAAATAATATTTTCGCAATTGATTTATATGTAGCATCATTATTGATATTTCGGGGGAAATCATGCTGACTTAGGGTATGTTGGGAGGTCCAATAATGATTCTTCGTTTCAACTTGTCTGAATTGATTCCAAAGTTTTAGTCCTGACTTCATGTGGGTTTTAAGGAATGATTTCAAATTATTCCATTTTTCCTTTTGATATTCCCTTAAAGATTCTTCTGTTATTTCGTGGCCTTCTTGACCTATTGTTCCTTGTTCATTATTATCTAATGAAATTAATAGGTGGATTAATTCGTTGCGGTGTTCCCAAGAAGGTTTATCTCCCCACATAATCTCCACCCACGCATCTCCAAACGCATTGGGGTCATATCCACCTGTGGAAAAATTAATTATATTTTGAGAAGTCCTCCCTTCATTGTTTGCCCTGAATATTTCTTCTCTTGCCAACTCATATAATATCATACAATTGACATCAAAGTATTTCATAGGAGATGCTTCATTAGGTGGAGGTGCGAGGTATTCCATTTGTAGTAATAGTTGCCACCCCATGCTTGTGAAATGTGTTAGACCTCCCAAGCCATAATATCTATCATTTCCTCCATCCCTTGTAGGGAAAAGAGTGCAATCTCTATCATCAATTGAAAGTAGCATCAACTCCACCATCTCTAAATAATCACTTAAATTAATTTGCCCTACCTTATATGATTCTTGCACATCACTCCACATAAGCCTAAACTCATCCAAATTAAATCCTAATCTCCAAGATGGAACTACTGCTAATTCCTCTTCATTAATTGGAGAGGTAAATGGGGGGAGTCCATCAAGTGTGCATACCATTATCCAATCGGGGAGGAACGCAGACAACCTATCATTAAATCTCCCTTTGGAATCATAATTTGTCAGTTTAACTCTATTTTCAGGAGGAATCCACCCAAAGATTGATTCAAGATTATATATTCCATTCATAATTTTAATTTTGAAATCATTCGGAGGGGTAGCCGAGAATTGCCCTTCGGCTGTCTTTGTCAAGGTTGGTTGATTTCCAATAAAGATATTCTTTAATAGATAAGTCATTATGGCTATTGGAATCTCTTGAATATTTTTAGCATCTTTTATTATGCTCAACAAATCTCTTGAATTGCCTGATATTTCGTTTATTGCATCAATGATAAGTGTATTTTCACCCATCTCTCTTATCACATCTTCAGGCCAATTGTATATTGTATTAGGTTCTATGAATCCCACAGCGACTTTATTAAAATAGTTTTCCAAAGCAGACCCATCTCCATCATTTGCGGCAACTAAATTTCTCATTCGTAATTGTCTTATATCCAAACCATCAGGACATAATCTAATAAACTCCATTATTCCCCTTCTGAGGGTTTCGTTGCCTATTACTCCTTGCATTATATCAAGTGGGGGTCGTATATTTGTCATAGAGGTGCAGTTCCCTATATTTAGTCCTTGTAGGTTTGCCTGTGAATAATTTCCTAATTCTGCAAACATATCAGTATCATCCACTATGTATTGAGATTTGAATACCATCATCAAATCAGATTTTACACTTTCTTGGGAATAATCGGTATTTAGGAAAAGAGAGTTTCCCGCAGGGATTCTCCCCTCTATTGTGCGGGATTCATCTAATTCCTCACCCTCTTCATCAACGCATCTAACCAAGTTCATAGGATTAATTTGCCCTACTGCCATACAGTTGAGAATTGCGCTGAATATATCACTTACAGTAGGTAAAGTCGTTATTCCATCATAAATATTGTCTAACCCTGTAAGTTCTTTTAACTCAAAAGGATTGACATTTATTGCCCTAAATATGGCAAATGGCTTATCATCTGCGGGAATCTGAGGATAATCGGGGATTGAACCTGCTCTTGACAAGTTTCTATTATTTGGCCCTTCAATTGCAGTAGGTAATGATGTGCCAAATCTGCACCTCCCTGCCCTGATGAATTGAATAGATTCATTAGAGTTCGCAAGATTTACCCATCTTTGCGCTACCGAAAGGATGTTGGAATGGGTATTACTCAATACTCCTCTCATCTCTTCTATCCACCGAGTAAATGTCGGGTTAATCTTATGCTGAGGAGATAGTTTAAGTTCTTTGAGTGTTTTTCTCAAGTGTCTTAGGTATGCTCGCTTAGTTATATCATGTGAGCCAAGCATCAGTAATGGGAACTCATCACATAATTCATCAAATATCCGAGCCTCCACGATATTTGGGTTATCAACAAAATGTTTTCTTTCAGATGGGTAATTCGCATAGAGATACTTCAATAATCTCCCTTCGGGCTTATAGTCTTGAATAAGCGGTTCAATAATTCTTTTCTTAAATGTTTCCTCATTCATCTCTAATGGATTATTCCCCAAAGTATAGTATTCAAACATTCTCCTATAACCTCCCGATTCTATTCGGGGCTTTTGAATTATTCTTTCAATAATTTCACTCGGAGTATGTGGATTTGATACGAACCCATATATCATTTCTGCAATTTTGGGCAATCCATTTTCAGTAATGAGTGATAACTCAAATTGTTCTTCACTATTGGGTCTTAGTTGCTCAATTGTAAGGTCAGCAAACGGCCTTTCACCTTCGGGGTCATATAATTCTTGAAGGTAATGTGAAAGGATAACATCTTCCATTATGTAAAACAAATCTTCATTATCAGGGAGTTGGTGGGCTAAATCCTTAAGATTAATTCCCTCAAATATTTCATCATTGGCTAAAATATTAAATGCCAATTCAGCAGATAACACTTTTTGTTTTCTTGCACCAATTAACCCAATTTTTGATTCATCAAACCCATGAAGGCAATTAAGGAACTCACCATACTTTCCATAAGGAACAAATTGATAGAAAACAGAATTGTAGTATGACTCCCCATAAGAGTTATTAGTGAGGAGAGAAAATATGGCCGGAATTGCTGAAATTGGTAATAATGTTAATCCTTTCTTCTCTCTATTTTTTCTTTTGAACGCAGATAAGAAGAACATAGGAATTATCATGGCTTGTAATTTCATCACATTGTTCTCTCCTATGCGCTTTGTTAAAACAGTGTTTTTGTAGGTAATTTTACCTATGACGAAATTATAGAATGCCTCCACATCGGAACTACTTCGGCAACCACCATATAGGGTGAAAATAGTTTCTGCCACCTTGTTCAATTCAACATCAGGATTATCCCATCCACTCCTAAGTAATTTTTGATATAGGAATCCTAATGCAATAATGGTGGTTTCATGTGTTCTCGGCACATAATTTTTATTTTTTACATAAATTGGGATTGGGTTCACTCCCCCATATAAATCCCACCCTTGATAATCTGTTTTATTAAAGTTTAGAGTAAGTAAGTTAAGGACTCCATTTAGCATTTCATCTTGTGGGCATCTATTAGCGGGGAGTGGAGAAATATTCTCATCTCTCCCTACTATTATGTCAGTTTCAAGTAGTGTATTAATTCTGAAGAATATCGCTAATAGGGTATTATATTGCTCTTGTGATATTTTAGGTTGGTTCAACAATTTATATGTTAATAGGCTTGCCCCCCAAATACCTGCACCTAATCCACTTTCATTGTATCGTTCAACGATAGATGGTGCTGAGTCATAAAGCCCCGCCCACCTTGTTAATACTGAGCCATACCATTCTCCAAAATCAGCAAATGTATCCTTTATATCCTTATCTGTGCCATCCTCTATTAATTCTTCTGTGATTGCTATTTCAGATAATTTATCCACATATGGTTGCCAAATATCTGCATCAGCATAAATAAGTGATTCATATTGAGGTCCATCAAGTTCTGTAAGGTTGGGAGGTGAAGGCAGTGCATAAAGGTTTTTAGCATCATCACCCATCAGGGTATTAATCATTTCATGCACCTCAGTTCCGCTTCTTGGGTGTCGGGCAAAAGCAAAAATAACATCGTCAGGATTGGCAAGTTGCCTGAAGTTAGGGTCTATAACATCCATAGATTCAAGTGCAGGGATGAGTAATGAGGGGTTGGCATATTCATGGCTTAAGAGTAATTTGAGTAAAATCTCCCTACTATCATCATTATACATACCAAAAATATTCCGAACAAATCTCCCGATTATTCGGTGGTAGTTCCAACACACAGGATTATCTGCAAGGTTCAGGAGAACTTCATCGGAATCATTCATATCCATGATACCTGTTAATTCACCAAAACTTAGTTCTATTTGAGTATTATATGTAAGTTGTAATGCCGCTTGTTGAGCATCTGCCATTTCCATTCCTCCCGCAGTCAAATTGCTTAAAGCCGCCTTTGGATACTCTATTCTTCCTCCCCTGCTTCCGGTTCTATCTGCATATCCCTTATATGTGTATGGTGTCAGTAAGGATTGTTTCCAATCCCACAATCCCGCATTTTGCATAATTGTGATTAGTGCTGATGATAGTTGCTTGATAACATTAGAATTAATGCCTCCATATGTTCTTGCCTCACTACCTATTCTTGCTTCCTGTTGAGGCCAAGAAGATTCCCTCGTCATAGCCCATCTGAGCATTGTTCTGCCTTGTTTCTTACTCCTATCTATTACTAAGTTGCCTTCATCATCAAGCATATCTGAAGCCCTATAATATAGTGCGATAGCATTTCCATGCCCAAAATCATCCCAACAACCTTTCCTCGCATATGAATTATCAAGTGATTCACATGACGGCCAATGGGAGTTTGTGGATTTCTGCATAACTTCTTGAGGGTCTTGAGTAATGTGCATAATCCAATCCTGTGTATCATTTTTCGGCCAATCTTTCCCTCGCTTCATACCATCAACAGGAGGCCGCATTTGTTGGAGTGTGTTTTTAATTGTGGCATTTTCAAACTTAAGTGCGAGGAATGTCTTCAAAGGTATAGTTTTAGTGACTGATTTTAATTCACCGACTGCACCGTATTCAGGAGTTTCCGCTATAAAATTATTAACTACCTCATCTAAGGTTTCCCCCTCCTCAGCCTCCATTTCTCCAATGATAGATGAGATAGATGCCCTTAGCGCAGGTATATCCTCTCTCATAGCCAAGAACATTTGTGAGGTTTTACCCATTTGCATTATAATGGGGAATACAGATTTCAAGGAGGGGATGCGACCTTGTTCTTTGTATTGCTTGTAAATCTGCCCTCGCAAGTTTGATTCAAGAAGTGTTTCAGTCAGTAATAAGGGTGCTACTTCAGCCTCCATGACTGAATAACATAAATTAGAGGGAGTGCTTAAATCTTGGAAAAAGTATGTTATTCCTTCGGTTTGAGATTCTAAATCAACAATCGCTTCTTTTCCCGTAAGGGGGTCTATACTCCCATATTCGGAATCCTGAATCAGTTTTATGATTTGCTTCAATCTTTTCCCCTGTTTCAAATTAGTGTCTGCATCATTTATATGGATTTGATACCATCCTGTGATTTTTCTAAACACCTTAAACCCACTTTTTGTAGTATCCGAACTCTTAAAGTTCCTTATCCTTTTCTTTGCCGATACAAGCCATCGTTCTTTCCATGTGCTTGAGCCGACGGAATTATGAGGATTCCAATTTAACTTAGGTCTTGACGGACATTTAGGGTAGGCATCAAAATCTTCAACGAATTGCTCATACCAATAGTCTGCCTTTTCTTGTGCGGATTTCACACCTTCGGGAAAGGGATAGTTTGGGTCGTCAGGAAATATTTCAATTTCCTCACTTAATGAAATCAGGCTCATTTTATCCTTATCATTATCAGCCATACCATTTATCAAGTCAATTTGATACTTAAGCCTGTCGCTACTTTAATCGGTAAAAGATTGTAGGATTTCTTCCTTCTTTGATAGTTTTAATATCGGGGTCGCATCTAAACTTAACCGCTATTGCTTTTTTAGTAGGCACTTCTCTCCTCCCTGATGTCAGCAACCTATCAATTATCTGTTCAGCAGTAATTCCTTCTCCAAGCGTAATGACAGATTTTGCCGCCTCAAATTTCGTAGGTTTAGTCTTCATAATAATCACACCTTTGAGGCGACCCAAGCCTTAGCCTTGATACCCGCCACAGTTTCCCATTTTAGTTCAAGCGGTGAATCATGTTTTCCTCTCATTTGAATATCTCCGATGGCTGTTGAAGTTGCCCTTGATATTTCATCCACAGAAAATGTAGTCATTGAAATATAATCAGAAGGATTCAAACCCACCTCAGCAACAGTCAAAGAAATCTCAACAGAACCCTCATCACTCTCAGAACACAACACAAGTTTATTATCGGTAATTATATCAACCACCCCTCCCTTCGCATTAGCGGCTTTCAAAAAGGACTTCATAATGTCTGCCCCCATAACCGAATCGTAAAGGTGCGAAACAGATATTTCAGGAATCTCATTTAGCAGTTCTGCCCGAATAAGCCGGATACTCCGTTGGATATTTTTACTCCAAGTCATAACTCGGTTTGTGCCATTTTCATATTTCAATTCCAACATATCATTCTTCACTAATGTTTTAGTAATATCCTTCAGTCTTGAGATAACGATTCCTAATCTAATTTGTTCCTCTTCACTGTAATATGTGTATTCTTCAAATCTATCACGCTCAATCATAATCTCCACTACCCTTACATGGAGTGGGTCAGCAACTCTCACAAAAAGCCCATGTTCATCAAACACAAAAATCGCTTGTTCATCAGTTGTTTCAATTACCTTAACAATTTCTTTTGCTAATTTGGCACTCATCATAAGGTGTATATCACTCATGTTTAGGGTATTGTTGTGTTGAGGTATTTAACCATTACGGTTCTATTTTATTGTAATCATTTCTCGTTCAGGAGTAATAGTCCATTCTTGTTCAACAAACTCTTTTATTTTCCCCACATTTGTTATCCATCGTTTATTATTTTCATCAAGCAGTATTGCTTTTTCCGTATTATTAACGAAGTCGGCTAAATCATCAAATAAATCATATAGTGCTTTTGACCTCTCTATCGTGATTCCCGGTATGAGGCTCATAATATTATGGAACTTGTTTCGTGAGGATTTCAGGACTGTGGTTTTTTTGATAAGTTTTTTATATGTTCCCTCTTCTAATCGTTTGCCCAAATAAATTAAATAGTCACAGGTATCATTTTTAGAAGTAGTATAGACCACAGGAATTGCTTCAACGGTCATTCTGTTCAAGAACTTCTGTAATCCCTTTAATTGATTCATTTGTTTATTTCTCCACAACCTTGAACCTTGTTTATTTCCCTCTATCAGTAGGACATAATCATCATGTTTTTCAATTATTCTTGATATTTGGTCTTCTAATCTATTTTGTTTCCATGAGTTATACGCATCATCCCATGTTTTCCTTTCAACTACGATTCGTTTTCCATTTTCATTTTCCAACCAAAAATCTCCTTCCTTTAGTGCCTTTACCTCTCCTTCAAGGTGTTTGCTAAAATGCGGAGGTTCTTTAGAGTCTATTGTGAGTATCATATTTTTCAATCACACCATTACTACTTAATTGATATGGTTTAGCCACCCTAAGATTTAAGTAGGAGAATGGATTCCACGCAAATATGGGAAAATTACTCTCCGACCACCAAGAGTCCAACCTCTTTTCATATAATAGGTCATGGAACGATATAGAAATAATGTTGGATAAGGCTGAGAGGGTCAAAAACCACCACAGGGTTGAAATGGCTAACTACCCTAAAAAATCTAAATCATGGGTTTTCCATGCCCGAAATTATAAGGCTATGGAGGGTGTAGTTAAATCATTAAGATGGTGTTTAGGTGATAAGAATGTTGCCCACCCACTTGAGTAATAAATTAGTCATTTGATATTGGGTTATGAGTCTTATCCTCCCAATTTTCCGGTTGAATATTTGATGCTTTTCTATCAAGGTATATTTGGTATTCTTCATCAAACTCAGAATCAACCCCTATGTTGTGCAAAATAATTTTATGATTATCTCTATGTAAATACCCCAACATCAAAACATCTCTCAAAAGAGCATTTAGTCCTCTATGTGCATTCTCTTCTCCATGACCTGTCATTTTAATAAACTCATTCATCAATGCCTCATCAATACTCATTTCCATCTTAATCATCTCCCATTTTTAGCCAAGCAGTTTTATTTACGGGAATGTTAAAAAACAATTCTCCACTTGGAACAAACTTATTTGGAACTTCTTTCAGTTTTCCATATTCTTCAACTGTTTTATCTGAGAATACAATTGCCCCACCCATATCCGAACTAAAAATTACAAAATATGTAGGAGTATCCATACCTAAATATTTTTCTTTCCTTTTAGGCAGGTGGATTGTATCGTAGGGGAATGAACTTAAACCTTGTTTCCAATTATGCTTAACCTCAACCTCCACATTCATAAGGTGTTTCTCATCTCTCCACCCCTCCCTATCAACAGTATATCTGTTGCGTGAATCTCGGAACTCATCAACGCCGAAATGATGTTTAAGTTTTTCAACGGCGCATCTCGCCATTTCATCATTTTCTTCAAATAGCATTTTACTAAATCGTTTCTTAGCCGACATCATTACTCACTCTCCTTACGACCTATTTAAGACTGATGGAATGGAAGTTTAGAAACTCTTTTCCATAAATTAGTTCGCTCAACATCACTTTCTGACAACAAATCATTGGGAAAATTGCTAATCTCTCCATGTTCACTTAAATACTTTGCGGCTGTTTTATTTCCAATACCGACTACGCCCGGAATATTATCGGATTTATCACCGGCTAATGCCTTGAAATCAAGATACTGTGATGAAGTAATGCCATATTTTTCTTTGATAGAGTCTTCAGATACCATTTCAGTAAAGTCATGTAATGAAACATTAGGTAGTGCCATCATTTGAATTAAATCGCCATCCTTAGACATAATAATAATTTCTTCATCATCAGGTAATGAATAACATAATTCTGCAATCAAATCATCAGCCTCTTTATTATCATCATATAGATATTCCCAACCCAAAACAAGTCCTTCAGGGTCATGTTTCACTTTCTTAATCTTATGTCTTACATCAATCCCTTTATGCTCAGTTGCGATAACGCCCCCTCTCCGATTTTGCTTATATTCAGGATACAAAGCACCTCTTGGCCGTCGGCCATAAATGCCATCATAACATACAATGACTTTACATAGGGTGCGCATTTCGGCAATTTTCATTTGTAAATATGTCAAGTCATAATTGAAAAGCCGATGTAAATTAGCATCTCGTTCTTCAAATGTGATTTTGTTCATTTTCCGTTGTTCCCACCAATACTTCATATTTTTCCTTCGGGGGTTGTGAAACCAATGTTTCTCAAACCTCCCTACAAAGTATCCACCATCAATAAGTATGGTTGTCATTATTTAGCATTATCTGATTTACCATTTAATACTTCGCCTTGATTCCACCTGACGAATTACGCATATTAAGTCCGTTTGTTGAAATGGCGTATCCACATCCACACTCATACACATCGTATTTCTTTTGATATTTCAAAGATTTGATTCTTCGGACAGAAGAACAGACGGGGCAATTCGGCATAAAATCACTCAGGAAAGTAAGGGTGCTTATCTTTATCGGATGGTTTTGAAGGCTGTTCTTTGTTAATTTCAATAGAAATAACCTCATCTTTACTTTCCATATCAGAAGTAATATCCTTGATTTTAATTTGGTAAATCTTTCCGTTTTTCCGCATAGTGATGGTTGCGGTTTCATTCACCTTTAGATTCTCCGAATCCTCAAATCCTCTAAACGCTGAATCAATCAATTCTCTATATATTCTAAATGTGCTATTCTTTGTGCTATAAGGGTATGCAAAATAATCTCTTACCATGTTTCTCACTACCTATTTGTTTGCGTAATCACCCTTATAACCTTTTTTACTCAGTGCATAAGTCTGTTGTGTAATCAGGAGTCATTAAGAAATAAGCCACAAGGGATAGTGAAACTCCAAGCGAACCCAATACTGATGCTGAAATAAGTTGTTTTCCTTTCACATCGGCAAGAAAGAGGCCGGGTGCAATAAATATAGCCCTCTTAAATGAGTTCTTGATTAAGTCAGGGATTACCTCCCACTCTCCTTTAGCCAATCGCTCAGTAGCAAACACACTATCGGGTTGAAAAAACCATTTCAAAGTTTCAGTAATCATTTATACACCACCATCAAGCAGAATAAGAGAATGAAACACCCTCTCCTTTGATTCCGAGCAACCTGACTGCGATATTATTCCCTTCAGCCTCAATCGCAGGGTTTGATTCATTAGCAACAATAATCCTTGATTCTCCGGTGTTCAAATCCTTAATCCTTACTTTCATCTCCCACCCATTATTTATTATAATATAGAATCCCTCGCCTTCTGCGAGAATTACTACATTCCCGATGGCATCCCAACTACCTCCAATTGAAAAGTTGGCCTTGAGAATCCCATAGGTATCATTATCTAAAATCTCTTTCAAACTGACCTTCTTTTGTTCATCTGCCTTGAAGTTTAACAGGTTGTAGTCAAATGATAGATGCCCAAATACCAAGTCAATCCCCCATCTTACTTAGTTTTCTTTTGAGTCCTTTGAATCTCATCCTATAATAGAGTGCAATTAAACTTATTGCGCCAAAGGCATATCCGGTGTATTTTTCAATTTCTATATTCGTATTTCCAATTTTCATATTATCATCCTCTCTTACTCATCCAATACTTTGCCCCTACAAGTAATGCAATACTGCCTCCAATTAATCCATATGGCAAATTACGCAAACTATTAGATAACTTTGTTGAAATTCCCGCCTCACAAACACCATCATCATTTAGGCCATATCCCTCATTACAATCTCCACATTTTCCATCATCAGAAACTAAACGGTTTGAGTCATTACAAGTATATACACATAATGAATCTTCGGCATAATTAACACCTTCTATGTAATTATCGGCTTCAGAATCAGAACATCCTTGAGTAAATGGTCCTTGCGTTTCGTCAATCCAATAGTGGTTTCCTTCAGTATCGCATCCTTCTCCATATTGGTATCCTGTGAACTTTAAGTCTTCTTGCATCTTTGTTCTAAAATTAACATACCTTCCCTCTATGCGGTATCCACTTGTGGACTGCACAAAACACTTTGAAGTCCATGAAGAATCAAAATCCCACCAAGCATCTTCCCCTCTCAAAAACATTCTGTGAACATAATCATCATCACCCAACTCTAATGGGGCGTTAGTGATGTATCCTTCATCAGTTAATCTCTCGCCCGACCCAAGTTTAGGAGGCACAGTATCCTCAGACTTGTAAGCCTTCATCATTGAAAAGGTATTAGCCGAAATCATAGGCACAGGGGTTGAACTTCTTCGCCACCCTCCAAGTTCCCATGTTTGTTCTCCAACGACCATAAATCAAAATTAACTATTTAGATAGATAAAGATGGTGGTTGTTCAAGTATAGGGTATTATCGCCCAAAGAATAATTTAAGTCCAATAGCAGATACTATGATAAGTCCATAAGTTCCTACATTTTCAACGAGATTATTTGTTATTTTTTCCTTCGCTGATACTTCACAAACTCCATTAACCATTTCGTAGCCATCATTACAGACTCCACTACAACTCCCATTTATGTCAGGAATATTATGAGGGTCAAGACATTCATACTCACACAAAGAATCATCAATATAATCACCATCCATAGAATAATTAATTGCGGATTCATCCCCGCATCCTGAAGACACCTTTTCCGTTTTATCCACCCAATAATGATTACCCGCCAATTTATTACTGCCATTACAATCACGCATCTGTTCTGTCAAGTGGCTAATCAATTCATCATCTCTCACCTTTTTCGCAGTATAATTACGACTCACATTCCAATAATTTGTAGTCATATCGGGGCAAATTTCTTTCCATTTACTATTGATTCCAATTTTGAACATATTAACATTATTCCCATGATGGATAATTTGGTGAATAAAGTCCTTACCCTCCTCAATCGTTTCGGGTGCATTTGTTAAGTATCCCTCTTCAGTTATTCTTTCTCCACTTGGGAGTTTTTGCATACTTTCTGTTTCTGCTTCACTTTTGAATTGTGTGGGGTTATTTACACCTCCAACAATTCCAATATGTAGGTTATTCCAAGCGAGATTACCAAAGCCCATGTATTGAAGTAAAAAAACTTGAATGTTAAAGTTATCGTTTCAGATAACTTCCGTAATTTCTGAAACCCCTTCCTATTCACAATATTTTGTGAAAGATAATAGAAACTGTTATAAGGTATGAAATCAAAAGTTCCGATTCCTTATTTTTTGATTTTGCATTAAAAAACTTCATTTTTGTTGATAGGCTCGCAGTCAGCCCTTTATCCATATTTTGTGTTTTCAGAAGAAAACTCAGACACCGGGAAGACAATTCGTTTTACAAGATAAGTATTGAAATCAAAGCAAAAACTTTAACATACAATACTCAAAAGGGTATATTATGGTTTATCCTTATACTCCATTAAATCCATCTTCATTCTATGATATAATTTCCCAAATTATGTTCCCTTATACCCACGATAATCCTGATAATCCTGAATGGTCCGAAGATATGGTTGCATTGGGCAACCAAGCAATCAGCGATTTATTGTTCAAAGATACTGAAGCGGAACAAGAAAATTACAACCCTAAAGGCGACCAATTATATCTGTCAAAAATGTTTGTTTATTGTGTAAAACTTACTGAAGGATTTTTGAATGAATGTGTGTTGGATGAAGGAGTTGATTCAAGAGCAACCAAAGCATTATTCATAAATCATTTTTTGGATGAATTAAACATTGTATCAAAACATAATCTTCACATCTATGAGAAGATGTTGGCTGATGCCTTAGATGAGGATATAGAGAATCTTTACCAATGTGCATTAAGTTTTTATTCTTGTCAGTTAATATGTTATCTGTTAAACAAAGAATCTGTTTATGATTCTATCATCCAAAATTGGTTGCATGGTATATTCAACTACAACGGTATAGACTTTCAGTTGGCGAGATTGGGTTATCGGTCCATTAGGGAATTAAAAAGGATGCTACAAATTGTGCAATATGGGTTGTCAAGTAGCGGAGGCGAGTGGTTCGCATCAAATCAAATTGCTCTCGGATTCTTTTCGGCATACATGACTAAGGATAAAATGGCATGGGCTGATGATGGCCGAATAATCACGCACTTTGCCGATGCTGACTTTACGCCTGAATACCAAACCCTACTCTCCATATTTCCCGACTTAGAATCAAAAAGTAGGTTTTCTGAGGAACAATCACCAATTACAGCAATCGTCAGACATCTGAGAAGTTCATCATCTAATTACACCAGAACAATTTCCCTCAGTAATTCTCTTAAACGGTCTTGGTCTATCACAGGGGCAGTTTTTCAGTTAATTCCACCTCCTGATATTCCCTCAAACTCAGTAGTCGCTACAAGGACTCTCAATTACTCTAAGAGAGGATTCTCAATATGAATAAATAATGGCGGGCATACAGGGAATTGAACCCCGATTTTCGGCTTAGGAGGCCAATGTGCTATCCATTACACTATACGCCCAAATTAATTAGAATCTATATTTCTAATTTCCTTACCTGACATTTTAATTGACATAGGGATAGCCCCCTCCAATAATTCAAGTGTAGCCAATCCTTGTGTTTCTATAACATTTCTGACGATTGCTTGTTCACCTTTGAATGCACCTTTGATTATCTCCACTAATGACCCGATAGTAATACCTTCAAGTGGGCTTCGTTCTCGCATCCACACTTTAACTGCGGCGGCATCCATAGCATCAAGAATATATTTTACACCCTTCATTCTTGAAGTGTGATTCAATTTATTCAATCCCATTATTTTCTCAACATGGTGTTTTGCTGTGCTTTCCACAATAATGTATCCCCTTACATGGGGTGCAGACATAGTTCCTCCAATTTCATTTCGCAGACCTTTCAGACTGCCAAAATCACTTAGTCGGGCATCAATTTCACTCAATACTCTCTTTTCTGCACCAATTGTTGTAGCAATCGGATAAAACTCCATTTTATTTTCTAATTCTTCATTCATTTTTATACCTCATTTATTTCCCTTTGGAATTGAATTGGTGGACAAGGCGGGATTTGAACCCGCAGTCTTTCCGCCCGCAACGGAATGTTTTTCCAATTAAACTACTTGCCCATGATTTCCAATTAGTGCGATACTATTTAACCTTTATCATAGTTTCGCATGACTTGGTGCAGATACTATGAAGTATCGCATATATCGTTGCCCTGTTAAATCAGTTTTCCATTCATGGGTAAAGGTATATCCTTCTTCCTTCAAATCGCTGATTCTTCTCGGCAACGCTCTAATCTTATAGACTGCTTGAGCCTCAATATTACTGATATTATCGGTGTGCTGAAAATGTAGTTTCAACATTTCTTTCTGTGTTTTCTTTACTATCGGTTGTTTCATTTTTTTCCCTCTTATTTTATCCTACTCATCCCTACCCTTATTAACTTTACGGGTAAGTTCATCCTCAGTTTTATACTCCTCTAATTGGGTATCTGCCCCTGAATAAAATCTTAACCAATTTTTAACTCCGAAGTCCGAAGGAATATCATAATTCTCTTGTTTCCAATTTTCATACCACCAACAAGTGCCATTTCCATTTACATCCCTTGTTAATTTCCTGTGTTGAGGACAATGAGCGCATACTTGAGATAAGTGTTTTTGTGCATATTCTTTTTTCTTTCCTCTAATTTTCAAGAAAATGAGTGGTATGGCTTTCAAATCCAACCAAAAGGTCTTCCATGCGTTCTTTATTTTTTTAAGTCTAATGGCAGTCCTTCGCCCAATGGATTTTTTTTCACTCTTCATATTGCCACTCTCCCCTCTTTCTCCCATTCAGATAATGACAAATTATATTCATTATTATTCTTGGGTTTCATATTTTTTAATAAATGAACTATAACATCCACTGTAAAACTATTTCCAATCATTTTATACCTTTGAGTTTTTGAAACTCCAATTGTATAATCGTCAGGAATTGTTTGTAGCCTTTCACATTCTTTTGGGGTGAGCATAGTAAGGTCTGTATGAGAATACTCACCAAAAATCGTCGCTTTCGCAGGTCGCCCATCTCCATTTGCGCCTTTGAAATACGATGCAGTCAAACAACCTAATTTATTGCCATTTGGAGAAACTACTCTTCTTGGCAAATCTCCTTTGGCTTTTCTTACAGTTGCCATTTCATATTTATCATCCTCAAAAATAGAGTTCCCCTCAATTTCAAGGTCTGCGGGTTGGGTGATATTCGGAATATTAGTCCAATACAACCTTCTCCTATTTTGTCCTGAAACCAATGAAGAATTAATTTCAATAGGTTGAACGCCTAATCTATTTGAGATATAATCCCTACATTCAGGCTTCATTTTCACATTTTCCAACAAAAAGTATTTGGGTTTGCATTCTTCAAGCAACCTAAAAAAATGAAAAATTAGGGAACTCCTCTCATCATCAAAGTTTAGTTGTTCTCCAATCAAACTAAATCCTTGACAGGGTGAACCTCCGACAAGGAGTTCAATATTTGATAATTTCTTTCCATCAATCTTTGTTATATCTCCTAATTGGATATTATCGGGATAATGCTTATTAGCAATTTCAAGACACCACCTATCCACTTCGGATGAGTAGTAATTATGATACTGAACCCCAATTCTATCAAGTGCTAATCTTGCACAACTAATACCATCAAAAACGCTTAGGATGTTTCGCACCATAAAGTTAAATCAGGCGAATACCTTGATAAACTTTCCCTAAGAGGTAAGTGCAGTAGGTAGGTATGATTTTTCATCAACAATCAAATCAATAGCCATTTGATTAGAAATACCTTCAATCATGCCAACGACATTCATACCCATCCAAATCATATTCACCAATACAGGTGCAAGAGCATTATGGTAATAAGCAGTAGCCAAAAGTCCTGAAGAACCAACGAAACTGATTCCATGATAAAGGACTGAGGTATTACTGACCCACCCTCTTGAAACACCAATTACTGCCCCAAGTTGTAATGCCCCTCCAAAATAACCAACACCATCCATTACCTTTCGGCCATATTTCTTATCTAAATATTCTCGGTATGATTCCATATTGGAAAGTGTTTTCCACCCTAAATATCCACCTATGAAGGTTGTTCCTACAATTACCGTATTCATTTATTATTCCTCAATTTAAGAATTAATATCCGCCAACAACGCCCGCTTCATTCAAGTAAAGGTAAGCCATGTATCCACCTGAGATAACGCCTAATGGCCCTAAAATCTTTCCTGTTAAGTCCGACTCTCCTCTTAGGGTGTAGGGGATAGAGTGAATCGTTTCAATAATCCCTACTCCCATCATACCAAGTGCAAGTGTATATCCTAATTTGTGTATAGGCTTATCTTCAGTTTTGTAATATTTCATTGGGAGGCTAAAGGGGTTCATAATCTTGGTGTTCATATCTTGACTGTTAAAGTTATCGTTTCAGATAATTCTGATAATATGGTAATATCCTAACTTTCCACTACCTCTCCCTGAATAAAAATAGAAACTGTTATAAGGTATGAGAGCAAAAGTTCCAATTTATCAAAATAAGATTTAGAACCAAAAAACATCAATTTTAGGGATAGGCTCGCAGTATGCCTTTTAGTGATAATCGTTAGAATATCATTCTTTCAGAACATTATTTCCTAAACCGGGAGTTTTCAAGATTAAAGATTATTTTTTCATTAATGTAGCACCAATGGCTAATGCGATTAAGCCTC
>TARA_R110002110_G_scaffold25867_28_pt1 | contig 22679 bp, 19 predicted proteins | sample TARA_R110002110 | Tara Oceans TARA_R110002110 (sample SAMEA4397330) | marine metagenome | biome: Polar Biome; feature: [SRF] surface water layer (ENVO:00010504); material: water (ENVO:00002006), including particulate matter (ENVO:01000060) such as... | depth 5 m
GCACGCCAATATGATGCTGCGCTCCAACGTCGTGCGCTCGATGCGCAACCGCATGTGGGATCAGGGCTTCACCGAATTCCAGACGCCGATCATCACCGCCTCCAGCCCCGAAGGCGCGCGCGATTTCCTGGTGCCCTCGCGCCTGCACCCCGGCAAGTTCTACGCGCTGCCGCAGGCCCCGCAGCAGTTCAAACAGCTGATCATGGTTTCGGGTTTCGACAGATATTTCCAGATAGCGCCTTGTTTCCGCGACGAAGATCCGCGCGCCGACCGCAGCCCGACCGACTTTTACCAGCTTGATATCGAGATGTCTTTTGTCACCCAGGAAGACGTGTTTGCCGCCGTGCAGCCCGTCATCCAAGGCGTGTTCGAAGAATTCGCGCCTGATAAACCCGTGTCTTCCGACTGGCCGCTGATCGCCTACAAAGACGCGCTGAAATGGTATGGTTCTGACAAGCCAGACCTGCGCAACCCGATTGTCATGCAGGAAGTGTCAGAGCATTTTCGCGGTTCCGGCTTTGCGATCTTTGCCAAGCTGCTGGAAAACGAAGGCACCGAAATTCGCGCGATTCCGGCCCCCACCGGCGGCAGCCGCAAATTCTGCGACCGTATGAATGCGTTCGCGCAGAAGGAAGGTCTGCCGGGGATGGGGTATATTTTTTGGCGCGAACGTGGAGCGGAACGGAAAGAACTATATGAGCGTATGTCTACGTCGTTCAAATCCGGAGGTGGGGTTAATCTCTTCCAGATTTATGAGCTAGGTGTTCTCGATGAAGCTGAGAAGAAAGTGGCGAACGACATTGCTGAGCAACTTAAGGCAGGGAATACCGTACGTGCCGCGTTTTTGCGTGATGCATTTTTTGGTCCGATGGAAGCCGCCGGCCCCCTCGCCAAAAACATAGGCCCCGAACGCACCGAGGCGATCCGCCAGCAACTGGGCCTCGGCGTCGGCGACGCTGCCTTCTTCCTTGGGGGCAAACCCGAAGCGTTTGAGGCGGTCGCAGGCCGTGCGCGCAACGAAATTGGCCGTGAGTTGAAGCTGACCGAAGAGGGTTGCTTCAAATTCGCCTGGATCGTCGATTTTCCGATGTTCGAGAAGGACGCCGAAGGCAAGGTTGACTTCAGCCACAACCCCTTCTCGATGCCGCAGGGCGGAATGGAGGCGCTGCAAGGTGACCCGCTGAAGGTTTACGCCTATCAGTATGACCTTGCCTGCAACGGCTATGAGCTGCTGTCGGGCGGCATCCGCAACCACAAGCCGGAAATCATGTTCAAGGCGTTCGAGATCGCGGGCTATCCGAATTCCGAGGTCGAAAAGCGCTTTGGTGGCATGGTCAAGGCGTTCAAATACGGCGCGCCGCCCCACGGGGGCTGTGCCGCCGGGATCGACCGCATCGTGATGCTGCTGGCGGGCGAGGCCAACATCCGCGAGGTTATCATGTTCCCGATGAACCAGCGCGCCGAAGACCTGCTGATGAGCGCCCCGTCAGAGCCGCTGAACGAACAGTTGAGAGAGTTGCACTTGCGGGTTCTGCCCAGGGAATAGGCGACCTCAACCCGGTTTCAGCCCGCCCGACGCCTGTCAGGGCGGGCTTTTTTCTGCCTGGCTGGCGTGCCTGGCGGCATTCCGCGCAAATCGGCGTCTGACGGCTCTTTGCGGGCCGATCACCGAGCACAGGCGTGAAAGGCTGCGCGATTGCGGTTAACATGACAGTATCTGTAACGAGTCGCCAAACCAGCCGCAGACAGGTGCCTTCCGATGATCGATCATATGACGCTTGTTGCGATCCGTTTTGGCCATGGCCTGCCACTGCCCGATGGCGCGCCGACGTCACCGCAGGAGATGCTGAAGGCGTTGTCCAAACCGGACGAGGCGGCGCGGCGCTTTCCGGCCGCCACGTTGAAAGAGGCGCTTCCCCAAAGGGTCGCGGTGCTGCAGGGCCTGAAAATACGCCGAAAAACAGGGGATAAAACGCCTTTCATGGTGGCGGCGCAAGACGCACGGGACGTTGCCGATATATCGGTGCGTAGCGGTTTTGCGCGTGCGCTCGATGCACCCGATGGCTTTCGCGAGCGACTTGTGACGTTCTGGAGCGATCACTTCACGACCCGTGCGCGCACGACGGCGGACGTGGTTTTGCCTGGCGCGATGATCGAAGATGCGATCCGCCCGAATATCGCGGGCCGCTTCGGCGATTTGCTGGTGGCGGCCACGCTGCACCCGGCCATGCTGATCTATCTCGACCAGGTCGCCTCGGTCGGGCCGCTTTCGCCCTTCGGACAGCGGCGCGGCCGTGGGCTGAACGAGAACCTCGCGCGCGAGGTGATGGAACTGCACAGTCTCGGCGTCGGCGCAGGATACGCCCAGGATGATGTGCGTCAGATGGCTGAACTGCTGACCGGGCTGGGTGTGAACGCCAGAAAAGGGCTGGTCTTTTTGCCGGAGCAGGCAGAGCCGGGGACCGAAACTGTCCTTGGCAGATCCTATCAGGGCAAAGGGGTCGCGCCGATTCGCGCTGCTTTGCAAGACCTTGCGCTGCGCCCTGAAACTGCCCGGCATATCGCGTGGAAACTGGCGGTTCACTTCATTTCCGATACGCCGGACGAAGCCCTCGTTGCTGCAATGACGCGGGCCTACGCTGATAGTGGCGGCGCGCTATTGGCTGTTTATGCCGCTATGTTGGACCATCCCACTGCATGGGTTCCGACCCTTCAAAAAGTGCGCCAACCCTATGATTTCATGGTAGCGGCGCTGCGGTCCTTGGGGGTGAACGGCGCGGGAATCATGCGATTTGACCGGCGCAGTTTCGCGCGCCTGATACTGCGGGACATGGCCCTGATGGGGCAAAAATGGCGCCAGCCCAGCGGACCGGACGGCTGGGCCGAGGCCGGCGATCACTGGATCACGCCGCAGGGCCTGGCTTCGCGCATCCGCTGGGCGATGGAGGTTCCGGGACGCCTTGTCACCCCCTTGCCAGACCCCGCCGAAATGGCGCGCAGGGCGCTTGGGTCTGCGGCGGAGGTCTCGTTGATCCGCGCCGCTGAACGCGCCGAAAGCCTGCGCGAAGGCGTGGGGTTCGTGCTCGCTTCTCCGGCGTTCAACAGAAGGTAGACAGCATGGAACGGCGACAGGTTTTGCAGGGGTTCGGGGCGGTGGCGGGTCTGGCGGCCTGTTCGGTGGCGGCCTACCCCTTGATGACAACCGTGACGATGGCACAGGGCAGCGGCCTCGGCGAGAACCGTCTTGTCGTGGTGATCTTGCGGGGGGCAATGGACGGTCTCGATGTCGTGCGCCCGGTCGGGATCGCTGAATATGCGGCACTCCGGCCCAACCAGACGCCCGGCGCGTTGCCGCTGACGGGCCCCTTCGCGCTGCACCCCTCCTTGTCGGGCCTCATGGGCCTGTGGCAGACGGGGCAGTTGGGCTTCGTGCACGCCACTGCCACGCCCTACCGCGACAAGCGCTCGCATTTCGACGGGCAGTCGATGCTCGAGGCGGGGACCGGCATGGATGTTGCGGTTGGCGCGACGCGTGACGGCTGGCTGAACCGGATGTTGCAGGCGGTGCCGGGTCTGCGCTCGGAAACCGCCTATGCCATCGGGCGCGAGGCCTTGCCCCTGCTCGAGGGTGATGGCCCGAGTCTGAGTTGGACACCGGAGGTCAAATTGCGGCTTTCGGTGCAAAGCAGGCGGCTGCTCGAGATGATCTATCACGATGATCCGCTGTTTCGCGATTCTGCGGCCGAGGCGATGCAGATATCGGAAGACCTGAGGGCATCACGGATCATGGGCCGTGCGGCTGGAAAAGGCATGATGGCCGGTTCAGGCTCTGGATCAGGCTCAGGTGCCGGGGCAAAGAGCTTTGCCGATATCGATCGATTGGTTGATTTTGCTGCGGGCCGCCTGAAGGCCGAGACACGGATCGCGGCATTTTCACTGTCAGGCTGGGATACGCATAGCGGGCAGGCGCAAGCGATCCGGTCTCCGCTGGAACAGTTGCAACGGGTGATCCTGCGACTGCGGGATCAGTCGGGGGCGGATGTCTGGGGCCGTACGACCCTGATGGCAATGACGGAATTCGGCCGTACGGCGCGCGAGAACGGCACCGGCGGCACTGATCATGGAACGGGCGGGCTGATGGTGATGGCGGGCGGAGCCTTGCGCGGCGGGCAGGTTTATGGCCGTTGGCCCGGCCTCGCCGAGGCTGACCTCTATGATCGCCGCGACCTGTTGCCGACCTCTGACGTGCGCGGCTGGGCGGCCTGGGCGATGCGCGGGCTTTACGGGGTGGAGCGTCCTGTATTGGAAACCGCCGTCTTCCCCGGTCTCGACATGGGCGATGACCCGCGTATTATCCTGTAGGGCGCGGGTCTGCGCGCAACTGCCGTGTCTGCGGCCGCAGTACTGGGGGGAGACTCGACGCCCCGCCAGACTGCTTCTGCCCGCCAACGCTCGCCACGAGCTATGCCTTTGGCGTTGCTGTTTGCACCGACGCCCGGCATAACTGTCAGAGTTAAAGTGAGGCAGAAGATGCAGCGGGCACCGCAGACAGGTCACGATCTTTCACGTTGGGTGCCTCCGCCGGTTCCGCCAGTCCAGGCGATCGAGGGCCGGTCGGTGCGTCTTGAACCACTTGACGCCGACACCCATGCCGCCGACCTGCACCGCGCTTTCAACCGGCATGATGCCCTGTGGGATTACATGCCCTACGGTCCCTTCACATCTTCCGCCGCCTACCATCGCTGGGCAAAGGAAATGACCGCCGGCACGGACCCGATGTTTTTTGTGTTGCGCGACCGCACCACCGGTCATTGCGGCGGCATCGCCAGCTATCTGCGGATCTCCCCGGCGGCCGGCAGCATCGAGGTCGGCCATATCTGTATCAGTCCCGAGCTTCAGCGCAGTTGCGCTGCAACCGAAGCGATGTATCTCGCGATGAAACAGGTATTCGAGGCCGGGTATCGCCGCTATGAATGGAAATGCGACGCCCGCAACCGCGCGTCCCGCCGCGCGGCGCAGCGGCTGGGCTTTTCGTTCGAGGGTGTTTTTCGCCAGGCAGCCGTCGTGAAAGGCCGCAACCGCGACACGGCCTGGTTTTCGGTGATTGACAGCGAATGGCCCGCCTTGTCCGAGGCCTATCTCGCCTGGCTGTCGCCACAGAATTTTGACCCGGACGGGCGGCAGAAAGAACGCCTGTCCGATCTGACGGGCCTTGTCCGGGCGGGTGAGGATCTGTCACTCCGGGGCTGAGGCGGGGCGATTCCTGGTTCCGTGCGGTCCTGCAAAGACCGGGGCTGCGTGTTTCAGGCGGTCCGCCAGGATGCGGGCCAGAGGCGCACAGGCCCTGTTGTCGCCACATGCCAGCGTGGCGGCATGTTCGAGGCCGGTGTCATGGCTGCTGCGCGCAAGGCCCCGGATGAACCGCGCGACATAGGGGCGGTCTGCTTCTCCGGCCTCTGACAACATATCAGCGGCATGTGCCAGATCATCGCGCAGCGCCTGCCTGTCAGGGCGCAACATCGGAGCCTCTGCGGAGGAGGCCACACCCGCCGCGCCTTTCAGCCAGCGCAGCAGCGCCTTTTGAAACTCTTCGAGGGATTCCAGCGGTTTTTCCAGAAAGCCCGCAGCGCCGGCCGCAAGCGCGCGATCACGCCCCTCCGGGTCCGCACTTGCCGCCAGCAACAACCCCGAAAAGCGACCTTGTCGGGACAGGTCTGCAATCAGTTCGCTGCCGTCACCGTCGGGCAGGCCCAGATCGACGATCAGGATATCGGGGCGATAGACACGCAGATGCTGCCTAGTGGCCTCGATGGTTTCGGCGCGGCGCAGTTTTGCGCCAGACCTCTGGCAGAGCAATCGCATGGCTTCGGAGGCATATCGGCTGTCCTCTGCTGTCAGAATGGTCAGACCCGCAAGGGGGAGGTTCTTTTCGGGCGCAAATGGCACAGCCAGCCCGAGGCCCTCGGGCAGGGGGGGCAGGGCGGATTTCTTTTTGTTCGGAGGGCGGGACATCGCGGTCTTCTCACAGAAAGGGGACGCCTTCATTCAGCCTCAAAATAGCTAAGGACTGATTAAATGATGCGGAAACCAGGACACCGCCCGCCCCTGCGGCGGCCCGTCCTATTGCCTTGGCCCGCAACTGCCCGCATAACCCAAAAAGCCCGAGAAGGAGGATGACGCGATGATCGGAAGACTGAACCATGTCGCCATTGCGGTGCCGGATCTTGAAGCTGCGGTTGCCCAGTATCGCGATACCCTCGGCGCGGATGTCGGCCCGGCACAGGATGAACCCGACCATGGTGTGACGGTGGTGTTCATCACGCTGCCCAATACCAAGATCGAATTGCTTTACCCGCTTGGCGAAAATTCTCCGATCCGGGGGTTTCTTGACAAGAACCCGGCTGGTGGTATCCATCACATCTGTTATGAGGTCGAGGATATCCGGGCTGCGCGCGACCGACTGAAAGCCAGTGGCGCGAGGGTTCTGGGAAACGGGGAACCGAAAATCGGCGCGCATGGCAAGCCCGTGCTGTTTCTGCACCCCAAGGATTTCAACGGCTGTCTGGTCGAACTGGAGCAAGTATGACAATAATGTCTTCGATCGTCCTTTTTGCGGTAACCTGGTTCATGACGTTTTTCGTCATCCTGCCGCTGCGCGTCGTCTCGCAAGACGAGGCAGGCGCGGTCGTGCCCGGCACCCCGGCGGGCGCGCCGGCGGGTTATGTTGTCAAAAAGAAAGCCAAACAGACCACAGTCGTGGCCATCGTGATCTGGGTCGTACTCAGCGGTATCATTTTCTCGGAGGCCATCACGGTCCGCGATTTCGACTGGGCGGGGCGCATGGGCCCGACATCGACGTTCGGCAAGTAACCGTCCGGGCCTCAGCGCCGCGCGGCCTGTTGGTCCTGGCGCTGAAGCCGGTGGAACAAGTGGGTGAAGGTGGCGGCGCCCAGAACCGGGATCAGCAGATTGACCAGCGGCACCGACAGCGGTGCCGCCATCAGTGATCCGGCCCACCACACGGTCAGCCAATGCCGCTTGCGCAGGGCTTTCGCGGCTTTGCGCCCCAGACGGCGCGCCGCGACAAGCGTGAAATATTCGCGCCCCAGCAACAACCCGTTCACCGCCCAGAACACCACCGGAATGAACGGGCCGGCAATCGTATAGAGCATCAGCGCCAGTACGTTGACCGTGACCAGCAGGGCAAAGAAGTTCACCGTATCGATCACGGCATCCATAAAACCGGGGGTTATCGCGGGCGGCAGGCCGGGGTAGTGCCGGTCTTCCACCGCCCGTGCGACATCGTCGAGAAACATCGACGTGAAGGCCGAGGCGACGGGCATCATCAAAAATACCGACATCCCGATCATCAGGAACGCCGATCCGATGCTGAGCAGCGTGCCAAGTCCGCCCACAGGGCCGATCAAAGGGATGTCGATCGTTTCTGGGGTAGAGGCCGCGATGACCGCGAGAAACCCGGCATAAACCGCGATCAGCAGCGCCAGCGACAAGGCCACGCCGATCAGCAGGACGCGGCGGAACCGTGGGTCACCAACCTGTCCGACAGCCTTGAGGAAATCGCTGAATATCATTCCGACACCCATGTTGTCAGCTTGCCCAGATCCGGGCGCGGCCGGTCTGGCGGGGTTTGTGAGGCCGTGCCGATATGAATGATCCCGGCAACGCGTTCGGCATCGGTCAGGCCGAGGGCGGTGGCGCGGAACGTGGCATCGTGCGAGGGCCAGCCCGAAAGCCAGTTCGCGCCCCAGCCAGCCGCGAGGGCCGCGTTCAGCAAGGACAGGCACACGGCCCCGGCGGAATAGATCTGTTCGATCTCGGGTATCTTGTCGGATGTGATCGGGCAGGACACCACGACGACTGCCAGATTGCCGCTGTCATACTGGCCCCGGCCTTTTGCCGTTCTGTCGGCGTCCAGCCCAAGCTCTGCCGCGCGGGCCTCTGCCATATCGGCGAGCCGGGCCATCGCCCCCTTTTCCAGTACGATGAACCGCCAGGGTTCCAGTTTGCCGTGGTCCGGGCTGCGGGCCGCGGCGGTCAGCAGCGGGGCAAGGGCCGCCCGGTCGGGGACAGGCAGCGTCAGCATCTTGGCGGGAACAGAGCGGCGGGTCTGCAAGAACTCGGCGGCGGTTGGCGGGGTCATGGTATCTCCTGAAGGGGCAGGGAACGGGGGGTCTCCCTGATGTCGGAGATATGCGGGCGAGGGTCAAGGGGGCACGCCTGCAACCGGCCCAATGCCACGCCAGCCGTCTTAGCCAAGCGCGTAGCCCGCGCCGCGCACCGTGCGCAGCGGATCGTCGCCGCCAAACTGGCACAGCGCCTTGCGCAGCCGCCCGATATGCACGTCTACCGTGCGGGTATCGACATAGACATCGCGGCCCCAGACCCGGTCCAGCAGTTGATCGCGGCTCCAGACGCGGCCCGGCCTTTCCAGGAAGGTTGCCAGCAGTCGAAATTCGGTTGGCCCCAGCTTCAGCACCTTGTCGGCGCGAAAAACGCGGTGGGTTTCGGTATCAAGCCGGATATCGCCATATTCCAGCACCAGCCCGACGCTGGCAGGGCGGGTACGGCGCAGGCCGGCGCGGACGCGGGCCATCAACTCGACCACGGAATAGGGCTTTGTCACATAGTCGTCGGCCCCGGTTTCGAGGCCACGCACGCGGTCGACCTCTTCGGCGCGGGCCGACAGCATGATGATGGTGATCGCCCGGGTTTCCGGGTTCATCTTCAACCGGCGGCAGACCTCTATCCCCGAAAGACGCGGCAGCATCCAGTCGAGCACGATAATATCGGGCTGCGCTTCGGCCACCAGCATCATCGCTTCTTCGCCGTCTGCGGCCTGGAGGACGTGAAAGCCTTCGGCGTCGAGGTTGTAACACAGCACTTCGCGTTGCGCTGGTTCGTCTTCGACCAACAAGACGGTGGGCCGGTGATGGGTCATTTGCGGCCTTCAGGGGTCATTGCACTTGAGGTGGTATCGCCTTTCGGGCGCGCCTCGTCCGGCAGGCTGCCCCGGATCAGGTAGATCACCTGTTCGGCAATACCGGTCGCATGGTCACCGACACGCTCGATATTCTTGGCGATGAAATGCAGGTGCATGCAGGCAGAGATATTGCGCGGGTCTTCCATCATATGGGTCAGGAATTCGCGGAACAGCGCGTTGTACATCTGGTCCACGTCGGCGTCGCGCTGGCGCACGGCCTCGGCCAGTTCGGCATCGCGCTGAATATAGCTGTCGAGCGCGTCTTTCAGTTGCAACTGCACCGCCTTTGCCATGCGGCGGATGGCGCCCGGCGCCCCGGCAACCACCGGCATCTGCGACAGCACGGTCGAGCGTTTGGCGAGGTTCTTGGCATAGTCGCCGCAACGCTCCAGCGAGGCGGCAATTTTCATCACGGTCAGCACGGTGCGCAGATCGCCGGCGATCGGGGCGCGCAGCGCGATGATGCGCGCGGCCTCGACGTTGATCTGCTCTTCCAGCGCGTCGATGACCTTGTCGCCCTGACGCACGCGGACAGCCAGGTCGTCGTCGCGGGTTTCCAGCGCCTGGGCGGCATCGAGCAATGCGGCCTCGACCAGCCCGCCCATTTTCAGGGTCATGGCCTGGATAGCCTCGAGGTCGCGGTCAAACACGCTGGTGATGTGACGTTCGTTCTGCATTGTCGTCTCCCTCAGCCGATGCGGCCGGTGATGTAGCTTTCGGTGCGCGGGTCCTTCGGCCGGGTAAAGATATCGCCGGTTTCACCATACTCGACGAGATCCCCGAGGTGGAAGAACGCGGTGCGCTGGCTGACGCGGGCGGCCTGCTGCATCGAATGGGTGACGATGACCACCGAGAACTGGCAGCGCAACTCGTCAATCAATTCTTCGACCTGCGCCGTGGCGATCGGGTCAAGCGCGCTGCACGGCTCGTCCATCAGCAACACCTCGGGGCTGGTGGCGATGGCGCGGGCAATGCACAAGCGCTGCTGCTGGCCACCGGAAAGCCCAGTGCCGGGGGCTTGCAGCCGGTCTTTGACCTCATTCCAGAGCGCCGCCTTGCGCAACGCGCTTTCGACGATCTCGTCCAGGCCGGCCTTGTTGCGGGACAAGCCATGGATTTTGGGGCCGTAGGCCACATTGTCATAGATCGACTTGGGGAAAGGGTTGGGTTTCTGAAACACCATGCCGACCTTGGCGCGCAGTTGCACCGGGTCGACCCTCGGATCATAGATGTTCTCGCCGTCCAGTGTGATGTCGCCGGAAACGCGGCAGATAGCAATCGTGTCGTTCATCCGGTTCAGACAACGCAGAAAAGTTGACTTGCCGCAGCCCGACGGACCGATAAAGGCGGTCACGGTCTTGTCGGGGATATCGACGCTCACGTCCTTGATGGCGTGGTTCGCGCCGTAATACACCTGCACGTCGCGCGCCGAGATCTTGGTTTCTGTGTTGTTCACGGCGCTCTCCACAATTCGCATGTCGTTCATTTGTCGGGGCCCTTACCAGCGGCGTTCAAAGCGGCGGCGCAGGATGATCGCCACCGCATTCATCGCCAGAAGAAAGACCAGCAGTACGATGATCGCCCCCGAGGCCCGTTCAAAAAAGGCGGGATCGGCGCGTTGGGTCCAGTTGTAAACCTGAACCGGCAGCGCGGTCGAGGGTTCGCCGAACAGTCCGTCCTTGGCGGACCAGGCAGCGGGGTATTCGCGCACAAAGGCAACCATACCGATCAGCAGCAGCGGCGCTGTTTCACCAAGGGCCTGGGCCAGCCCGATGATGGTGCCGGTCAGGATGCCGGGGGCGGCCAATGGCAGCACATGGTGGGCGACCGACTGCATTCTTGACGCGCCGACCCCAAGCGCCGCATCGCGGATCGACGGCGGCACCGCCTTCAGCGCGGCGCGGGTCGAGATGATGATGGTCGGCAGGGTCATCAGCGTCAGCACCAGCCCGCCGACGATCGGGGCCGAGGCGCGCAGCCCGGCGAAATTGATGAAGATCGCGAGGCCAAGAATGCCGAACACGATCGACGGCACCGCCGCAAGGTTCGAGATGTTGACCTCTATCACGTCGGTCCAGCGGTTTTTCGGCGCGAATTCCTCAAGGTAGACCGAGGCGGCAACCCCGATCGGCAGCGCCAGAACCAACACCACGATCATCATATAGGCCGACCCGAGGATCGCGACGCCGAGGCCAGCCGCCTCGGGCCGCTGGTCCGAGGCGTCGGGTGCCGTGATGAAATCGGGGTTCAGGCGGATCTCCAGCAGGCCCTTTGCCTTCAGCGCGTCGGCCAGAATCAACTGCTGCGGCGTGATCTTGCTGTCGCGCGCGGCGCTTTGCAGGTTGACGCGATCCTTGAAATAGCCGTCGATCCGGCCCGAGGCGAGGACATCGAGCGTGATCGTCGTCCCCACCAGTGCAGGATTGCCCAACACCAAATTGCGCAATGTCGCCGGGGCTTCCTTGGAAATCAGATCATCAACGTCTTTCAACTTCAGCCCGTCAACCGTGATACCATTGTTTTCCACCGCATCGACCATCGCCTTTTTCAGCAGCGCGGCGTAGCCGATGGTTGTGACCTTTTTCATCACCTCCAGGTCGCGGACGCCTGACTTGTCCAGCTTGGGCTCGGGCAACTCGATCGAAAGCCGGATATAGGTCTGTTTGAACGCGGACAGCCCGTTGCCAAGGATTGAGGTGACCAGGATCACCAGCGCCACAACGCCGATAGCAATCGCACCCAGGCCACAGGCCTTGAACCGCGCCTCGGTGGCATTGCGTTTTGTGGTGCGCTTGTCTTGCACCAACAAGGAGCCTTTGCGCGCGGTCATGTCGGGCGTGGCGTTCGCGGTCATTCATACTGCTCCCGGTATTTGCGCACGATATAAAGGGCCAGCACATTCAGCCCCAGCGTCATCACGAACAACGTCAGGCCGAGGGCAAAGGCCACAAGGGTTTCGGGGGCGGCAAAATCGGTGTCGCCGGTCAACTGGCTGACGATCTTGACGGTGACGGTGGTCATCGCCTCAAACGGGTTCACCATTTCGCCGATACCCTCATTGAGGCGGGCGGCGGCGGCCCCGGCCCCCAGAACGACGATCATCGTCTCGCCGATGGCGCGGCTGGCGGCAAGCAGCACCGCGCCGACGATGCCGGGCAGGGCGGCAGGGATGACCACCTGGCGGATGGTTTCCGAGCGGGTCGCGCCCAGGCCCAGACTGCCGTCGCGCATCGCTTGCGGCACCGCGTTGATGATGTCATCCGACAACGACGACACAAACGGGATCAGCATGATGCCCATCACCACCCCCGCCGTCAGCACCGAAGAGCCCGACGCGCCGAGATCAAGCGGTCTGGCCAGCCAGTCGCGGATCATCGGGCCGACCGTGATCAGCGCGAAAAGGCCGTAGACGATGGTGGGGATGCCGGCGAGGATCTCGATCATCGGCTTGGCGACGGCGCGCAGTACCGGCCCGGCATATTCCGAAAGATAGATCGCGGCAAACAGCCCGACCGGCACCGCGAAAAGCAGCGCGATGAACGAAATATAGAGCGTCCCCCACAGCAGCGGCAAAATACCGAGCGCACTGTCGCCGCGAAAATCAGGCGACCAGGTGGTGCCAAACAAAAAATCGGTCCAGCTATACTGCGAAAAGAAATTCGTGGTCTCGAACAACATCGACAACACGATGGCAACCGTTGTCAGTATGGCGATGGACGCGGCGGCGATCAGCAGGCCCAGAACCCAGGTTTCGGCGGCAACCCGTGCCCGGAACGTCGGGCGCGATCTGACAAGGGCAACGCCCAGGCCTGTGGCAGCGACCGCAAGCGCCGCGTAGGACACCAGGTTCGGGTTGGTCGCTGTCAGGTCGCGCCAGACGCCAAGCGCCTCCGATTTGACCGCTAAGCGGCCCAGCAGCATGCCGGTCAACAAGGTCGCAAAGGCGGGGAAGATCACCGACCAGACGGCGTTCTGGCCATAAAAATCAGGCAACGAGGCCAGGCGTCGCGCGTCGCCGCCGGCAAGGTGCAGAGCCCGGAACCGCGCGGCAAAAAAGCCGGCGATCGCCATTGCGGCAAGAAGGATCAGCAGCACGAGTGGCGACATGGGGTCCATCCGGTTGTCAGGGAAATCAGTTACAGAAAGGGAAAAGGGCGGCCTCCGGAAGGCACCGCCCTTGACCGTGTCGGATCAGTTGCCGGCGTTGGCGACTTGCGCCTGCGTGTCAGCCAGCTTCGGGTCAGACACTAGGCCGTAGGAAGCCAGCGGGCCGTCCGGGCCTGCCATGTCGTCAGAAACGAAGAACTCGGCGTATTCTTTCAGACCGGGGATCACACCGATGTGCTGGGTCTTGATGTAGAAATACAGCGGGCGCGATACAGGGTATTCTCCGGTCGCGATGGTTTCGGTCGTCGGCAACACCTCGTTCATTGTGGCAACCTGAAGCTTGTCGGTATTGTTCTCATAAAACGACAGACCAAAGACACCGATCCCGTTGCGGTTGCTTTCGATGCGCGCAAGTGTCTCGGTATAGTCGCCGTCGATGTCAACGGCACGACCGTCGGTGCGCAGCCCGATGCAAGCCTTGAGGGCGGCTTTCTTGTCGCCACCATTGGCGGCTTTCAGGACATCCATCGCGCCGGAGGCTTCGCAGCCGGCTTCCAGGACCTTGACTTCAAACACTTCGCGGGTACCGTGTTTGGTGCCCGGAATGAAGGCCTGAATTTCCTGTGCGGGCAGATCGGCGCGCACCTGGTTCCACATGGTGTAGGGGTTTGCTTCGATCTTGCCATCGACGACGACGTTGGCGGCCAGCGCCCGGTACCAGTCTTGCGGGGTGAACTGGAAAACGTTGCCGTCGATATCCGAGGCAAACACGATGCCGTCATAACCGATGCGGACCTCGAGGATATCGGTCACGCCATTTGCCTTGCAGGTCTCAACCTCGCTGCTTTTGATGGCGCGCGATGCGTTTGCAATGTCGATGGTGCCTTCGCCGACACCTTCGCAGAATTTCTTCAGACCCGCCGAAGATCCGCCCGATTCAACGACAGGTGTCGGGAAGTCTGTATTCTCGCCAAAGGCCTCGGCAACGATCGTGGCATAGGGCAGAACGGTTGAGGAACCGGCAATCTGCACCTGTTCGCGTGCGATGGCAGCAGAGGCGGAAAGCGCAGCGATCGCGATCGCCGAAGTCAGCAGTTTCGTGTGCATCAGTTTTCTCCTGTCTGATCCGAACAGCCCGGCAGGGCTTGCGCCGACCACTAGCGCCGCTGCGTGACAGCTATGCGAAAGTCATGTAACAGATTTATGACAATTTTCGGGAGACGATCGAAGCGGCTTCCTTTATCTGTTTGTCAACATTGAAAAATGTTCAGTGGAACTGGCTGAAAGAATTCTGGTGCTGCTGTTCGATCAGGGCGGTCTGTTGCATTCGATTCTGGCACGGAGACAGCCAACTGATTTGCAGACCCATGATCCCCTGGGGCACTTACTGGCTCCTTGCGGTTCCGATAAGTGCCCCGAGAGCATTCCGACGCGCCGATTTGATATTTATCTAACGTATTGTTTTTAGATGAATATTTATACAGAAAGGCAGATGTACTTCATCTCGAGATAGTCCTCCATGCCGTGATGGCTGCCTTCGCGGCCAAGGCCGGATTGCTTGACACCGCCAAACGGCGCGACCTCGGTTGAGATGATCCCGGTGTTGACGCCGACGATGCCATATTCAAGGGCTTCCTGTACGCGGGTGATGCGGCCGATGTTCTGGGCGTAGAAATAGGCGGCGAGGCCGAAGATGGTGTCGTTGGCGTGTCCGATCACCTCTTGTTCGGTGTCGAATTTGAACAGGGGTGCCATCGGGCCAAAGGTTTCTTCCTGCGCCACGGCCATATCCTGCGTCACGCCGGTCACGATGGTCGGCTCAAAGAACGACCCACCAAGCGCGTGCCGATTGCCGCCGGTCATCACCCTGGCGCCCTTTGCCACGGCGTCGGCGATGTGTTCCTCGATCTTGGTGACGGCGTCCATGTTGACCAGCGGGCCGAACTCGACCACTTCTGTCAGCCCGTCGCCAACGCGTGTTTTGGCAAGGGCCGCGGCCAGTTTTTCGGCAAAGGCGTCGTAAACGCTGGCCTGCACGTAGATCCGGTTGGCGCAGACGCAGGTCTGGCCGTTGTTGCGGAATTTGGACGCCATCGCACCCAGCACCGCCTGATCAAGATCAGCATCGTCGAACACGATGAAGGGGGCATTGCCGCCCAGTTCCATCGAGCATTTCATCACCTGGTCGGCGGCCTGGCGCAGCAGGATGCGCCCGACCTCGGTCGAGCCGGTGAAGGTCAGCTTGCGCACGGCGGGGTTTTCGCAGAATTCCTTGCCGATGTCAGACGAGCGCTTTGAGGTGATGACGCTGAAAATGCCCTTGGGCAGGCCGGCACGGTCGGCGAGAACCGCCAGCGCCAGCGCCGAAAGCGGGGTTTCCGCAGCAGGCCGCGCGACAAAGCCGCAGCCAGCGGCCAGCGCGGGGCCGCACTTGCGGGTGATCATCGCGTTGGGGAAGTTCCACGGCGTGATGGAGCCGACGACCCCAATCGGCTGTTTCAGCACGGTAATGCGCTTGTCCGCCATATGGCCGGGGATGGTTTCGCCGTAGACGCGCTTGGCCTCTTCGGCAAACCATTCGATAAAGCTCGCACCATAGGCGACCTCGCCCTTGGCTTCGGCGAGGGGTTTGCCCATCTCGGCGGTCAGGATGGCCCCGAGATCGTCCTGGTTCGCCATCATCAGGTTGAACCAGGCGCGCAGAATGTTGGCCCGCTCTTTTGCCGTGCGCGCGGCCCAGGTTTTCATCGCGATCTCGGCTGCGGCAATCGCGCGGGCGGTTTCGGCACGGCCAAGGTTCGGCACGTTGCAGATGACATCTCCGCGTGCCGGGTTGGTCACCGCGAAAGTTCCGCCGTCGTCGGCGTCAATCCACTCGCCCGCGACATAGGCTTGGGTAGCCAGCAGGGTCGGGTCTTTCAGCATTGCACGAAGATCGGTTGCAGTATCGGGCATTTTGGCCTCCAGTTCAGGTTGCGGTTATGAAAAACACGCGGCGGGCACGATGTCCAGCCAGCACGGTACGGAGAAGGCGATGGATATGGATCTGGCCTATGCAAATGGCGCCTTTATTGCAGGAGCCGCCGAATATCTGCCGCGCTGGCAGGCGAAAGCGGCGGCGTTTCGCGCAGAACTGGGGGCGCGGGCTGTGCCGGGGCTTGACTATGGACCGGCGCCTCGCAACCGCTATGACCTGTTTCTGCCCGAGGGGGCGGCGAAGGGCTGCCTGACGTTTGTTCACGGTGGATATTGGATGGAGTCTGACCGCGCGGACTGGTCGCATCTGGCGGCGGGGGCATTGGCGCGGGGCTGGGCCTGTGCGATGCCGTCGTACACCCTGGCCCCCGAAGCGCGGATCGGGGACATGACCGCAGAGATTGCCTTAGCCCTCGCCGCCATCGCCGAACGCACAGCGGGGCCGATGGTGGTGACGGGTCATTCCGCAGGTGGGCATCTGGCGGCGCGGATGGGCTGCGCCGATCAGCCCGCGCTGCGCATCCGCCGGGTCGTGCCGATTTCGCCGCTGTCCGATCTCGGGCCGATCTCGCGCACTGCGATGCAGGAAAAACTGAACCTGGATAGCGCCGGGATCGCCGCTGAAAGCCCGGCATATCTGACGCGGCGTGGCGCGACAGAGGCGCATGTCTGGGTCGGCGGGCAGGAACGCCCTGCATTCCTGTGGCAGGCGCGGCTGCTCTCGGAAAACTGGGCTTGCGGCTGGACGGTGGTGCCGGGCAAGCACCATTTCGATGTGATCGACGCGCTGGAAGACCCGGACAGCCCGTTGATGCAGACCCTGCTCTGCGGGCTCTAACCCGCCTTTCGCGACTTGGGTCGCAACACAAGCAGCCCTGCAAGATAGGTCAGCACCAGCACGCCCACCGTTCCGGTCATGAACAGGGCAAAGGCCGAGACCATCGCGCCTTTGCCGACAAGTGGCGGGACCGCCGCGAGCCAGACCGGGGGCAGCGCACCCGTCACCGCGACCGTGCCAATCGTTGTGGCAAACAATGCCGCAACCGCCAGGACCGCGCCAGACAGCAAGAGACGCGCGCGCGTTGCCGGGCCGGATTTCATCTTCAACCCGCGCCGGATCGCGGTGATCTGATGTTCGAGGTCGGCCTGCACCGCCAGAACCGCGGGAACCAGCAGCAGCACCAGTACCATGCCAAAGCCCAGCCCGTACACCAGGGTAATCACCGTGGGGCGCAGGAACTCGGCCTGGCTGGAGCCTTCGTAAAGCAACGGGGTCAAGCCCATCACGGTCGTCGCGGTGGTCAGGAACACCGGGCGCAGGCGGTCTGCCACCGCGTCGATGATCGCCGGGTATAGCCCGCGTTTCCGGGAATACTCGTCGATGGTCGAGACCAGAACGATTGAATCGTTGATGATGATTCCGGTCATGCCGATCATTCCGACGATCGAGAACATCGACAGCGGCACACCCCACTGGTTGTGACCATAGATCGCGCCGATCAGGCCAAAGGGAATCACCGCCATCACCACGATCGGGCGTGTCCAACTGGCAAAGACCCAGGCCAGGATCATGTAGATCGCCAGCAGGCAAAAGATCAGCCCGAGTTGGGCATCGCCCAGAAAGGCGCGCTGTTGTTCGGCAAGGCCCGATTGACGGCTGGCGACGCCGAACCGTTGTTCGATGTCGGGCAGGATATCATCGGCCAGCGCACGCTGCACTTCGGTGGCGCGGTCGGGGTCATCCTCGGCAAGGTCGCCGCTGACCGTGACCAGCCGCAACCCGTTTTCACGCCGGATGGTGGAAAAGCCGGAACGCCGGTCAACCGTGACAATATCGGCCAGCGGCACATAGGTGCCCGGCCCCGCCCGCAGCAGCAACGTATCGAGGAAATCGGCAGTCAACTCGCCGGCAGGCACCTCGACGCGGATGCTGGCGGTGCGCGGGCCGTCGGGGTAGGTTGCGGCCTCGATTCCGTTCAGCCGGTCGCGCAGGGTGCGGCCCAGGGCGTCAATCTCAAAGCCAAGCGCCTGGCCCTGGGGTGTCAGCGACAGGATCAACTCTTCCTTGTCATAGGCGAGGCTGTCTTCGAGCGCCGACACTTCGGGATAGACCGCCAGCGCGGTTTTCAGTGCCTCGGCGGCGGCCTTCAGGGTTTCGGCATCGGCCCCCGACAGGTCCACAGACAGCGAATCGCCGCCAGGGCCGAAGTGCCCGCCGCGAAACGAAAGCTCCTCCATCATCGGATGGGCGCGCACTTCTTGCTGAAGGTCCGAGACATAGGTTGAAGAGGAATAGCTGCGGCTGTCGGCATCGATCAACTCGATCGAAATGCCGCCAAGCAGATCGGGATCCTTGGTATCGGCGCTGGCAAGCCCCCGGCCGGACCCGCCGCCGATTTCGGCCATCACATAGGTCGCCGGGCTCGTGCCATATTTTTCGGCATAGCGTTTATCGACGGCCTCGGTGGCGCGCTGCAATTCACGCATCATCGCCAGGGTATCTTCGCGCGAGGCCCCGGGCAGCATGGAAAAATTGCCCGAGACAGAGCTTTGCTCGGGCGGGTTGAAAAAACGAAAGCGCAGGTCGCCGCTGATGAATAGCGCGGCCTGGCTGGCCAACAGCAAAATGCCCAGTGCAATCGTGGCATAGCGCGCCCGGATCGCGAGGGCGGTCAGCGGCCGGATGAAAACGCGGATCAGCCAGGCCATGCCCTTGTTCATCTGGCGCGAGGGCCAGTCGTACCACGGCTCTTTCCCGACGCCTTGCAAGGCATGGGCCATATGGTTGGGGAGGATCAGGAAACATTCCAGCAAGCTGGCCAGCAGCACGGCGATCACTGTAAAGGGAATATCGGCGATCAAAGTGCCGAAGCGCCCGCCAATGGTCACGAGGCCCGCAAAGGCAACCACCGTGGTCAGGGTCGAGGCAATCACCGGCATTGCCATGCGTCGCGCCGCGCGCTCGGCCGCGATCATCGGTGGCTCGCCGAGGTGGCGCGCGCGCCAGTCGGTGTGCTCTCCGACGACAATCGCGTCATCCACCACGATGCCCAGCGTGATGATCAGCGCAAAAAGCGAAATCATGTTCAACGTCAGGCCCGAGACATACATCACCGCCACCGCCGCCAGCAAAGACACCGGAATCCCCGCGGCCACCCACAGCGCGGTGCGTGCGTTGAGGAACAAGAACAGCAGCGCCAACACAAGGCCCAGCCCCATTGCCGCGTTGTCCATCAGCAGTTTCAGGCGGCCCGAGATCAACTCTGCCCGCGCGCGGATCAACTCTATCTTCACATCGGGCGGCAGGATGGTCTGCATCCTGGTGGCAATATCCTGGACGCTCGCCTGCATGCGGATCGCGTCACCGGTATCATTGCGGTCCACCCGCACCGTCATCGCCGGGTTGGTCCCAACGAACAAGGACTGCCCGCGGTCGGTCGGTTCCAGCGTGACATTTGCGACATCCCCGATGGTCAGCTTGGTGCCGTCGGCGGCCTGACGCAGGGTGAGGGCGGCGATCTCTTCGGCAGATCGCGCCTCCTTGCCGGTGCGCACCCGCGCTGTGCCACCTCCGACATCGCCGGCAGGGGCGCTTTGCACTGCCGCCGCGATCGTGGCGCTGATCTGCGACATCGTCACATCTTGCCGGATCAGGTTCAGCGACGGCACTTCGACCAGCACCTGCGGCGCGGCAAAGCCCCGGATGGTTGTGCGGGTGATGCCCTGATCAAACAGGCGGGCGATGAATTCATCGGCGAAACGGCCCAGTTGTTCAACAGCTACCGGCCCGGAGATGACGACATCTGTCACCCGGTCGCGCCAGGCCGCCTCGCGGACAACCGGGGTATCGGAGCCATCCGGCAGGGTGCGGATGCTGTCGACGGCAGATTGCACGTCCTTGGCTGCCTTGGCGAGGTCTACTCCCGGCTCGAATTGCAACGAGATCCGGGCATTGCCTTCGCTTGCAATGGCGCTGGCATCGGTCACGCCCTCGACGGCCAGAAGCGAAGGCTCCAGCACCTGGACTATGGCGCGGTCAACGTCTTCCGCTCCGGCACCCGACCAGCCGACGCTGACCGACACCTCGGAGATCACGACATCGGGGAAAAACTGCGCCCTGATCCGCGTGGCGGCGGCCAGACCGGCGACGACCATCACCGCCAGCACCAGATTGGCCAGCGTGTTGTGGCGGGCGAAATAAGACAGCAATCCCGTGGATTGCGAAAGATCGGCCTTTGCCATGGTTCAGCCCCCCATACGGCTTTCCAGCCGTTCGACCACCTGGGCCGGCACCTGGTCCTCGTTGAGTTGCGACAGGATGCGGGCCTTGGCCTCGGCGGGCATGCGCTGGTTGCCCTCGACAAAGGCCACGAGTTCCGCGCGGCGTTGCGGCGTCAACGCGATCATCGCGGGTGCTGCAGCGTCGGCCACCCCGGTCCCGGCAGCGCCCTCCGGGCGGATGGGTTTGATCTTGATGCCGGCCCCCAGAAGCGGCGAGCGTTCGGACACGATCTCGCGTCCGGCAAGGCCCGGCCCGGAAAGCTCCTGTCCCGCAATCAGGACATGGTCACCCTGACGGCGCAGCAGGGTCACTTTGATTTCTTCCAACCGGTCGTCTTCGGTCAGCGCCAACACAGAATTGTTGGCCGCCAGCGCTGTGGCGGGCAAGGAAATGACATTGCGCAGGGTCGGCTCGGAAATACGGACCGAGACAAAATCGCCGGGCCGGAATCCGCCGACATTGGCCAAGGTGGCAAAGACCTGACGCCCCGATTGCCCGGCTCCCACAGCGGCACCGACGCGCTCCAGTCGGCCGGTCGCCAACAATTCGGCACCGGAAACCTCAAGCACGGCGACGATTTCGGCGGGCAACAGGGCACCTTTGTCATCAATCAGCCGCGCGAACTGGGCGGTGGACAGCCGGAAGGTGACCTCGAGCGCTTTGGGGTCAATCAACTCGCCCAGCCGTTCGTTGTTCGACAGCAGGCGGCCAGGCACCGTGCTGACCCCGCTCAGCACGCCGTCAAACGCCGCGAAAAGCGCGGTTTCGGTCAGGGAGCGTTCGGCCTCGGATACGGTGATGGCCTGGCGGGAAATGGCGGTGCGCGCCTGATCGACCCGCGCCTCGGCCTGGGCCAGCGCTGAGCGGCGCGACAACACGGCTTGGGCCGCCGAAGACGCGGCGAGGGCTGCGGTTTCCACCGTCGCGGCAGAGCCGAAGCCGCGCTGTTGCAGGTCGCGTTGACGTTCGGCCGCCTGATCGCGCAGATCGGCCTGGGTCCGGGCGGCGGCAAGATCGTCACGCGCGAGGATCAACGCCTGTTCGGCCTCGCGCAGATCGGCGGTGGCGCGGTCCATGTCTGCGCGGGCAAGGTCGCGTCCTGCGGTGGCGTCTGCCGGATCAAGCCGCAGCAAAAGCTGCCCGGCGGTGACTGCGGCGCCATCCTGATATTCGGGCGCGAGTTCGATAACCTTGCCGGCCTGCGGCGCGCGCAATTCCAGGGTGCGGCGCGACCTGATCTCTCCGAAAGTGGTGATGACCGGGGCAGTATCGCTGGCGCTGACCATGACAACATTCGCCGCAAACACCCGTTCGCGCGCCTGTGGTGGCGTGGTGGCGCGGCTCATCTTTGCCTCTATGGCATTGCGAATGGTGACACCCGCCATCGTCAAGAGGCCAAGCGTCAGCGCCACAAGCATCAGGCCGACCAGCGACCTCCTGAAAAACCGCATTCCGTTTCCCTAATTTAGGTATTTGTCTTCTACGTCTGAAATTGGCGGGCGGATGCAAAAAACACCACTTCAAAAGGTGAAACGCCCGAAAAAGTGATTTCCGTCGCGATCGGCGTAAAAAAATCAACCGGCGCAGGCCAATGTCGTGAAAAGAGGCGCGGTCGTCACTTGCGGCGGCGGTGTTCTTCCAGCCGCGGAAAGATTTCGACGAAGTTGCAGGGTCGATGACGATAGTCGAGTTGCCATTTCAAAATCTCGTCCCAAGCATCGCGGCAGGCGCCGGGGCTACCGGGCAGGGCGAACAGATAGGTGCCCTGTGCCACGCCACCGGTGGCGCGGCTCTGCACCGCCGAGGTGCCGATCTTCTGCAAGGAGATCATGGTGAACACCGTGGCAAAAGCCTCGATCTCTTTCTCGTAGACATCGCGGTGCGCTTCTACCGTCACGTCGCGCCCGGTCAGGCCGGTGCCGCCGGTTGTCAGGATGACATCGATCGCGGGGTCGGCGCACCAGACGCGCAGTTGTGCCGCGATCTCGGCACGCTCATCGCGCAGGATTGTGCGGGCAGCGAGGGTGTGACCCGCACCCAGCAGCCGCTCGACCAGGGTGTCGCCCGATTTGTCCTGATCGGCTCCGCGGCTGTCCGAGACGGTCATCACGGCAATGCGGTTGGGCATGAAATCGCGGGTTTCATCAATTCGGTTCATTTGGCTCAGGCCTTTTGCAGCAGGGCCAGCCTGACGGCCAGCAAGGTGAAAACAGTGGCGCTGGCATAGCCAAGGCCGCGTGTCAGTCTTGGTGACGTCGCGAGGTGGTGGCCGAGCCCGCCCGCCGTGATGCCAACTGCGCTGTTCACGATCAC
>TARA_R110002110_G_scaffold10402_7_pt1 | contig 22656 bp, 26 predicted proteins | sample TARA_R110002110 | Tara Oceans TARA_R110002110 (sample SAMEA4397330) | marine metagenome | biome: Polar Biome; feature: [SRF] surface water layer (ENVO:00010504); material: water (ENVO:00002006), including particulate matter (ENVO:01000060) such as... | depth 5 m
CTTATCAGGTACTTTTATTTTCCTTACATCTAAAAAGGACTTGACAACCCCCCCAGAACCTGTTATAATGAAGGAGAAACCTATGAAAAGAAAGCGAGTTCAACGTGACTCTAAAACAGGAACCGAAACAACTAGTTGAGTATGTATCTTTTAGCGGAATAAAAGATTGGGAATTTTGCCCCAATTATTATAAAATAACGCGCATTGATAAGTTATATAGATTTGAAGGAAATGTCCACACTGCGTTTGGCACTGCCATGCACTTTGTTATGGAACATATGATCCTCGAGCGAAAAACAAAGGGAAAAGAATATTTAATTAATGAGTCTAAGAGAAGATTTACTAATGCTTTCCGGAAGGAATTAAATATTCTTCCCGTCTATCCAGATTCAAAAATTGTCCTGGAGATGCACACCCAGGCACCTCTAATCATTGAGCAAGTATTAGATATTGTAGAAGAGAAATTCGGAAGAGACTTTGAGTATATATCAACCGAAGAGCAGATTGATATTCTAATTGATGAATATAAATTGGCGGATTATGATTTTCGTGGAATTGTAGATTTGACGATTAAGACGAGCGATGGAAAATATCATGTAATTGATTGGAAAACGTGCTCGTGGGGATGGGACATGAGAAAGAAGTCCGATCCTATGGTTACATACCAATTAACGTACTACAAACATTTTTTAGCAAAAAAACATCAAATTGATTTAAAAAATATAGAAACTTACTTTATACTACTTAAGAGAACTCCAAAGAAAGATAATGTGGAAATAGTGAGAATATCAAGCGGGGAACGAAAAACCCAAAACGCCTTAACCGTTCTCACCAATGCGGTTCATAATATTGATCATGGAAATTTTATAAAAAAGAAAACGTCATGCCGCCGATGCGCGGTATGGAAAACACTATGCGAGGGTTAAGTTGAGTGATAAAAAGATAAAAATATTAACAATTAGTGATCACCCACTTTCACCATCAGGTGTAGGAACACAGACCAAATATATTATAGATCATATGCTTCAGACAGGAAAATATTCTTTTGTCTCCATAGCCGGCGCCGTAAAGCACGAGAACTACCAACCTCAAAAAACTAAAGAGTGGGAAGATGATTGGATTATTTATCCGGTCGACGGGTATGGGGATCAAAATATTATTCGTACGATGCTCACCACCCACAAACCAGATATGCTGTGGTTTATGACTGATCCTCGTTTTTTTGGGTGGTTATGGGATATGGAAGATGAGATCCGCGCTAAGATTCCTATGGTCTATTATCATGTGTGGGATAATTTACCTTATCCAACTTTCAATAAAACTGCCTACGACAGTACCGATGTGATTTGTACGATATCTAAAGTAACAGATGACATTGTACGTACGGTCGCGCCCGACGCAGAGTGCCACTATATTCCTCACATTATACAGCCAGATTTATTTACAAAATTACCAGGAAATGTGGTGGAAGATTTCCGGAAGACTTCGAACATAGGAGACAAATTTCTAATTTTTTGGAATAGTAGAAATGCTAGACGTAAGATGTCTGGCAGTCTTATCTTTTGGTTCAAAGACTTCTTAGATAGAGTAGGTCACGACAAAGCGCAACTTCTCATGCACACGGATCCCAAAGATCCTCATGGACAAGACTTAGAAGCCATCATTGGTGAATTGGGACTAGTCAACGGAGAGGTAATGTTTTCTACCAACAAGACGCCTCCCCAAGAGTTGTCCATGCTATACAACCTAGCAGATGTGACGTGCGGCATTTCGGATGCTGAAGGGTTTGGATTATCAACCTTTGAGAGTCTATCGTGCGAAACTCCCATCATCGTGACAATGACTGGAGGATTACAACAGCAGGTGACAGATGGCGAGGAGTGGTTCGGAGTCGGCATTGAACCAGCATCCAAAGCAATTATTGGATCTCAAGGCGTCCCTTTTATTTATGAAGATCGGATTAATGGCAAGGATTTTGTAGACGCACTGATAAAGATATACGAGATGTCCCCCGAAGAACGCGCAGAAGTGGGTCGAAAAGGGAGAGAAAATATTATTAAAAATTATAATTTTGAGGATACTTTACAAAAGTGGGATAGATTATTTTCCAAAATCTATCTTGAGAGAGGATCTTGGGAAAGCCGAAAGAAATATAAGAAATGGGAAGTTATATCTTTTTAGAGGAGTAAGCATATGGCAGAGAAGAAGAAGGTTTTAGTGCGCGGACCAGCACTCACATCTAGCGGATACGGCGAGCATGCTAGACTTATTTTACGAGCATTGCGCGCCAACGAAGAACATTTTGAAGTGTTCTTTGAAAATATAACATGGGGACAGACCGGATTTTTAATAGACGACAATGAAGAGCGCGCCTGGATGGATTACTTGCAAGCAAAGACTAAAAGCTTTATAAGTAGGAGAGGGGGATTCGATGTTGCCATCCAAGTAACAATTCCTCCCGAGTGGCAACCGATAGCGCCAATAAATATTGGCGTTACTGCCGGGATCGAGACTACTAAGATCGCCCCACAATGGGTTGAAAAGTGCAAAGTAGTAAATAAAATTATTGTTCCGTCGGAACACGCGAGATATGCCTTCGACAATACGGTGTATAAAATGAAAAACCCCCAGACGAACGTGGAAGTAGAACTTGCAAATACTACTCCAATCGAAGTTATCCACTATCCGGTCAAAAACACTATTCCAACCAAAATAGATTTAAATTTAGATTATGATTTTAATTTTTGTACTGTCGCACAGTGGGGACCTAGAAAAAATTTAGGCAACACTATAAAGTGGTTCGTGGAAGAATTTAAAGATGAAGAAGTGGGGTTGGTAGTAAAATCAAGCACCCGAAAAAATAATGTTGCCGATAGAATTCAGTGTCAACAAAGGATAGAGGGATTTTTGAGATCATATCCGGAAAGAAAATGTAAGATATATTTGGTGCATGGAAATATGAGTGAATCGGAGATGTGTGGGATATATGCTCACCCCAAGGTAAAATCTATCCTCTCGACCACTCATGGAGAGGGATTTGGATTGCCTCTGTTCGAGGCAGTCTATAACGAGTTGCCTGTGATTGCACCCAACTGGAGCGGTCATGTAGATTTTCTCTACGCACCTAAAAAAGACAAGAAGGGCAAAGATAGGAGCAAGGCGCATTTTATGAAAGTAGATTATAATATTTCCCCCATTCAAGAAGAAGCAGTTTGGGAAGGAGTGCTTCAACGAGACAGTCAGTGGTGTTTCCCCAAAGAGTCATCTTTCCGGCATGCCATGAGAGAGATGTATAAGAATTATGGACCGCGCAAATCAGAAGCCAAAAAGTTAGCAAAATATGTAAGAAATACTTTTACTGAAAAATCATCTTATGATAAAATTTTTGATTGTGTAGGGGGAATAGAATTTGTTAATAACACAAAATGGGATGAGGAAGAGGAAGTAGAAGATTTGCTTCGACCGCTAGGAGGCGCCTTGTGAAAGAAGGATTAGTTTCTCTCATTATCCCCACATATAATGATGAACCATATCTCCGCGATGCCTTAGACGACATTGCTGCCCAAACTTACGACTCCATAGAAGTTATAATAGTCAACGACGGATCTACCGACGGCACAGAAAATATTCTTAAGGAATATTGCTTGAAGTATGAGAATATGAGATACTATAATCAAGAAAATGGCGGCACTGGTGCCGCCTTAAACCATGGGTTTTCAAAAGCAAATGGTGAATTTGGCACATGGTTTTCTTCGGACGATAGAAAATCTCCTGACATGATCGAGAAGTTAGTCACAGCTCTTAAGCAAAATAGAGATATTGAATATGCCGTGTCTGCGTATAAATCTGAGTACGTTGGAAAAGTTAAAAAACAGCACACACAAGGAGAAGACAAATCTTTTGATATCAGACCTTATGTTGAAGCAGAGAATGGACATGGATTTCGTCATAAATGGTTTGGAGATTATCATGACGGAGAATATACAAATAAGGTCTTTCATGTAGACGATTGGATTGAGATCGAGCGTGAGCAAAACTATCAAGGTGTTAACTTCATGTTTACAATGCGCCTTAAAAATGAGTGTGGAGATTTTCTTACGATACCGGGAGAAGATTATCACATGGCAGTTAAGATGGGGATGAATAGCCGGCTAGCATATTTAGACTCATGTTTAGGGGTACATAAAGACCCACCAGATGCGTTGTCAAACCAGAACAGGGCATGTGTAGTGGGAGCGAACATCGCCACTGCCAATTTGATCGAATCAGGACATAAGACTTGGCACTTGAAAAAGATTCCAAAGATTGCCCACTTCTATTGGGGATCTGACAAAATGTCCTTTCTGCGATATATGACTCTTCATTCTTTTAAGAAATCTAATCCGGATTGGTCAGTTGTTTTATATATTCCGAAAGATTTGGAGAAATCATCTAATTGGTATGATAAAAATCATCGATGCGATGTAGAAGATTACGAAGGGGCAAAAGACTATTTTGACATGGCCAAAGAGTTGCCAATAAAAGTAGTGGAAGTAGATTTTGAAAAGATCTTTGGTGATACAGAAGTTTCGGAAGTTCATAAATCAGACTATTTTAGATGGTACCTGCTCCATCACTATGGCGGCATGTGGAGTGACATGGATGTGCTCTTTATAAAGAGCATGAAAGACATGAAAATGAATAGATATGAGAACGCCGCGTTAGATTGTTCCATAAATGTAAGCCCTGCACATGGATCTAGGATAGGGATCCTGCTTTCTTCCAAAAACAGAAATCCTTTTTACGGCAAACTGATGATTGAATCTAAGAAGATATTGCTTTCAGGCGAAAATCTCTTATACCAATCGGCCGGCCCTGTCATGATTAATAAACTCATGAGTCCGGCCGGAAGTAGCGAGATATCTAACATTCCAGGCAGTGGATTGAAGTTAAATTTTAGGAATTCTAGTGGGGAAGTAGTTCCCTTAAAACATGAGGGAATCGCATGTTCCGAATTTTATCTGTATGATCACCAAAATATAGACTCTATTTTCGAAAAAGATTGTTACTCTGAGGCTAGCGAGAGATCAATAGCTATTCACTGGTACGGCGGAAGCCCCATTACGCAAAAAGTTAATAATTCGATGACTATGGAAAATTATAAGAATTTTAATTCTACCATTTCAAAGTGCATAGAAAAGGTATTGGATAAATAATGAAGACAGTAGTAACAGTAACAGGCATAAGGCCCGACTTCATAAGAATGTCAGAAATATTTAGGAAACTTGATGAGGCATCCTGGTGCCGGCACGTCTTAATACACACCGGCCAACATTATGACAATCTGTTATCTGATGTATTTTTTGAAGATTTAGACATTCGCAAGCCTGACTATAACTTATCAATTGGTGGCCCGGGCAAGACTCACTATGAGCAGCAAGCAGACTTGGGACCGGCGATTATCAATACATTAAAAAATAATAACATAGATCCAGATATCATCTTATTTTTGGGAGATAGCAATTCTGTATTGTCAGCGGTTCCGGTACGCAAGGAAGGGTACAAAGTAGGACACATTGAAGCCGGCATGCGAAGCTATGATGAGAGAATGTTAGAAGAGATAAATAGAAAAGTCTGCGATCATGTTAGTAATTTTCTATTCATTTACCACGAGAATTATAAGCAAAAGGCGATGAAAGAGGGAATCCCAGAAGACCGAATCTTCGTAGTCGGAAATACTGTCGTTGAGCCTACTAGAAAAATGGCAGACTTAAATTATCGTGGAACACAAGAACATATATTGTTAGATGTTCATAGGCCAGAGAATTTTAAGCATAAAGATAGAATGCATTCTATTGTCAGATATGCTAATAACTGTGCTTGGATTTCACGCAAGCCCGTAAAGATGCTCAGATTCGGCCGGACAGTAGACGCGATAGAGAAATACGGCATTGATTTGGGAAGCATAGAATATGTGGATCTGATGGGATACAAAGACTACATAAGGTTTATGCAAGACAGCGAATTCATCATAAGCGATAGCGGCACAGCACAAGAAGAGCCGGCCCTATTAGGAATTCCAGTGATAGTTCCCAGGGATTTTACAGAAAGACCAGAATCAGTTGAAAACGGTTGTAGTTTCATGTTAGACTTGAACAGCAACGATTCACATGACGACTCTTACTCTTGGGCGCAATCCCCCTTCTCTCCTGGTAATACAGAATGGCTTGGCGATGGAGAAACCTCATCTAAGATTGTTTCTATATTGAAGGAAAAGTTGTAGGATAATATAATGAGTAATATAAAAGTGATTGTTCCTGTCTATAATTCTGAAAAGTGGATTTCTAAAACAATAGAGAGTATTAAGAAGCAGACGTATAAAAATTTTGAATGCGTAGTGATTGACGATATATCAACTGACGCTACTCCCTCTATTATTAGGAATGCTATCGAAGATGATGGTAGATTTAGTGCCATCATAAATATGGAAAAAAAATATGCATTAAAAAATATTTATGATGGCATAAAGAGTATAAGTTCTGATGACGAAGACATTATAATTACGATAGACGGAGATGATTGGTTAAGCGACGAATTTGTGTTCGAGAAGATAAATAATGTATATGAGAAGAAGAAATGCCTTATCACCTATGGAAGTTTTGTGGAATACCCATCCGGAGTTTCCCATGCATTATTTTTGGAACCCTATCCTTCCTCTGTACTGGAAAATAATCTTTTTCGGAATGTGGCGTGGCGCGCCTCTCACCTAAGAACCTTCAAGAAAAAATTATGGGATAAGATTAAACTTTCAGACCTGATAGATCCCACAACTAATGATTTTTATGAGGTAGCTTGGGACCTATCCTTTATGTACCCCATGTTAGAAATGGCGGGGACTAGAAGTGAACATGTAAAAGATAGAATATATATTTATAATAAGCAGAATCCATTAAGTGATATGTACATAAAAGAACGTCAACAACTAGAATGCGCTGCCGAAATTAAGCGCAAGCCGAAATATTTAACAATCGATTTTGATGAGGTGGAAAATTAGATGAGCAAGATCGAAGCATGCCGGTTATTAGATTCGAGTAGATTCGATATATCTGCCAAAACATTTTATGCCCGAAATCGGACTAAAGAAACTAATGTGGAGTTTGCTACAGAGATGTATCTTGAACATCTTCGAGTGTGGAATAATTTGAGGGAGACATCGCCATTCAAGGAAGGTTCACAAATGTTTCTGGACTCTTTTAATGCGTTGCTAGAAGATATAGGTAAAAACGGATTTTCTTCCTCTAAAAGTAAAGTGCCTACCATAAATGGATCCGCCATCAATGGTGCTCATCGAATTGCTAGTGGCATTGTTTTCGGGGAAGGAATAGAAATCTATGAAGGTACCCCACCGGAGGGGCAACGTGGATGCGATTATAACTATTTTAAAAATAAGAAAAATTTCGTACCAGAAGGACTAAGAGAGATTTATTTGGATGAAATGGCACTAGAATTTTGCAGAAACAAGAAGAATTTATTCACCATAACCCTCTTTCCTTCCCACGACTATCCCATTGAAAATCTTATCTCTATGGTAGAAAATGAATATGGCGTAATATACAAGAAGGAAGTAGAATTGACTATGAATGGTAAGTTCAATTATGTCCACAATCTCTACTATGGGGAAAGTTGGATTGGGAGCAGGGACATGAATTACCCCGGCGTCGCAGTAAAAACCCAACTTTGTTTTTCAAAAGGTTCCAAAATATATACGATGCTCATAGAAGAAGATAGCAGGGAAAATCTGATTAAGTTCAAGAATCATTTGAGAAGTTTTTGCGGAGTGCAAAATCATTCTGTGCATATTAACGACACACAGGAAGAGACGTGGCGAATAGCAAGTTCTATTTTTAATGTCAACAGCGTTCACTGCCTTAACCACAGGGAAGTTACTTTTCTTCCCAATTTTGAATCATTTTTTGGAAAATATCAGCAGTTGTTGAGAGATAGAGAAGACAGGGAAGATTTTTGTGCTGATTCCAGTGCAGTTCTTTCCGCTTACGGACTGAGGGACTGTCGCGACTTAGATTTTTTACATCTAAATTCCATCCCTGATCTCTATCAGATGATAGAATGCCATAACGCGGAAAGTCATCACTATCGAGTTGCTAAAAATGAAATAATCTATAATCCACAGAACCATTTTTATCTTTACGGTGTGAAATTTGCTTCTGCGCAAACGGTACGGGATATGAAAATCTTTAGAAACGAAGAGAAAGACAGGAGAGATGTATCCCTCATGCGGCGGATCAAGTGCGAGGGAATGAAACAGTGAAATTGAATATGTACATTCCTGTGAGAGACGAAACTAATTATATGATTAATTTATACCAATACTTGTTTAATAAGTATTGGGATGATAATATACAAGTATATTTTTTGGGATATTCTACACCGCAGTTTAAACTAGAAAAAAATATTCACTTTATTTCTTTAGCAGAAAAAAGAGATCCGTCGCCCAACAGTTGGTCAAATGGAATTATTGATTATTTTGAGTCGATTGAAGATGAATATTTTCATTTTAGTTTGGAGGATTTATTAATTATAAGACCTGTGGATTTAGAACTGATTGAGCGCGCCAAAGAAATGATGGGACCATCTGTTGGGAGAATTGATTTGTGGAACTCAGTTCAGTTCGGCCACCGCTATCTGCCACAGTCAGTTGAGACACACGGGGGGATTGTTTTTGCCAAGGAGGATCAAAATCCGCCCCCCCGAGTATATCGGATTTCCTGTTCGAATTCTATTTGGAATAGAAAGTGGTTTTTAAAGACATTGGAAAGGGATTGGTCAGCGCATTGTTGGGAAACAAAAGGCAATGACGGCCGTAATAATAATGACGGATATGATGTTTTAACAACTATTGATAGGTGGACACCAAGCGTGGTTCATGCTTTGAGCGGTAAAACTTGGGGCAATAGAGTCAACATCGACGGCATGCTCCCTGATGATCGGGATGAATTGTCTCGCCGAGCGGAATCCATGGCAATTCCTATTCATTTTTTTGAATTCAAAAGATTTAATCAGGTGATAAATCTGAGAGGGTACCAACCTAGAGAATGAATAATGGATAAGATTAAAAAGATAGAAAAACCATGGGGTCATGAGCGCTGGCTGGAAGTAAACAAAGACTATGTAGTCAAGGAATTGTTTATGAAATCCGGACACAGTTGTAGTTTGCAATATCACGAGAAGAAACATGAGACATTTTACTTATTGTCGGGTAAGTTAAAATTTTATGTTGGCACTGATAGGGATAATTTAGAAATATTATTTCTCAACCCCTCTGAACACTATACGATCCCACCCCTTCTCATCCATCGCATGGAGGCAGTTGTTGACAGTATATATTTAGAAGCGTCAACAAATTTTCTAGAAGACATTGTGAGAATAGAGGATAAATATGGTCGCAAATAGAGTTCTAATAACGACTAGCGGTATGGGATCGAGACTGGGCAATTTAACTAACGGCACTAACAAGTGTTTAGTTAGAGTGGCAGATAAGCCAAGTATCTCGCACATTATAGAATCATATTCTGCCGACACTGAATTTGTAATAAGTTTGGGTCATCATGGGGATTATGTAAAACAATACTTGAATCTCGCGTATCCCGATCACACACTTATATATGTATATGTAGACAATTATGATGGTCCCGGATCTAGTTTGGCATATTCAATTTTTCAATGCAAAAATGAACTTCAGTGCCCATTTATATTTCACGCATCTGACACCATAGTCACTACTAGGATTCCAGATTTGGAAAATAATTGGATGGCGTCGTCTTATAGGGTCGACGCATCCCATTACAGAACATTACTGGTGGATAACCAAAAGATTAAAAAAGTGAACAAAAGGCACGAAATTAATTATGATACAGTATATGTCGGATTATGTGGAATAAAAGATTATGAATTATTTTTTGATTATTTAGAAGAAATCTTGAAAACTAAAAAAGGAGATCTTTCCGACGCGCATGTTATAGATCGGATGCTGGAGGATGTTGACTTTGATCAGATTGAGATTCCTTCTGAAAATTGGTTTGATGTAGGAAACGTCGATGAATTAAATAGAACAAGAAAGTTTTTTGCAAATCAGATTGAGGTTTTGGACAAGGAATATGAATCAATATATTTTTTCGACGAGTTTATTATTAAATTTTTTGCTGACCCTACAACAAACAAAAACAGGGTTGCCCGGGGCCATCTGTTGGGTAAAGTTACGCCACCAATTTTGGACTACTCGAACAATTTCTTTAAATACAAAAAGGTTGACGGGGAAGTATTTTCAAAGTCTGTCACTGGTCCTAAATTTCTGTGCTTGCTAGACTGGGCCATAAGTAATTTGTGGATATCGAAAGAGGATCTTTCGATTCGGGAAAGGTGTTATGATTTTTATATTAATAAAACTAAGTCTCGGGTAGATCAATATCTAAAGAATGGAAAAGATCAGGCAGAGTATATTAATGGCACCAAGATTCCCACAGTTGATGAATTACTTGGCAAGATTGATATTGATTGGTTATGTGATGGTATACCGAGTGTGTTTCATGGTGACTTTATTTTGGATAACATCATAGAGACGAGTGATGGATTTTCATTAATTGATTGGAGGCAAGATTTTGGCGGGGATTTAGAAACGGGAGACTTATATTATGATCTTGCTAAACTGAACCATAATCTGACCGTTAATCATAATATAGTGAAAAGAGAACTATACGGTCACAAGAGCGATGGATGTTTTATCTTAACAAGCAGTATTTTAAATGAATGCAAGGAATTGTTGCATAAATTTGTTATTGATAATGGGTATGATCTGCGAAAGGTAGAATTGCTTACAGCGATTATCTGGATTAATATGGCACCTCTGCATGCATACCCTTTTGGCACATTTTTGTATACATTTGGAAAATATAATCTATATCAAGCGTTGGAGCGCCTATGAAAAAAATAAGAAGAGATAGGGACGTGATCTATGGTAATAAAGATCTTGAGCATCTTTATACATTTAAAGATTTTCCGGTATTTATGGGATGCACAAAAGATCAGGAGTATAAAAATGACTTACTATCTGATTTGTGCTGGCATATCAGTAAAAAATCAGGACTTATACAATTGAATCCTCTGTTGCCACCATCGGTCATATACCAGTCAGAACACGGATCAGGCACAGTTGGTAAGTCGTGGAAAGATCATCATGCTGCATTTGCTGAATTTGTGTGCCGGAGTCGCATAGGCAAGGTTTTGGAAATCGGTGGAGGCCATGGGATCCTGGCGCAAGAGGTACAGCAGATAAATGGGCATTTAGATTGGACGACCATAGAACCCAACCCTAGTGTTATCCTGGATCCGAATATTAAAGTTATTCGGGGATTTTTTGATGAAAATTTTAATTCAGAAGAAAAGTATAATACTGTGGTTCATTCTCATGTATTGGAGCATGCCTACGACCCTAATGCGTTTGTGGGGCACATTTCTTCACTTATCTCCGATGGGCAACTAATTTTCTCTATTCCTAATATGGATGTTATGATTGAGAGGGGATATACTAATTGTGTTAATTTTGAACACACATTTTTGTTGGGAGAACCGTTTGTAGAATATTTGTTGTCGAAACATGGATTTAGAATAGTGGAAAAGGAATATTACAAAGAGGATCATAGTATATTTTATTTGGCAGTGAAGGACGACGGCGTTCCCCTATTTCAAATCCCGCCCTCCACTTATCACAAATACACTAGACTATATAAAGAATACATTCGCTCACATATCAGCGATGTTGCCGAGATCAACAATGCTATCAAGAATTTTGATGGATCCGTTTATTTATTTGGGGCACACGTTTTTTCTCAATTATTGATATCATTTGGGCTCGACACGACCAATATTGTTAGCATCCTGGATAATGACTTATCTAAATCTGGGAAGAGACTTTATGGCACTCAGTTAACATCTCACACTCCTCAAGTATTAGAAGATTGTCCTAATCCTTTGGTAATATTACGTTGTGGCGTTTATGGCGAAGAAGTGAAAGAAGATATTTTAACAAATATTAATGATAGAGTAAAATTTATATGAGATTTTCTGTTTTATGATAAGGCCAAAAATTTTTATAGGTCCAATGAGTGAAAACATCGTTGCGGCAATTATTGAATATGTTAATGAAAACGATGTGCCTATCGGGATCATTCCATCGCGCCGACAGGTTGAACATGATGGGGGGTATGTCAATAACTGGGAGACGAAAGAGTTTGCAGGTTACATCAAATCCCAGACTGATAAGGTGTTGTTATGCAGGGATCACGCTGGGCCATCTCAAGGCACTTTTGAGGATGATGGAATCGAATCTTTCATGGTGGATGCCACTGTGCTAGATTTGGTGCATGTTGATGTTTGGAAGAAATGCCAAGATTACGAAGAAGGACTGAGGAAAACAGTGTCCTTTATTAAATTGGGATATTCATTGAACGCCAATTTGTTTTATGAGGTTGGAACTGAGGAAGCAATCCGCCCCACAACACCCGAAGAACTGGATAGATTACTCGGTGATTTGCGGAAATTATTAAAGAGAGATACATTTGATAAGATCAAATATTGTGTTATTCAATCGGGAACAGCACTTGAGGCGAACAATAATATTGGCACTTATAGTAAGGACAGATTGGTCAACATGGTTAAATCTGTTAAGAAATATGGTATAATGCCCAAAGAGCATAATGGCGATTATTTGGCAAAGGGGCAAATAAGAGAAAAATTTAAAGCAGGTCTGGAGTGCATCAATATAGCACCAGAATTTGGCGCCATTGAGACTGCTCTTATATTAGATGCCCTCGCCGGCAACAAAGATCTAATTGAAGAGTTTTATCAACTCTGCTTGGAATCGAAGAGGTGGGTCAAGTGGGTACCAGAAAATTATAATCCCGAAGAGAACAAATCAGAAATTATCAGGATTGCTGGTCATTATGTTTTTAGTGACTCTAGATTTGTCGAACTGAGAAATAAATTATTTATAACTAACAGACACATCAGATCTAAGATTAAGGATAGAATTGAAGAGTTAGTAGCGGAGACTAGGTGTGAAAATAATAGCATTTGATTTAGACGATGTAATCTGCACCCGACCAAGACATTATGAGTCATTGGGAATTGATAAGTACAAATATTGTGTACCCATTGCTGATATGATTAAAGTAGTCAACGACTCCTACGAAATGGGATACATTGTTAAAATATATACAGCAAGAGGCATGAGTGTGTTTGGGGGAGATACTCATAAGATTTATAGTTCTCTCTATCAATTAACGCTCGCGCAATTAGAAGATTGGGGTGTTAAATTTCATGAGCTAGTTATGGGCAAATTACATTATGATATATTAATAGACGACAAGTCTGTTAATTCTAGTAGGATCCTTTGCATTGACGACTTGGTGAGGGAGGTTACGAAGACATGAAAAATATATATTTTATAAATTCATGGGGCGAACACCCATCTAGTTTATTGAAACGATACAGCAAACAAACACCAAGACTTTCAGGCGCTTGGAAAGATATTGTGGGAGTTGATAATATCAATAATGCTGATTATTGTATAGTGTTGGGAGGGCGAAAAGTAAATCACGATTTTGACTCTGAGAAAACAATATATCTTAAGCGCGAACCAGACTTTATTGAAACTGCACCTAGCGGATTCAAACACTCTCTTTTATGGAAAGACGCATATTGCGGAATAACATGGTGGGTAAATAGAAGTTATGACCAGCTGAAAGATATGGATTATCCGAAGAAAGAAAGAAAAGTGAGTTGTGTATCCTCGATAAAACATGATCATCGTTTAGAGTTTATCAAGAGGGCGGTAGCGAGCGACACCCCAGTCGATCTTTATGGGAGGGGGCACCATATTCACAATTGTGGCAGTGCCTATAAGGGCGAATTAAATTATGATGGTAATTGTAAACTGCTTGCACTTCTCCCCTATACTTACAGCGTTGTGTTAGAAAATTCTCAAGAAAAGAATTATTGGACTGAAAAATTAGCAGATGCGTATCTTTCATGGTGCATGCCACTCTACTGGGGTTGCCCGAACATAGATGATTTTTTTGAACCTCAGAGTTATAGGACGATAAACATAAATGACCCTCACCCCATAGAGACGATACGAAATTTAATAGGAGAGCCTGTGACATCGGGAGAGATCGATGCGATAGCGAGTAGCAGAAATAAGATTCTTGACGAGTATAATATTTGGGAAGTTGTAAGAAAAAAAATAGAGGAAATAGGAAGAAAAAATGACTAAAGAAATAACGGAACGAGTTAAAACTACGATTAGTTGTGATGATTGTGGATATATTCCCAAATCACCCAACGCCGGTTCGATTGTGGATAATAAATATCAACTGATGCATAATAATATAAGAGTTATAAAAGGGGGATATCATGGCGAGTGGATGTCTACGATTATAAAAGAATTAAAGGGTCATCATGAACCTCAAGAAGAGAAAGCATTTTATACTGTACTGAATAGATTGAAAACTAACGAGACAGGCACTATGATTGAATTGGGTAGTAATTGGGCTTATTATTCGATGTGGTTTAACAAAGTCGTAAAAGATTCTGTAAATATTCTACTGGAACCCACCAAGGAAAAATTGGATTTAGGAAGGCGTAATTTTGAAGCAAACAGTATGTCTGGATTTTTTGAGAATGTTTTTATTGGCAGAAATTCTAAAGAAGGGAGCATTTTTAGAGATTGGGATGGAAAGGACTACGTTTTAAATAAAGTCTGCATTGACGATGTAGCTAGCAAATATAAGTTAGAAGATATTACAATTTTGCACTCAGATATACAAGGGGCAGAATATGACATGCTCCTTGGCGCTGAAAGACTTTTGAATAACAAGCAAATAGAATATTTATTTGTGTCCACACACGGAGACGGCATACATAGTAAATGCTTGAGTCATCTTCTTTCTAAAAATTACACTATATTATGCGAACACAATGTAAGAGAGAGTTATTCAGCCGATGGTTTGATTGTCGCGACTAGAAACAATGAAGCGAAAATAGAAATAAGCAAGAGAGGAAAATAATGAAGTTTTATAGTCAATATGGTCAAGACAAGTGGCTTTATGAGAATTATTTTAAGGGCACCAAGGGGGGAACATTTTTGGAAATCGGTGCTGACGACGGCATTGACAAGAGTAATACAATGTTCTTTGAGGAAACGATGGGATGGTCTGGGATTTGTATAGAGCCGAGCCCAGAAAGATTTAAGTTACTTAAGAGGAATAGGGAATGTATTTGCGAGCGCGTAGCTGTTTCTGATCGTGTGGGCGAAACACAATTTTTAGATATTCGGGGGTGGGGGAAAGGTCTGAGCGGACTTGTTGAAAACTATCCCAAAGAACATCTTCACAGAATCGACATGGAGATGAAACACCCAAAGAATAATGGTAGCGAGATGTTAATGGTTCAAGCAGATTTATTAAATAATGTGCTGAGTAGAAATGATGTTTCCGAAATTGATTTTTGCACAATAGATACAGAGGGATCGGAATTTGAGATTTTGGATTCACTAGATTTCGAAAAATATAAAATCCGAATAATTTTAGTTGAAAACAATTATAATGAAAATAAGGTTAGAAATTTATTGGCAAATAGGGGATATAGTCTGGTTGGTCGAGTTGGTCCCATAGACGATGTTTTTGTATTGAATGAGGGGACCGACATATGAAAAATAAGAAAATTTTAATACTGGGCGGCACAGGCGCCTTGGGCAAGACTTTAACTCAGCGTTATTGCGAAGATAATGATATTGTCATCTTTTCTCGCGATGAACACAAGCATGTCAACATGAAGCGCGATTTCCCTGATGTAGTATATCAGATCGGGGATATCAAAGACAAAGATAGTCTGTTGCAAGTTCTTAATGAACACATGCCTCAAGTGGTGATCAACGCAGCAGCACTTAAACATGTGCCAGTCTGCGAGCACAATCCCTACGAGAGCGTAAAGACAAATATCATAGGACATAGAAATTTAATTGATTGCATCGGAGTTAGCAATCACCAGATAGAGACACTGATGTTCATATCGACAGACAAGGCATGTAAACCAATTAATGTTTATGGAATGTGTAAGGCGATCTCTGAAAGACTATACATAGATTTTGCCAATAAGCAAAATAAAATTAAAGTAGCATTATGCAGATATGGAAATGTCTTAGAATCAACTGGATCGGTAATTCCTTTTTTCAAAAAACTCTTGGAAGCAGGAGAAAGATCACTGCCCATCACTGACGCGTCAATGACACGATTTTTTGTCACTCTCGAAGAATCAGTAGATTTGATAGAGTGGGCCTGCGCCCACAAAGAATCTCATGGCAACATAGTTGTACCGAAATTGCCGTCATTGAGAATAACTGATATGGCAAAAGAGCTAGCGAAACATTATGGCATTAATGAAGTGGCACTAAACTCAGTCGGCATTCGCCCTGGAGAAAAATTACACGAAGAGATGATCAGTTTTGAAGAATCACTCAGGTCATTAGAATATGATAAATATTTTGTGATAACAAATAACATTATTAATAAAGAAGGGAGCGCTTTTTCTTCTGAATCAGTGGTCCTTCCGCGCAGTGAAGTTAGTTCATTTTTGACAGAAAAGGGCGTTGTAGGATAAATTATGAGAAAGGTCTTAGTTCTTGGTAGTACCGGCATGCTCGGCAGCGCAGTGGGAAAGCACTTTTTAAATCAAAAAAAATATGAGACTATTCTAACTTATAGAAATAGGGAAGTTTCATATGGAAGAAATCCGGTGTGGTTTGATGCCGGCAGAACAAGAATGCTTGATCTTCCACGCGTTGATTATATCATCAATTGCATTGGAGTTATAAAGCCATTTATTGAGGATGACAAGGCGAAGAGTATTTATTTAAATTCTTTGTTTCCTCGCGAGCTAGCAGCCCATTGTAAGAAATCTGGAATTAAATTAATTCATATAACTACTGATTGCGTATTTTCTGGACATGATGGAAATTATGTGGAAACGGCCGTGCATGACTGCTTAGATTTTTATGGTAAATCTAAATCTCTCGGAGAGCCTGACGAAGATTGTATGGTAATTAGAACTAGTATTATTGGAGAAGAGATTCATAAAGATGCCAGTTTGATCGCATGGGTAAAATCGATGAAAGGCAAAGAGATTAATGGGTATACAAATCATAGATGGAATGGTATTACGACAAAGCAGTATGCAAAAATTTGTGAAAGAATAATTGATGAGAACTTGTACACTAGCGGACTTTATCATATTGCGTCTAACACCGTCACGAAATATGAGTTAGTTAAGGATATTAATGAAATATTTGATCTCGGGATAACGATTAATCCGCTTAACACTCCCACAGGAATAGATAGAACTTTACGTAGTCACGAGGATCTAAGTCTTATGTTAATGCGGGGCATCCCCACTTTACACGAGCAAATACTAGATCTGAGAGGGAAAACAATATGATAAAAGGAGAATTAAAATGAAATTATCAGACCAAGCAAAAGGAGCGCTTATGATGGCGCTGCAAAAATGTTTATTGGAGCAAATCGATATTGTTCCTATTTTAGGCGAGATGACTTTCTTGCAAGATGAGGAAGGAGATCTCGTAGTAGAGAATCCGCCCAATTTTCAAATAGAAGAATCAGATGCCTAAGTATGCTTACTGGTGTGAAGCGTGCGACGTGAATTATGAATTCTCGCACAGCATGACAGAAAGACCAGAGTTGAAATGCGAGTGTGAGGAGGTGCTGGTAAAGATCCCATCCCCCCCTCTCAATCTTAAATTAAAACACAAAAAAAGCGCTGTTGGAAGCGTCGTGAACTCTTCCATAGAAGAGTTTAAAAAAGACTTGAAGAAACAGCAAGACGAGTCTAAAAGGGAGATTTAAAGATGATATACCTATTAGTAAGTATTTCTATCATGATTAATGTAGTATTAGGGTGGTATGGTTATAAGTTATTGCAGAAGGCACTCCTATATGCGGATAACATTGTTTTCCTACACGAGGACGCGGATGATTTCCTAGCTCACATAGAAGCAGTTTATGAAATGGAAACTTTTTATGGGGACGAAACATTGCGCGCCCTTGTCTTACATTCTAGAGAATTCCGCGATCAAATAGAAGAATTTAAACAAAATAGTGTCTTAGAGATAGAAGACGAGGACACAGAGGAATTAATAATTTATGGCAACACGAAAACGGAAGAGGGGTAGGCGTTCACGCGGCAAACCATATTTTACACTAGTACATCAAAATGCGATTGTTAAATATGCAATGTCGGAAAACCTACAGGAAAGAGAATTTTTATATGTAAATTATATTGGACCCGTCTTTAACGAGATGGTGGACAAGATTGTTTATACCTATAAGTTTACCAACTTACCTAATATTGATGATCTCAAATCAGAATGTAAGATATGGTTGACGACCATTCTTAATAAGTTTGATCCCGCAAAGGGATCAAAGGCATTTAGTTATTTTAGTGTCATTACTAAAAATTGGTTTATTCACAAAGTTAAATCCAATTCCGCCCGGGCAATGAAAGAGATTAATTTTGAAGATGCACATGTCGCCCAACAGATGAACAAATTGGTTTCTTACAATACATATGTTGGAGATCGAGAGAAGCAGGAATTTTGGCATACGCTTAACACGCACATCGATACCTGGAAAGACGAGGCGAACAAACCTAACGAAAAGAGAGTCGCCGAGGCAATTAAAATTATCTTATCAGAGCCTGATGCTATAGAAATTTTCAATAAAAAAGCTATTTACTTATATCTAAGAGAGATTACGGGTTTAAACACAAAACAAATTGTTAATAGTTTAAATAAAATAAGGACTAAGTATAAGACATTTAAGGTAGACTGGGACTCATGACGACAAGCAAATTTCAAAGACATTTAGAGGAAGCAATTGTTAATATTCACGATGACCGAAAGGTCGCCGCCGAACTTCTTCGAGACGTGTCCGAATATATTGGACAAAACAAGGAGCGACACAAAGACGTGGGGCAGGTGGCAGCAAAATACCTGGAAACCCTCCAACGATCTAATGAGCAATTGGTGAAATTAACAGGCATGCTACAGAAGACAATTAAAGATGAATATGGCGAGTTGTCTAAGGTAGATAAGGATGCTATTTTTGATTCATTTGAGGAGGGTTCATAATGGCACTAAAGACCAGCACTCTTCCTTACGGATTGCTCAATCCCGCTACTGTTAACGACTTTAAACGAAAAGCAAACTTAGCCGAAGAAGATCCTTTGCGTATAATGGTTCAAAGTTCCTATACGCAGACGTTCGGAGTCCAAAAGCGCGCTGATGGTATTTGGACGGCGGTGGTAATGAGAGTCGAAGAATTTGATGATGGACACTGCAAAGTAATTTGTCGAGTGCCAGAATTGGATGGAACATTACCAGAGCCGGTAGAATGGGTCGACCGCGACGTGGAATCACAATCACACATGCTCATCGACTTACATCGTGTCTATGTAGGGAAAGTATCTACTCGACCCAAGATTGGACAACTGGTTGAAGTATGGGTTCCTTCCGACAATGATCACACGCGAAGTGGCAAACTGATTAAGTTGTTTGATCAATATGTGCAATTTGGAATCAAGAGTAGTGAGTTGGCATCCGATGCAAAAGACGCCGTTGACGGCGCCCTTAGCGACCCACTACCCCAACCAGAGATCCCAGGCGGAGCAATTGGAAGTGGCGAGTCCGACAACAACGGACAGGTAGCGTCATGAGGAGAGGATAATGGCAGAATGTAAAGAAGCACCCACACCTCAACAACTTTACAATAAAAAAGTGCTGGAGAGAATTGACGGCGTACAATTTCTTCACCCGGAGTTTGCCTCTATTGTGCGAGATTTGCGGTTAGTGATGAGACAGCATAAGATGCCTTTTATCATTTATGAAACTTATCGTACGCCTGCAAGACAAAAGAAATTAATTTCGTTAGGGTTTTCAACAATTCGAGATCCAATGAAAAATCCACATGTTAATGGAGTGGCAGTAGACGTTCTTATTGATGCTCGTGCAGCCCGAACTCTCAATCCTCAACCTATCTCAGAGATTACTAGTCCCAACATTAATCAAGGACAACCATCTTTTGGATGTGAAGATCCAGGCGCCTACAACATAGGAGTAAATATGGTGGAAGAGAAAGGTAAAAAACCTCGGACAGTCGTTAAAGACCAAGTGGTATTAGATTTTTGGAATTATTTGGGGAAACTTATAGATCGCCAATTCCCCGATCTTATATGGGGAGGAACTTTTAATATGAAAGAGGGAGATCTCATTGGAACGGATCCTCCCCATATTGAATATCGTCATGCTAACCGACTCATTCGCGGAGGGGTTAGCAGAAATGCGCTAAGAGCGCAGGGCAATCCAGGTTTAGGAGGGAGAATGAGATGACTAACAAAAAGGCAGTAGAAGATAACCCAACTCTTACTAAGATTGTAGACACGATGCCTGATGATCGCTCATCTATGGTGAAAGGAATCGGGGGAACTAATAATACTGAAACTTTACCCATGTATTTAACCAACGAGAGAGAAACTCTTTTCGGTGACAATCGAAAAGTAAACGCTCAAATTATCTTAGGAGTGGACAGACCAGCCAGTCGCTTTAGCGGATATGGGGGACAAGGACACACTCAGGCATCTTCTATTGATGTTGTGGTGGGTCGAATGGGTGCATCACCCCGACATGTGTATGTCGACCCCAACTTCACTACGGACGCGGCGCGCATCTATATCAGTCACAAGACAAATGTGGATAAGAATTTTAAATTAGCAGAGGGTAATGTGGGAGATGCTACAGCGCGATCAGCAATTGCTCTCAAGGCAGATGGAATTCGCCTAGTAGCGCGAGAAGGGATTAAACTCGTAACAGGATTAGATAATTATAATTCTCAGGGAGGAAACAATGTTTCGATTCAGGGGATAGATCTAATTGCTGGTAACGAAGGCGACCTTCTTCAGCCTTTAGTAAAGGGCGAACACTTAGCTGAGGCATTGGACCGCATTGTGGAACATATCGGAAAGTTAAATGGTGTGGTTGCTCACATGCTGGCTGCTCAAATGGATTTTAATGAAAGTCTCACTCACCATTATCACTATTCCCCGTGGTACGGGAACCCCACCATGCCTTCCGATGCAGTGGCAGCAAAGGGTATTAAGGTAATGGTTGAACTCCTACAGCAAACGAAACGCTCTTTAACTACCAATAGAATGAATTTAACTAACTTCAAAACTACATATCTTTCACCCGCTGGAGAAAAATATATTAATAGTAGATGGAATACTACTAATTAGCGAAACTTATTATGTCTTTTAAAAGCACCGGTTACAAAAGCGTCCCGCCGCAACTTCCTGCGGATTGGACTCAATATTCTACTACCACTCCCGTATTGGATTATGGAGAAGTGGCCTATGGGTGGGTCATTGAAGCAACCCCAGAGATGGGACTCACCGATATCATGAGAACCGATTTAGCAGGTAATCAAGTTTTGAACCAAGACGTGTTGAATCCCGTCATGGAAGTGGCTGTAAGTAATCTTATCCAGTTTTATAATAAAAAGGATACTCTCTATAACCATGAATCTGCTCTAAGTAACGCCTTCGTAAAAGATGCGCGAGTAGACACTCGACCGGACACCCCTCTTCTGCTCTATGTGTTGGTAGATGCACGCGGTTTTGATGCCATCCCAGAGGCGGGAATGTATGCTGAACAGACGGTAGCACCCGGATCTACTATTCATACTCTTGCAGATGATTATAGGGGATTTTTCAATAGCAACAATGACAGGTCAGAGTCGGGCCATCGCGCCAGAATAACGGAGATTTTGCAAGCGAATGGCATTGACATCCAGTATGCCACCGAAGATAGCATTAAAGAGTGGATTGCCACTGTAAATAGCGATCCTGATGAAAAGATCCATTTTAAGATCGGCGCGAAAGTCAATCTCCCTGTAATAGAGATTCCAAACCCTCCGACACCTGCCCACATTATTTCTTTAGAAATAGGAAAAATAACTTCCGTTATAAGTGAGGCAAACATCAATCTGGAGGTCTATAAAGAGAAGATAAAGACTTTTGTTGGAACCGTTGATAATCTCGACCTTCAAGACCAAATTGAACTCCTTAAAGATTTCTATCCTGCCGTGCGAACCCATCTGGGGTTTAACGATATCGAGGTAAAATATGTTAATAATGAGGAGATAGAAATTTTTCTCAATGATGAATATGAAGTTATTTATTTCGCATTGAATAAAGGGGGGGAGAAAATTCCCCTTATAAAAGGGATGATAGCACTCGGAGGCAGTGCCCCTTTTAATAATTTACGTACAATGGCACTCCTCACCTCAATAGAAGAAATAAAGAATCTTGAACCCTCTGAGTTTCCATGGGAGAGATTTATAGAAACTTACATTCTCCCACCAGTTGAAATTAGAAGTCTAGATTCAGATGATATTTACGACCAATTACAGTTCGAGACTAACTCTGTGGTTGGACAACTTTCCGAACGCTTCGATAAAGCAAGCACCAAGACAGTGGCGG
>TARA_R110002110_G_scaffold58663_4_pt1 | contig 22640 bp, 21 predicted proteins | sample TARA_R110002110 | Tara Oceans TARA_R110002110 (sample SAMEA4397330) | marine metagenome | biome: Polar Biome; feature: [SRF] surface water layer (ENVO:00010504); material: water (ENVO:00002006), including particulate matter (ENVO:01000060) such as... | depth 5 m
TGTTGCGCTGCACCTCGTCGCTGCCGCCAGCAATCCGGTAACCCGGCGCGCCGAGGAGATGTTCGTTCCACTCGTACGTGCCCCACTCCCCCGTATTGGCAGTGAGCTTGGCACCGAGTATCCCTGAGACAACCTCAGCCATCAGCGTCATCCCTTCGGTCCACAGCAACTTGCCGAGCGACCCTTCAGGGCCGGGCGTGCCCGATCGAGCGAGGTCGGCAGCGCGACGGTTGGTGTACGACTCGACACGACCGTGGATGAACACCCGCATGAGCTTGTCACGGGTCACCGGATCGTTCGTGAGGCCCATCTGCTCGGCTGTACCGAGGAGTTGTTTCCACGAACCGCCCGATGCCGAACCTTCGGAGCCCGATTCGGAATGGTCGCGCTCGAAGCTCAGCGTCGTAGTCGCGACCTTCCAACCATCGCCGACGCTGCCGATGCGGAGATCATCAGCAACGCGAACGTCGGAGAAGAACACTTCACAAAACGACGACCCGCCGCTCATCTGCTTGATCGGCCGCACCTCGACGCCCGGAGCATCGAGCGGCAACATGAAGGCGGTCAGGCCCTTGTGTTTGATCACGTCAGGGTCGGTCCGAGCAATCAGCTCACCCCACTGGCTGAACTGAGCGCCCGAGCTCCACACCTTCTGCCCATTGATCACCCACTCGTCGCCGTCTCGTTCGGCGCGCGTCGACAGCCCCGCAAGGTCAGAACCGGCGCCCGGCTCGCTGAAGAGCTGGCACGCCAGTATTTCTGCGCTGCGCAACGGCTGGATGAATCGAGCCTTCAATGCATCGGACCCCAGCGCCTGAATGGTCGAGGCAATGAGCCCGACGGTCACGCTGACAAGTTCATGCGTTCCTGGCGTCTCGAACTGTCGCTCGACGCGCCCGAGTGCTCGGGCGTGCGCACGGCTGAGCCCGAGGCCGCCGTGTTCGACGGCCCAATCGACGGCGTGGTAGCCCTGCGTTGCCTTGCGCTGAATCCAGTCGGCGATGCCCAGGATGTGGTCGCGCTCGTCGTCGAACGACATGTCGGCGAACACCGACACGTCGAATCCGCCGTGTCCCGACCTCTGGTCTGGTCCGGCTGACTTCTTGGCTTCGGCGTTCGCCTGGAACCAGTGGGTCGCTGCGGCGGTGAAATCGTCGACTGAAATGGCTGGGTCGACGCTTGCTCGTTGCTGGGTCTCGGTCATGTCGCGCCTTTCATAGCTGGGGGTAATAGCTGAGGGTGATAGCTGAGGGTCAGAGCTGGGGAATGACTTCAAGTTCGTGGATGTCGCCGGCAAGCCAGGCATCGCGCAGCTTGCGTTTGTTGATCTTGCCCATCGTGCTGCGAAGGAGGTCGTCGACCAGGTGGTACTCACGTGGACACTTGAAACGACTCAGGCGTTCACCGAGCCACAAGGACAGGTCAGCAGCAGTGGGCGGTCTGGCCGGATCGGTGGGTATCACCAGACCAACGAGCTGCTCGCCCATGTCGGCGTGTGGTACGCCAAAACAACCCACATCAGCAACATCGGGGTGCTCGATCAAAAGTTGCTCGGCTTCAGCCGGGTAAATGTTGACGCCGCCGGAGACGACCATGTCGCTGAAGCGGTCGGTGATGTAGACGTAACCATCGGAGTCGATGTAGCCGATTTCACCGAGCGTGAAGAGGCCGGGCTGCGGATTCGACGCTGCCGTCTTGTCGGGATCGTTGGGATACACGATGCCACGTCCCGTGGCATCGCGGAAGTACAGCGGACCTTCGGTATTAGCAGGCAATTCCCGGAGGTCGTCGTCGAGGATCATCGCCGTGAACGGATCGACTGATCGACCGACGGAGCCCTGATGGTCGAGCCACTCCAGACTCGCAATAGAACACACGGTGCCAACCTCGGTCGCCCCATACGCATCGTTGAACACCGGCCCAAACCACTTGATCATTTCGGCCTTCACGTCAACGGGACACTTTGCCCCGGTGTGCGCCAAGAGCTTCATCGAGCTCACGTCGTACTTGGCCTTGACGTCATCGGGCAGAGCAAGCAGACGCACGAAGTGAGTCGGCACCATCACGCTCGTTTCGGTCTGGTACTTGTCGATGGCGGCGAGCGTTGCTTCAGCGTCAAACTTCGAGAGGATCACCGACGGCACTCCGGCGCACAACAGTCGCATTCCCGACAGCGGACCGGTGTGGTACATCGGGCCGACGACGAGGTGGGTACCAAATCCTGAGAACCCTCCCTGCGCCAGCGCATCGAGGTGTTCGACCATGTTGTTGCCGCCGGCGAACATCGTGGGGGGAAGCTCGGTGCCTTTGGGTAGCCCGGTGGTTCCCGACGTGTACAGGAGGTTCGGGCGCGGCACGACGTCGTCCGGCGGATGAGTCGTGCGGCCGCTTGCCAGCCAGGCGTCCCACTCGATGACGCCCTCGATATCGCCGCAGCCCCATCCAATCACGACGTCGACACCGGCTTCCTGTGCCGCAGCGACGCCCCGCTCGGCGGTTTCTGGCCCGACGAATAACACCCGGCTCTGCGAATCACTCAAAATGTAGGCAGCTTCCGACGCCGTGAGGTGGAAGTTGACCGGCACCGACGAGGCACCGGCGAGCAAGCCCCCGAGATGGGCGAGTGCGGTCTCGGCTGAGTTCTCCGCAAAGACCGCAATCCGGTGTGCTACTCCGAGGTCACCGGATCGAGCGGCGTCGAGCAATTTGTTCGCACAGCGGTTGAGCGCGTCGTTGACCTCGCTCCACGTGAGTTCACGACCGTCGTCGACAAGGGCAAACCCTGTCGGATCAGCGGCGGCACGTTCTTGGGCAAATCGAGGCATCAGGGGCCGATCGGTCGTTGGCGAGCGGGGCGATCGAAGCTGTTCTGGCGGAACACTGAAACGTCAAGTCCCATTGAATCCCGAACTAGTTGCACGTGGTCGCCGTGGTAAACGCACACGCGATGCGAGATGCGCCACTCGCCGTCGCGGCGCTCGTAGTTGTCGAGGTATCGACCGTGGAAGGTCGACAGTTGACCCTTCGCCGCGTCGAAGAGCGTGGCCTGTACGTACATCTCGCCGCGAGCGCTCGTGTCGTTATCGAATTCGACGCGGTGGTTGGTAATGGCGTGCGCAGTCCAGGCCCACCGGCCGTGCGAACCAACAACGCGGTCGCAGAACTCCCAGGCATTCCCGACGAACACACCGTGGTCGTCCGTGGCGTTGGGCCAGTACGCAGACTTCATGACCTCGACGTCGAGTCGGTCGACTCCGTACGAATAGCGACGCGCCGCCTCGCGACACGCCTCGATTGCGAGGAACTGGTCGATCGTCGGCGTTGGGTTCGAGAGGTTGGTCATGCGGTTGCTCCCCCATCGACGATGAGCGTGTGCCCGGTCACGAACTCGGCGAGCTCGGAAACGAGAAACAGGGCGACTCGGGCAACGTGGTCAGGCTGGCCGGCGATTCCGAGTGGGTTGGCGGCGATGCGCTGCTCGATGTCGATCCCGCCAGCCTGCAGCGGGGCCAGTTGATCTTGTACGCCCGGCGTATCGATGATGCCCGGCGCAATGGCATTGACCCGGATACCCCTGGGGCCGAGTTCGTTGGCGAAGGAGCGAGTCAACGAGATAACGGCGGCCTTGGAAGCGCTGTAGGCCGAGACGTTGGCCCCGCCACCGAGCCCAGCGATTGACGCGAGGTTGACGATCGATCCGCCATGTTGCATTCGTCGGGCAGCCTCGCGGGCGACACTGAACTGGGCGCGCACGTTGACGTCGAGCATGCGGTGGATGAACGCATCGGTGACATCGATCATCGGCCCAGTTGTCGGAAAGATGCCGGCATTGTTGACAACGATGTCGAGCCCGCCAGCACTGGCGACCATGTCGAGGGCTGCATCAAGCTGATCCGGTTCGGTGATGTCGCAGGCAGCAAAGCCTGCGCCGATCGCGGCAGCGACCGCTTCCGCCGCCGGATCAATGTCACCAATGGTGACCACAGCGCCCGCCTCGACAAGCCGGCGTGCAATCGCCATTCCGATGCCCTGTCCACCGCCGGTGACGAACGCCCGCTTGCCGGTGAGATCGATGAGTTCGGTGATGCCGACGGCTTCGGCGAAAATACGCTCAGCCATCCGTTTCAGCCATCCGTTTCACCATCCGTTGCACCACTGCGTTGAACATTGGGATGACATTACCGAACGATCGTTAAAGATCTCTCACCAAGCTCGGTCACAGCAGATTGCTTCTCGCAATTGAGCCGCAACGCGCCCTCGTGCTGAAGCAGTAGTGCTCAGCCGCGCACGACAGCAATGTTCCCGTCAGTCCACATAACAGTCAGCGTGCGGTGCGCGATCCGCCAGCCCTGGGCAGTCCGCGTCAGACGATCCTCGTAGCGGCCTGCGACGATGTAGTTGGGGCCACCTTTTGCGGCGTTGCGAACATGTTGCGCCTGGAGGTAGCAGCAGTGCGTTGCGGAGGCGCCGTCAACGACGACCTCGTGATTGCCGACCAGGTGTTGGCTGTCGTCAAGGTCCTCGAGCGCTTCGCGAATACGGGTGGCGATCGCGTCGACACCGGTGAGCATCGGGGGCTGGCCAAGCTGCGCTGTGGCGTCGTCGAGAAATACTGTTCTCAACGCAGGCCAGTCTTTCGTGTCGAGCGCCTTGCAGTACCGAAGCGCAAGAGCGACGATGTCGCGTTCGTCGAGGAGTTCCTGCAGCATGGTCTCGACATCCATGGCTGCGCTCACACCAACGTCCATCCGCCATCGACAGCGATGTTCTGACCGGTGATGTAGCTCGATGCGCTCGACACCAGGAAGAGAACCGCGTGCGCGATGTCGCTCGGCGTTCCCTTCCTCCCGAGCGGCACGTTCGACGATCGGCCTGTGGTGAGCGGACCCATTAAGCCCGACAGCGAAGGGTTTTTCGGCCAAAAATGTTCGATCTCTCCGGCATGCATGCGGTCGAGTGTGGGCACTGGCACGACACCGGGGCTGACGGCATTGACTCTGATCCCGTGGGGCGCAAGGTCGACCGCCAAGCTCTTCGAGAAGTGGATCGCCCCCGCCTTGGCTGTGTCGTAGCCGGTACCAAGACACGGGAGCATGCCGTCGACCGATGCGATGTTGACGATCGCACCGCCATCACCCTGTTCGACCATCCGAGCTGCTGCGGGCTTCGAGCAGTTGAAGAGGCTCGCGAGGTTGATATCGATCGACCGCTGCCAGGACTCGACGCTTTGATCGAGAATGCTGCCCGCCTCGTGATACGAACCAGCATTGTTCACCAACACGTCGAGGCGATCCCCGACATGGGCGAGCGCTGCAGCGCACGCCTCGGCGTCGGTGACATCAAGATCCAACGCAGTACCACCAATGTCGCGAGCAACTCGTTGCGCTCCGTCACCGTCGATGTCGGCAACGATCACGCCTGCGCCAGCAGCAGCAAGAATGCGCGCGATGCCCTCACCGATCCCGGTTGCAGCGCCGGTGACCACAGCAGTCTTGCCAGAAAGGTCGAAAAGGCCAGCAATTGCTTCGTCCATCCGAGAGACGCTACGACGTTCACTGGTCCCGGCAGACAGTCAGAGGATCCCGGACACACAACTGACGGCTTGCGATGTTGGCCCAAGGCGACCTTGGCGCGTCGCCAGCCCACCGCTCGCACAACCGATGTCTGACCAGTCGTTCGGTACCGTGAGTTCCATGATTGGCGAACCGGTTCAGATCGCATACGGCGTGAGCGACGTGCGGGCTGCGGCGGCGCGTTGGGCGACGCGCGGTGTTGGGCCGTTTTTCGTCTTGGACCACATCGAGCTGCGCAATGTACGACTCGGCGGGGAACTGGCTGCGTTCGATCACTCGTCTGCATACGGACAGTGGGGATCATTGATGGTCGAGCTGATCTGCCAGCACGATCGCCAGACCGAACCCTTCGTGCACCCGCATGGTATTCATCACGTTGCGCACATGGTGGACAACTTCGCCGCGGCGCACGCCGAACTTATCGACAGCGGCTGTGCGGAAGCGTTGTACGCCGAGACTGCAACGGGCATGCCATTCGCGATGCACGACGCCCGACTCGAACTCGGTCACCACATCGAAATCTATGAAGGCAACGAACGCCTCCGCGGGTTCTACGAGATGGTCCGCACAGCCTCCGCGACATGGGACGGCGCAGACCCGATTCGCACCCTGTAGCCCTCTCGCCTTTGAAACCCTGAGCCCTTTTGATCTTGTAGCTCTCGGGCCCTCTCGACAAAGAGCCCTCTGCTCAAGTGGTCCGTCCGGCTTCGTGAAACTGTCGACTGCTGCCGACGTTGAATCGGTTCGGAACCATTCCAGCCGTGGTTTGACCAGCGTCGACGACCAACGTGTGACCCGAGACGTACCGAGCGTCGTCGCTGGCAAGGTAAAGCGCCGCTGCGGCAATGTCGTCGGGCACTCCGGCGTAGCCGAGGGGGGAACCGGCAGCAATCTTCTGAGTGGCATCATCGATGGCACCGGGGTCGCCACTCGTGACCGTCGCCGTCATCGCCGTCACGGTGTTGCCGGGCGAGATGGCATTCACCCGAATGCCATTGGGCGCGAGTTCGTTCGCAACCGACTTCGTCAAGCCGATCACACCATGTTTGGCCGCGGTGTACGCGTGCGGTCCGAGCCCACCGAGGATGCCTGCTGTGCTCGAGGTGTTGATAATGACACCAGAGTTCTGCGTGAGCATCACCCGCGCTGCGTGCTTGACACCAAGGAACACGCCACGCAGCAAGATTGCCATCGTGTTGTCCCACGCCTCGATCGACGTTTCAGAGATCCGGCCAACCGAGCCAACGATGCCAGCGTTGTTGAACATCACATCCAAACTGCCAAACTCCAAGACGGCGAGGTCGACGGCGGCTGCAACCTCGTCTTCGATCATCACGTTGCACTGCGCAAACCGAGCAACATCACCGAGTTCCTCAGCCAGTGCCCTACCAGCGTCGGTTTGCATGTCGGCGAGGATCACTTTCGCACCTTCTTTCACGAACATCCGGGCGGTGCCCGCTCCGATGCCGCTGGCAGCTCCGGTAATGACGGCGACCTTGCCGTCGAGCCGACCGCTCATGAGCCGAACCCGTGATCGATCAGTGCGCTCTGCGCGCGTTCGATGACCGCAGTCCACAGCCCAACAGCACGCTCGCTGGTGAAGTCGAGGCTTCCGACAGCGAGCACCGGAATCATCCATCCGCAGCCCACACCGACCCGATAGTCGGCCGTCAATGCATCGAGGCCATAGTCGGAGACACCGGCTGCGACGAGTGCATCGTGGTACGCACGAAGGAGTTCGGGCTCGTGTGCTCGCCGATCGTCGACGGTGAGGTTCTGCGACAGCAGGTAGGCCACGTCTGCCACACCGCCACCTTGGCTGATTGCTTGCCAGTCGATGACCACGACGGCGCCTACATCGTCGAAGAACAGGTTGTCGGCCCGGTAGTCGAAGTGCACAAGCGTGTGCGGCATTGCTGCCAGTTCGTCAAGAATCTGGGGCCGCATTGCCGCATAGCCGGCAACGAAGTCGGCCAGCTCCGGCTTGATCGCCGCGCCGAACGCCTCCATGAAGCCGGGCAAGGATGCCTCGTAGATCGGCGAACCCGCTTGATTCAGTGGGCCGTTGATCACTGGGATGAAGTCGGCGTTCTCCATGCCAGCGCCGTTCCAGAACTGGGCATGATGGGCTGCCAAGCCGATCAACGCTGCGCGGGCCTGGTCGACTGTTGTGCCGCTGACTTGGTCGCCGAGTTGCAGGTCGGAGAGGTCTTCCATCAACAGCATGTAGGCCTCGTCGGCTGCAGCGTCCGCGACCTCGCACGTGACATGGAAGATGGCGGGTGTCCGAACCGGACTCATGTGCGCCAGTTCGCTGTAGAAGCGATGCTCGCGTTCATAGATGCGGGTCGGCTGCATCATCGCTCGGATCTCGGGCGACTGGGTCGGGAACTTGGCAATCACCGTGGTCGGGGCATTGCCGGCATCACCGTCATAGACGATGCCAACCGTCGCGACTTCGCCCATGAACCCAACCCCGGCGCCTGCCGGATCGAGGAGCACTTTCGCAACCGTCACGCCTGCAGGGATCGTCCCCGATCCCTGCAGGGCCTCGGTCATCCATTCCGCAGTGATTTCGCTCGTCGTCGTCGGCAGTGTCGCCATGTGTTGTCAGTCCTGATTCTGTTGTGCTTGTTCGGGTGGAATCGTTCGAGCTGGGCTCGAGCTACTGGCGCGTTAGCGCGTCTGCATGTGGCTGCCATCGGCACTGGGGCCGTTGTCGCGAGTTGGGTCGGTCAGCACGACCACCGCGATGCCGTCGGCCTCAGTGACCGCATGGCATGGCACACCTTCCCAGGCGGGAGGCCCGGAGTGTTCGCCTGTACGTACGTCGAATGAAGCCCCGTGGAGCGGGCAGGTCACGCCGTAGCCGAGCAATCGGCCTTCGCTCAAGGGCGTGTCGGCATGCGAGCAGTTGTCGGTCAGTGCGAACAATTCGCTGCCGACGCGACACACAACGATGCCGTCGCGACCGATGTGCTCGAAGCAGCGCATCTCGCCGTCGGCCAAATCGGTGAGGTCGCCGAGCTCGATCGGCCCATCCGCCTCAGACATCAAGCGGGCCCAGTGCCAGGTAGCGCTCAAGGTTGTCGTGGAAGAACTGAATGCGCCGCTCTTGCGTGGGCGAGTACTCGCCGCGATATCCGCGTGAGCGAAGGCCTTGCTGCTGTGTGTTCCAGATAGCGACGTCCTGGTCGATGCCGGGGCCGCACGAAACCTCGCCGGCCAGCCCCGTCTGGTGCTCGACCTGATGGTCGATCGACACCCAGTCTTTCATCGAGTTCGAGAAGTACTCCTTCGAACCCTCGGGGAACAACGTGAGGTACCACATGTCGAAGAAGCACTTCTGCGGATCGGTCGGATGCGGCGTGGCCCTGAGCCAGATGCAGCCATCGGGCTTCATGCTGAACGAGATGTTCGGAAAGACGGTGTAGTGGTAATTGTCGGTGAGCTGCTCGTCGGAATATCGCGAGAAGTCGTATCCCTTTTCCGATCCGAGTCGACGCTTTGCCTGCTGGATCGCAGAGCGCAGCTCGGGGAGGTCGTCGCGGTACTGCTCGCCGTCAACACCCCAGAACGACAGGTCGGCAGCGAGGCTCTTCAGGGTTCGCTCGGGCTTGCCGCTGTACTGGGGGCCGGGACCACCACCGGGCATCAACATGCGTGCGTGGCCCGACGGATACAGGTCGAATTGGCATCCGCTGTGGTGCTCGTTCATCGACGCGAGCGTCTGGGGGTGGACGTAGGGCAGGTGATAGCTCTCGTTGAAGTTGTCTTGGACGCACTTCCAGTTGAACTCGCCCACAACGGTGACCCAGTGTGTCCGCCGCATGTTCTCCATTTGGTACGCGTCGAGGTGGTCAGCAACGGGGGCGAGCCAGTCCCTCAGCGGCTTCGCCTCAGGGTCCATGTTGAACCAGATGAATCCAGCCCACGTGTCTGACAGCATTTCGACAAGGTTGCGCTTGCCGCACGGGCTGCCCTGCGTGAAGTCATCTTCGTCTGGTACCCAGTTCAAGTTTCCGTCATCGCCGAACCGCCACCCGTGGTAGGCGCACTCGAATTCACCCGTGATGAGCGAGCCTGACTCGGCGGTGACCAACCGATTGCCGCGGTGTTGGCACACGTTGTAAAAGACCCGCACCTGCTGGTCGCTTCCGCGGACCGCAATGACCGAGTCGCGACCGATTTCATAGGTGACGTAGTCGCCAGCTGCGGGAATCTGATCGACGCGACCAGCGACCTGCCAGACTCTCGGCCACATCGCCTCGGCCTCGCGCTGTGCGAACTCAGCCGACCAGTACCGGTCACCCGTGATCGTTGCACCGGTGAGGTCGGGCTCGGGCGCTTTGGCCCGAGTGATGCCGCGGACATCGACGGGAACGTCGATGGAGGGCTCTGCAATGTCAGTCATAATCTGCGTCCTTGTGGCTTCGCTAAGAGAGTGCAACCGGCTGCCGACTAACCTAACAAACGTTCAGCAAGTCGGGCGAGCGCAAGGGAGTCAGTTCACATGATTCGACAATCGACATGATTCGGGGCATCCACCACGTGGCCATCTCGACACCCAACCTCGATCGACTCGCCGCGTTTTACACCGATGTCATCGGGTTCACTCCGGTCATGGAAACCGCGTGGGCCGACCGGCCGCTCGTCGACCGGATGATCGGCGGATACGACCGATCCGCTGCCCGTCAGGTGATGCTGCAGGCGGGCAATGCCCACCTCGAACTGTTCGAGTACTCGTCCCCCACGCCGACGCCGGCCGACCCCGGCCGTACGCCCGCCGACCACGGGTACACCCACTTCTGCCTTGACGTCGTCGACATTGACGCCGAGTACGAACGGCTCGCAGCACACGGCGTCACGTTCAACAGCGCACCACCAACCATCGAAGAAATGGGCGGTGTCGCCCGACTCCGAGCGATCTACGGCCGCGACCCCGACGGCAACATCATCGAATTGCAGGAGGTACTCGACACGTCAATTCCCTTCGCTCTCGAACAGACCTCGATGATCAACGCCCCCACACCCAAAGGCTGCACGCCATGACCGACCAGATCACTCAAGTCAACCTGCGACCCGGCGACGGCCGCTGTCCCGGGCCAAGCACCCACGACATCATCAGCGCCGACTCAGTGCCGCCTCCAACGCAGCTGCTCACTCAGTCCTACGGGTTCGAAGGCGACGAGGACGTGCCGTATGAGGAATTCACTTCACCCGAGTACGCGTTGGCCGAACACGATCACATGTGGTCGCGCACCTGGCAGTGGGCCTGCCGTGAAGAACACATCCCTGAGCCTGGCGATTACTACGTGTACGACATCGGTGATCGGTCCGCGCTCGTTGTCCGTGGCCCCGACGGCACGATTAAAGCCTTTCACAACTCATGCCTGCACCGCGGTACACAGCTCAAGCCGCCGGCCACCAGCGGCTTCTCCAACAAACTGCGCTGCCCGTTCCACGGCTGGACATGGTCGCTTGATGGCGACCTGATCGATCTGCCATGTGAGTGGGACTTTCCCCATGTCTCTGCCGACGAGTACCAGCTCCCACAGCTCCGTACCGGGCTCTGGGGCGGGTTCGTGTTCGTCAACTTCGACGATTGTTCGCCCGCGCTCATGGCCCCGCCGCTGGAGGAGTACCTCGGCGTGCTGCCCGAGCACTTCCAGAACTGGAACCTCGGCGACCGCTATGTCGAAGTGCACATCCGTAAAAAACTGCCCGCCAATTGGAAGGCTTCAGCCGAGGCCTTTCTCGAGGCGTATCACATACTCGAAACACACAGTCAGTCGATCTATACCGCCGGAGACGCGAACGCCCAGTACGACGTGTTCGGCGACAACGTCACGCGCTTCATCCATACCATTGCCACAACAAGCCCCCACGTACCGGAAGCACAGCGGCCCGACGAACAGGCCATGCTGAACATGCTGATGGCACGCAAGAACCCCGGCCACGACGTACCGATGATTCCGCCCGGCGAACGGGCCCGCGACGTGTACGCCCGCCACATCCAGGGCGCGTTGGGCGAGGTGTACGACAACGACTTCTCGCACCTGTCGGTGAGCGAAACGATCGACTCGATCGAGTATTTCCTGTTCCCCAATGCATTCTTCTTTCCGGGCCTTCAGATCCCACTCTGCTACCGCTTCCGCCCGGACGGCCCAGACCCTGACCAATGCATCTACGAGGTGCTCTACCTCCGGCCGAAACCGCGTTCGGGTAAGCCTCCACGTCCCGCCGCGCCCGTCGACCTTGGTGTCGACGACAGCTACACCACCGTGCCGGGGCTACCGATCTCGCTCGGGCAGGTGCTCGATCAGGACACATCGAACCTCGCGGCCCAAACGCGAGGATTCAAATCCAGTAAGAAGCGCGGGCAAACGCTGGGCAACTATCAAGAGGTCCGGGCCCGCCACTTTCAGTCCCTGGTCCGCCGATACATCAACGAAGGAGCCAACACGTGAGCAGAGATGCCATCAAAGATCTGGTTCACCAGTACGCCGACGCCGTCGTGCACCGCAATCCTGATCAGTGGGCCGCCACATGGGCAGCCGATGCCGTGTGGGAACTCGGCAAGGGGCGCCGGGTCGAGGGGCAAGAGGCAATCCTCGATCTCTGGAATTCCGCGATGGACGGATTCAAAGCCGTGGTGCAGAACGTGGTGAACGGCACAGCCACCACTGACGACTCGGCGGGCACCGGTACGGGCCGGTGGTACGTCCACGAGCACTGGCAGCGCGCCAACGACGAACGTGGCATTCTGCTCGCCTACTACGACGACACCTACATCAGCGTCGATGGCCAGTGGCTCTTTGCCAGCCGCGAACTCACGATCCAATACGGTGGGCCACCGGATCTGTCGGGCACGTTCCAGAATGCCTGGGCCTGACGTTGGCTGCGCTCACCACGGCATTCGCCACCGCCCGACCCGATGACCTCGCATTGGCCGACGACACCGGCACGCGCACGTGGGCAGAACTCGACTCCCGCGTCAACCAACTCATCCATGCGTTCCGCCAAGCCGGAATCGACGCGGGCGACACGATCGCCATCGTCAGCGGAAATTGCAACGAATGGTTCGAAACGTCGTTCGCATGCTCGAACAACGGCATCACTCACATTCCGGTCAACTGGCATTTGGTCGGTCCCGAGATCGCATACATCCTGAACGACTCGAACGCCAAGGTGATTGTCGTCGGCCATCAGTTTGTCGACGAGGTGACGCGGGCGCTCAACGACGACAGCGTCAGCGGGATCGAGCTGGTGCTGGTGATCGGCGCACCGACGGCCGGCCGCTTCCAGAACTTCGACGAGTTCCTCGCAACTGGCTCCGCTGATGAGCCCGACAACCAGAGCTTCGGCGGACCGATGTTCTATACCTCAGGCACGACCGGCAATCCGAAAGGCGTCCGGAGCACGTTGTCGAGCATGCCGCCATCGACCGATCCGTCGGTGTGGCAGCTGATTGGTGCCGGATTCTCTGACCTCGTGATCGGTGACGGCCGGACCGTGTTGTGTGGCCCGGTGTATCACTCGGCCCAGTGGGCGTATTCGTTCCTGCCGATGATCATCGGCTCCGCCACGGTGATGCAGCACAAGTACGACAGTGCCGGCGTGCTCGATCTCATCGACCGGCACCAGGCAACGAACGTCCACCTCGTACCGACGCAAATGAAGCGGCTCACCGACCTTCCTGCCGAAACCAAGGCGTCCTTCGACGGTTCGTCGCTGCAATTGGTACTGCATGGCGCGGCGCCATGCCCGCCCGTGGTCAAGCAAGCGATGATCGACTGGTGGGGCCCGAAGATCACCGAGTACTACGGCTCGACCGAGGGGTCGGTGATCACCATGATCGATTCCGAGCAGTGGATGGCCAAGGGCGGCAGCGTCGGCCCACCGATGGCGAACATGGAGATCATCGTCGTCGCTGACGACGGCGCGCGGCTCGGGCCAAACGAGCCGGGCACGCTGTACTTCCGGAATGCGATGGGGATGGACTTCGAGTACCACAACGCACCCGGAAAGACCGACGACGCTCACCTCGAACCCGGCATCTTTACCACCGGCGACGTCGGCTACGTCGACGACGACGGGTACCTCTGGCTGAGCGACCGCAAGATCGACATGATTATCTCCGGCGGCGTCAACATCTATCCCGCCGAAATCGAAGGCGTACTCGGCGGGCACCCGCTCGTGGCCGACGTCGCCGTCATCGGGATTCCGAACGACGACTTCGGCGAAGAGGTCAAGGCCGTGATTGTTCCGCAGGTCGGCGTTGTTCCCGATGAGGCTCTCGTCAACACACTGCGCGAGTTTTGCCGCGAGCAGCTCGCTGGCTTCAAGGTGCCCCGTTCATTCGACTTCACCGACGAACTCCCCCGCACGGGTACTGGCAAGGTGCAAAAGGCCAAGGTCCGCGCCCCCTACTGGGAGGGCCACGACCGAGCGATCTGATCACCATGCCAGCGTCAGGCCGCGGCCCCCTACCGGTCGCCGGTTGAGCTGCCGGTTGAGCTGCCAGCAGCCCAGGCAATCGCATTCGAGAGAATGCGGCGATAGTTCGGGTCAGCGTAGGTCTGCGGGCCGTCACCGAACTGGATATAGGCGATGGGCGACGCACCGACCTGCTTGGTCCACGCCACCAGATTACTCCCAGCCGGGTGGGACCAATTTGTGCGATCGTTGCGTGTGCCGCGAATCGCTCGGTCGGCGGAGTAGAAGTTCGCGTCGACGAAGTCGTACGTACTCGCCATCAACGGCTCGACGCCCTCATCAAGAACGGGGAAGAGGTACACCTCGTCGGTGATGTCGAACGACGTGTCGAGGCCCGCGCAGATCGGATGGGTCAGGTCGAGCACCTCGACGGTGTGGGTGACGTCGTGCCGGTACCCAGAGTCGGGATAGTCGGTGCCTTCGAGCGTCGCCGGCTGGTAGTGGAATCGACCCCCAACGATGTGGGCGTAGCGCTCCCACGTCGGCCAACCCGCGATCGCATGGTGGAGGAAAACCATGCCCTTGCCGGCAGCGAGCAACGCTTCGAACGCCTCGGGATAGCCGTCGGGCGGGTCAAAAAACTCGGCGGGCGGATCGCTCCGACTGAAGTTGATGCCCGGCATGTCGTACATGACGAACACGTCGTACTCGCTTGCACGGCCTGGTTCGACGAGCGCCAAGGCCTCCGGATGCTCGACATGCGTCCACTCGACATCGTCGAATGAATCAAACACTGCGAAGAAGGCGTCGGCATCGAACGGATGGCCCTTCGTCACGAGCGCGACGCGGATACTCATGACCCTGCCGCCGCCGCTTCGCGACCTGCAATGAAACCGAACGTCATGGCGGGTCCGAGCGTGCCGCCCGCTCCGCCGTACACCATGCCAGTCGGTGCCGCCATCACGTTGCCTGCGGCGAACAGGCCATCGATCACTCCCCCGCCGAGCGAGAGAACCCGGCAACGCGTGTCGGTCTTCGGGCCTCCGTTGGTGCCCAATGAGCCACTCTCGATCGGCAGCGCGTAGTACGGACCGCGGTCGAGTGGTCCAAGTGTGGCCGCAACGCCATCAAGCGACTGGTCGCCATTGAACGCGTCGTATGCGCTGACGCCGCGTTGGAAGTCGGGGTCCTCGCCGTTCTTCGCATCGGCGTTGAATCTGTTGACGGTCTGGCGAAGGATCACAGGATCGAGGTTGAGTTGCGTCGCAAGCTCTTCGACGGTCTCGGCCTGCACCATCCACTCGGCGGGCGGGTCCGCTGCCCGACACGACGCAACGTCATAAGTCGTCTTATGCCGATGATCAAAGATCAGCCAGGCCGGCAGGTTCGGATAGTCGAACGTCGCTGGATCGAACTGGTGGAACACCCCGCCCATTGCGTTGTAGTTCCCCGCCTCGTTACAAAACCGCCGCGCTGAGCGATTGACCATGATCGACCCCGGCCGGGTGCGTTCCAAGAGCACGAGGTGCGGTCGATCCGCGCCCCACTTCTGTGCGCCATCAGCCCTCGTCACCGGTACCCACCACGCATTTCGCATATTGCCAAGACGCGCCCCAATTTCCATCGCCATGATCAGCCCGTCGCCCGTACTGTCGGGCGAACCCGATGGAGCAGACATCGGCCCGCGTAAGAACGTACGACACAATTCTTCGTTCCACTCGAAACCGCCCGTCGCCAGCACGACAGCCGAGGCGCGCACGTTGATGACTTGATCTTCAGACACCACTTGCACGCCCGTGACCCGCTGGTCGCTGGTGGTCAGATGATTCGCCGCAGCACCGAGACGGAATGTCACGCCTCTGTCGAGACAGCCTCGGACCAAGGCCCCAACGAGACCGAGGCCCATGCCGTTCTGACCAGCCGCAGCGCGGGAGACAAGCGTGTCGCTCGACGGCATCTCGCTGGCCCCACCAAGTGGGGTCTCGATCAACATGACCGGATTGGGTCGGTTGACCCGGATGCGGTCGGCCCACTCTTCGAGTTCGCCGAAGGCAAACAACCCGTTGTCGATCGACCGGCCACCCCCTGCAAGGCCACCGGGGTGTTCGGGGTGGTAGTCGGGATAGGTCGGCAGGAGATGGAACGAACATGGTGTGTTTGCGTCGAGGTGGGCAAGCATCTCGGGGCCGACGTCGACGAACGTGGCAGCCATGTCGGAATCGATCTGTCCCAACGACAGCGATTCGAAATAGGCGAGCGCCTCATGGCGCGAATCGGCAATCCCTGCTTCAGCTTGCAGGTGGTTGTTCGGGATCCAGATGATGCCGCCGCTGATTGCCGACGTTCCACCAATCAGCTCGCTCTTTTCGAAAACCGTCACGGATGCGCCATGGTCAGCCGCGGCGATTGCAGCGACAAGCCCAGCAGCACCTGAGCCGAGTACAGCGACGTCGACTTCGAGTTCAAGCTCCATCTTCAGCACGTTAGTGAACGGCCGATCAATTACTCGGAGCGTCAACGTGGAAAGATCTGCAACCATGTATGACGCAACGTCGGACGTCTTGTTGATCGACGACCCATTACCGCGTATCCGGCGCCTCACCCTGAACCGCCCCGAGAAGCGCAACGCACTCAACGACGCGTTGCGAGGCGCACTGTTTGATGCGCTTCGCGAGGCCGACCGCTCACGCGATGTATCGGTGATCATCATCCGCGGCGGCGGGTCGTGCTTCTCGGCCGGCTACGACCTCGGCTCACCCAACCACGATGTCGAACGCTCGATCGCCAAGGCCGACGGTTGGTGGAGTCGCCACGTCGTCAACAACTGGCTCGAAATGTGGGACATGGCCACGCCGATCATCGGCCAGGTCCACGGCTGGTGCTTGGCCGGAGGCACTGAACTCGCCGCAGCCTGCGACCTCGTCTACGTGGCCGAAGACGCACAGATCGGTTACCCACCGGTGCGATTGATGTCGCCGCCCGACATGCAATGGCAGACCTGGCTGATGGGGCTGCGGCGCGGCATGGAAGCACTTCTGACCGGCGACGCCATGAGCGGAACCGACGCCGTCACTGCGGGCATGGCGAACCGGGCATTCCCGGCCGATGACCTCGATGCTGCTGTCTTGGCTGTGGCCGAACGGGTCGCCAAGGTGCCCCCGGAACTCCTCGCGCTCAACAAGCGGTCGGCCCACCGAGCGATGGAGGCAATGGGCATTCGCGATGGCATTCGCGCCACGGCCGACATCCAAGCGCTCGGCTTTCACCAGCCCGCCTCCATCGAATACCTCAAGTCGTTCGCCGAGAAGGGCGTTGCTGCAGCGCTCAGCGACCGAGACGAACAATTCAACGACTACCGCGAGACCAACACAGCAAAAGGGAGCACCTCATGAACACCAACAACACCTGGTTCGCCGACTCATCGCTCGGCGAACAATTTCCCGCATGGACACGCGGCAATGCCGCCGACGTGTTCCCCGATCCATTCAGCCCGTTGGGGCAAAGCCTCGTTCTCCGCAAGGGCATGTCGTTGGGCCTACGCGACGCATACATCGACCTCGGCGCCCTCAGCTACGACGAGTTCGAAGATCCTGACAGCCCCGATCTGTTCAAAATGTTCGGCGGGTATATCTACAACCCGTTGACGTTGACCCGCATCCTCGGGGCACGGATGCCCGGCGCATCGCCCGAAATGATCGACAAGGCGTTCTTCGACGAGCGCGACGAGGTCCCGCCGTACGAGGAGCAGCCGTGGCATGTCTCGCCCGCTCACGAGGCCAAGCTTGGCGCATCGATGGGATGGGCGATGTCGGCAACCTCGCTGCCCGAGTTGGAAGCAGATCGGGAGATGGTCCTCGCTCAGCGTGCTCAGCGGCCTGACCTCACTGCTCTCACCGACGCAGCGGTGCTCGCTCGGGCCCGTTCGATGGTGCCGTTGCTGCAGCGCACGTTCGAGAACGCGATGCGGGTCTCGTCGCTGGCTTCGCTCGGCCCGGGTGCCCTCGCTGCTGTCTGTGAAGGGCTCGGTGACGCAAATCTGTCGATTCGCCTGCTTGCCGGCATCGAAGTCGACTCGGCAGCGCCGTCGCACGCAATGTGGAAGCTCGGTCGACTCGCCAATACCTCCGAAGCGGTCAGTGCAGCGTTTGCTACCGGACCCGATGGCGTACTCGAAGCGCTCCGCAACGACGGTGGCTCCGAGGCCAACTCGTTCCTCGTTGAGTTCGAGCAGTTCCTCGTCGACCACGGCGCTCGCGGCCAGAACGAGTACGACCCCTTCGCACTGTCGTGGGAGGTGAAGCCGCGCATCGCCCTCGCGGCAATTGACCTCATGCGACGTTCCGACGAAGCGCAAGCGCCAGCCACGCGCCACGACGTGGCCGTTATCGAGCGCGATCGAGTCGCTGCCGAGGTTCGAGGCAAGATCGCCGACGATCCCGAGACAGCCGGCATGTTCGAAGCTGCGATGGGTTCGGCGCAACTCTTCCTTGCGGGACGCGAACGAGCCAAGACCAACGTGGTTGTCATCATCAACGAGATCCGGGTGGCGCTGCGCGAGTTCGGCCGCCGCCTTGTCGAGCGCGGTGTCATCGAGCAGATCGAACAGATCTTCATGGTGAGCGATGAAGAACTGAACCAAACCCGACATCATCCCGAAACGATGAGCGACACGATCAGCGAGCGGTGGCGGCAGTTCCAGACGCTGCACGACGCCGTTCCGGTGTTTGTCGTCAACGGCGAGGTGCCGTCGCTTACCGAGATGACGAAACGGAGCGTGAGCACCGCTGCTCCAGCTGTCGTCGGCATGGTACTGATCGGTGCAGCGGGTTCCGGAGGGGTTGCAACCGGCCGCGCTCGCGTGATCCTCGACGCCGCCGACCCCGATGATCTCGAGCCCGGCGAAGTGCTCATCGCACCGCAGACTGACCCATCGTGGGTGCCGCTGTTCGTCTCAGCGGCCGCTGTCGTGGTCAATGTTGGGGCGATGGGCAGCCACGCGATGATCGTGTCGCGCGAACTGGGCGTGCCCTGCGTTGCATCGGTGGCCAACGCCACCGACATCATCCCGAACGGCGCGACCATCACCGTTGATGGGAACGCTGGCACGGTCACCATCGTGGCACTTCCCGACTGACGCCACGCTTCGTCGGGCCTGGTTCGCGACCTTGTTCAACGGGCGCTGTTGCTGCGCGTTGTCGATGTGTTGTTCCCGGCTACGTTTCACAGCACCGCCCGGCACACGAACAATCGGATCGAGAACGACCACCGCCGCCTCACACCACGACGGAAACCAATGCGCAGGTTGCGAACTGAACGAAACCCCTCCACAAACTGGGCGAACCACGCCCCCAGATCGGCCAACGCAACAATCCCGCTCAAAGATCTCAAAGATCTCAAAGATCTCAAGGTTCGAATTGCTGGGTTGGGGCCTGGGCATGATGCCGCCTTCGTCCCAGCGCTTGTGGACCTCGTCGGGGTCAGCGAGCGCGAAGATCGATCGGAACGTCGCTGCAACCATTTCTTGGGCGCCTTTGGGGACCACAGCGAGCCGGTTGCGGATGTAGTGCACCCGGCAGCGTTGCCAGGATGCTCCGATCATGATCTTGGTGATCGACGCGGTTAGCCCGGCGTGAGCGTCTGAGATCACGAGGCGCACACCTGTGAGTCCGCGGGCTTTGAGCGAGCGGAGGAACCCGGTCCAGAACGTCTCGTCTTCGGAGTGGCCAATGTCAACGCCGAGCACCTCACGCTCGCCTTGGGCAGTGATGCCAGTCGCGACCACGACAGCGCGTGACACGACTTGGCCCAGGGCGTCGTCGCGGACCTTGACGTAAGTGGCGTCGAGATACACGTAGGGGAACGCGACATGGCCGAGGGTGCGCCCTCGGACTGCTTCGACGCGCTCATCAAGGCCGCCGCAGATGCGTGACACTTCGGACTTCGAGATCCCGGTGTCGATTCCGAGTGCTGCGACGAGGTCGTCGACTGAGCGTGTCGACACCCCTGACACGTAGGCCTCCATCACGACCGCGTAGAGGGCCTGGTCGATACGTCGGCGCGGTTCGATGATCGACGGGAAGAACGATCCTTTGCGGAGCTTCGGGATCTGAAGATCGAGATCGCCGGCCTTGGTCGAAAGCACCTTTGCACGGTGACCGTTGCGCTCGACGGTGCGGTCTGGGTTGCGTTCGTATCGGGCGGCGCCGATCACCGCGGACGCTTCGGTCTCGATCAGTTGTTGCAGCATGACCTGGGCGAGTTCACGGACCAGATCGGTGCCGTCGCCGACGCGGAGTGCGTCGAGCAGTTCGGACAGGGCAGAATCGGATAGAGCCATCGGTGTGTTCTCCTTGATGTGGGTTCTTGCAGGAACACACCAAGAATCACGCCGATGGCTCACCTACTGGTGGACCTCACAAACCCCACCACGTCAGGGGGCATGACCGTCATTTATCGTCGCTGAGTTCTGACGACTTTGCCCGATCCGCGTGGAGGCGTCTCTTGCGCAGCAAAGGCCTCACACATGTCCGAGGCCCACTGTCCCACCGCTTGTCTCGACAGCCTAGATTTCGGAACCGCTCTGCTTGTGCGAGCTAATCGCCGCTTCGTTGCGGTGGCCGGTAGCCCGGCAGCAATGTTGTCACCAGGCCCTCGGCGTGGGCATCAACCAGTCTCGAGTCCAGTTCTTGTCGCTCAAGCAGGAGCTTGGTCTCATAACTGCTGACATAGGGTTGGGATGCCGCACCGATCAACACGTGATGTACGAGTTCATCCGGAATTGGGGCGGCAATGCCTGCCTCCTGGAGGTTTCGCCACAGTTGCCGCCGGAGGTTGAATCGTGGTCGGATGTGTACGTTGGTGAGCCATCGCATCCGAGGATTCAACGAGCTCGCCTCTTGGACAATGATCCGGTTGAGGTGAGGATGCTCAGCGGCGAAGTGCACCAACCGACGGATGTTCTCAGCAAAGCTCTCAGCCGGATCCTCGATGTCGTCGATACCGGTGAGTTTTTCGTCCAAGAGGCCAAACAGGTGGTCGACCGTCGCCCTCCAGAGTTCGAGCTTCGAGGCAAAGTGGTAGTTGATCTGGGGTTGGTGTGCATCCGCACCCTCGGCGATCGAGCGGGTCGAGGCCCCATTGAATCCACTTGCAGCGAACTCCACGACGGCTGACTGAATGAGCAGTGCCCGAATATCGCTCCGGTCCCGCCGCACACGGGCGGACAGAGCACGAGACTGGGAGTTCTCCGTTCGCTCAGTCATTGTTAGGGATTGATACTAGCCGAAACCCCCGCACCGCAGTCCTCCACTCTCTCGCCTACCGTCACCGCACCGCTACGCCCGGTCGAATGCACGCTTGATTGCATTTGCGAGCGAATCGGGGCATTCGAGAGCAGTCAGATGTTTGGCGTCAGCCAGCACAGTGACGTTCGAGTCGGGAATCCGGGCACCGAGGTCATGCGCGTCCGATGGGGGCGTTGCTCCATCGTGCTCACCCACCACGATCTCGGTGGGAACGCCGATCGACTCGACCTCACCGCGTCCGTCGTAGCGGCCGAGCGCACGACATGCTGCGGCATACGCATCGACGTCATTCGCTCGGAAGGTCGCAAGTAACCTGTCACACAAGGGACCATTCCCCAGCCGGAAGGAGTCGCTGAACCAGCGTCTGAGCTGAAAGCCAGCCAGTGACTCGAGGCCCTGCTGCCGGGCCCGGTCAGCGCGACCCTCCCAGGCCTCGAGCGCATCAACGCCGTACCACGCGGTCGTGTCGGCCAGCACAAGGCTGTGCACGGACCCTGGATGTCGGACAGCAACCGACTGGGCCACGCAGCCGCCCAGCGAGAGGCCGACCACGGTCGCTCGGTCGATGCCGATCGACGCAACCGTTTCAGCAACGTCGTCAGCCATGTCCTCGATGGTGAACTCAACACTCCGCGGCGAATTGCCGTGCCCACGAAGGTCGAGCGCGACCACGCGAAACTGCGGCTCGAGGAGCGGAATGACCGACTGCCAGACGCCCGCATCGAGGGCGAGCGAGTGCAGAAGCACGACCGCTTCTCGGTCGTCAGACCCGTGCCGGAGTGCGTTCAGGATCATGAGTTACCTCCATCAGCGGATTCGGGGATAATCGGCAGAAAGCGGTCGAGCCATCGATGAACGATCTCGCGGACGCGCAGGTTCTCCTCGGAGAACATGAAGTGATCGGTTTCTGCAAACAGGTGGAGGTCAACGGGCATGCCGGCCTTCTCGAACAATGCAATCGACTGCTCGGTCGGCGTGATCGAATCGTTCGAGGAATGGAGCAACAACAGCGGTCTAGGGGCGATGGCGCCGACGACGTCTTCTGCGCAGAAGTTGTACATCGACTGAGCGACCTCAGCGGGGAATTCGACCACCGACTTGTTGCTCAGATGTGTCCGTAAATGGTCGGGCATCGGGACGATGTCATAGCGATCGACCATGAGGGACTCACCGGTCTGCTCGCGGTGAAGGCGCCCTCGCTCAAGCATCTGGGTGAACTGCATCCAGCCCTCCTTTGTCGGGTGTTGGCGGCGGAACTTGCGCTCCCCGTGCCCCCAACCGCCGGACGAGACGACCGCGGCGATGCGTTCGTCGACCCCGGCGG
>TARA_R110002110_G_scaffold5407_4_pt1 | contig 22624 bp, 23 predicted proteins | sample TARA_R110002110 | Tara Oceans TARA_R110002110 (sample SAMEA4397330) | marine metagenome | biome: Polar Biome; feature: [SRF] surface water layer (ENVO:00010504); material: water (ENVO:00002006), including particulate matter (ENVO:01000060) such as... | depth 5 m
GAGACGCGCCGCCCGCCGTCTTCCCCCTCGCCGGTCGCCTCGAAGCCGGTGCCGATTTCGGTCGGCCCCATCGCGGCATCGAGCGTGGCGGCGACGGCCCAGCGCAATCCGCCGGGCAGGACCTCACCGGCATCGCTGCGCGTGATATCGGATAACCGGGCGCGGCGCAGGCCCCGACCGGGCAACAGGAAAGAAATCGCTTCGAGCAGGTTTGTCTTGCCCGCTCCGTTCGCCCCGGTCAGCACCGCGGGCCGCGCATCGCAGTCCAGCCGCAGCGACGCGTAGCTACGGAAATCCGTCAGCGCAAGCCTGACCACCGCGCTGCGTTCGGGCGAAGCGGTGTATTCGGGAGAATTTGCCAGGGCGCTATGCAACAACCGGTCCGGCCGCGTCAGACGCGCATCGGCATCAGGACGTACAATGCACTGGTGTCGCCCATATCCTGCACCAGGGTCGGCGACGCCCCGTCTGAAAGCATGAACTTCGCGTCGTCGCCCTCTATCTGCTGGGTAATATCGAGCAGGTATTTCGAATTGAAGCCGATTTCCAGCGAACCGTCATTGTAATCGACATCGAGCTCTTCACGGGCGCTGCCGGCTTCGGGGCTGGTCGCGGTCAGCACCAGGCTGCCATCTTCCAGAGACAGCTTGATGGCACGGGATTTCTCCGTCGAGATGGTCGATACCAGATCGACTGCCTTTACGAACTCGTTCCGTTTCACTTCGAGTGTCTTGTCGTTGCCGAAGGGGATCACGCGGTCGTAATCGGGGAAAGTACCGTCGATGAGCTTCGACGTCAGCACGGCATCGGCGAAGGCAAAACGGATCTTGGTTTCCGACAGGGCGATTTCCACGTCGTCTTCGACCTCGTCGATCAGCTTGCGGATTTCGGCAACGGCCTTGCGCGGCACGATCACGCCCGGCATGCCGGCCGCGCCATCGGGCAACGGAACCTCGACGCGGGCCAGGCGGTGGCCGTCCGTCGCCACGATCCGGAGAACGGGGGAGCCGTCCGTTTCAGCGGCATGAAAATAGAGCCCGTTGAGATAATAGCGGGTTTCCTCGGTCGACATGGCGAAGCGCGTCCGGTCGATCAGGCGGCGCAGCATGTCTGCCGAAAGCGTGAAGCGGTGCGGCAGGTCGCCATCCGACATAACCGGGAAATCCTCGCTCGGCAGCGTCGTCAGGCTCAGCTTTGAGCGGCCCGACCTGATTTCCAGCTGGCCCTGCTCGCCGCCGGAGCCGATCTCGACCTGCGAGCCCTCAGGCAGTTTGCGGACGATGTCATACAGCGTGTGCGCCGGGACAGTCGTCGACCCGTCCTGGGCGACCTCTGCCGCCGTGCCTTCGATGATGGCAAGGTCCATGTCCGTTGCGGTCAGCCCCAGCTTCCCGCCATTGGCCTGGAGCAGCACGTTCGACAGGATCGGGATAGTCGTCCGCCGTTCGACGACGCCCTGGACATGGGTGAGAGACCGGAGGAGAGTGCTGCGCTCGATGGTAAATTGCATGGCTTTGTGTCGGCTTTCACGCTGTTAGGGCCACCGGGACGGCTTGTTGTCGAATGTCACACCCGCCGGGCACGCACATCAAGACCACGAAGCCTTGGAAAGGTCGCAAATTATACCACAAGTCATTGAAATCCCAAGAGAAGTCGCAGATTCGCGAGGCTACGGCGGACCTGCAAAAGGTCAGCGTTATCAGGGGGTTACAGCGCGGCGGAATACGGCGGCCCGATTGCGCGAATCAGACGGCGCAGGATCAGGGCCGATCGGGCGTTTTGCGGCGGAATTTCAGGGCTGACGCGCCCTGCCCCGGGGCCGCTGCTAACCTTCGAGCATGCGGCGCAGCAGATCCACGTCTTCGGCAAAATTCATGTCCGATGTCCGCAGTTCTTCGACCTTCTTCACCGCGTGCATGACGGTCGTATGATCGCGGCCGCCGAACTTCCGGCCGATTTCCGGCAACGACCGCGAGGTCAGCTGCTTGGACAGGTACATGGCGACCTGGCGCGGCCGCGCAACCACCCGCGACCGGCGCGCGGAATGCATGTCTGCCATCCGGATATTGAAATGTTCGGCGACGCGCTTCTGGATTTCCTCGATCGTGATCCGCCGGTCGCTGGCACGCAGCAGGTCGTGCAGGACCTCCTGACAGCTTTCCAGTGTGATTTCCCGGCCGATCAGGGTGGAATGCGCCGAGACGCGGTTCAGCGCGCCCTCCAGCTCCCGAACGCTTGAGGTGATCTTGTGCGCCAGAAATTCCAGCACCTTGTCCGGCACAACCGCTTCCAGCTCGTCTTTCTTGGCATGCAGGATGCCGAGGCGCAGTTCGTAGGTCGTGGCATGAATATCCGCGACCAGACCCCAGCCGAGGCGCGAGCGCAGGCGCTCCTCCATGCCCTCGAGGTCGGACGGCGACTTGTCGGCCGACACGACAACCTGGCGATTGTTATCCACGAGGTCGTTGAACGTGTGGAAAAACTCTTCCTGGGTGGATTCCTTGCCATTGATGAACTGAACATCGTCGATCATCAACACATCGACCGAGCGGAACCGTTCCTTGAACGCCATCGTATCCTGGAACCGGAGCGCCCGGATAAAATGGTACATGAACTTTTCGGCGGACAGGTAAACCACCTTGCGGTCCGGCTGGTGTTCGCGAATATGCCAGGCGATCGCATGCATAAGATGGGTCTTACCAAGCCCCACCCCGCCATAGAGAAACAGCGGGTTATACGTGGCGGTCGGCGAGTCGGCGACCCGGCGCGCGGCTGCATAGGCCAGCTCGTTCGGCTTGCCGACGACGAAATTATCAAATTTGAACCGGGGATCCAGCGCGGCGCTGACATCGCCCTCGACACGATCGGGCGATACCCGCGCGCCTTCGGTGGCCCGCACCGTCGTTTCCGAGGCCGGCTTCGCCGCTGCCGCCGCGCGGACGTCTTCCTTGTCGGCCAGGACGAATATGTCGACATCCGAAACCGGCGAATTTCCGTCCGACCACAAAGCGGAAATACGCTCTCCGTAGTGATTTGCCACCCAGTCGCGCATAAAACGCGTCGGCACGGACAGTTTTACGACGCCATCGGCGTATTCGACCAGATTCAGCGGTTTCAGCCAGCTTTTATAGGCCGAATCGCCGACTTCGGCACGCAGCACGCCACGGACGCGTGTCCAGCGCGCGTTGATATCCTGGGTCAACCCGTTCTCTGCCATGCGACTACCCCTGAACCCAGGGGAGGCCCCGGGCCTTCCAGCCGGCGGTCGACCCGCGATGACGATTCTGGTCGTGCGGCCCCTCGAAGCCGTCGCTGATATTGTAGCAAGCGGCATAGCCGGCCTGCGTCAGCGCCATGGCCGCGGACCTGGACCGCACACCGGACCGGCACAGAAAATAGATCGGCTGTGATTTGTCCGGCGATGCCGCGACAACCGCATCGACGAAAGAACCGTTGACGTCCATCGTCGGAAAGACCTGCCACTCGATCAGAACCGGCTCTTTGCCAGCCTCCGAGAGGTCGGGAACCCCGACAAAATTCCATTCTGCTTTCGTGCGTACGTCAACGAGCACGGCCCCGGGATTATTCTTTACCCCTTCCCATGCTTCCGTGACGTCAACATCCCCGGCGTAACCAGCGCTGCTTGCCTGCCCCGCGGCGGTTACCCCCGATCCGGATGATTGACTCATCTAATGCCCCCTTTTACGACGCACCCAACGTACGTCGACGTTTACTTTCGCTTCTTTCGCCACGACTTATCTACCGGTCAAGCCAACAAATAAACAGCCAGAACAAATCTGCCTGCTGCGTCAAAAAGACAGTAAATACGTCGTTAATACTTTATCTTTACGGGTCGCCCTGTCGAACCGTTAGCCAACTGTAACCATCGCGACCCGCAGGCGCAACGGCTTGATCGCGTCTTCAGGCGAAAAAATTTGCGATTCATAAAATTTATAGGGTTGACAGAATAGAACGGTGCATAACCCTGTGGAAGAACCTGAAAGCCGCCGTGAGCGCGGGTTGTAGCGATTTGCGGAAACGCAAAAGGCCGGCTGGAAGCCGGCCTCGTCAGAGCGTCTTGGAAGCGATTGACTCTAAAGAACTATCCGCCGGAGAGGCGGAAAATCAGATCGCCTTGATGCGCTGCGAAAGACGCGAAATCTTACGCGATGCTGCATTCTTGTTTACAACGCCACGCGTAACGCCACGCATCAATTCGGGCTGCGCCGATTTGAGTGCCGCGTTCGCAGCGTCTTTGTCGCCGCTCTCGATCGCTGTCTCGACCTTTTTGATAAAGGTACGGATGCGGCTGCGCCGGCTGATATTGGTCGCGGTCTTGCGCTCGTCGCGCCGGACCCGCTTTTTCGCGGATGATGTATTCGCCATCGGTCTTCCTCTGAAACGGGCGCTGGTTTTACGAGGGAAGTGGCCCGGCGTCAAGGGTTTCCGGGGGCTTCGAAAGGATTATTTGGACCGGGGCCGCACCGCCCCTTGCGGCGCTACCGGTCGGCCCCGGGCGGGGCGGGGACCACACGGATTTTCAGCTTTACCGCGTTACCCGCCGTTTCGATCCGCAAGGTCAGCACTTCCCCGTCCCGGCGGTACGAACCGCCCTTCACCGCAACCCAGCCCAGTGACGGCAGCGCCTTGAGATAAAAGGCGCGGACCGCGCCGGGACGGGCGTTGCCGCCGGCCACCGCCGTCACGATCCGCCCGGCAGGACTGTCGAATTCGACCCCGTCATCGACAATTTCCATCAACCCGGGCGCAAGCGGCAGGTCGTCGATCGACTGGAAAAACCCGGCGGCGGACAGCCGCAACGGCGCAAGCGCCAGAGCCGTTGCCAATAGAATTGCCATCACGCGTGTCGTGACGGTCGATGGCGCAAGATATTTCCGGTCGCATTCCAGCATGAGGTCTACCGTTGCCGTTTGGCGCAGTAAAAGGTCGAACGGCCCGATTGTACGATCCGGCGAACCGCCTGGCCACAGTCGCATCCCGGGCATGGCTCTCCGGTGCGCCCGTAAACCTTGAAACGATGCTGGAAATATCCCAGTTCGCCGGTCGGCGCCACATGATCGCGCAGCGACGAGCCCCCGGCCGCGATCGCCTCGCCGAGCACATCGCGCACCGCGGCCGCCAGCCTGTCGGCCCGCCGCCCCTGAACGGTCGCCGCCTGCCGGCGCGGTGAGATCCCGGCGGCATACAACGCCTCGCAGGCATAGATATTACCGACACCTGCAACAACGCGCTGATCCAGCAATGCCGCCTTTATCGGCGTCTGCTTGCCGCGCAGCCGCGCCGCCAGAACCGGTCCCGTAAAATCGATACCCGTGGGTTCGGGGCCGAGATGACGGATAAGTTTGTGGTCGGCGAAGCCTTCCCGGTCGGTCAGGGTCATCAGACCGAAACGCCTGGGGTCGGAGAACCGGATGACCGTGCCGTTCCCGACATGGAAGACGACATGCTCGTGGCGCGCATGGCTGCCGGGATCGTGGCTGAAGACACCGGGCCGCTGCACGTCGTCTTCGGGTGTCTCGATAATCATCCGCCCCGACATGCCGAGATGCGCGAGCAGAATGGTGCCGTCGTCGAATTCCCCGACCAGATATTTCGCGCGACGGCCCAGTGTCTCGAGGGTGCGGCCCTGCAGTCGCCGGGCGAAATCGTCGGGCACGGGGATTCTGAGGTCGTAACGCCGGACCTCTACTTTCTCGACCCGCCGGCCTTCCATGACCTCGGCAAGGCCGCGCCGGACGGTTTCGACTTCGGGGAGTTCGGGCATATCGAGAAGGTAGCGGGAAGCGCGTCCGCACGCTATCCTCAAACGCATGGAATCACCGACAAATCAGCGATCGGAAATGCCGGATAACGGGCCCGAAAACCGGCATGAAACCGATTTCGGGTTTCGGCGGGTCGACATGGCCGATCATACGGGCCTTGTGCGCGGCGTCTTCGATTCCGTCGCGCGGCGCTATGACCTGATGAACGACCTGATGTCGGGCGGCCTGCACAGGCTCTGGAAGTCCGCGGTACAGGACCGCCTGAGACCGCAACCGGACATGACGCTGCTGGATGTTGCGGGCGGCACCGGCGACATCGCCGAAGGCTTCCTGAAACGCGGCGGCGGTGAGGCAATCATCTGCGATATCAACCGGGAGATGCTGGCCGCCGGGATGGACCGGGCGCTGGACCGCGGGATCGCCCGGGGCCCGGCACGGATATGCGGCGATGCGGCAGCCCTGCCGGTGGCACGCGCCAGCGTCGAAGCATGCACGATCGCTTTCGGCCTGCGGAATGTGACGCGGCGGACCGATGCCCTGGCCGAGATGCACCGGGTGCTCAAACCGGGCGGACACTTTATCTGCCTGGAATTCAGCCCGGCCGTGCTGCCCCAGCTGAAAGCGATCTACGATACCTATTCGTTCAGGGTCCTGCCCTGGCTCGGCCAGCGTGTTGCCGGCGACGCGGAATCGTATGCCTATCTCGCCGAAAGCATCCGGAAATTTCCGGTGCCCGAGCAGCTGGCATCGGAGATGACCGATGCCGGGTTCGGTAATGTGACGCAAACGCCGATGTCGGGCGGTATCGTCTGGCTGCATTCGGGCTGGCGTATCTGAAACATGTTCGCCGGTCTGCGCCATTTTCGCCGAATAATTACGGTTGCCCGAATCCTGGCACGTCACGACGCCCTGTTCCCGTTGGAGCGCGCCGGCGTGCCAAAGGCCGCGCTCTGGTTGCTGCGTGTTGTCCTGCTGGCGCCGCGCAAGGCGCACTTCCGCCGATTGCGTCCCGGGGAACGGCTGACGCTGGCGATGACGGCACTGGGGCCCGCCTTCGTCAAACTGGGGCAGGCGCTTTCTGTCCGGCCCGACCTGGTCGGCGAGACGCTGGCCGACGACCTCAGATCGCTGCAGGACAACCTGCCGGCATTCGGCGGCGCCGAGGCGCGGGCGACGATCGAAGCCGAGCTGGGCGGCAAAATCGACGACCTGTTCGGATCGTTCGACGACACCGCAATCGCCGCCGCGTCCATCGCCCAGGTCCACAAGGCAACGACACCGGACGGCGACCCGGTCGCCGTCAAGGTTCTCCGGCCCGGCATCGAAGCCGCGTTTGGCCGCGACCTCGACCTGGCGCTATGGGCCGCCGGGCGGGTCCGAAACCTGCGCCCGGATATGCGCCGGTTGCGGCCGGTCGAAGCGGTACAGACGATTATCCGTTCGGTCGAGATCGAAATGGATTTGCGGTTCGAAGCAGCGGCGGCCGACGAGCTGCGCCAGAACTTCGAAGACGACCCGACGTTTTCGGTACCGGCGGTCGATTGGCAGCGCACCGGCCGCCGGGTCATGACGACGGCGTGGATCGATGCCACGCCGATGAACGAAATCGATCCGAATGCCGACGGTTTCGACCGCGAAGCCATTGTTGCGGGTTTTGCGCGGGCGTTTTTCCTGCAGGTCTTCCGCGACGGCTTTTTTCATGCCGATCTCCATCCGGGTAATATCTTTGTCGATGACGAGGGCGTGATCCATGCGGTGGATTTCGGCATCATGGGCCGGCTGGACCGGCAGACCCGGCAGTATCTCGCAGAGATGCTGCACGGCTTCCTCACCGGCGATTACAAACGCGTCGCCGAGATACATATCCGGGCGGGATACGTGCCGGCGACCCAGTCCGCCGACGAGTTCGCCCAGGCCGCCCGGTCGATCGCCGAGCCCATTCTGGGCCTTCCGCTCCGCGAGATATCACTTGCCAGGCTGCTTGCGCAGCTTTTCGCCGTGGCAGCGAAGTTCGAAATGCGCGCGCAGCCGCAGCTGATGCTGCTGCAGAAAACAATGCTGGTCGCCGAGGGCAGCGGCCGCAGACTTTACCCCGAGATCAATATGTGGGAACTCGCGCGCCCGCTGATCGAGGAATGGATGATCGAGAATATGGGACCCGAGGCACGCATGCGGGAAGCGGCGGAGGACCTGTTTGAGCGGCTGGAACGCCTGCCGCAACTGATCGCCGATATGGAGGAATCGATCGGCGCCGTTACGCGGGACGGCATTCGCGTCGACCCGGCCTCGCTGGAATCGCTGACCGGCGGACATGCGCGGCGCGGCGGCTGGCGCGTTTGGGTCCTGGCCGCAGCGGCCGCAGCGGTCGTCATCGCCATTCTGGACTGACCACAAATTGTTGCCGAAAGGCTTTAAAATCATTAGGTTACCGGCTTTCCGGTGAAGGGGTGTCCCCGAATGCTCCACGGCAAACGCATTCTTCTGATCATTTCCGGCGGGATCGCGGCATATAAAAGCCTCGATCTGATCCGGCGTCTGCGCGAACGGGGCGCGGCCGTACGCTGCGTCCTGACGGACTCGGCGACACAGTTCGTCACCCCGCTTTCCGTATCGGCGCTGAGCGAAGACCGGGTATACGGCGATCTGTTCTCGCTGACGGATGAGGCGGAAATGGGCCATATCCAGCTGTCGCGGTATGCCGACCTGCTGGTCGTCGCGCCGGCGACCACGAATATCATGGCCAAGATGGCCCACGGAATCGGCGACGACCTGGCGACCACCGTTCTGCTGGCGACCGACAAAAACGTGCTGGTGGCGCCGTCGATGAACGTGCGCATGTGGGAACATGCCGCGACACAGGCAAACATCGCCACGCTCAAATCCCGCGGCATCCGCTTCGCCGGCCCGACCGAGGGGGCGATGGCCTGCGGCGAGTTCGGCGAGGGCCGGATGTTGGAGCCGCTGGAAATCGTCGCGGAGATCGAAAGCTATTTCGCCACGTCGGCGCCGCTCGCCGGGCGCCGCGCCATCGTGACAAGCGGGCCGACGGTGGAAGCCATAGATCCCGTGCGCTATATCGCCAACCGGTCGTCGGGCAAGCAGGGCCATGCGATCGCTGCGGCATTGGCCGGAATGGGCGCGGAAACGATTCTGGTGACGGGGCCGACAAACGAGGCCGCACCCGCCGGCGTCGCCGTGCACCAGATCGAATCGGCACAGGAAATGTACGACGCCTGCATGCGTGCGCTGCCGGCCGATATTGCCGTCTGCGCGGCCGCGGTCGCGGACTGGCGGCCGGCACTCAGGGGCGACAGCAAGATCAAGAAAGAGCAGGGCGCCGCGCCGCCCAGCATCGAAATGGTGGAAAACCCCGATATCCTTCATGCCCTGTCCGCCGCCGGAAACCAGCGGCCGGCACTGGTCGTCGGCTTTGCTGCCGAAACCGACGACCTGATCGGGAATGCGACGGCAAAACGCACGCGAAAGGGCTGCGACTGGATCGTGGCCAATGACGTCTCGCCCGACACCGGCACGTTTGGCGGCGACACGAATACGGTTCACCTGATTAGCGCAACCGGTGCCGAAGACTGGCCCGCGATGCGCAAAACCGACGTTGCGGACCGGCTTGCCGAACGCATTGCAGGACATTTCGCCCAAACAACAGAGGCCGCCGAATGACGCAGGTCGAGATCGCCGTTACCCGTCTGCCCCATAACGAAGACCTGCCGCTGCCCGCGTACGAGACGGCGCAATCCGCCGGGATGGATCTTGCCGCCGCGATCGATGCGCCTGTGACGCTGCCACCGGGCGGGCGCGCCATGGTGCCGACCGGGCTCGCGATCGCGCTCCCGGCCGGCTACGAAGCGCAGATCCGGCCGCGATCCGGCCTCGCGGCAAAGAACGGGGTGACAGTCCTGAACACACCCGGCACCGTGGACGCCGATTACCGCGGCGAAGTCAAAGTTATCCTGATCAATCTTGGCGACGAGGCGTTCGAGATCGACCGTGGCATGCGCATCGCACAGATGGTGATCGCACCCGTGACCCAGGCCGGCTTTACCGAGGTCGATTCCCTGCCGGAAACGGCGCGCGGCGCCGGCGGCTTCGGTTCGACCGGTACCTGACGAAACGTACCGGGCATGGATTTCACCGAAGACCAGATCCAGCGCTACGCGCGCCATATCGTGCTGCCGGAAGTCGGCGGCACCGGCCAGGAAAAACTGCTCAACGCGCGTGTGCTGGTGATCGGCGCCGGTGGGCTGGGGTCTCCGTTACTGATGTATCTTGCCGCCGCCGGCATAGGGACGCTCGGCGTGGTCGACGACGACGTGGTCGACCTGTCGAACCTGCAGCGCCAGATTATTCACGGCACCGGCAATATCGGCACCGCGAAGGTCGAGAGCGCGGGCGCGGCGGTGGCGGAGATAAATCCCGAAATTGCGTTCGTGCCGCACCGGGCGCGCCTGACCGCCGCGAATGTCGACGACCTGATTGGACAATACGACCTGGTCGCGGATGGCAGCGACAATTTCGAAACGCGGTTTCTGGTCAATGACGCCTGTCATCTCGCGGGGAAAACACTTGTCTCCGCAACGATCCTCCGGTTCGAGGGCCAGGTTGCGACCTTCCGGTCGGGCCACGGACAGGGCGATCCCTGTTACCGGTGTCTGTACCGTGAAGCGCCGCCACCGGGGCTGGTGCCGAGCTGTTCCGAAGGCGGCGTTCTCGGCGCGCTGGCCGGCGCGGTCGGCGCGCTGCAGGCGGTCGAGGTCCTCAAGGAGATCATGGGTATCGGCGAAAGCCTGGCCGGCTGGCTTATGATCTACGACGCGCTGTCGAGCGACGTGCACAAGATGAAACTGCCCCGCGACGCCGGCTGTCCGCTATGCGGCGACACCCCGTCGATCACCGACCTGACGGCCCACGCCGCGTAATGGCGTCGCCCGACAAGCTTTCGCTGATCGTTCAGTCCGGCGAATACGACCGCGTCCATTACGCGCTGGTAATGGCGAGCGCCGCCCTTGCGGTCGGAAAACCGGTGACGCTTTTCTTTACCATGGCCGCGACACGCGCGTTGACCGCCGGCTGGGCCGACGATGCGCGCGAGACGGCCTTCGCGGCGGACGGGCTTGCGACATTCGAGGAATTGCTGGACGCCTGCCGGGAAATGGACGCGACCTTCATGGTATGCGATCTCGGGCTTCGCGCCGAAAAGCTGCGCCTGGACGATTTGCGGGGCGACATCCCGATTACCGGGGGCAGTGCCGTCAGCTTTTTGTCCGATGCATCGGACAGGGGAGCCATGCTTTACGTCTGACCGCGCCACATCCCACGCATGCGGGGAATCGTAAAATCAGACCTCGTAAACCCGGTCCCGCGGATTGTGCTGATCGACGAAACTGCGGATATTGACGATCACCTTTTCGCCCATCGCAATGCGCCCTTCATGCGTGGCGGATCCGAGATGCGGTGCCAGCACGACGTTATCGAGTTTCAGCAAGGCAGGCTCGATCGCCGGCTCACGCTCGTAGACGTCGAGCCCGGCACCGGCGATCCTGTTTTCCGCCAGCATCCGCGCGAGCGCCGCCTCGTCGATGATCTCGCCGCGCGCCGTGTTGACCACGAATGCGTGGCGCTTGAGCAGGTTCAGCCTCTCCTCATTGAGCAGGTGATGGGTTTCCTTGGTATGCGGGCAGTTGATCGAGATGAAGTCCATATGGGCCAGCATCTGGTCGAGGCTTTCCCAATAGGTCGCTTCAAGCTCGGTTTCGATCTCCTCGTGCAGGCGCCGCCGGTTGTGATAGTGGACGGTCATCCCGAAACCCTTGACCCGGCGGGCAACCGCCTGGCCGATCCGGCCCATGCCGATGATGCCGAGCCGCTTGCCGGAAATCCGGTGGCCGATCATGAAAGTCGGCGACCAGCCTTCCCATTTGCCGGAGCGGACAAGCCTGTCGCCTTCAGTCAAGCGGCGCGGCGCGGCGAGCAGAAGACACGCCGTCATGTCAGCGGTGTCGTCGGTCAGGACACCGGGTGTATTGGTCACCACGATCTTGCGGGCCGTCGCGGCTTCGAGGTCGATGTGGTTCACGCCGACCCCGAAATTCGCAATCAGTTCGACCGACTTCGGCAGCCGGGCGATCAGGTCGGCATCGATCCTGTCGGTGACAGTCGGCACCAGGACGTTTGCGCCCTCGGCAGCGGCAACGATTTCATCGGCCGTCATCGGCTTGTCGCTGGCATTCAGGCGCGCCTCGAACAGCTCCATCATCCGCGTTTCCACATCGCGCGGCAGCGTTCGCGTCACAATGACGACCGGTTTCCTCTGGGGCATCTTCAGCCCGTCTCCCTGTCTTCGAGATATATTCGTTGGCTCTGGCGTATCAGGGCCAAGTGCGGTTGTCCAGAGACGAGCGACACCGCAATTTCGGACGCGATATCGACACACCGGCAAGAACCGGGTTCCGAAGACGTGGAGCGATTCACCGCACCGGTTTATACTACCGTCATGATCCGCCCCCTGATGATCGCTATCGCTTTTGCCGCCGCGACCGCCATGCTTCTGGCGACCCCCATCGCCGCCATTGCCGATACGGGCCTGCCCCTGCCGCGCTTCGTCTCGCTGCGCGCCAGCAAGGTTCATCTCAGGACCGGTCCGGGGGTGCGCTATCCGGTGGACTGGATTTTCGTCCAGCGCAACATGCCGGTCGAGATCGTCGCCGAGTTCGAGAACTGGCGGAAAGTCCGGGACTGGCAGGGAACCGAGGGCTGGGTGCATCGCTCGATGCTGTCGGGCAAACGGACGGCGGTCGTCAAGGGCGGGATCCAGCCCCTGCGGCGCAACCCCGCATCCAGCGCAACCCTGACAGCGCGCGTGATGGAGAAAGTTGTCGCCCGGCTTCTGGAATGCGAGGGCGACTGGTGCCGCGTCGAGATCGGCAAACAGCGCGGCTGGATGCGCCGGACCCATATCTGGGGCGTTTACCGGGACGAAAAGCTGAACTGACGGCCGGCGCCTTTCACAGGGCGAGTGACAAGCCAGAACCTGCCACTGTTATAGAGAGCTCCAAATTTCCCGGGATGGTACGTCAGGTATCCTGAACGGGCACGCATACACCGCGGATGGCGACCCGGTTACCGGCCCCGCGATATTCTACGGCCTCGAAGCCGGCCTCCATGGCAAGCGACATCCCACGGCCGTGCAACATGTGTTGGGGCGCTGTTTCGGCGTCGAGATAGGTGTCCCAGTTGAAACCGGGGCCCTGATCGGTGATATCGATAGTGAAATTATCTCCGTCCCGGCGGAGTTCGATCGCCGCGAAACGGTTTCCAAACTCTGTTGAGGCGAGGCGTTTTTCGATTTCGTTTTGCCACTCGCCGCTCGCAAGCAGAGCGGATTTATGGTCGAAGTCGATCTCCAGGTTGCCATGCTCGACCGCGTTCACAATCAGTTCCCGCAATCCGATAGCGGCGATCGGTCCGAGAGTCAGTGCCGTCGACGCGATTTTGACGCATAAATCGATGTCGTCGAAAGTCTGCACCCGGAGGGTCGCATGAAAGTCTGCAAATTGTTCCGGAGGCGGCACGTCGACGTCGTCGATGCAGCGCAGGGTCCGTGACATCCACGCCAGTGTATCGACCGGCAGGGTTGCGTGAACCGTGCAACCCGGCAGCGGAAGCGTATTGTGCGTCACCGCACGGCTCTCGGTGGACAGCCGCGCGCGGCTGTCGTCTCGGGCCGATGGATGACGGCGAAGCTTCATGCTTTGTCGCCTGGGGGCCGGGTTAACATGACCATGGTCAGGTCGTCGTTGAGGGGTCCCTGCGTCCTGTCGAAGAAATCGGCAAGAATGGCATCGAATGGGTGCGCGATCGCGTCGACCAGCCCGGTAAGCGCGGCCTGGACACGATCCTCGTCATAGATCGGGGCGATCATGTCAGGCGTCTCGGTGAGAGCGTCGCTATACAGGAAAAGGGAACTGCCGGGAGGGAAAGGAACCTCACGCTCTTCGTAGGTCGCGTCGTCGGTCATCCCAAGAGGCCGACCGTCGGATGGCAGGAACACCCCGTCCGGATGGTCGGGGGAAATCAGGAAAGGTTTGGGGCCTGCAGCCGCCGTGTATCGCATAACGTGGTCGCCGACATCGATATAGCCGCCGATAGCGGTCGCAAACTGGCCGCGAGGAAGCATATGGTGGAGCTTCCGGTTGATTTTTTCGACATATTCAACCTGTCGGGCGGGGTCGAAGGGCGTCGCGGCAACCAGGGACTGAAACCGGAAAGTATTGAGCGACGCGACAACGCCATGGCCGGTGAAATCGATGATATTGAAACCGAACCGGTCATGGTCGATTGGCCAGACATGCCACATATCGCCGCCGAGTGCGTCGCAGGTCTGGAAATGGCTTTTGATCTCGACATCGTACTTGTCCTGCAGACTGGTCAATGCGTCGGGTGCCGGCATTATCCGGTGCTGCATGTCCCGCGCCAGCATGAGGTCGCGCTCCATCGTCTCGCGATACAGCGACAGCTGGCCGAGCATATGCCGGTTCTGGAGGTGGATACCGACCCGGGCCAGAAGCTCCGCATCGTTGATCGGCTTTCCGACCATATCGGTCGCGCCGGAACGGAATATCTCGGCGCGGTCTTCCGCTGAATCCGCTGCCGTCTGTACCAGGACAGGCAGCATTGCGTGACGCGGATCGGCACGAAGGGTTCTGCAGACGTCCAGCCCGTTCATCCGGGGCATCTGAAGATCGAGAACGACAAGGTCGGGGTTATCGCTGGCGATCGCTTCGAGGGCTTCATCGCCGTCTGCGGCGAAGATCAGGTCCTGATAGCCGCCGGCCGTCAGATATATTTTCAGCAGTTCCCGGACCATTTTCTGATCGTCGACAACCAGAATCCTGGAGGCCTTAATAGCGCGCTCCAGCTCGGTGGGCACGCCTGCCGGATCTTCATGGCCCGGAACGATCGAAGACGGCGGTTGGACGAAGTTCATAGTACAATCGCATCCCTAAGGAGACAGGTTGCGCTGACCGGCGCCTGGTTCGGGGCCGGGGTTGCGAGAGCCGGGCGTTTTGGCAACCCGGCGTCCACGCGAACGCGACGGTCGATCAGGCGACGATCGGAATGACTTCGTTGATTTTGGTGTGCTCTAGCACCGTCTTGACGGGGCCTTTCGGGCCGCGCAGGGAGAGATCGATATTGGTTTGCTTGGTCTCGTCGTTTGCAAACAAAAGCATGCCAATACCGGCAGAATCGATCGATTCCAGTCCCGAAAGATCAATGACGCAGGCTTTTTTACCTGAATCCGTGGCTGACTTCATAACGTCCTGGAATTCCTTATAGCTCGAAAACGTCAGTTCGCCGGACAGCGTGATCTCAACATGGTCACCATGAACATTCAGGGCGTTCGCCATAACTGTATTCTCCTATCCGTTCCGCCAGCGGACTTCACCGATGGTGCCGGAACGCGTTGCGTGTCGGAGAGTGAGGTTAACGGCGACAGATTAATATTTGGTTTGCGACCGGCAACCGCTTCAACAGAGGGGATTCAGCCACGAAGCCCCGGATTCAGTCAAAATCCTGAGCAAGTGCCGCACGGACAGAAGCCGGCATACCGGCACGGTGGGCATAGCTTTCATGGCCGAATCCGACCGTTACTTCCGCGTCTGGCGCCCGGAAAGCGGCGACCTGGTCATCCGTGAACGGAAAATGAACGAATTGGACCGACGAGGCCTTTCCATCCGCAGTCGTGCGGTCGACATCCGTTTCCGCGACACCCATGATTGTATCGCCACCGACGGTGATCGATATCGTCTCTTCCACGCCGCCGAGGGTCGAGAGCACCTTTGCACGACGGTCCGGATCGCCGATTTCGAACATGACCGTTGCGATCAGTTCCCGGCCCTGCGGAATCAGGGGGTTATAGGCGGCAAGCTCGTCCGGAATCTGTTCGTCTCCCCCGCGCTCGATATAGAGCATCTCGTGCACCTGATTCCACATCGTCTCGTAGTTTTCAAAGTAGAACGTTGCATGCGGACCGACTTCCATCCGGCGGTCTTTCTTGACCGCCATCAGTGCCTGTTTGCGCTCCTTACGCGTCGACGCGTAGTCGTCGAAGGGAAGAATATCGTCGCGGGTAATCTCTTTCCGGGTGCTCATTCTATTTCCTGTCGCTCCTGTAGGCCTGGGCAAGCAGCTGGACCGGATGCGGCGCATGGATCGGCACAGCCGGTTGCGGCGTCTCTTTCTCCGCAAGTCGCTCCATCCCCTGAAGGATATGCATTCCGGCGAGCGGGCACTCGGAAACCACATATTTCGGCGTGGTCTCAAGCGCCTTGCGCGCCGCAGGGCGGCCGACCTTGATCGCTGTTTCGAAATTGTCTTTCATCATGCCCCAGGAGCCGCCATGGCCCGAACAACGCTCGATAACGTTCACGTCCGCATCCGGGATAAGGCGTAACAATTCGGCCGCCTTCTGGCCCATATTCTGGGCGCGCGAATGGCAGGCAAGATGCACGGTCACCGGCCCGTCCAGGGGCTTCATGCCGTCGGCCAGACCTTCATTCTTGGAAATGTCGACCACGTACTGGCTGATGTCCTGTGTCGCACCGGACAAGAGCTTTATGTCTTCGTCATCGGGCAGGATCAGCGGCCATTCGAATTTAAGCATCAGGGAACAGCTTGGCGTCAGCGCCACGACATCGTAGCCCTTTTCGATCCACGGCCTGAACTCGGCAGCTATCTGTTTGGCACTCTCCGCCACGCCGGCAATATCGCCATGCTCGAGCTTGGGCATCCCGCAGCAGGCCGGATGCAGAACTTCGGTTTCCACACCGTTGCGCGCCAGCACTTCGAGCGCATCCATGCCCATCGCCGGGTCATTGTAATTGACGAAACAGGTTCCGTAGACGACGGCCTTCCGCGCGGCGGCCGGCGCCGCGGTGTCGCGCACCGGCGCACCGGTCTTGGCGCGTGCCGTCAGGGTCTTGCCGTGAAATTTCGGTAGGGCGGCCTTCGCATCGATGCCGGAAGCGGCCTCCATTACCGGGCGCGTCACCTTGTTTTCGGTACGCGTGGCCCAGTTCGCGAGCGGCGCGACCGCACCGGCCAGCTTGCCGTTCCGGTCGGTCTTGGAAATCTGCCTGGCGACGAACGGAACCTCGCCTTTTTTCAGCTCGACCGCACGATAGCGGAGCATCAGGTGCGGAACGTCGAGATTGAATTCATGGGGCGGCACGTAGGGACACTTGGTCATGAAACACATATCGCACAGCGTGCAGGCATCTATGACAGGCTTGAAATCCTTTGAATCGACGGTGTCGAGTTCCATGCTCTCGGATTCATCGATCAGATCGAAAAGCAGCGGAAACGAGTCGCACAGATTGTGGCAGCGCCGGCAACCGTGGCAGATGTCAAACTGACGCCGAAGTTCCGCATCCAGTTTTTCCTCGTCGTAGAAATCCGGCTCCTGCCAGGGGATAGGATGGCGTTCCGGCGCGCCCAGACTGCCTTCAGACATCGGTCGACCTCGTTCTGAGTGAATGTTTTCAGGGTTTGCGCACGGGGCGGCCAGAGAAAGTCTTTGTTTCTCCGGGCTTTACCCGGCGGCGGCAGTGACCACCGGCCTCTGACGAGGCCGGTGGTCTGTCGACTTAGTCGAGTTCGTCGAGCGCCTTCTGGAAACGGCCGGCGTGAGAACGTTCGGCCTTGGCGAGGGTTTCGAACCAATCGGCGATTTCATCGAAACCTTCGTCACGGGCTTCGCGGGCCATGCCCGGATACATATCGGTGTATTCGTGGGTTTCGCCGGCAACAGCCGCCTTGAGGTTGTTCGAGGTCGAACCGATCGGCTCACCCGTTGCGGGATCGCCCGTTTCCTCGAGATATTCGAGATGACCGTGCGCGTGGCCGGTTTCGCCTTCGGCGGTGGACCGGAAGACGGCCGCAACGTCGTTATAGCCTTCGACGTCAGCCTTCTGTGCGAAATAGAGATAGCGGCGATTGGCCTGCGATTCGCCGGCAAAAGCCTCTTTCAGGTTGTTCTCGGTCTTTGTTCCACCAAGTGACGGCATGTCACCCTCCTTGTTCTGGTTATGAAGTCAGTCGTTTTGATTTGCTGAAGCACAATAGGCTGTGTCCCGCGACCCGTACCCTGCCGGATCAAGCACCATCCGTACCGGACAATACCTTCCCGTTATATAAGCCCGGCAACGCCGAGCGTCAATAGTTTGGAATTATTCCAGAGAAGAAAGTCGCGAGAAATTCGAGAAAGGCGCGGGGGCTCAGTCGCCGGCGCTGACCCTGACGATCACGTCCACCCGCTGAACAGACGTACCCGCGGGCGCAGCCGGCAATTCCGAGACGTTGATCAGGTCACCCGGTATGTCTTCGAGGGACCCGCTGTCTTCGTGGAAGAAATGATGATGATCGCCGGTATTGGTATCGAAGTAGGACCGGCCGGCCTCGACAACGACCTCACGCATGATTCCGGCATCGGTAAACTGGTGAAGCGTATTGTAGATCGTCGCGAGCGACACGCTCACCCCTGCGGCGCGGGCTTCCCCGTGCAGGTCTTCCGCAGTGACATGGCGGTTTTCGCCGTCGAACAGCAGCTTTGCCAGCGCAATACGTTGGCGGGTGGGCCGGAGCCCTGCCTGCTTCAGGCGTGCGATCACGCCGGTATACGGACGAATATGAGACGTATTCTCAGTCATGCTTCTTGATATAGGACGTATGACCGGAATTTTAAAGCATAAAAAACACAAGGCCCAAAGCAGAGTTTTGGAATTGGTCCAAACTAGATCGATGGAGACCCAGCCGGCACGGCCCTAGTCGCCGGTATGCAACCGGTCGATCAGTTCCTTCACGGTCGGGATAAAACCATTCGAATAGAACGGATCGTCTTTGAACTTGTAGGCATTGTGACCGGCAAACATCAGCTGCTCGTCCACCGGATCGCCATGCACGATGTTCTGCAGGGTTTTCTGGATACAATATGACCGCGGGTCGGGGCGCCGACCGGTAGTGCCGGCCTCGTTTTGCGCCCAGTTGGAGAACTGGCACTGAGACAGACAGCCCATGCAATCGGACTGATCGGTCCGGATTTCCTTGCCCTTTTCCGCAGACACGAAGATCACCGTCGAATCCGGTGTCCGCATGCCGTCGGTATATCCCTCGGACATCCACTGTTCGGCCCGCGCCTTGTCGGCGGCGGTCACGAATATCCGGCGGCCGCGCGGGCCGATTTTGAATTCCTGGTTCAGTTCACCGACGGCTTCGTCGACAAACGCAATCTGCCGGTCTGAGCGTTGTTTGAGTTCGCGGAGGAACGGATTTCGCACAGCCGACGAATAAAAGCCGGTCGGGCTGAACTTGTTGAGAAAGACATCGCCTTCCTCCAGGCCCAGCAACCGCGTCTTCCATTCCTTTGAAATCGGACTTTCCTGGGTCAGCAGCGGACGCGTACCGAACTGGAACGCCACCGGCGCCACATCGGGATCCTCGATCCAGTCCGCCCAATCGCGCAAATACCACACCCCGCCAGCCATGACGATGGGCACGGTATTCAGGCCTAATTCGTTCATGACCTTGCGTAGCTCCGCGACGCGCGGGCGCGGGTCCTCCGGCACGTCCGGATCTTCGCTGTTCGACAGGCCGTTATGGCCGCCCGCCCGCCACGGGTCTTCGTAAACCACGCCGCCGAGCCATTCGGGAAATTTGTTGTAGGACCGTTTCCACAGCGCGCGGAAGGCCCGGGCGGATGAGACGATCGGATAGTAATAGACACCGTATTCTGCTGAGATCTGGGCGATCTTGTAGGGCATGCCGGCGCCGCAGGTGACGCCGTGAATAAGGCCCTTGGCTCCCCCGAGGACGCCGTGCAGAACCCTCTCGGCGCCTGCCATTTCCCACAGAACATTCATGTGGATGCGGCCTTCGCCGCCGGAAACGTCGTGCGCGATCCGGGCCTGGGCCAGACCGCCCTGGATGGCATAGGCCAATAGTTCTTCGTGCCGGTCACGCCGCGTACGCCCGTGATAGGCGAGCGGGATCAGCTTCCCGTTTTCGTCGTAGGAATCCGCGTTGACACCGGAGAACGTACCAACACCGCCCGTCGCCGCCCAGGCGCCGGAACTTTCGCCATTCGACACAGCGATACCCTTGCCGCCCTCGACAAGCGGGGCGACCTCCTTGCCGGAGATGACAAGCGGTTGCAACGGTTTCAGAATCTATCTCCCGGACACGTGCCGTATGAATACTATTATATGAAGGGTTTCCAAAACGGCCAGTCCCGGACGGTGATTTAGTTTCACCGCCCGGGACCGAAACACGTTTTGGAAGACGCAGCGATCAGGCGTCGCTGTCTGCCTCTTCCTTCTTCGCGGAGAGGTCTTCGCCGGTTTCCTGGTCGACCACTTTCATCGACAGGCGGACCTTGCCACGGTCGTCGACCGCGAGGACCTTGACCTTCACCTGGTCGCCTTCGTTGACCACATCGGTGACCTTGTCGACCCGGCGATTTTCCAGTTCGGAAATATGCACCAGCCCGTCGCGGGACCCCATGAAGTTCACGAATGCGCCGAAATCGACGACCTTGACCACCTTACCGGTGTAGATCACGCCGATTTCCGGCTCGGCGACGATGCCCTTGATCCAGTTGACGGCGGCTTCGGCGGCGGCGTTATCGACCGACGAGACCTTGATCGTGCCGTCGTCCTCGATATCGACCTTGGCGCCGGTTTCATCGCAGATTTCGCGAATAACCTTGCCGCCGGTGCCGATGACTTCACGGATCTTGTCCTTCGGAATCTGGAAGGTCGTGATCCGCGGTGCGAAGTTACTCACTTCTTCGCGGCCCGACGTCAGCGCTGCCGCCATCTCGCCCAGGATATGCAGCCGGCCGCCCTTGGCCTGGCCAAGCGCAACCTGCATGATTTCCTCGGTGATACCGGTGATCTTGATATCCATCTGGAGGGCAGTGATGCCTTCCTCGGTACCGGCAACTTTGAAGTCCATGTCGCCGAGGTGATCCTCGTCGCCGAGAATATCCGACAGAACGGCAAAGCGTTCGTCTTCCTTGATCAGCCCCATGGCGATACCCGCACACGGGCGGCGCAGCGGCACGCCCGCATCCATCAGCGACAACGAAGTGCCGCAGACCGTCGCCATCGAGGACGAACCATTGGATTCCGTGATCTCCGAAACGACACGCATCGTGTAGGGGAAATCCTCTTTCACCGGCAACAGGGCCCGGATCGCACGCCATGCGAGCTTGCCGTGACCGATTTCGCGGCGGCCCGGAGACCGCAGGAAACTGGCTTCGCCGACCGAGTAGGGAGGGAAGTTGTAATGCAGCAGGAAGTGCTCCCGGTACTCGCCCTCGAGCGCATCGATGATCTGCTCGTCCTGACCGGTGCCCAGCGTGGCGGTCACGATCGCCTGGGTCTCGCCCCGGGTGAACAGGGCCGAGCCATGCGCCCGCGGCAGAATGCCGACTTCGGAAGCGATCGGCCGCACGGTTTCGAGATCGCGGCCATCGATCCGCTGCTTGGTGTCGAGGATCGCGTTACGCACGATGTCTTTCTCGACCGTCTTCAGCATGCCCTTGGCACGTTCCTGGATACTTTCGTCCTCGTCGGCGAAAGATTCCATTGCGGCGGACTTTGCGGCACCGATCTTTTCGACACGCGCCTGCTTCACGGTTTCCTGATAGGCATCGCGAAGACCGGCTTCGGCCGCCGTCCGGACACGCGCAAGAAGCGCTTCCTCGTCGTCGGGTGCCTGCGGAACGTCCCACGGCTCCTTGGCGCAAAGCTCGGCCAGTTCGACGATCATGTCGATGACCGGCTGGAAGCTTTTATGGGCAAACATCACGGCGCCCAGCATGACGTCCTCGGACAGCTCGTTGGCTTCCGATTCCACCATGTTGACGGCGTTGGCCGTGCCGGCGACGACCATGTCGAGATCGGTGTCGCCCATCTGGTCCTGGAGCGGGTTGAGCACGTAATCGCCATCGATATAGGCAACGCGGGCCGCGCCGATCGGTCCCATGAACGGGATACCCGAGATCGTCAGGGCCGCGGACGACCCGACGAGCGCAACGATATCGGGATCGTTTTCCAGGTCATGCGCCATCACGGTACAGATTACCTGGGTTTCATTGCGGAAGCCGCCGGCGAACAGGGGCCGCAGCGGGCGGTCGATCAGGCGGGACGTCAGCGTTTCCTTTTCGGACGGACGGCCTTCGCGCTTGAAAAAGCCACCCGGGATTTTACCGGCGGCAAATGTCTTTTCCTGATAGTTGATTGTCAGGGGGAAAAAATCGATCCCCGGTTTGGGCGATTTCTGTGCAACCGCGGTGCACAGCACCTTGGTTTCGCCATAGGTCACCATCACGGCGCCATCCGCCTGACGGGCGATTTTTCCGGTTTCGATAATGAGCGGACGTCCGCCCCATTCAATTTCCTTACGGTGTTCGGTGAACATATCTTCCATTCCTTCCTGAGCCCGCCGCCCTATGCGGCCGGGCCGGGTTTCGCATCGGCATGGTGCCCTGATGCGGCCGGCGGGTGTTCGCCCATTGCCGGACTTTTATGCGCGACCCCCATGGCCGCGCCCGTTTATCCGCATTCGCGTATATGCAACACCGGCCCGCGATGTCGCAGGCCGGTGTGTATATCAAACCGAATACGGTGTTCTGATCAGCGCCGGAGTCCGAGGCTTGCGATCAGTTTCTCATAGCGCGATTGGTCCTTGCGCTTGAGATAGTCCAGCAGGCGCCGCCTCTGGCCGACCATCATCAGCAGGCCGCGACGCGAGTGGAAATCCTTTTT
>TARA_R110002110_G_scaffold47313_2_pt1 | contig 22614 bp, 23 predicted proteins | sample TARA_R110002110 | Tara Oceans TARA_R110002110 (sample SAMEA4397330) | marine metagenome | biome: Polar Biome; feature: [SRF] surface water layer (ENVO:00010504); material: water (ENVO:00002006), including particulate matter (ENVO:01000060) such as... | depth 5 m
CATAAGGAAAACCATTTAAAAAGAGTTATTTAGGGTAATTTTAGTATTTGAATGAAAATTTTGTAAATAAAGTAATGGTTTATCATATCTGTCTATAAAAAATTGTGCTGTATTTGTTGGGTCTAATATTGTGTCATATTCTTCTTCCCAAGATTTTATTATACATAAATCCATTTTATCATATGGGTACTTTAATTTTCTAAATAAAATATTTATTTCTTGTTTGAGTTCGTCCTCATTCATTATATATATATTTATAACATATATAATGTTTGAAAAATTACCAATTGAACTTTACTATAAATTAATTAATTACGGAATTTATGAACCACCACATTATGTGGCATATAAAACAGCAAAAATAAGACCAATATTTAATTGCGAACTTAATTGTAATTTGTCAGGTGAAATAAAATTATCACCACTTACTGAATTTGAGGATTATCCTGAAAATGATTTAGACGCAGAATGGTTAGCATTTAATGAGAACCCTATGTACTATTTACAAAATCAAGATTTATTTATAGATTTATTTACCAACTACCATTCCCAATCGTAAAACACTATATTTTAATATATATCTTATAATATATATGAAAACTAACAATTCTGGTACTTATGCCAAAAAACAAGCAAAACATATATTTTGTAATGATTATTCTACACCTGATTATGGTTGGGACGAAATAATAAATTTTATACCAAAAGACAAAGTTATTTATGAACCTTTTTATTTAGATGGCGGAAGTGGAAATTATCTAAAATCAAAAGGGTTAAATGTTATACATAAAAAAACTGATTTTTATGAAAAGGCAACAGAATATGAATATGATTTTATACTTTCAAATCCACCTTTTCAAGATTGTAAAAATTTATTTATTTTTTTAGAAGAATTAGATAAACCATTTATGTTGCTTTTACCGACGTTAAAATTACATACGAATTATGTTTCTAATTTTTTTAAAGAAAAACGAACCCAAATAATTATACCAAGAAAAAGGGTACATTTTACAAAATATGTAAATGAAAAAAAAGTGGAAGGTTGGAAAAATGCGACGTCGTTTGATTGCGTTTGGATATGTTATAAAATGAATTTTGATAAAGATATTCAATATGGATTATAATTACCAACTACCACTCCCACTACCAATATCCATCGTAGAATCCATTGTAGGCGTAATAGAAAACGAACGAGGAATTGCGGATGTAGAAGGTAATGCTGTTTTTTTAAAATTAACTGCTGGATGGTGACCTAAAATATCGTCACTCACCCAATCGGCAATTCCTTTTCCTGCTTGGTACGCAGCACCGATGTCTAAAGCAGCACCAATACCACCAAATAACCAACCCAACGGGGCTAATGGCGTAGCGTCTAATAATGCCCCCGCTGCTTCTAATCCACCACCTGCTGCTTCTTCACCTCCTGCTTCAGCACCAGCCCCCGCTATTTTTCCACCTATTTTTTTTACAGCGTTACTAAACATAGAACCAGCACCTTCACTTCCGTCTGTTAATGCCTGTTGTCCCATATTTTTCAAACTACTTAATCTACTACCAATATTTTCAGCAGCGTCACTCGCAGCATTTCTTGCTCCATTTGCCATATCTTCCCCTGCTTGAGAAGCACCAGCAATTCCACTACGAGCAGAAGTTACTGCGTCTTGTCCTGCCTGTTCTGCGTCACCAGCAGCATTTCGTACTCCCACAGAATTAGCATCACTACTTCCTCCACCCAATCCATCAACTTTTGGATTATTTCTACGAAAATCTGCTAATGTAGATTGAGAATTGTACTCCCCCTTAATAAGAGGATTGGATGAAGGACGCAAAGGGTCAGCATCCACTCTATCTAATTCGTTGTAACCTTGCGAAGATTGTCTTACCATAGGAGTACCACCTGTATCTGTTTCACCCATTTCTATAGAACCACCCTTTGATTCGGGTTGAGTTGATAATTTAGAAAATCTTGACTTTAATTCTTCAAAAGACGGAGGTTTTTCTTCTGGGGTTGCTACTCTATCACTCAATGGAGGATTAGTAACAAGGTTCGGGTCTCGTACATAATCGGGGGCGTCAGGTTCGGCGTCTGGTACTTTTTCTTCTCCTGCTGAAGAACTTACTCCTCGCCCTTTATCGGCGTCAGTTAATCCACTTGTTTTTGGTGCTTCTCTTCCATACGGGTCACCTCGTAACAAAGAATTATTATTGGTTAAATCATCGGTCGTTTGCATCTCTACTCCTTCGTCGTCTGCTCCTGTTGATTTCATACCATCTACCTTTTCTTTTGCGAATCCTCCAATATCGCTTTTTGTTTCACCTACACTACTTCTCAAATTATTTAATCGTTGCGTTGCCTCTTCAGTAGTACCACCAAGACGACTTTTGACAAAATCTTCAAATGTACCTTCCCCTTCTCCACCAACCCCATCCTTACTTTGTCCTATACCCAGTTTGCTTTTAATACCTGCTTTTAATCTATCGCCTAAATCTTTATCAACTTCATTAAACGACCGATTGCCAAAAAATTTTTTATCTAATAAACCTTTGGTAATGTACTTTTGATAAAGTTTTTTACCACCTTGTAACCCAAATTCGTCAGCAACCCCCTTAATTGCGTCCATATCTACTTTGTTTTCTGCTTGACTTCTTGCCGATGCGAATCCAGATTTATTTGCTTGGCGAGTCATATCCACATCACTTCTCCAATTTGCGAGATTTTGATTAATTTGTCCTGCTTCGTTACTATATCCAGATAAAGCCCGTTCGTAGTTTTGAGCGAATGCGTTACTCATATTTATAATATAATAAAAGAGAATATTATAAATAAAAATTATACTTTTGGTTCTTCTTCTTTAACGGCATTTTCTGCTGCTTCCAAAACATTATCTACCATACATTTTGAACCCCTTAATAAGCAAATCGCAGAATGTATTAATCCTGCTCCCTTTGTTTTCTTAATAAAAGGTAGTACTTCACTTAATATAAATAATCCTAAAGCAGCAATTGCTGTATATTCCCATTCAACTCCTACTTGTCCTGTTTGAGTGCTTGTACTTGAATTCATATACTATGATTAACTATTTTATTTCTTCTTCAAATTTCGCCTTGTCACCCATCATTTCTGCCATTCTTTCTCTTGTTTTTCTTGGAATATGGGCTTTCCAGTTTATTTCTGTTGTAAAATTTTGAAATAATCTCGCTGGATTTTTCCTAATATCTAAATGTAAAAACGAATATTTTTTATTAGCGTACTGATAATAACAAGGTTCTAAAGAATTTTTATATTGACTTCCCCATTCTTCATTTATATTATCCCATTCCTTATGATTTACTATTCCATTAAATAACAATATATTTGTAGCACAATTTCTACCTACAGGACTAATACTTTTCATATGTTGTACCGACATTATAATAGAAGTATTGTAATGTCTATGCCTACTAATAAATTTATTTAATAAAGAATTTCTCGCAATCATACCTACAGCGTCATCTATAATTAATAATAATTTCGGCATTTCTTTTTTTGGAAATTGTCGTTGAGTTCTCATAATATCTTTTAAATAATCATCCTTAAAATCATCGTAACATTCACAAAAAGATTGTAAATGACGAATTGAATCATCAACAAGCACCGATGGCGAAAATACAAATATTTTATCAAATGCTGATTTTTTTCCACCCCAAAAATATTTGGATGCGACCATATTGACAAGACAAGTTGTTTTTCCAGCAGCAGTACTTCCCAAAAGCAAAATTACGCTCCCAGCATTTCTCTTAATAGATGGCAAATTTGGGTGATATTCTGGTTCTTTTGCTATGTCTAAAGGTCTTACTGGAATGATTTCTAAATTATTACCTGATGTTTTTTCCTCATCACAATTAGAATGACTACGAGTTCTTTTATTCATATATAATAATATAGATATTATATAAAACTTTAAAAATGCGAAAAATCGGCTTTTCTATTCTTATTTTTTGCGTAAATATGGGCTAAAGGATAATTATCAGGAAATTCTTTTTCTATCTTTGGCGGTGCTTGTACTCTTTTTCTTGCTTGTTGTTGTTGGGCGAATTGTTGTTTCATACCTTCATACTGCATCATATATCCCGCAAATTTCTCAAAACTCATTCCCGTACTTTCGGGACTTGGGGCTACTTGTCTATTTTGAGGTCTTCTGTAACTTTGTTTATCAATCCTTTCTTGTAAATCTTTTTTTGCCTGACTTTCTAATCTAATTTTTTCTTTTAATTCACCTTGTTCGTCTTTCGTTGCCTTTTGTTTTCTGTACCTTTCTCTTGCCTTTACTCTATTTCTTTCTTGAGTTGCTTCTCGTCGCAATCTTTTTTCCTCATCTTTTATTGCCTTTGCTTCTGCTTTCAATATTCTTTTGGCTTCTGCTTTTCTTTGTCTTGTCAAAGTCCCTTTTTTTCTTGCTTCGGCTAAATGAGAATAATTTCCTTTCCTTGTTGGTTTTGGTATTGGTATAGGTTGGGTTACTTCTAATTTAATATTTTGCGTACCTTTTGCTTTTTTACCAAAGATATCGTTGTGTCCCAATTCTTCTGGTGCTTCTTCTACGACTAAATTTGCTCCATCAATTGCTTCTTGTCTTTCAATAATCTCCTCAATATTGGGATTTATAGTAGGAAATAAACTTAAGTCCGCCATATAAAATAGTAAAACATTAAAAAATATATCTAATTTTTTAATTTTTTAAGGTTTTTTATACACTTTTGCCTAAATCTTTATTGAATTTATGGTACTCTTTCATATCTTTATATTTTTCTATTTTTGTAAGTAGATTAGTTGGTATATATAAATGGTTTTTATATTCTTTACAACCTCTTTTATCTGTACCACCCATATCTAATATGACAAATTTTTCCAATCCTTTCCAACATCTTTTTGCATCATAGAAGTACATATTTTTTTTCTTTCCTGATTTACCTCTAAATAGAAAGAAAAAATATACTTCAGCACCATTATCCAAATAATTTCTTGCCTTTTTTAATTTATTTTCACCAATCATTGTAGATTTATATGTATGAAAATCAACATTTCTTGACTTTAATTCTAAATAAACTCTACATTTGTCGTCCTCCTTTACACTTCTGTAATCTATTTGTTTCCAATTATGACCCTCTGTAATTTCCCAATCTCTATCAATATATCCTTCTTCCAACCATTTTTCAAACCATTTTTCACTCTGCTCTCCTTCTCTTAAGTTTTTTTGATGTACAGCATTATTCCATTTAGCATATTCTCTTCTCATATATATTATATATATATAATAATATTTTATATATATAACGCACTTATTTTTCCTTATAACGATTATAAAACCAAAAATTAACATTTGAATTTTTATCTATAAAATTTTCCTCATTCATTATTTCTTTTATTCTTTTATTCTTTAATCTTTGTACTCTTTGATAATGATAAATATTATCGTAAGGTTCGCAATCTTCATCCACTTCTCCCTTAATTCTTGCTAAATTATTAAACTTATTTTTAGGTAAAGGCGACATAGAATTTGGAGTTATTGTTGCTTCCTCTTCATATCCTAAAGTTCCGCCGTACCATTTCCATAACCATTCTAACATATATACTACCCTTACATTTTAGTAAATGTTTGACCCCTTGCCGTATTAATGCCAAATTTATTAATTGGTTGAGTACTAACTCCGCCATCCGCTGCTGGTTTTTGACGGAATATAATTAGTACGTCACTTTTACTATTTACTGCTAAAAAGTTAGCAGGAGCATTATTATCTCCACTAATATACACTCGTAACTGGTTTAATGTCATTTCAGCAACATTATTTAAATCAATCCAGTTTTTCTCACTCTGGTAATGATTATATATTCTGCGTTCTTCAGCACCAACCTTCGCATCGGCTGTAGCATTATGAATTACAGCAATCGTAGAGGTTTTACTTGAAGTCATACCATTTCTACCATTTATTGGAAGATTAGTTAATTGTATATGTACTGAATTATATGATTCGCTTTCACTAACTTCTTCTACTGGAGCAATCGCATATGTCGCTACATCATTAGCAGCGACTAAAGCCCAATCTAATTTACCATCGTCACCTGCTTTAATCCAACCCAATACTTCACCAATATTTGTATCTGGAGCAGCATTAACGGGTACAAATACATTAAGTACTTCACTCAATTCTGTTGGTTTTCTCCACCATTTTTGAAAGGCATCCACCGAAGCAGCGGTAGTTAATTGTCCTACAGCACAGGTTGGGATTTCGTCACTCATACCTTTATTAGCAGGGGTGGTAACTCCGTCATTAAATGCTAATGCTGTTGTGGATAAATTTGCTATGACAGGAAAAACTTGGGCGGTTGTGAATGGAATCAATCTATAAGAATTGGGAAAAATATTTGGGGGTGCGGCAACACTTTCATTTTCCATATTAAAGTAACCACTTGGATTTGAAGGTTCATTACCCGTTCCAGTCAATATTCTACCTCTTAATGTGGAGTCGTACGTTTGGACTGGGGAAGCAACGACATCAGGAAAACATTTAATAACATCAAAATTACCTCTCATACGAACCGAATTTCTTCTATCAATGTAACCAACAAATCCCAAATCACCAAAGTAACGGGGTACAATTAAACTTTTACCAACGTCAGGAGTGCCAATTCCTCCGCTATATGTAGCACCTGTTAAACTATCATAAAGTATAGTATATGTACTATCATAAGGTGTTCCAGGAGCATAACTACTTCCAACAATAGCAAGTCCTTCATATTTGCCTGTAGAGTCATTAAACCCAGTACCAGCCCAAATTTGAAAAGAATAAGGAGTAGTCCATTTAATAGTAAAAACTATTTCATTTTGTTCTCTTAATGTTGGGTCAGCACTCCATCTATTAGTATAAGGTTGCGACGTCTGTCCTCCTGTATTTTGAGGTTGAGTTAAAGGAGAAGTCAGCCAAGTAGGAATGTTTATTGTATCAACAATTCTCATATCATAGGGAGCATAATCATTTCCAGTAGCATAAGCAGGGTTGTCGTCACTTTCACATTTACCCCAAACGCCATATTGTAACGCTTGATTTCCTCTAAAATCATTTTGAGTTTCCATTATTTCTACATACATTACACTTGCTTCCACTCTAATCTGTACGACATTGGGACATAACGCCGCTGTAGCAGTAGTACCATTAATAGTATTAGTATCAATAAATGGTTCTCCATTGGCGTCCGCTGCTTTAATGGCTTGTAACGAATTTAATCCTGCGATATAAGGTAAAGAATCACATCCAGCAGTAGCACCAAATGCGTCTGGAGCGACACTTCCTCTAAACTGAACTTTACCACCTAATTCGTCACTTCCTCCTCCTTCATAAACGCACCTTTTTAAACCAGTTTTGGTTCTTAACATAGAGAAGTTACCAGTTAAATATGACACAGGGTCTGGATTTAATACTCCTCCAGTAATTAATTCTAATCTTTTCCAACCTACGTCCCATAGTGTGGCAGGTACGGCAGGGGGTAAAATATTGGCTGCTATAGCATTACCAGCATTAATACCATTTTCTACAGATAACCCTTGTTCGCTTATTCCACCCGCACCAATCCAAGCAGCGTTGTTACCAGCGTCATCTCCCATATTAGCATATATCCCTTGTACTAATGGTTGTAATCGTTGTTTTAATTGACAATTAAGTTTTTTTGTTGCTTGATTATAAGAAGCGACAAATCCCCCTGCTGGATTTAATCCACCTGTACCATCGGGCATAAAATCTGTATTTCCTAATTCTTTGGATGCGGCTGTTAATCTTGCTGCTACATTAGACCAAGTATCAGTAGAACCAGGACTACTATTTAAATTAACAGGCATAGGAATAGATAATTGTCCTGTACCGATTTGCATCCAAAAATTACCAACTGGGTCTTGTAAATCAATAACTTTATCCCTTTGCATCGTAGAACTAATATAAGCAACTTGACTATCTATTGGTAAAACAAGTGGGGTACTAAAATTATTTTCCCAATCATAAGGTTTCATATGGTCGTTTGCTCCAAGATTTGGGTTATTAGTGTCATTCTTAAGAAAAACTAAACTCATTTTATAATATTTTGATATATTATAATAATGTTTAAAAGAATTAAACAAAACAAAAAGGTTAAAACTTTTAAAAAAATTAATGCTAAAGATTTACGAATTGGTGTTAATAATTTGGATGGTAACATAATTAAGGAAAATGATTATGCTGCTATTCTCCATAATCAACCTGACAAAGTACCAAGATTACCTAAATTTGAAAAAGTATTTGGAAAAACCGCCTTACCAAAACCAAAGAAGAAAAAGAGAAAAGTATTTAGAAGTGGTGAAGTTTTCCTTATGTAATATATAATATAATTTAAAATGGTTTAAAAAGATTTTATTTTATATATATATATTATAATGACTACAGAAGAACAGATTACCAAAGACGCCGAACAGGCAACTACCCAAATAAAGAAAAATTTAGATGAAATGGATGTTGAAGAATTACGAGCATATGCTAAAAATAAAAAAGCAAAAGCCCGTCAGTACATTAGTAAATATCAAAAGACAGAACAAGGTAAAAAAACTACCAGAGTTGCTTCTCAAAAATATTACAATAAAAAAAGAGAATTAATTTTAGAAAAAAAACGAGAATATTATAAAAGAAAAAAAGCAGCAAAAGCAGCCAAACTATAAGTTTAGGAATAAAGATTTCAAAAATCTTTGGCAAACATAATTAATAATAAATTTTTTTTATTATTAATATTTTTCAAATACTTTTTTAAAAGCATATATTATATGCCGAAAGGAATAGATTATGGGGATGGAACTAAAACTACAAGACGACGAAAGAAGGTTACTAAAAAGGCAACTAAAAAAATGGTTACCGCAGAATTAGGAGGTGAAAAAGTTAGATTTAAAAAAGGTGGATTAAGAGATATGTTAGGTGTCAAAAAAGATTATAAATTTACAAAACGAAAACTGGCATCTATGATGAAAATAGAAGATGGTACTGAATTTACATTTATGGGTAAAAAAAGAAAAATGACAAAACTATTAAAAAAAAGAGTTGTTTTAGGACATAATTTAATGAAGTAAAACAATATAAAGAATTCTCCTCACATAATATATAGAATGGAAAATATCGTACTACCAACAAAACAAACTCATTTTTTTATTAAAGGTGTAAATGACCTTAATGAATTTATGAAAAACGGAAGAAAATATTTAGAAAAAGAATTGGGAATAAAATTTAGGAATAATTTTTGTACTTCTCAACAAAAAAAATGTTATAAAGATATTCAAGTTGATACAAATGAATTATTATTTAAAATAGATTTTGCGAACGCAGATGGTGTAAATCATAAAGGAGAATTTTTTTTAAATGTACTAAATTCGGGAGCATATGGCATTGACGAATTAATTGGATTAGCAGTTACTAATAAATTAAATGAAATCAATCAAATACATTAAATAAACTTTTTTAAACTTAATAATTTTTTATTATATTTAGGTATAATATAAAATGACAGATTTCAATAGTTCGCCTTACGAAAACACTATTACTTCAAAATCCACTCTTGTTCCAAGCGACCATCAATTAGATTACAATGATGGTGACACTATCCGCTTTGACGTCCCTGCCTTTATGTCTTATATTGACCCTCGTCAGTCAGTACTTAAAATGAATGTAAAAGTTCGGGGTTCTTCTATTTATCGTTTTAATGAGAAAATCGGGGTACAATCAGTTATTAATAATATGAGAATTTATGACGGAACTCAAACGCATACTTTGGAAAACTTACAGAACTACGCCGAGCGTCTTATAAAAGAGTACCATTATACCGAGAATGATAGTGTTAAACATAAAAGAGATTTGCTTGAAGGTGCTGAAAGTGGGTGGAAAGATGGGTTTTTGCCTCAAGATGTAGGTGGCGGTGACAAAAAAGATTATTCGGCTACGATGCATCAGTCGCAGTTGGGTAAAGGTTACTCTAATTTTGCTTCAGTTACTGCTGCTCCTGAACTTGACGGCACTGCTATTCTCGCAAATCCTAATGTTATTGAAGTTGTCTTACCTTTATCGTCGGGTATTCTTGGTACTATGTCTAAACGAATGTTCCCTGCTGCTTTAACTCAAGGTTTAAAAGTTGAAATAGATACAAATATTGCTTCAAAAGCCCTTCAAATTTGGAGTGAAGCAGGATTCGCAGGTCAAGAATGGAGTGAAACTGGTGGTGTTGCCGATGCGGTATATGTTCCAAAAACAACTAATTTTGCTTGTGCTGGATTAGTTGGGGGTGCTGTTCTCGCTCCTATGACTGGTATTAAATTATTTGCTGATTCTATTTTACCCGCTCCAGTCCCAAGTACTAACGCTGCTGGTCTTGCTCCTGCTAACCGAGCCAGAAATGTAGGACAAGCGATGACAGGTGCTTCTAATCTTTTGGTTGGTCGCCCCATTTTTGCTTGGACTACTGGTGCTTTTGCTACTCCTACCAACCCCACTTATCAATGTATAGGTGTAATTAATAGTATGGTTTATGTTGCTCCTGTTGCCCCTGCTAATGTCAGTACTATTGATATTACGCTCGGTGCTGTACCTGCTATTTACCAAACCGCAGCAGGTGGTGGTGCTGCTGGTAATTACACTCCAGCAACTGCCGATGATGTTATCCCAACCTTCGCTGCTGTTGCTGGAGTACCTGCTACATTCGCTCAATCTGGTATTGTTAGTATTTCTCCTGCCGACAGCACTAAAGAATGTAAATATACTCTTTCTAATATTGAACTTGTACTTAAAACTGCTGCTCCTCCCAAAGCATACAGCGATAACCTCTTTCGTCAAACCCAAACCGAAGAAGGTGCGGTTGTTGATATTTTAACGGCTGAAACCTATCGCAATAATGTAAATGCTGGAGAAGTTGTAGCCCAAATTAATATTCCTGCCTTGAATGAAAGAGCGGTTAGTATAATGACGCTTCCAATAGACCAGAGTTTAGCCCATTCTGTACTTGTTGATAATTTTGCGACAACCCTTGATAATATCCAGAATTATAATTTCATAATTAACGGGCAGTTACAACCAACGAGGAAAGTTCTTTTAGGACGATTGAATAATAATAAAAGCGAACAAGTTGCTCTTTGGGAACTTGAAAAGGCATTGTCATCTGCGAAATTAATGGTACGCAATCTTAACGAACAGGAAAGTCAGTTTGCTATAGCAAGGGCTTTAGCAAGGTATGGTGGTGTTTATAATTTGGCTGCCGATGGTAACATCTCTTTGCGGATTGAATATTCCAGTTCTACTCTTCCAGTTAAAAATAAACTCTTGACTTCTTATATTTACGGATTAAGGAGAATTAGAGCAACTAAAAATGGATTAGTTGTTGAACTTTAAATTTCCAAAAAGTTAAGTTATTTTAATTTAATTAAATAATATTTTTGTATTATATAATTATATATGAGTTCTCGCCGACAATTAGTACAAATCAATCCAACTAATCAAGCAACAGCATATTCATTTAGAGGAGGTACTAATACTCTAATTTTTGATATACCTATGACACCTGCTATACTTAATGGAAAATCGGTGTCTATTAATGGTACATTTAATACATTTACGGGTGTAGGTGACGCTCGTCCTACAAATCGCTCATCCCCCGATGGCATTATTATCGCAGGTCAGCCAGGAGCGGGTGGAGCAACTACTCAAGACGTTTTTATTGACCCAAGAACGGGTGTTAATTCTTGTATAGATTTTTTAACCATACAATCTTTAGAAGGAAGTACTTACGAACAGATTAAAAATTATAATCGTATGTGTGCATCTATTCTTCCACTTCAGGAAGGAATTAAATCTTATTTGAATGGTGGTGTAAATTTAACTTACGGGGCTGTAGGCAAAACGCAGCAACAGGGTCGTATGTGCGATACTAAAATTAATTTTTCTCTTCCGTTACTCGCTGGTTTTCTTCAGGGAAATCCTATTGATTTACAACTTGTACGAGGATTAAGAATTACCATTACTTTAGCAAGTGATTTATTTGTTTGTGGTAATAATTTCTGGAAAAACGGAATTGCTGACGGAGGTACTACCGATTCAGGTGCTTTCTTTAATTTAACCGACGTTAATATGAGTTACGAACTTGAAGTTCCTGATTCAGCAGGGCAACAGGCGATGGTTGCCAATACAAGTGGAAGTTGGGATTATAATGCCTATTCTTCGTTTTACCAAGTTATTCAATCAACGGATATGAATGCCGTTATGAATGTCAATACAAGTAGAACGATTGGTACTATTATGAACTACATTCCTTCGCAGTTCCTTAATAATTATAATTATAATAGTAACTGGGCTACTAAACTGCTTACCCCCGATGCGGGTGGTCGTCTTACTAAACAATTAGATTTAGAAGAACTGACATTTACAAAGGGTGGTCTTCGCATTCCTCTTGATTTTGAAGTTCGTACTCTTGAGGAAGAAAAAGAAGGTGTTGCTACATCGCAAAAGAATTTTGAGGAACTTAATGCCATTCGTAATGTTTGGGCTATGTCATCCTTTATGAAAGATTTGCGTACTGAACTTTCTCTTAATGGTACAGCAGGAGTAGCCAGATTTAAAGATAGTATGACAGAAAATGACGCCCTTTCTGTTAATAATATTGGTGTAAAATACGATGGTATTACGGGTAATGGTCTTAACTTTAAAGGTACTCCTCTTGGTCTTCGTCTTCAGTCAAGTCCTCCTGTTGGAACGCCTTTAGACCCTCACTCACTTTTCGCATATGTCTATCATAAAAATACAATTATGTTCCAGAACGGACAAGTGTCAGTTATGAACTAAAGATTTCAAAAATCTTTGGCAAACTTTTTTAAAGTTATTTTATATAAAGTGAATGTCTTTATCAAATACTTATATAACGATTAAATTAATTTACTGGCTTTATTGTGGTGTAGTACTATTTATAATATAATATTTTCTCTATGGAATATATAATGTTAAATTGGAAAAAAATAAAAGATTTTGGGTATATAATAATGTTACTATTTGTATTTTTCTCTCCAAGTCGTAAATTAAATAGAAGAAATCATCCTTTAAAAAAGTTATATTGGAAAAAAAAGTTTTAATTTAGGGGAATATAAAATTTTAACTTAATATTTTTTATTATATATTTGTATAATATAAAATGAGTAGAAGTGGAGTAATGTTACCTGCCTTATTACGAACAGCCCCTTTGGAACGCCCAGAAAATCAAAGATTGGAAACGGATTTGCTTTATCCTGTTGCCTTTTCGCAATCATCAACAAAATTCGTATTTGACCGCAAGGGTATTCTTGATTCAAATTCGCAAATTAAATTTAGAGTAACTTGTAAAAGAACCGATGGGGCTGCTCTCGGTGCTGGTGAAATATGTTATTTTCCAACCGCTACAGGAGCAGCAGCAGCGGTACAAAATGCTTACCTTGAAATAGGTGGTCGCCGAGTTGCTACCCTTCAGGATGTAGGACATTATACAACTTGGAAAAGGTTACATTGGTCTAATGAATTTAGAGATGGTATAGCACTACCTAAACAGGGCGGAGAAGACGTTTTCTTGGGTTCTCAATCCAGAGCATACCCTCCTGCTGCCCCATTTGGTACTATTGGTCGTTATTCTAATGAATTCGCCCAATCACCAGGAGCAAGTGACGAAATTACCAAAACTAAATATCGTCTTGTAGAAACAAGTGAAGAAACATTTGAAGCAGCATTATCGCTTTCCCAGTTAATTCCTATGCTTAAGGGAGTTTTGCTTCCTTTGTTTGCTATTAAACAGGAGGTCAGTTTAACTATTGAATGGAGTGCTGATAAAGTTGGTACTCGCTTTTGTAAATCCGCACAACTTTCCCCCGCTGCTGGTGACATTCCAATTACTTCAGCCATAGACCAACCTTCTTGTCTTATTATGGCAGATTATCTGTACTATCCCGACCAACTTGAGGCACTTGGAGAAGATATTATGAGTAGAGGAGGTTATGATTTGGTTTATGAAGAACTTCAGGTTGCTTATAATGCTGAAAATAGTACTGGTGCGAGAGCAGCAGGTTCTACCCTTCAAACTGAAACTTTTCTCCCTCTTGGTGGTAAGAGAGTTAAGGCAGTTATTCAGCAATCGCAGTTTAACGGAGCGCTTGGTAATGCTAATTCATACCTTAATAATGTGGGTATTTATAATTCAAAAGCACTTGTTAATGGTGAAACTATGAATTTAACTATTGATGCCAATCCTTTTTATGCCATTCCTCTTAAAAATCCTGCTCTTCAGTTTAAAGAAGCAAATGCTGTTGAAGGCATCCCCCTTCAATTAAACGGAATGTTGTACGATTTTACTCCATCTTTGGATGGTACTGGTGCTAATTACATTCAAGGTATTACGGATAGACATTATAACGGATTTAACCAAGACGCACTTCTTATTGCTTCCGCTGCTGCCCCTGCTTTTGATAAAGGACTTGCTGGTGACGCTGGTTCGCAGCACTGGACGGGTGTTAAAATTAGTAACGCTGCTGGTAATGGTGTAAGAATGTCAAATACCCCTATGATTTGGACGAGAACAAGTACTATTTCTGCTCCTGGAGGAATGGGATTAGACGACGCTGTTGTTAAATGGATTCTTCGCTATTTTGTTGTTACAGAACGAGTTCTTAATATCTCAAATGGTATAGTAAATATGATAGAGTAAGCGAATTTTCAATTAAATATAATATATTTAGTATTATTATATATAATGAATACTATTCTCATAACCTGTTCTAAAGACAAAGCGAGTGTTAATGATGATGATGGTAGATTTTTAAATAGAGTAAGCAATGGTGTTTTAGTTGAAAAAGGCGACCAAATTTCAGTAGAACAAATAGCAATTAATTCTATCGGTGTTGGTAGTGACATAGTTGAAATTCCCAGAGAATTAGACGGATATAATTATTATACAAATGAATTAAATTTAAAAAGTGCTTTTTATATTCACCATAATTACGAATTTACTTTACAATTACCCTGTATTCTCGCAACTCAAGGTTTAGCATTACAAACAGCGTTTAATTTTATTAGACCTTTTGAACCTCCAGGTGGTACAGGAATTTTACCACCGCAACCCTTTTATGGTTATATGATGGGTGACAACGGAGTAGGTGGTGGCGCTCCTGATAATAATTTTCAGTTATTAAAAACTACAATTCCCAAAATAGACGCTGTAAAAACAGCAGGTAAAAGATTTTGGTTTATTAAAGCAACGCATAATGGAATAGACCCAAATCCACCAAATGTGTCCGTTGATGTTTTCTCTATACCAACATTATCAGTATATGAATTTATTGATACAAATGTACCATTAAGTGTTGATGTTGGTTATGATTCACCAAGTAACATTGCTGGTAAATTAACTGAAGATTTACATTCAACATTATTGCATCCATTACAAACTCCTTTAGATACTAATATTGAGGCGTTGGATGCCCCGTATGAATTACCAAATAATAATTATAGTACAAAAGAATTACAATCTGTGTCTTCAAGTGATGGTTGTATTGCTGTACTTGGTTCAAATTTTACAAGAAGTAACCCAAAATTTCCTCCTGGAAACGGACAATCTCCAGGTACTCCTATGTATGAATGTATAGCAGCGTTAAATCCTTTTCTTTGGATTTGGGGGTCAAGATTATTACAGGGGTACGGCACAAAGAATTTTGCCCCTACTAATCCCCCTACGCCATTAGGTGGTATGGGGTGGAAAAATAATTATCTAATACGAGAAGCACCAGGAGCATTAATTCCATTAGTACCTGCTGGTGGATGGGAAGAAGATACTTATTCTATTTATAATTTATATAATTTACCAAGAAGGACTGATGCTGCTGTTCCACCTGTTATATATAATTCCTTTGTTGAAGGTTACGTTTTAGTAACCAATTTATGTTGGACTACTCCAAATGTACGATTTCTCGCTGAACTAATACATTCTCAAATGAATTATACTGGCAGCGGTACAACAACGGCTAATATGACTTCTTCTACTCAAAGAGAATCTTGGATTTATAATTTGCCCTTTGGTAGATGTAGGGACGACGCAAGTTATTTAACTCCAGATATTACTCCAGCATTAAAACCATTATTACAAGCAGGGGCTACAACTCCATTAGGTGGATATGGTACTGGATTTGAAAATAATTCACCCGAATTGCCAGTTCAAGGATTCTTTAATAATGCTTTATATCAAAAAGCATATTTAGGTGCTGACGATTTAGCAGACGGATGTACTTTTCCTAATCCTGAAAATATTGCCCCTATTTATAATAAAGAATTTGATTTGAATAATCCATTAGACCCAGTAACAGCAGCCAAATATTATGACGTTAATCTTATTCCAGTAGCAAATTTAAAAACTGGTGTTAATGCTGCTTTTAATGAAGAAGTTTATATTGGTGTTATTATTAATGATTATAAAAATAGTGCTGTCGCCCCTGTACCAAATATAACACTAATAGAAAAAGCCAATTATTGTATTGTGGATTTAGCAGCAAAAAATAGAAAAAACCCATTTGTAGCATTAGTAAATCCTAATCTAAAAGCAGCAGAAGCAACAGGAGTAGTACCAGCATTTACCCCTACAAGTACTACTACAATTCCAGCAATACCAGCCATACCAGCATATACAGAAACAATACCTCAACCAGATTTAGTGACACCACAACCAGATTTAGTGACACCGCAACCAGATTTAGTGACGCCTCAACCAGATTTAGTGACACCTCAACCAGATATTTATACTCCTCCTGTACCTGAAGTTCCCGCCGTTCCAGCAACAAGTGTTAATATGAATAGTACAGCAGATGGTAACAACGCTTTAGTTAGCGATTTTGACGTAGGAAATAATGTAAGCCCATTAGCATTAGGTAATGGTTCAAGATTATTTACTGACGATGGGGGGCTGAATAGTGATTATAGTACCAGTCATTCTCGTCATATAACATATGATGCGGGGGCTGGTAATAAAATCTTAATAAATGTTAGAGATTTTGAATACGAACATTCAACTTATAGTATGTACGATAGAATGGGAATAACTTGTGGGGATAATGTTAGTGCTTTATCATTGTCTTCGGGTAATTTATCTTCAGCAGATAGTACATTATCGCAACATTTGTACCAATCGTCTAATTCAAGCCCAAGTTCATTTTGGGGCAGTAGTTGGGTTGCCTCAAATGGTGGATATGGTTCAGGAGGAGGATGGATTTTCCCTAATACAGCAGGAACAGACGTAAAAGGTAATGATAATAGTGGTTGGATTAATACTTGGTATGAAATAGACGCAAGATATGTTCGTTTTTGGTTTAAAAGTGACGGAAGTGCCACAGAACCAGGATGGGATATATTAGTAGCAAGACAGGTAAATACTCCTGCTGTTCCTGCTATTCCAGAAGTACCAGGTTTTTATACCCCACAACCAGATTTAGTGACACCTCAACCAGATTTAGTGACTCCTCAACCCGATTTAGTTACCCCGCAACCAGATTTAGTAACGCCTCAACCCGATGTAGTAATTAATCATCCCGAAGTACCTGAAGTTCCAGAACAAACAATAACTAATTTAGGGGCTAATCCTACTGCTGATTATGTAAATACAACGCAAATAGGTACTCCAAATCCTTCCTTACAATTTGACCCTGCGAGAGGAAGATTTAATTTTCAAAACCTCCACTGGGATAGATTTGAAGGAAATAAAAGAGGAAGTTCAGCAGACCCAGCAAATACTGAAGAAAATCCTTCGGCTGATGTAATAGTGAATAGTTTAAATAAAGAAATAGAATTTTTTGATAGTTTGGTTGCTTTACAAAAAGCAGAAACCATTACATTAGTAGCAGCGAATAGTGGAATAGGTTTAATTGACGTTGGTTTAGCAACAAAAAACGCTGGAGTTTATGAGTATTTAACTGACATTAAACCAACAGAAAAGGGACAATTTTGGAGTGAATCATTATTATCAAGATTAGGATTTGACTATAAAGCATTATTTAATCCTTATGGGTTACCCGATTCTTGGTATTTAACAAGAACCTATGAAACATTTACAAATTCTAAATTAGTACAATATTTTCCTTATCCATTAACAACAAATTCTGTATTAGATTCTACATTGGCATTTGCGTACGACCAAACAAATACCCCTACCCCCTACCCTATGTATAATTTGTCTTCCCAACAAGGAAGGTGGAATGTAAATGCTTCTACGAGTACTTCTCAAATTTTCGCTACAAGTTTGCCTCAAAAATTAGTTTTTCCTTTTTGGTTAATTTATAGCGATATAATCGGTGGTATTACTTTTCATAGTAGCAAAAATGGTGCTGAAAGTAATATCATCGCAATATGTAATCGGTCATATGTGTCTGGTGATTTTAGTTATTCATTCGCAACAGATTATGTATTTACGGCAACGAAAGATTTTGTCATTACTGGCATAACAACTCAAATTTTAAATCCTGATTTAACTCCTGCTAATATTGATGAGAGAACTACAATAGTTTATAAAGTAACTAAACCTTTGAAAATGTTCCAAGAAGCCCCTCCATCCAACAAGGAACAAGAAAAAGCGAATCTAAAACAACGAACAGGTAGGTAGTTTAGTTATCTGGTGGTTTTGGAGTGGGTACTATTTTAATAATGCGATTATTTGGTTCTTGTCTATCTCCGCAAAATAAATAATCAAAATGTCTATCGCTAAAATCTCTAAAATTTAACCAACATTTGCGATGTACCCGTCGTCTTTTATTATCATTCCATTTAGCAAATCGCTTTATTGTTTTTTTACAAAGAATACATTTTTCTTTTTTATCCATTATATATATATGAAGTATAAAAAAAATAGCGAAATTACTGAACGGCAGTTGAAAAAAAGACGGGAATATATGAAAAAATATTATATGAAAAAAAAAGCAGAGCGAATAAAAAGTGGCGAATTTATTTCAATATGTAGAGGTAAAATAAAAAGAAAACCTGAAAATAAGTATTTTACAATAAGACGAGGAGAATTTATTGTAAATTTTAATTAGTTACCAAAGTAATTTATCGGCATAGTAACCAGGAGTGCCAACCTTTTTTCTATTTTTAGCCATACGACTTTTATATGCTTTTTGCCTTTTCTTCGCAAACACTAAACCTTTAGTTTTTTTATATGTTGGAAAATCACCCATCCCTCTTGCCCCAATAGATGCAACCTTTTTCCCATCTTTAAAAACATCCAATTTCTTTTTTTTATTTTTTGCTAATTTAACTTGTACCCCCAATTTCTTTGCCCTTGCTCTTGTATATGAAGTAATACTATAACTCATTTAATATATATAAATATAATATAAATGGAAGAATTAAAAAACCAGATAGAACTTTTAAGTGATAAATGGGAAAGTGAAATAGACAAATTAGAAAATGAAAATAAAAAACTAAATAAAGAATTGTTGGAATTAAAAGAAGTACTATTTACATTTGAAAAAGTTTGTAAAAAAATACGGGTGGATTCAAAATAAGTATTTAAATATAATATTTTATTAGTACATAAAATGCTATATTGTTGTTGTTGCGAAATGAATATTTTACCAATTGTTGCCGAAGGATTATGTACCTATTGTTATTACGACCCTGAATGTGTTAGTACTTGTGTTGAAAATGTGAAATCTTAATATTCTTTAAACTTCTTGCTCTTGATAATGCTGTATATAATGCTCTTTTATCTTTTAACCATTCCTGTATCATAGGAACGTCAAATATATTTATATTACCATTTATTGTATCACCCTGACTCTTATGAATAGTTGTAGCATATCCCAATAAAAACATTTTATGGAATAGATTTGTTTTTACTTTATTAATATAATCAAACGTTGCTTCTTTAGTGCCATTACTTATAGTAATATTTTTTTCAGTAAAATCTATTACTTTCACTTCTTCATTTTTCTTGAATGTTTTACATTTTGTAGTTAAGTACATAATTAATTTCATACCTTTAAATAAAACCGCATCCTGATTATATTTATTTTCTTCACCTTTGTATGGTATTTCAATAAAGTCAGTCATATCTTTTGTTAAATGATTTTGTACTATTCTATTAATTGCCTTTCTGGTATTATTACAATAGGTAATATTTTTATGTTTAATTAATTCTTCAATACTTCTGCTGGAAGAACTCCTTAAAAATTTAAGTGTTGATTCTGTATATTTTTCAGTACAAACTTCTTCTAATAAATCCCATAATTTTCCGTCATATCTTTTCATTTGAGTTAATTCGCAACGATTGCCATTCGCCAACGACATAATAGTAGGGTGATTAAACCAGTTTTCACCATACGAACATAATTGCTTATCATTAACAGGTGGTAACTGACGAAAATCACCAATTAATATAAATGGAATATTTGTATAATAATGAAATTCACTTAATATTTTCCATAATTCGCTACCAATCATACTAATTTCATCAACCATTATTACGTCAATATTTCTTGATTGTTCCATAGCCCATTTGGCATTTAATTTGCCGTCAGCGTCAATAGTCATAAATTTATGAATGGTACTTCCGTTTAATTGGATTGTTGCTTTATTTGTAAATGCCAAACATTTTGTAGTCATTTTTTTTGCTTCTTTTAACCATTTCATTCCTTCTTTCGCAACATATGATTTACCTGTACCTGCTCTTCCTAATAACATACCACCACCATTTGTAACTAAATTATTAATTATTTTCATCCAATCGTCACTATCATTATATTTAATGTCATTCCATATAATTTCTTCAGGTGCTTCCCATAAAACGGCTCTATCGTTTTTTTTTTCACAATAAACATTTTCTAATAATGGTTTATCGCATAAACTAATACCGCCTACTTTATCGTCGGTTTCTAATTCAATTATATCGGCAGGATTATCAAACCCAACAACCGCACAATCAGTATTTCTATATAATAATGTACCATTTGTACCTTTCATTTTCTTAATCATTTTATGTAATTTAATGTTTGCTTGGTCTGTAATTTGAATTCCCATCGGTAAATTATTATTCATTATTTTTGTTTTCTTTTGTTTTCCGTAACAATACAAAACCTTACCTGTTGAAGTTTCTATTTTTTCCATTAATAATGATTGATTCTTTTTACCTCTAACTTTAATGTATGTATCCCATACTCTATTTACGTCCTCATCAACACTCATTAATGTTTGCGTATTATGTGTTTTCATTAAATATCCATAAATACAATTAATTAATAATTTTTGTAATCCTTTATCGTCAAAATCATTTTTAATTTTATTAATAATACCCATTAATGCGTTTTTACCAAATCCGTCTGCTTTTATGTACCCTGTTATTGTAAAATCAATACCTTCTTCAGTAGCATAATTAACCATAGCACTTGAGTACCAGTTACTATAATGTAACAAACTTACATCTTGAGTTTCAAGAAAGTACAATCCTAATGGTTTAATTTTATCTTCAGGAATTTTTGTTGTAATTGTATTATAAAATTTAATATTCATCCAATCTTCCGCTGGATTTTCCATTACAGACCTATAGCATTTATTAATATCATAGCAATTGGTATGTTCCCATAAATATCTTAAATTATCATATGAACCTAAAAATTTTGTACCAGAATGAGTTCTATTTTTTACATTATCTTCTTCTAATGCTTTATCCACATCGGCAGCAAAATAAGAAGAATATAATTTAGAAAAATCTTTCATATATGGAGCAATAAAAAATGGAGCAGTTTGTCCCTGAAAATTAATACCTTTTTTCTTACAATAATTTTTAATAACTCTTAAATTTTTATTTTTCATTAAAGCAGTTTTGGTTAAACATTCTTCGTCTGGTTTTACATCCTCATATAATAAATGTTTATCATTACCTATTTTAAAGGATGACATACCTCTATTAAATAATTTTAAATTATTTGCTGGATATACCATAGTATTAGATTGTACCATTTTTTCACAAGCATATTCTAAATATGTATTATTCGCACATTTATCAAATAAATCTCTGTCTAAAAATTCAATACCAAAATCTGTTGTTTCTTTCTCTTTTTTGTTTTCTTGTTGATTGTCACTTTTTACTGCTTTTTCCAAATCTTTTAATTTTTTATTATTTGTAATTGCTTTAATTTTATTTGTTTCTAAAATGGGGTACATATGGTTATTTTTTAATTCAAAAACAAGAGGAGGGTTTTTTTTCTTTCTTGCTTTTACGTCATAATAAAAATCAACTAATTTGCCATCAATTAAACAATACATATTGACATTTAAATTTTTACACCAACATTTGATATGTTTTAATGTATATCCAGTTTTATTAGGATTCATTAATCCTTTTTTTTTTATTTCTATGTCAGGGTAGTATGAAGTCCAACTGCCTCCAGTTAAACTATTTCCTTCTTCGTAATTATGAGTAGCCCAATATTCTATGCTTTCTTCGTCTTTACATTTTTTTTTAAAACCATTTCTATTAGAGTACCTGTATTGAATTAAATCAACGACGCACATATTGCGATTTTTACACCATTCATTATT
>TARA_R110002110_G_scaffold49669_20_pt1 | contig 22602 bp, 22 predicted proteins | sample TARA_R110002110 | Tara Oceans TARA_R110002110 (sample SAMEA4397330) | marine metagenome | biome: Polar Biome; feature: [SRF] surface water layer (ENVO:00010504); material: water (ENVO:00002006), including particulate matter (ENVO:01000060) such as... | depth 5 m
CACCACGGTCGAACGCGTGATCGGGTTCAAGCGCGGCACGGGCGGAACCTCCGGCGTGCAGTATCTGCGCCGGATGCTGGAGGTCGAGTTGTTCCCCGAACTCTGGCATCTGCGCACCAGTCTGTAGCGCCCCTGGCCAGGCTCGGCGAGGGGCGACCCGCCCCATCTGCCTGCCCGCCATCTGTCTGCCCGCCATCTGTCTGCAATCGACCAGCCGCGCCCGCGATGAACGCCCCTGCCGGGCAGGAGCCTCTCCCCGGCAGGGGGCCTGAGTGTGATTACGCCCTCAAGTGTGGGCCTTGTCCCCGGCCCGGCGCGCGGTGGGCTTTGCCGCACCCTCCGCCCAGGCGCGGGCGGCATCGCCGAACGCTGCGAACAGCGGGCGCGACACCGGGTCTTGTGCGGCGTTCCATTCGGGGTGCCACTGCACCGACAAGGTAAAGCCCGGCGCGCCTTCGACGTAAATAGCCTCGGGCGTGCCGTCAGGGGCGCGGCCATCGATCACCACCCTTTGCCCGGCCTCACAGATGCCCTGCCCGTGCAGCGTGTTGGTCATCACTTCGGCCGCGCCCAGCAACCGCGCGAACACCCCGCCCGGTGCAAAGCGCACGATGTGGCGCAGCGCGAATTTTTCCTCCAGCGTGCCATCCGGGGGCATGCGGTGGTTCATCCGGCCCGGCAGGTCGCGGATCTCGGGATAAAGTGTGCCTCCCATGGCGACGTTCACCTCCTGAAAGCCACGACATATCCCGAAGAAGGGCTGCCCGCGCTCAACACAGGCGCGCACCAGCGGCAGGGTGATCGCATCGCGGCAACGGTCAAAATCGCCATAAGCGGGCGTCGGCTCTTCGCCATATTCCTGCGGGTGAACATTGGGGCGCCCCCCTGTCAAAACAAAACCATCACAGGTTTCAAGCAGATCCGAAACGCTGACAAATCCGGGGTCTGCCGGAATGATCACAGGCAGGCACCCCGCCACCTGCGCCACGGCCCGAGAGTTCATCGTGCCGCCGGTGTGAACCGGATACGTCCCGTCCAGCGTATTCATATTGCCGATAATGCCCACAACGGGGCGACGCCTGGCTACCGGCCCTTTCAGATGTGGTGTGCTCAGCGTCATCCGGGCAAGCCCTTTGTCAGAATACCAATTCCAGAAACCTACGCCGTTCCAGCGCAAAGGAAAAGCGCCTTTCATCTGCCGTCAAAGACAGATTTACCGGCATTCGGGCGAATGAATTGGGGAATGACACCGCGTCATCCTGTGCTAAAGACCTGTCACGCAATCTTCTTGAGGCCGGACCCACCCATGTTTCACAGCTACGCCAGCGAAAATGCTATTCTGACGCCCGCGGGCGAACGCCTGACCGATGTGATCTGGGTCGATGTCGAAAACCCGACTGCGGCGGAAGAGATGCAAATCAAGGCTGCCTTTGGCATTGAGATTCCGTCGCGCGAGGACATGGAAGAAATTGAGATTTCCTCGCGGCTCTACAGCGAGGGCAAGGCAACGTATATGACAGCGGTGCTGCCCGCCAATTCCGATGGGGGCGACCCGGAAATGGGGCCGGTGACCTTTATTCTGGCGGAAAACCATCTAGTCACTGTGCGCTATCACGCTCCGCGTGTTTTTTCGACTTTCCCGCCCCGCGCCATCCGGACCCGTCAAGAGATCAGCAGTGCCGAACTTGCCATGGTTGCCCTGATGGAAGCCGTCATCGACCGTCAGGCCGACATTCTGGAACGCACGGCACGCGATATTGATGCTTTGTCACGCCAGATTTTCCGCGCTGCCGATCCCGACGTCAAACGCGACTACCAGGGTGTTCTGGTCAGTGTCGGTCAGATGGGCGATCTGAACTCGAATATCCGCGACAGCCTGCTGACCATGGACCGGCTGATCGGGCATCTTGGCCAGGTGCTTAGCAGGCGCGACGCCGAAACCGACCTGCGAGAGCGGGTGCGCACCCTGGCCAATGACGCAAAATCACTGACCGATCATGCGGGTTTCGTGGCCTCGAAAATCACCTTTGTGCTGGATGCCAGCCTTGGCATGATCAGCATCGAACAGAATGCGATCATCAAGATTTTCTCGGTCGCGGCTGTGATTTTTCTGCCGCCGACCCTAACCGCCTCGATTTACGGTATGAACTTCAAGGGCATGCCGGAATTGTCCTGGTCCTATGGTTACGCCTACGGCATTGGCGTGATGGTGCTTAGCGCTATCCTGCCCTATCTCTATTTCAAATACCGCAACTGGCTGTAGGGTCTGCGCCGGGCACCGTCGCCCGGTCTTGCACCATCCCTTTGTCGCAGCTACTATACCCCATGGTCGCTGCGGCAATCACCCCTGTCGCCGCGTCAAGTGCCCCCTGTCCGTGCGCAATCCCCAGCGCCTGCATCCCCGCCTCCATCACCGCCAGCACCCCCAGCGTCATATGCGGGTTGACATGGCCCATATGTGCTACGCGCAGATTGCCGTGCCAGGCCGGGTCGTCGCGTTCTGCCATGCCAAGCCCGATACCAAGCGTGACCCCGGCCCTGTGTTCGCACCACTCGCGCAGTTGCGTGGCCCCCGGAGCCGCGATCCTCGCCGAGGTGACAGACCAGCCGCGCTGCGCCGGATCGGCCACGTTCATGCCGATGCCGGGGTGCCCGACACTCCAGGCATCAAAGGCGGCCCAGACGGTTCGGGCCAACACATGATGGCGCGCCCAGACGTTTGGCAGCCCCTCCTCCTCGATCATCCGCAATGCCTCATCCAGTGCGAACAGATGGTGGGTCGGCGCTGTGCCACAAAAATGATCGGCGAAGATGCCGGCATCGGTGCGGCGCGTCCAGTCCCAGTAAGGGCTGACAAGATCGCCACCTTGACAGCGTAGCCGCGCCTTTTCGGAAAACCACACAAAGCCGAGGCCGGGCGGCGTCATCAACCCCTTCTGGCTGGCGGCAACCACGACATCGACACCCCAGACGTCCATGTGGAACGCATCGCAACCCAGCGAGGCGATGCAATCGACCGCCAGCAAAGCAGGATGGCAAAGCCTGTCAAGCAACGTCCGTAACGCCGCGATATCGGTCTTGAAGGTGCTGGAGGTGTCAACATGTGTGGTCAACAGCGCCTTGATCCTGTGCGCCTTGTCCGCCCGCAAGGCGGCCTCGACCCGCGCCATGTCAACCGGGCTTCGTTGACCAAAATCGAGCAGTTCGACCTCTACCCCCAGGCCTCTGACCGCGTCGGCCCAGCCAATGCCGAACCGGCCGACAGACAGGACCAGCGCCGTATCACCCCGGCTGAACAGATTGCAGTTCGCTGCCTCCCACCCGGCATGCCCGTTGCCGATATACATCGCGATATGGTGCCGCGTGCCGGCGACCGCGCGCAGGCGTGGCCAAAGCCCTTCGACCATCTCGTGGAGCGGGCCACCATAAATGTTCGGCGCGCCCTTGTGCATCGCTGCCAGAACCCGGTCCGGCATGACCGAAGGACCGGGAATCGCGAGATACGGGCGACCGTGGTTCAGGGAAACAGCTTCGGGCATCGGTCCTACTCCGCAGTATTTTCCTCTTGTGGCTATGCCGGGCAACTTGCGGCGTCAATCATCGGTGTGAAAAAGTAACGCCCTTTCGCCACCTTTCCGCCACGGCGGGCCGTCGTCATTCTTCGTGGCAAAGCCCAATCGGGGCTTTACGCGAAGGCGCGGACGCGGCAGATTCACGACACAGCGATCACCAAAGGACGCGCCATGACTGACAGACGCCTGACCGAACTGACGGGCAAGGATGCGCTGGGTTTCCTCCAGGGACTGGTCAGCAATGATGTGCAGCGCATCGCCAAAGGCCTTGGGATCGTCTGGACCGCGCTGCTGACCCCCCAAGGCAAATACCTTGCCGATTTCTTCGTGGTCAATACCGGCGCGGCCCTGTTGCTCGACATGCCCGAAGCGCAGGCCGACGCCACGCTGCGCCGGCTTGCCATGTACCGGCTGCGCGCGGACGTCCAGTTGACGCCTTCGCCCCTGAATGTGCAACGTGGCACCAGCTCGGCACCCGCCACCGCCCTGCCCGACCCGCGCCACCCGGCGCTTGGCTGGCGCAATTACAGCGAAACCGCCTTGGCAGAGGACAGCACCGACTGGGACGCGATCCGCGTCGAACATCTGATCCCGCAAAGCGGCATCGAATTGCGGGCTGACGAAAGTTACATACTCGAAAACGGCTTTGAACGCCTGAACGGCGTCGATTTCCGCAAGGGCTGCTATGTCGGCCAGGAGGTCACCGCGCGCATGAAACACAAGACCGAGTTGCGCAAGGGATTGACGCGCCTGCGCATTCAGGGGTCTGCCCCGATCGGTACGGAAATCATCTCGGAGGGGAAATCCGCCGGCCAGGTTTTCACCCAATCCGGCGGGCGGGCGTTGGCCTATCTGCGGTTTGACCGGATTTCAGCGAAAATGACCGCCGCAGAAGCGGCGCTGACGCCAGAGGATCGTTCCTGAAGACCGGTTCTGAACGGGGGCGCCACAAGATTTTTCAAAAAATCTTGCAAAAATCTTCAAGATTTTTCGGTCGGCGCTCCCGGGTCGGCACTTCAGGCCCGTTCCGAATATTCCAACAACTCGGTGTGCACGATAATCTCTTCATCGACTCCGATGAACGGGGGAATCATGATGCGCACACCATTGTCGAGGATTGCCGGCTTGAAACTGTTGGCCGCGGTCTGGCCCTTCTGAACCGGCTCCGTCTCGACAATCCTGCACCGGACCTTCTGCGGCAGGCGCATCGAAAGCGCTTCATCCCCGAAGTATTCGACAGTTGCCATCATGCCGTCCTGAAGAAAGGGCCGGCGCTCTCCCAGCAGATCGGCGGGCAGTTCGGTCTGCTCATAGGTTTCGCTGTCCATGAACACCAGCATTCCGTCATTTTCATACAGGAATTGCTGATCCTTGTTCTCCAGCGTCACACGCTCCACCTTGTCTTCGGACCGGAAACGTTCGTTCAGTTTGCGACCGTCGCGCAGGTTCTTGAGTTCGACCTGCGCGAAAGCCCCGCCTTTGCCGGGCTTTACGTGGTTCACCTTCACTGCGGCCCAGAGACCGTTTTCGTGCTCCAGCACATAACCGGGGCGAATTTCGTTTCCGTTGACTTTGGACATTGTGGCTAAACCCTGACAAAAGCTTGATGCAATCTGCAAAGCCCCTATATATACACGTATCCGCCCTGACAAGCTTACCAGATAAGGTATGACCCATATTCAAGCCATGCACCACACGCATAGGTGCCATTCCAAATGGGAAACACCGAATCGATAATTAGCCGTCATATTGCGCGGACGTCAGAAAACGCAAGAGCAAGAATAGGACGGCGAGATGCTGGATTTCGTTGATGGAACTGCCTTCAACTTTGAACAAGGTCAACGCGCGCGCAAACTTTTTGCGGCGGTCGTTTTGGCAGCCCTCGATGATGCCATCGCGGACGACAAGAAATACGGCAACGGCCCCGATCAGATTGCACGCTGGGCGCGCTCGCGCGACGGGCGCGAGGTTTTGTCCTGCGCTGGAATTGACCCGAATGAGCGCGTGGTCAAAGGCCTGATGGAGTTTGTGTCGAAAGGGATCCGGACCTCTGTTGCGCTGTCGCGCGAAGAATCAGAGCGCCGGAATGCCCTGGAGCAGGCAGAAGCGGCCTGATCGCGGCATTTGCCACTGCAAAAGAAAACGCGCCCTGTTTCGGGGTGCGTTTTTTTGTCTGGCTGTTTCCAGGTTTTCCAACAGCCCTTTTCACTCGGTTTCTTGCCTGGCCCTGAGCTGTCCGGCCTCGGGTCTGCTCAATCGAAATCGCGGGCGGTCAGGGCTCGGTTGATTTCGGCGCGCACCAGTTTTCGGACATTGCGGGTGATCCGCTCTCCCAGCGTGCCGCTGAGTTCTTCGCGGATTAGATCGCGAACCAGGTCCCGCAACACGGTCTCGTCGAAAAAGCCGTCATCCTCGGCGAACATATCGGCTTCGGGCTCCGGAGCGCTGCTGTTCGGTGCCTGGCTTTTGCGTTCGCTCGCGGCCAGAATCTCTGCCACAGCGTCGGCCTCGGCCTGGTCATTGCGACGGCGTTCACTTTCAAATGCGGATGATGGCGCCGTCGCGCGTGGCTGATCCGTGGTGCGCCGCGGTTCAGAGGGCTCCACGAGCTCAGCTTCCTCCACCCATTCCGGCGCTGACCAGCCCATTTCACCGAAACTGGCGTCGCCGTTTTCGGCCTCCCATTCCTGAGATGCTTCATTCACAGCAGTTCCTATGGTGCCGAGAATTTCCGAAAGATGGGGCGCGTCGGCCCCGGGCACGGCGTCGTTGTGCTTTGCTGGTTCTGTTTCGTCCTCATAGCGGGAAGCAAGCGTCGCGTCCGCAGCCTCCGGCACGGCATTTTCAGGCGCAAGATCATCCGCGAAGGTGTCTTCCGGCACGGTGTCTTCAGACCAGGCCGCCTCTTGCTCCGGCAGCCACCCGCCGGCATCTGTAGGCGGGTCCTGTTCTGGCTGAATGTCCCGGGCTTCTGGTGCAGGGGCCGTGTCAGAGGCATCGGCACTTGCCGTCGCAAGCCAGCTTTCAGACTGTGGCGCTGCGGTGGGCCGCGCGGGCGCGTCATCGGGCTTTCCGGGTCCCGGGACAATCCGCAAGGCTGGTGTCAATATCAGTTTATCCGCGTCCACAGCCGGAGCTTCATGGGTCGCAGTGCGGTGCATCGGGCGCAGGTCTTCCGATACAAGCCTGCGAATTGAGGACAGAACATCCTCGATGTCTCCGGAACTCATCGGTTCTGACATGTTGTCCCTGTCCATAAGCCTCGGGGAAACACTAACCGCTTGCTGGTAACGTTACAAGGAATTGGGCGGGTTTCGGTAAACGAAACGCTAGATTCCTGGCAATAGGTGCCCGAAAGGAAACAGTTATTTCCCGATCGCCTTCAATACGCGGTCCAACCGCTTGCCTTGGGACGACGTCGCCGGGCCGTTTTGCACCGCATTGTAATAGGCTTCCGGGTCATAGGCCGGGATGCCCAGTTTCAGATGATCGACGGTCAGCAGCCCCATTTCGGACAACAGGGCATAGACGCCGATATAGCGCGAAGCGTTGGCCGACAGCCGGGTATTCTTGGCCGTCAGCACTTCTTGCTCGGCGTTCAGCACGTCCAACGTCGTGCGGGCCCCCAATTTTGCTTCTTCGCGCACGCCGTCATAGGCGGTTTGTGCCGATTCGATCTGGCGGTCGCTGGACGCGATCTTGGCGTTGGCCACCGTCAGGTCAGACCAGGCAAGTGCCACCCTCTGCGCAACGGCAGAGGTTGAAAACAACAGACGCGACCTGGTGGAATCGCGCCGCGCCAGGGCCTGACGATACAGTGACGACGATTTGCCGCCGTTGTACAGCGTCTGATTGAAGTTCAGCGACAGCGACTTCGTGTCGCCGCCCTGCTTGCCGTCCTTCAGATAGGCCCGACCCGACAGACTTGGGTTCATGTTGGCTTTTGCCAGTGCCACGTTCGCCTCGGAAGCGGCCACCTCGAACTGCAACTGGCGCACTGTCGGGTGGGTCCGCATGCCGATGCTGCGGGCCTCGTCGAGGGTGCGGGCCAGTTTCGGAGGGGTTGGCAACGGGTCCAACACACCCGGGTAGTTCCCGACCGCCAGCCTGTAATTCTCGCGCGCAACCGTCAGCGCACCCTGGGCCTCGGCCAGCGAAGAGCGTGCCGAAGCAAGCCGGGCGTCGGCGATCGACACGTCCGTCCGGGTCACTTCTCCCACCTCGAAACGGTCATTCGCGGCGCGCAGTTCCTGGGTGATCAGGCGCACGTTCGCTTCGCGCAGAACCACGGCATCTTGCTGCTGGCGCACCGAGACATAGGCCTTGACCGCGTTCAGCAGCACGTCCTGCTCGACCCCGATCAGCGATTGGCGTGTGGCAAGCACAGATTGCTTTGCCGCCTCTCTTGCAGCCTTCGAGCGGCCGAAATCATACAGCGTCAGACTTGCCGTCAGGCTGAGCGAGGCGGAAAGCCCCTCGCTGAACTGGGTTCTGGTATAGTCGGTATCGGCGTTCAGCGTCAGCACCGGGCGCAGCAAAGCCGCGGTCTGGGCGACATCTTCATCGGCTGCGCGCAGAACGGCGCGGTTCTGCTCCAGCAGATTCGAATTGCGGTATGCCGCCGTCAGCGCATCCGCCAGACTTTCCGCCATCGCCGGCAGGGGCAAAAGACACATTGCGCCGATTGTGACGGCATTCAGAAGACGTTTCACCGGCACCATTTTATTTTCCTCTGGCAGATATGACATCATCCGCCCCGGTTCAGAGGGCGAATTCAGCAGTTTTTTCGAACCCGGTCAGCACGGGTGCGGAGGCGTTGAAAGCGTAGCGCCAGGTAACGCCCGAAGCGCTTTTGTGGCCGATACGGGCGACGCCCAACGCGCCTTCCATAAAGATGCAGCCGATGCGACCACCGACCTTCAACTGCGCCAGGATGGCATCCGGAACGGCTTCGACCGCCCCTTGCAGAACAATCGTATCATACGGGCCGTGTTTTGCGGCCCCCATCGTCAGGTCCCGGTGCAGAACGGCGACGTTGTCGACGCCCGTTCCTGACAAACGGCTTTGCGCGTCTTTGGCCATGGCCTCATCGGATTCGACGGCGACAACGGCTTCGGCCAGACAGGCAATGACCGCTGAGGAATAGCCAAGGCCACAGCCGAGGTCGAGAACCATGTCTGTCGGCTGAATATCCAGCGCGTCCAGCAGCTTGCCGAGGCTGCGCGGTTCAAGCAGAACACGCGACCCGCCGATATCAAGGTTTTCACCCATATAGGCCGCTTCGCGCTGGGCTTCGGGCACATAGGCCTCTCGGGGCACCGAAAGCATGGCTTCAATGATCGGGAATTTGGTGACATCCGAAGGACGAACCTGCGTATCCACCATCAGTTTGCGCCGCGCGGCGTAATCGGTCATGGCTGAACTCATCGGTTTAGTTTGCTACGGCCTCCGTCATGCCACAGAACCGGGGCAACGGCAACATGCCAGCATCGGCAATTGCACCCCTTCCCGGGTTTTGTGGGCCTTCACCCGTCGATTGCGCGCCCTGCGCGCAGGGCCGAAGCGGCCAGATGATGCCGTTGCCGGAATTGTGCGGAGGACCTGCAAGGAAAGAGTGCTGCGCCGGGGGAAGGGATGAGCCGCAGCTACAGCGGTGGACGCGACCCGAATATCTGGGCGCGATGCCGATCCATGTAGATTTGCAGCCAGGGGGTGAACGGTGCGGGATTTTCCGCGAGGTCCCGCAGCAGATCGCGCAGCGCCACCCAGCGTACGGCCTGCACCTCGTCGGGGTCGAGGGCCAGGGGCAGGGATGTGTCGGCCTCGGCGACAAAGACATCCACCAGTTCATGTTCGGTCAGGCCGCCGCCGACATCGGCACGATATTCCACCTGACCCGCCGGGATCAGGGTCAGCCCGGATATTCCCAATTCCTGTGCCAGGCGGCGCTGCGCACAGACCTCGGGCGCCTCGGTCCAATGCGGATGGGTGCAACAGGTGTTCGCCCACAGTCCCGGTGTGTGATACTTGCCCGCCGCGCGCTGCTGGATCAACACATGGTCGCCCGCCAGCACAAAGACCGAAACGGCCATGTGGCGCAACCCGCGCTGATGCGCCGCCAGCTTTTCCACCGGTTGCAGGACCCCCTCGACCCAGGCCGGGATCATCCCTGCGGTCACAGCCATTTTGCCATCGGTGGCAGGCTCATCAGCACGGCATCGGCGTCGTGGCCGGTGGCAAGCCCGAATTTGGTGCCCCGGTCATAGACCAGGTTGTATTCGGCATACAGCCCGCGATGGATCAACTGGGTGTCCTTGTCGGCGTCAGACCAGGCCGTGTCGCGGCGGCGATCGACCAGCGGCACATAGGCAGGCAGAAAGGCGCGACCGATGTCTTGCGTCAGCGCGAAATCCGCCGCCCAGTCGCCGCTGTTGCGGTCATCCATGAATATGCCGCCGACACCGCGCGCCCGGCCCCGGTGTGGTACAAAGAAGTATTCATCTGCCCAGGCTTTCAACTTCGGGTACAGATCATCGCCATGCGGGGCAAGGTGGCGGCGCTGCACATCGTGGAAATGCGCGGTGTCTTCGCTGTATTCGATACAGGGGTTCAGGTCTGATCCGCCACCGAACCACCAGGCAGCGGGCGTCCAGAACATCCGCGTGTTCATATGGACCGCCGGGGCATGCGGGTTCTGCATATGGGCAACGAGGCTGATGCCGCTGGCCCAGAAGCGCGGGTCGCTTTCCATCCCCGGCACGCCGCGCGCCGCCATCGCCTTTTGTGCCGCATCCCCCAACTGCCCGTAAACGGTCGAGATATTGACGCCGACCTTCTCGAACACCCGCCCGCCGCGCATGACCGACATCAACCCGCCCCCCGCGTCAGAGCCGTCATCCGAAGCCCGCGTGGTTTGCGTCACCTCGAAACGCCCGGCGGGCAGGGTGGCGGTCGGGCCGTCGGTCTGGCGATCTTCCAGGGATTCGAATTCGGCAATGATCTGATCGCGCAGCACGCGAAACCATGCTGCCGCCCGCGCGCGTTCCCGCTCCAAAAGCTCTGCCATCTGCGCCCCCTGTTGCTCTGTTTGCTGGCGGCTTTAGCACCGAAGCCCCGCCAAGGCCAGGCCCCCGGCACCTAAAGTGTGCGCATCAGTCGCAGCGCATCATAGATCGCGGCATGGGTGTTGCGCGAGGCCACGGCATCGCCGATCCGGTACAGGGCGAATTTACCCGCTGGGTTGGGCGCGCGGTGCTGGGGTTCCCGCGCGATGAAGGCCTCGTAGTCAACCTCGCCAAGGTTCGACGACAGCGGCTTCAGCGCGAAATAAAGCTCGTCGAGCGGCACCGTGCCATTGTTGACCACCACCTGATCGACCCGGCGTTCGCGCGTCATATCGCCGTAGTCCGACCCGACAGTGGCCACCAGTTCGTTGCCGTCGCGGCGCACCGAAAGCACACGCCAGGTAACGGTGAAGGTGGCATTGCCGCGTTGCAAGGTGCGCATGTAGGGCACCAGGTTCATCGCCATCACCTCCGGCGCAAAGGCGCGGTCGCGGGTCATGATCTCGACCTTCGCACCGGTCGCCGCGATCAGGTCAGCCGCCTGGAGCCCCGCCGGATCGCCCGCCTCGTCGTATATCAGCACGTTCGACCCCGGCCGCGCATCGCCCGACAGTATATCCCAGGAGGACACCACAAGGTCATTGCCGCCGTCAAAGATCGCGGTTTCCGGCAGACCACCGGTTGCGATGATCACCAGGTCCGGCGCTTCGTCTTCAATGACAGCTTCGTCGGCCAGACTGTTGAATTTGAAAGTAACTCCCAGCTTTTCGCATTGCGCTAGCCGCCAGTCGATAATGCCAATCATCTCGCGCCGGCGCGCCGTAAGTGCGGTCAGCCTGACCTGCCCGCCAGCTTGCGGGGCAGCCTCGTGCACCGTCACGTGGTGGCCGCGCAGGGCGGCGACACGCGCCGCTTCCATCCCCGCCGGGCCTGCGCCGATGATCAACACCCGGCGCTGGAGCTCGGCGGGCGCGATCTCATGCGGCTGTTCGACCTCGCGCCCGGTCGAGGGGTTGTGGATGCAATAAGCGTGGCCGCCCTGGTAGATCCGGTCGAGGCAGTAGTTCGCACCGACGCAGGGGCGGATGTCGTCCTCGCGCTTTTCGATGATCTTGCGCACGATATGAGGGTCGGTCATATGGGCGCGGGTCATGCCCACCATGTCAAGCTTGCCGCTGGCGATGGCGTGGCGGGCGGTGGCGACATCAGGGATGCGGCTGGCGTGAAAGGTCGGCAGGCCGACCTCGGCCCGGATGCGCCCCGCAAAATCCAGATGCGGCGCCGAGGCCATGCCCTGGATCGGGATGACATCGGTCATGGCCGCGTCGGTGTGGATCTGACCGCGAATGACATTTAGGAAATCGACATTGCCACTGTCGCGGAACAGCTTGCCGATTGCGATGCCCTCCTCCGCGTCAATCCCGCCCTTTGCGACCTCATCCGCCGTGTAGCGCAAGCCGATCAGGAACCTGTCTCCGACCCTTTCACGAATCGCGGCAACGACATCGAGCGCAAAGCGCGCACGGTTTTCCAAGCTGCCGCCATAGGGTCCGTCGAGCGTGTTGGTGAAGGGCGACATGAACTGGTCCATCAGGTGGCCGTAGCATTCCAACTCGATGCCATCGAGACCGGCGGCATGCATCCGCTCGCCCGCGTCGGCGTAATCGGCGATGATCCGCGCGATGTCCCAGTCCTCGACCTTCTTGGCATAGGCCCGGTGCGCCGGTTCGCGGATATGGCTGGTCGAGACCGAAGGCAGCCAGTCGCCCTTGTCCCAGCGGGTGCGCCGACCAAGATGAGTCAACTGGATCATCACGGCGGCGCCGTGGTCGTGGCACTCATCGGCCATCGCCTTCATCCAGCCGACGACCTCATCCTTCCAGACCAGGATATTGTTGAAAACCGGCGGGCTGTCGCGCGATACAGACGCCGACCCCGCCGTCATCGTCAGCGCCACCCCGGCCTTGGCGCGCTCGACATGATAGGCGCGGTAGCGTTCTTTCGGCATGCCGTCTTCGGGATAGGCGGGCTCGTGGCTGGTGATCATGATCCTGTTGCGCAGGGTCAGGTGTTTCAACTGGTAGGGCTGCAAAAGCGGATCGGTGGACATCGGCGGAACCTCCTGAATTCAGATCAGGTTAGCGCCGTCGCCGCAAATTTCGTTTTTCAAAAACGACCCTTGAATGTCTGACACCCCCCGTCAGACATCCACCGCAGCCCGATCCTCGATCAACCCCCGCACCCGCGCGACGCCGGCCACCACCAGCGCAGAATCGCCCCGCGCCTCGACATTCAGGCGCAACAGCGGCTCGGTGTTGGACTGGCGCAGGTTCAGCCGCCAGGTGCCCATATCGAGCGAGACACCATCCATGTTGTCACGCGATTTCGCCTCGGGCTCCAGCGCCGCCAGCACGCGCGACACAGCCGCCTGTGCGTCCGCGACCCGGAAATTGATCTCGCCAGAGGACGGAAACGCCGTGATGCGCCCGGCCACCAGATCGGCCAGCGACTGACCGCGCCGCCCCATCAACTCGGCGATCAGCAACCAAGGGATCATGCCACTGTCGCAATAGGCGAAGTCGCGAAAATAATGATGCGCCGAAATTTCGCCGCCGTAAACCGCATCGCTGTCGCGCAGCGCCTGCTTCATGAAGCTGTGGCCCGAACGTGCGGGGACGGCAAGCCCGCCGGAGGCCGCCGCGATGTCCTGCATGTTCCAGATGACGCGCGTGTCATGGACGATCCTGTCGCGACTGTTCTTTTCGAGATAGACCGCCGCCAGCAGACCCACCAGATATTCACCCGGCACAAAATGCCCCCGGTGGTCAAACAGGAAACAGCGGTCAAAGTCGCCATCCCAGGCCACGCCGAAATCCGCCCCCGTCGCCACAACGGCGTTGCTGGTCGCTGTCTGGTTTTCCGGCAAGATAGGGTTGGGAACGCCGTTGGGAAAGCTGCCATCGGGGTCATGGTGCAGACAGATGAACGACAAAGGCACCTGCCGCTTTGCCAGTCCCCGCGCGATGGCATCAAAGGTCGGCCCGGCCGTACCATTGCCGGCGTTGACCAGAATTTTCAGCGGCCGCATCATCTTTGGCTTGATCTGCGACAGCACCGCATTGACATAGGCGCCGCGCGCCGCGCGCGCCGGCCGTATTTCACCCCCCGGTTTTTCAGGTGCGAACGCCTGGCTCTCGGCCAGGGCGCGAATGCTGTCCAGCCCGTTTTCCAGGCTCAACGGCGCAGCTCCGGCCCGCACCATCTTCAGCCCGTTGTAGTCGATCGGATTGTGCGAGGCGGTCACCTGGATGCCGCCGTCGGTCTCGAAATAGGCGGTGGCGTGATACATCTCTTCGGTGCCGCAGAGTCCGAGGTCAAGCACCTCGACACCGGCCTGAAGCAACCCCTTCTTTACGGCGCTGAACAGCGCGAAGGACGAGGCGCGGCAGTCATAGCCCACCGCCACACGGCCCGCGCCCAGAACCTCGGCAAAGGCGCGCGCGATCCGGCGCACGATATCCTCGTTCAACTCCTCCCAAAGCCTGCCGCGAACGTCATAGGCCTTGAAGCAGGTCAGCGCAGTCATCCAATTCTCCGTCTGCTTCGGGCTGTGCCGCAGCGGCCCGGTGGTCGCGGTCCGCCCGAGGTCCGTCTGTGCTCTGGCGATGACCATAGGCATCTTCGCCAACCGAGGTCAAACGTCGCGGCAACGATTTCAACCGATTTCCGCCGCTTCCTGCCCAGGGCCATGGCGGTTCGGAAACAGTCGGCTTTTATTCGGCCAATTGGGCATTTTCGACGGGGGGGAACGCTTTACCTGTCATTGTCGCTGGTCTAATCAGTGAACAACCGAAAAGGAACCTCATGCGCATTCTGATCACCAATGACGACGGCATCAATGCCGAAGGGCTGGAGGTCCTGGCCGGGATCGCCGCCGGAATCGCCGGCCCCGAAGGCGAGGTCTGGACAGTGGCACCCGCCTTTGAGCAATCGGGCGTCGGGCATTGCATCAGCTACACCCACCCGATGATGATTGCCGAGCTGGGCCCGCGCCGTTTTGCCGCCGAAGGCAGCCCGGCCGATTGCGTTCTCGCCGGTATCTATGACGTGCTCGACGGGCGGCGGCCGGACCTCGTGTTGTCAGGCGTCAACCGGGGCAACAACGCCGGGCAGAACGTCCTCTATTCCGGCACGATCGGCGGCGCGATGGAGGCGGCTCTGCAAGGTGTGCCCGCGATTGCCTTGTCGCAGTTCCTTGGCCCGCGCACCCAGCACCTGGCCGACCCGTTCGACTCGGCGCGCGTGCATGGCGTGGGTATCGTGCGCTCCCTGCTCGACAAGGGATTGTGGGAACACGACGCCGATTATCAGGTGTTTTACAACATCAACTTCCCGCCCTGTTCCGCGGCCGAGACCAAAGGCAGCCAGGTGGTGGCCCAGGGCTGGCGCAAAGACACCTATTTCAGCGTCGATCCGCATCACGCCCCGAACGGGCGGCGTTTTCTGTGGATCAAGGGCGGCGCCCAGCAGGTGCCGACCGGGCCCGGCACCGATGTCCAGGCCAATATCGACGACTGCATTGCCATCACCCCGATGCGCGCCGACCTGACGGCCCATGACCGCCTGGAAGAATTGCGGGCGCGTCTGGCATGACCATTGGCGCGGGCGAAGAGGCGGAGGATGCCGCAGAGCGCAAGATGCGCTTTCTTTATGCCTTGCGCTCGAAGGGGGTGACGGACGCACGGGTTCTGACCGCGATGGAACGGATCGACCGGGGCCATTTCGTCAAGGGACTGTTTGCCGACCGCACCTACGAAGACATGCCGCTGCCGATCGCCTGCGGTCAGACCATCAGCCAGCCGTCTGTTGTCGGGCTGATGACCCAGGCGTTGAACATCCAGCCACGCGACACGGTGCTGGAAATCGGAACGGGCTCGGGCTATCAGGCCGCCATTCTCAGCCAGTTGGCCCGCCGCGTCTATACGGTAGATCGCCACCGCCGTCTGGTGCGCGAGGCGGTCGATGTCTTTCGCCAGCTTGATCTGCCCAATATCACCGCAATTGTGGCTGACGGCAGCCATGGACTGCCCGATCAGGGGTCCTTCGACCGCATCCTTGTCACTGCCGCCGCCGAAGACCCGCCAGGCCCGCTCTTGGCCCAACTCAAGATCGGGGGTATCATGGTGGTTCCCGTGGGCCAGTCCGACGCCCTGCAAAGCCTGATAAAGGTGGTGCGGCTGGAGCGCGGATATGATTATGAAGAACTGCGGCCCGTGCGCTTTGTGCCCTTGGTCGAAGGTCTGGGGGCGGAGTGAACGAAACGGTATACAGGCACCGGGGCAAACCCGGGCAGAATGGTGAGGCAAGACAATGAGCAACAGATTTTCACGCTTCCTGATGATCAGCGTGGCCCTTGGCGGGCTGTCCGCCTGTTCGACGTCAAACCTCGACTGGGATCTGCGCGGCCTGACAGGGGGATCGCTCGACACCCGCGATGCTGCGTTGCAGGCGACCCAGTCACGGCCACGGCCCGACGGCAACGGCGTGCTGTCCTATCCGGGCTATCAGGTGGTTGTGGCGCGGCGCGGCGATACCGTGCGCGATGTCGCCAACCGCATCGGCACCGACCCGCAGGAACTGGCCCGCTACAACGCACTGAAACCCGACGACCTGCTGCGCGCCGATGAATTGCTGGCCCTGCCCCGCCGGGTCGAGGCAGCCCAGATGATTGCCGGCGCGGCCCCGCCTGGCGGCACCGCTTCCGGCGCGATCATCGGTGGACCGATTGCCACGACGCGGCTGGATGTGACCTCGGTCGCCTCGGGCGCGCTCGACCGCGCTGCCGGCTCTGCGCCGTCGGTGGCCCCGCCCGCCCCGGCGGCAACCCAGCCCGCGCGCCACCAGGTCAAGCGCGGCGAGACCGCCTATTCGATCTCGCGCAGCTACAACATCAGCGTGCGCGCCCTTGCCCAGTGGAACGGCCTCGGGCCGGACCTGAACCTGCGCGAAGGCCAATATCTGTTGATCCCGCTGCCGACAGACACAGCCCCCGGGGCCGGCGGCGATTCCGCGCCGGGCCAGGGCAGCGCCACGCCGGTTCCGCCCTCGGCGGCCTTGCCATTGCCGGCGGAGAAAACCTTGCCGACCGCCGCCAAGGACAGCAACACACCAAAATCACCCGACCTCGGGCAACAGCGCACCACAGTCTCGGCCTCGGCCTACACCATGCCGGTCGAGGGCAAGATCATCCGCGGTTATGCCAAGGGCCGAAGCGAAGGGATCGACATCGCAGCGCCGGCCGGAACCACGGTTCGCGCCGCAGCGGACGGCACCGTTGCCGCCATCACCAAGGATACCGATCAGGTGCCGATCCTGGTGATCCGCCATGCCGACAACCTGCTGTCGGTCTACGCCGGGATTGATGCGGTGCGGGTCGCCAAGGGCGCCAAGGTGACACGCGGTCAGTCCATCGCGGTTGTCCGCAAGGCAAGCCCGTCCTTCCTGCACTTCGAGTTGCGCAAGGGCGTCGATTCCATCGACCCGATGACCAAGCTGCAATGACGAAAAACGCCGCGTGAATTCGCGGCGTTTTTTTAGGTTTTTGTCCGAAATCAGATCTTTACACCCTGGCGCGCCGCAAGATCGGTAAAATATTGCCACGCCACACGGCCCGAACGTGAACCGCGTGTCGCTTGCCACTCGATCGCCTCGGCACGCAGGGTCGCGTCATCTATCGTCAGGCCGTGTGCGTCACAATAGCCCCGGATCATCGCCAGGTATTCGTCCTGGCTACAGGGGTGAAAGCCCAGCCATAGGCCAAAACGGTCCGACAGCGACACCTTTTCTTCCACCGCCTCGGAAGGGCTGATCGCGGTCGAGCGTTCGTTTTCGATCATGTCACGCGGCATCAGGTGGCGACGGTTTGAGGTGGCGTAGAACACCACGTTTTCCGGCCGCCCCTCGATCCCGCCATCCAGCACCGCCTTCAGTGATTTATAGTGGCTGTCGTCGTGACTGAACGACAGATCATCGCAAAACAGCACAAAGCGGCGGTCCGGGGCGCTGCGCAGATGGTGTAACAACTCGGTGACGCTCGGCAGATCCTCGCGGCTCAACTCGACGAGGAACAACGGCAGGCCACCCGCATTAACATCGGCATGGATCGCCTTGATCAGGCTCGATTTTCCCATGCCGCGCGCGCCCCAGAGCAACGCATTGTTGGCCGGAAGCCCCCGGGCAAAGCGCCGCGTGTTGTCTGCCAGAATATCCCGGGCCCGGTTGATGCCGACCAGCAGCGACAGATCGACCCGCGATACATCCGCGACAGGGACAAGCCGCGACGGCGCGGTGTGCCAGACGAACGCGCGCGCGGTGCTGAAATCCGGGCGCTTTGCGGGCGGGGGGCTGAGGCGCTCAAGCGCCTCGGCAATCCGTATCAGGGCGTTCTGGTCCATTCAGCTTTTCGGTGCCCCGCCTTGCGTGTCGTCATCGGCAATGTCCGGTTCGGCATCGTCCTCGAACGCGTCTTCATCGACCCAGAGCCCCTGGGCCCGCAGATCGGCCTCACGTTTTTTCTCGACATGTCTGACCAGCAGGATCGACACCTCGTAAAGTCCATAAACCACCGTAAACAGGATGACCTGCGTGATGACATCGGGCGGGGTGACAATGGCGGCCAACAGCAAAATCGCCACCACCGCGTATTTGCGCACCGAGGCCAGGCCCCGCGCGGACACCAGCCCGACCTTGCCCATCAGCGTGAGCAACACCGGCAATTGGAATGTCATGCCAAAAGCCAGAATGAACTTGGTGGTCAGTGCGAGGTATTCTTCCATCGAGCCCTGGAACAGGATGCCCGCGGTGCCATTGGCGACATTTTCGGCGGTCTGCGGCCCTGTCTGCTGGAACCCGAGAAAGAAATCGAACGCCAGCGGCAGAATGGCGTAATAGGCAAACGACGCGCCGATCACGAACATCACCGGTGACGAAATCAGGAAGGGCAAAAACGCCCCTTTTTCGTTCTTGTACAGGCCGGGTGCCACAAAGCGCCACATCTGAAAGGCAATCATCGGGAAAGCCAGAATAAAGCCGCCGAACAGCGAAATCCGGATCGCGACGAAGAAGCCTTCCTGCAATTTGATCAGCACGAGCCCGCAGTCTTGATTGCGGTCTCCCAGGGCGGCGCAAATCGGTTGGGTCAGGAAGTTGAAAATCGGATTCCAGACGGTGAAACTGATCACCATACCCACCAGAAAGGCCGCAACCGAATACATCAAGCGGTTGCGCAGTTCAGCCAGATGCTCGATCAGCGGGGCAGAGCTTTCTTCAAGGTCTTCGCTGCTCATGCGTCACTCTTTTTCGCGCTGGGTTTGCGGGGGGGTTTGGGGGCGGGACTGGCGATTGCGGCCTTTTTTGCCGGCGCTTTGGCGGCCGCCTTTGCAGCGGTGGCTTTGGCTGGCGCAGGTTTGGATGCTGCTGGTTTGGATGCTGCTGGTTTGGATGCTGCCGTCCTGGATGCCGGAGGCTTGGCCACCTTTTTCGGGGTGGCCTCTTTCGCGGCGGCAGCGGCCAGCAATTGGGCGCGCTTTTCGCTCTGCGCCTCTGTCAGCGCCTGGGTCGCCGGGCCCTTTGGGGCGGGCACCGCCGGTTCGGCATCTGGTTTATCGGTCTGTTTGGCCACGGGTCTGGCAGCCTTCATCGGGTCCCAGGCCTCGAACTTGGAGGCCGCGCCCTTGACGGCATCCAACCCCATGGCTTTGGCCGACGTGACATTCTTCAGGTCTTTGGTGATGTCCTTGACACCCGCCTCATCCGCGGCAGTTTCCATCGCGCGGCTGAAATCCCGCGCCATCCCGCGCGCCTTGGCGGTAAACCGCCCCAGGGTGCGGAACATCTCAGGCAAATCTTTGGGGCCGATGACGATCAGCGCCACCACCCCGACGACCAATAGCTCGGTCCAGCCGATATCGAACATGGGTTTATCCCTGATGGGCCAATCAGGCCTTGTCTTTTTCCGCTGGCGTCACGTCAACCGCTTCTTCGGGCTTTTTCTCAAGCTCGGCGGTTTCTTCCTTGACGCCCTTCTTGAAGGCGTTGATGCCCTTGCCGACCTCGCCCATCAGCGACGAGACCTTGCCACGGCCAAACAGGACCAGCACGACGACGGCGATCAGAAGAAGGCCGGGAATTCCGATGTTATTGAGCATTTTTATCTCCCTTCGGGCCTCAGAACCGGCCCGGAACATTGCTGAACCGGTTTAGGACCTTGCGCCGCAAGATCAAAGAGGGATTTGCGCTACTGACAGCGGTTTTCGTAAAAATGCTGCATTTCTTGCATGCTTGCTGACACAGAGTTGTCAGTTGCCTCGCCGTTGTCGTGAATTTCGCCTGGCCTGAGGGTCAAATTTCGCGGTGTCATCCATCAGGTGATTGACGACAGCAGTCCGCGGCGTCAGATTGCGCCATGCACCGCCCGGACCGCCTTTTCGAACTGATCCGGATCCTGCGGGATGGCCGGTTGCACACTGCGCGCGACATCGCCGGACGGCTGGGGGTCTCGGTCCGCACCATCTGGCGCGATATGGCCACGCTCGAGGCCAGCGGCGTGCCGGTCGAGGGCGAACGCGGTGTCGGCTATATCCTGCGTCAGCCGATCACCCTGCCGCCGATGATCCTGACGGTCGAGGAGATGGAGGCTCTGCGCCTCGGCATGCGCCTGGTGGCCGACGGGGCCGACCCGGGCCTTGCCCGCGCCGCCCGGAGCCTTGCCTCGAAGCTTGCCGCCGTGGTGCCGCAAGCCCAGGATGACGAGACCGACGAGAACGCGCTGTTCGTCTTTTCCGCCGATACCATCACCCGCGCCGCCCGCCATCTGCCGTTGATCCGGGCGGCGGTGAAGGGGCATGAGCGGCTGTCGATCACCTATCTCGATGAGGCCGGCCGCCAGACCCACCGCGACATCCGCCCGCTACAACTGGCCTTCTGGGGTCAGGTCTGGACCCTGGCCGCGTTTTGCGAGGCGCGCGGCGATTTTCGCAATTTTCGGTTGGACAGAATCCTCGCGATCAGCCCGACCGGAGAAACCTTCCCGATCGAGCCTGGCCGCAGCCTGGCCGATTTCCTGGCGCGCAGCGGGCCGGACGACTAGCCCGCAGCGCCCGCCGGAAAGACAAAGCAGCGGTCGCGTCGGATCATCAGCCACAGCGCCGTGCCCCGGACAGGCAGGAACACCCCCGGCACCGCCGCCGTCAGGGTGGAGCCGTCAAAATCCATCCGGAAATCGACCAGGCTCTCATGGCCCAGAAACCGCGCCCGCGCCACGACACCGCGTGCCGGAGTGCCGTCCTGGGCCGTCGGGTTGGGGCCGCGCCCGGCGCGGTCAAAGTCAATCTTCAGATGCTGGGGTCGGATGACAATATCAACCTTCGCGCCATCGGCATGGCCCGGCGTCAGAAACGCGCCAAAAGGGGTTTCGGTCAGAGCACCTTTCGAAACACCACGGATCACGTTGATATCGCTGAAAAATGAAGCGGCTTCCTTGTCCTTGGGCGCGTTGTAGATGTTGTAGGGGGACCCGCGTTGCACGATCTTGCCATTGCGCATCAGGGCGATCTCATCGGCCATGCGCATCGCTTCTTCGGGTTCATGCGTCACCAACAGCACGGCAGCGCCTTCCTCTTTCAATACTTCCAGCGTGGTGTCGCGGATGCCGTCGCGCAGGCGGTTGTCGAGTCCCGAGAACGGCTCATCCATCAACATGACACGCGGGCGCGGCGCCAGGGCACGGGCCAGGGCAACGCGCTGCTGCTCGCCGCCCGACAACTCATGCGGGTGCTTTGGGCCAAAGCCCGCGAGATCGACACGCTCCAGCAATTCAGCGACCCGTGCCGCCTTTGTCGCCTTGTCACCGGTCAGACCATAGGCCACGTTCTTCGCCACCGTCAGGTGCGGAAACAGCGCGAAATCCTGAAACATCAGCCCGACGCCGCGTGCTTCGGGCGGAACAAAGGTGACGCCATCACAAACCGTGCGCCCGTCAATGGTGACGACACCGCTGTCAGGCTTCTCAACCCCCGCGATCATCCGCAGGGTGGTGGATTTGCCGCACCCCGAGGGGCCAAGCAGGCAGGTCACCTGCCCCGCAGCCACGGTCAGCCACAGGTCAGACACCACCGTCTGTGCACCGAAGCGGCGGAACAGATTGGCGGCTTCGAGCCGCAGCGGCGTTTTGGGGGTACCTTCAGGCATCGGGCGCGCTTTGCTTTACCTTATCAATTCTATCGGGATTGCCCTAGCAGGCCTCGCGCCCCCGGGCAAGTGAACAGCGGCATTCACCGGTCCATGGATTGACCTGGACACGCGGTCAACGAGAATAAAACGCAATGATCCGTTGCCGGGTCTTGCCAAGGATGAAATCCGACCAGATCAGCTTGCGGCCCTTGGCATCGCTCAGCCTGCCGCCCACGGGCAGCGACAGCAGCGCCTCGGGCTTGACCTGCATGCCGCACAGCGTGACGGCGACGAGGTTGTCGCGGCGACGGCGCACCCAGGGCAACAGCGCCCAGAGATAATTGGCGGCGTTCAGACGTGACATGAACTCGGCAGGCAGTTTCACCGCGAAATGCGACGGGATCGCCTCGACCACCGCCTGCGAGGCCCAACTGACAAAGCGTTCATCCGCGATCATCGGGCGGATGCCAAAGCCACCGTATTCGGCCCAGAACGCGCGGAACTGCGCCGCGATGCCGTAATGATGGCGCGGGTAAAACACCATGATGGAGGAATTGCCCCGTGCGTAACGCCTCCCCTTGCTGAGCCGCCAGACGATGCGACCGATTGCCCCCAGCGGCAACACCGCGCTTTGCAGCAGCATGATCGCCCGGTCATGCGGCAATAGCCTCGGCGCACGCGACAAATCACCGCTGACGACGGTATCGAGATCAACATAGACTGCCGGCAGATCGGGG
>TARA_R110002110_G_scaffold109753_4_pt1 | contig 22522 bp, 42 predicted proteins | sample TARA_R110002110 | Tara Oceans TARA_R110002110 (sample SAMEA4397330) | marine metagenome | biome: Polar Biome; feature: [SRF] surface water layer (ENVO:00010504); material: water (ENVO:00002006), including particulate matter (ENVO:01000060) such as... | depth 5 m
GTTGCCGGCAGTAAGATGATCCTCCAAATGAGCCATCATTCGACTCCTTCTCTTCGTAGCATAAAACTTTCCGTTCTTGATCTTACAAGCCTCACAAACTAAAAACTCTCCATTAAAATAAATACATACATCACAGTTATCCTCGAACCTACAATAACTCATCCTTCTTGGCACTTTTAAGGTTGGCACACTTTTCATACTCTTCCGTCTCTTCAAAATATGTTAATAGGTCATTAATAACATCTACTCTATCAAATTCATCGGGGTCAAACATTAAGAGCAAAGCTTCAGGGTTATCCTCAAAAAGCTCCTCTATAGTCTTTCCTAGGATTATATACTCATAACTATTAACCATCGCCTGGTCTAAATTATCATCTATATCCATATGTATCATAGTTTTCCTAATCATAAATACTTTTAATTTCTACTTTCTATTATAATCCGGAGGACATTACACTTCTCATAATCCTCTTTCTCCTCAAAATACTCCAAAACATCATTCAATGAATCCAAAGGGATAGATCCGGGGTAAGTATGAGATGTCATCAACTCATAAACATATTCATAATATTGTTCCCTATTGTTCTTCATACCGCCACTGGTACGTTTTTCCAGTTGGGGTAACATTCATAAGAAGGTAATGAGAAATCATCAACCTCATAGGAGTCCATTCCCCATTTAGTTCTTATATTCAAAATTGGTGCCTCATATTTATTCACATCTCTATTCAGTTGTTTATTAACAAACCCCATATGGTTATCGTAGATATGTAGGTCACCGAAGTTACCTATGAGGTCGCCAGCCTTCATCTTTGCCTCTCTCGCAAAAATACATAAGAGTAAAGCATAGGAAGCAATATTAAATGGCAACCCTAAAAATGAATCTACCGATCGTTGATTCCACATTAAACTCAATACCCTATCCCCATCATCCTCATGTGAATATAACTGAAACCCATAATGACAAGGAGGCAAAGCCATCTTATTTAACTCACCAACATTCCATGCGGATACTAACATACGTCTACTATCAGGAGTTGATTTTAATGCGTCCGCCACTTCCTTAATTTGATTGATACTATAAATGTAAGGATACCCTGATGAATCATTGTGAGCTGACCACGATGTCCATTGTTTGCCATATACCGGTCCAAGATCTCCATCTTCACGTTCCCACTCATCCCAGATGGTAACACCGTATTTTTCTCTTAATACTTTGGCAGACGTACTACCTTCCAAAAACCATAAGAGTTCTCCTAATACTGATTTGAAATGTATTTTCTTCGTAGTTAAGATGGGGAATCCATCTTTCATTGAATGTCTGATCTGCCTACCAAAGACAGATGTTGTACCCGTTCCTGTTCTATCGGACTTCTTATTTCCATTCTGAATAACATCAAGGAGTAAATCTCTATACGTCTCATCTATTTTTGCCACATGACAAATATAAACCAAAATATTAGAATAGTAAATAAGTAGTTAGAATCTAATCAGAAATGCCCACTCTGCATTTAAGCCTTCAAGATTTTGGGACCTAACAAAGATACTGAAACCTGCAAAGTATTTTTCAAAAGGATAAACCTCAAAACCGATGAGGTGGATATCCGGAATGATCATTCTAAATATCTCATGTGTACTAATATTGTAGGCGTAAACTGAACTTGCAAATGCCCCACTATAAATGTAACCCCTATTGGACATATAATATCTCACTTTACATCCCAGGGATGGTTCAAAGAAATAATAATCTGACAATAAAGGATGCCTGTTAACTTTAAGTTGAAACTCTGGCGAAAAGAACTTGTCACCATTCAAACCAACACCTATCTTTTGATCCTTATATGCTATTATTTGTTGGGCGTTGGTTAGTCCGCATAATAAGACAGTGGTTAATATTAATAATAACATTTTTCGCATGGTAAATGGCGCTTCTTTAAATAAATATGAAAGATTTAACCAATAGGCTTCACCCTAATGATATCATCACCCCTCAAATCTGCCTTATAAAGAATCTTTAATGACTCTATCGGCAAATAATAACCTATCTCTTCCCTACTATCTATCTTCTCATACAATGGATGATCGGGATGGATGAAGGCTGGTGTCTTATACTTCTCATGAATAGTATTATCAAACACATATACTAATAAGAATGGGTTGGCAGTTTTTGCTCCCTCATAACTTACCAATACCAAATGGTCTTGATTAATACGATTAGGGTTAGGGACTTTAACAAAGTAATACTTCTGTGTCTTCTTATCAACGATAACACTTCTACACTTTTTTATCTGTGCCGTCTTACCGTCAATCAAACAATCTACACCTTTAAAGTCTTCTATCTCACCATCACCACTGACCTTCTCAATCTTCTTATTCATTTTGGTTAGGACATATTGTGCCTTATTCTCCGCATCTTCTCCCCAGTCTCTGGTCTTATTGATGACATCGATGATCTCATTTAAACATTCAGAACCAGGAGATAACAAAGTTTCAGCATGTTTCTCCAGATATTTAAAGAGATAAAAGTTGTACTTATGTTCGGAAGTTAACTTGTTCAGATTTAAAAATCTATCACAAGCAATATCTCTGGTGAAAGATTTAATCATCTCTCTTTCTATAACTTTATATGCCGATATATTTGTATTGATAAAGTTAACATTACTCCATCCTTTTCTGTCACAGTCATTGACGGGGTTTATAACACCTTCTCTTCGTTCTTCCTTCCCCCAATAATCGGTGTCGGCATAAATCTCTTTAACTTTCTTGTTGATGAGATCCTTCATCTCATTAACAAATAATAAATTCTTTCTCATTGGATTCTTCTTAATGATTCTAATAATGATACTTCCTCATCGGTGAGTGCATCCATTATTTCTTGCTCTTTTTCTAACTCACCTAAGAAACGATGAGTGTGTGTTCTAATGAAATCACCCAACTCTTTGTCGTTTGGGTATTTCTTAATGGTTTCTAATAAAAACTTTAGTAATTCTTTGTTCTCCATTTGGTCTATTTTTATTCTAATATAAAAAATAAAAACTACAATGTCAAATTGAAAAACTCTCTCCACAACCACACGTTCGGGTGGCGTTGGGATTGATGAACTGGAATCCCTTTCCATTGATGCCATCAGAATAATCCAATGTCATATTCATCAGGTATAATAAACTTCTAACATCGGTAACCAACGTAACACCGCTGTCATTATAAGTTTCATCCCCTTCGTTCATCTCTGTATCAAAAGTAAGATCATAAGACAAACCTGAACATCCTCCAGCCTTAACACTAATCCTAACGAATGAATCTTCCACTTCACTCTTCATAAGTTCAGTGATTTTATTTTCTGCCGATTCTGTAACTATAATCATTTTGTTACCGACTTCCTAATAATAGTAAATAACCCTACGGCTCCAACGTATGTCAAAAATGCCATAAACATATTCATTGTTGGCAAACCCAATATTGAGGATAAAGCCACATTCCATACTCCATAAATAAACACCACAGGGATGAATACGAAGAAAGAAAATAACGTTGCCATTAATGCTCCTAATAAAATACCTTCTACTCTCATTTTTAAAACTTTTAATCTTTTGTTATAAATGTGGAAGAGGGGGGATTCGAACCCCCGTCCAGCTATCTTCCGCTAAATGCGTCGTTCACATGTTTAGTTGATTGTAGTTTAAAGTCATCAGCCGATCAACAAATCATAGACCTTGAGTTTAATCTCTCCAGACTGGTTGTGTTCACATATGACACCTTTGAGTCTCACCAGAACACCTGTGAGAAAGATGGGTTACCCACATCACTTAGTGATTAGGCCGCCATAGCGTATTCTTCGCCAACTAAAAAATCGATAAATAGATTTAGGTGTTTGTTATCATCACACCACATGCCAACATTTAAAAGAACGATCCTGTCAATTCCATGACTCCCCCATATTAAAAAGGGGGAACTCCTGTCCCCCCATTAGAATCATCATATGATTTCTGAAAAATAAATATCAACTAATATATGAAAAGAATCCTAGTTCTTAGAAAAAGAATAGTTTTCTTTGATATTAGCCAAGAAATATCTTCCTTTGGATTCAGCCTTTGTTAAAGGGTCCAACTCTTTAGCAGCACCCAAATATTTGTAGGTATTGCCGTTTTTGAAATTAATGATTAAGTCAGCACCTTTGGTGTCAACTGTACTAATTACTGAACTTTCTACTGATACACTCATAATTTTTAATTTAACTTTTTATTATAATTTAATTAACAATACAAATATAGAACTTTTATTTGACAATGTCAAATTTTAAGGTAACTTTTTTACTCTTCTTCACCAAAAATATTAGTCCAACAAGAATCACACCATCCAGTAATCAAACGCTCACGTTGAGCAGCATTTAAATCTGGGAACGCCTCCTGTATTAACATTCCACCAGATTGCCATTTAAGGAATCTCTCATAATTAAGAACTATGGATCCCTTCTCACTACATTTGGGGCATTTAACTTTAACACTAATCTTTTGCATATCTAATGATTATATAAATTAATAAAACAATCTATCTTCTCGCCACCCAAGTAACTTCTACCAATAGGGACGAACTTATACATTAAGTCAATCATCGCCTTCTCCTTTGTTGGTCCGAAACCACAATAATCGAAAGCATAGGCATAATATAAACCACCCTCTTTAATAAACTTTATCTTAACCTCTTTTTCTTTCTGTATATCCTCAATCCAATATCTCCACCAACTCTTATGGATGATACAAACTATAGACTTCCAAAAGGGATCTGGCAGATCTACCTCTTCAGGCAAACTATCCCGGTCCTCAACCTCCACTGAGCCACATTGACCACCGATCGTCATAAGATAAAACTTCATAGTAACAAATATACGAAATATATTTTATATAACCAAATTAATAAGTAAAAATATTAAGTTTGTTGTTTGCGAGACTCAAGCGCCTCAACCATCCTACGATATGTCTCCGAAGACTTTATCCTATTTAAAATGAGATTGTCATTCTCACTGCTGTTGTCACGAAAACTTGCCAACTGCTGATAGCCGTCGGTGCCACCATATGTTTCTACCCTCATATTAATATTCAACTCCAATAATAACTGAGTGAAAGTCTTCTCAGGGTAAAAGGAACTTACATCCCTTAATATTCTAGTAATGTCATCACTTGCCATCTTTACTATCTTTTATCTTTTTCTTATATTCCTCTCCCTTTTGTGACAACCAATATGTTGTCAGACGATTCATTATCTCTTCGTCTGTATCACCTCTGTTGTCCTTAATCTTGAGAGGATTAGTCCAGTTGTTGATTATGTTATGCCCAATCTCTAACTCATTGACTCCACACTTATATAATATATCAGTGAAGCTACTACGAGGATCCTTCCTCTTTGCCCTTTCTAAATGGGATAAAATATCAAAGAAACAATCTCTCATGACTACAAATATAAATAATTGAATGTATTTGTGTAGCTTATGGGGTAAAAAAAATCGCCGAAAATCTCTCCGTTGAGGTGTTGCTACTTCCGAAAGAAGTCTATCACCTTATATTTTAAACGGTAATATGTTAGTAGTAGTTTGTGCCGTCTGCTGATAACCACATGACTCATATCTCCCTTATGAGCAACTCTATAATTGTTAGGGTTCTTAAAAATCCAATCCCTATGTCTATCCGGATTGTAAAAGAAAACAATGTCGTTCTCCTTATCTAATAATAACTCACCCCTTCTGAAAAGGTCATCAATCCTAAAATACTTCTTAAAACTAGTCCTTATTGGCATTAACATAATATAATCTATTTTATTTTTTATTAAAGAATACTATTCCAAACTGTGTATTAGGGACTATTACAAAATAAGAACCCGTGCTGTCACTTAATACCGTTACAGTATTATCATGTGATATACTTCTATATGGTGCACTGTAAGTGGTTGTCAGACTGTCGGCACTAATCAACGTGTCAACACTACCTACCCTTAAAAAACTTCTAAATGTAGAATGATCAAACACACTCTGAGGACAAACCCCATTTAATACCTTCTCATCTTTACTACTAACAGTTAGTAAGTCACCACCAAATAAAACGTAAATCTTAGCTTTCCAGTCATCAATAAGAGTTCCCTCATGTGACCTTAACTCTACATTAGTATAAAACTTCTTCTGTGCTGAAGAAACTAATGCAATACATAATAATGCGGATAGTATTGTTATCTTTTTCATATATCTAATATACGAAAAATATTTGACTTTACCAAATATTTCTTACTTTTTCTTTCCCCACTTATTTATGAATAGACTATTGAACTTCTTGATCCAACTTAACTTCTCACCACCTTTAGTCTCTTTAATGTTTTTAGATATCTCCCCCCTTAACTCTACATTACGTGCTAGTGTCTTTAATAATGCCTTCAGTAATCCATCACTATTTAGATGATCATGTTCTTCCACAACATCACTTTTATTTGGTTGGGTCGTACAGTAAATACTTAACGGTTATCTCATCACCAACCTTAATATTTTTTTTGGTTTTTAATAATAAATAAGTCCCATCAACTATATTTTCACAATTGGGGTTGTCGGCATAGTTATAAAAACCACCCAACGGTGTTCGTTGATATCCATCTTTACATTTATCATCCTTAACATGACTAATACCAACTACATACCCCTCTTTGATGTTTTGGGTGGCAAATAAACCTAACCCCTCAATGAAGGAATCCTTTATTGTTACACAATCTGGTAATGGTTTATAATAATCTTTCATTTGTCATCTCTATGTAAGTCAAACTCTTCACATTTAATCTTTTCTCTAACCCAGTCTTCTTGCAACTCATCCGCTAATGTTAAAGAATAAGTATCACCCTCTTCTTTCTTCATTCCAAAGTCCCAAAAGTTTTCTTCAAGGTATTCGAATGCTTCTTCATCTGTCATACCCTTTAACTCTTCATATTCATCGGTGTCTATCTCAATAGTCTGACTATAACGATAGGTGTACCAACTTTCTGACATATATACTTTTAATTTACTCATCTTTGTTTTGGTTTTATCTTATCTTTTCTATTAACACTACTTTATTCTTAATACCATAAGCCACCCCCACAATATATAAACCAGGCGCATAACCTGTCATATCAATGTTAAGGTACTTATCAGTTCCATTGCACACATCCATAAATAATAATTTATTCTCTATGTTGAATACGGCAACAGTGTATTTACTTTCAATGTCTTTTTCTTCTATCTTTAAAGTTACAGAACCAGTCGTGGGGTTTGGATATATTTCAATATCAATACCATCGTCCTCCTCTTCAATTCCAATATCCGTTAACTGTGTTATCTCCCCCTGTTGGAATCCTTCACTCATAAGTATATTACCGTTATTATGGTACGATACAAATGCCTCCCCTATCGTATATGATATACAAATATTCTGACTTTTCATCACCCCACCAGCACTACCGATCACCTGTCTCTCAATACTCTGACCCAACAATACTGTCGGCAAAAATAATATAATCAATAACTTATTCATCGGCAAAGGTTAAACATTCAATATCATTCTGAGTCTCTATCCAAACCCTTGCACCACAACTAAGTGGTTTGTCAGGACGATATATTACTCTGGCAACTTCGTTACCCTCAGCGTCCTTAATGATTGCCTCATGACAATAATCATTAGACTTATATGTCTTACATGTTAAAACAGGATTTCTTTCACCCGTCTTTCGGTTCTTCTTAATCACATGTTGATTAACGTGTATTACTTTCTTTGCCATCGTGATTTTCTTCTAGTTCAATTAATTTATCTAAATACTGTTTTGCCTTATAGAGATCTTCTAATCCATTCTTTTGTCTCCATCTGGTAACATACTTAACCACGTTCCCTTCAAAGAAGTCTAAACTGTGACTATAGGAATAATCCCACATCTCTATTCCTTTATTATAATGGGTTGGGTGGTTAACTTGTTCTTTCATATTCTTCTCTGTCTTTGATGTATTCTCTTAATTTGGCACACTTGTCGTACTCTTCACTGTCTTCAAAATAAATCATTACCGATTTTGCCATTCTAACATCGGGGTTTATCTTTCCACGCTCAAATGCATTGAAGTATAGATGGAAGAAGTTTTCTCCCAATACTTCCAAATCTTTACTTAACTCTTTGTGTTCATCTTCAAAATAATCTTCCATATATAAAACTTTTTAATAAGTTGTTTCATCACCATCTTGATCATCATCAGACATTTCGGATCTTAAAAAAAAGAATCCGATGACTAATCCAATACTTAAAGCTGCGCAAATAGATAATAGCATAAAAAAATGGCTTTACAACTATTACAAATATAATAAATAATAGTTAAAAAGCCAAATTATTTTGTATAAAAATTTCTCTATTGTGCTGCCGTTGCCAATTCTTCTTCGGCACCAACTGCTGGAGGTGGTGCGGAATATTTAAATCCGTAGTTAGTAAAGTTACTCTTTAAAAACTTAGGTAACCTTGTATTCTTCCACATCTTATTGAGAGCCATAGCCTCTGTAGAAGTGATACCTTTAATACCTCTGAATATATATTTCCATTTTTCCACCGGATTATCCCTCAACTCTTGAAGTTTCTCCGCTGACATCACCTTGACTTTCTTACCTGCCGTTGGGACTTTATATACTTTTAAGTTATCAGGTATATTTCTTTTCCCTTTCTCACCCGGAGTTAAAGCCTTAACTCTAATCTCTTTGTTGTGAGTAATACCAGGATACATAGCTGCCAATCTATTTAAGAAATACTGAGGTCCAGCTTTTCTTATGTTAATAATCTGTCGCGCATTTGGTCCAGCCCCAGAGTTATCTCCAGTGAACTTAGTGTTCACCTCTTTGGTTTCAGGGTTATATTGAAATGCGGGAACTGGTACTCCTCCAAGTCCTAACATATAAGCGAACTGTAAGTTTCTTGATTTTTTAAAAGCCTCCGCTGGAATCTTAACTATAATCTCAGGGGGTACTTGTTCGTCTTCACCATTCACCCAATCAATTAATCTTTTCCATATTCCTTCATCATCTCCTTTGTCTTCTTTATCCGGATCAATATCTTCTTTATCCGGATCAATATCTTCTTTATTCGGATCTGGAGGTATTGGTACTATATCGGCTACCTCAACACATGCTTTCTCTTTAGGGTCCCACACTTCTCCTTCTGGGCAATTACATTCATCCTGTAAATCATCCATTGCTTGTAATGTTTTATTCAACGCTGCCGCTCTAGAATATTTAGCCCCATACATACGTGCCATTTTCACTAAGGCTCCGGCACCAATGACCGTTATCCCAATTGGTCCTAACATAGCTCCTAATCCTTTGGCAACGCCATAAGTAGCAGCTGTCTTAACACCCTGTTTTGTTATAACAGTAGCAATAGGTTTGATTATCATACCTGCCAATGTTCCTCCTTGTACTGTACCTAAAAGATCTCCCGCTTGTTTCATTGTCCCTGCCCAGGTTCCTTGAAACATCTGTCCCAACGTATCTCCATGACCATGAGGATCAGCTGCGATAGCTTCCAACACTCCTTTCGCACCATCAGCATTGGCAAAAATACCTCCTTCTTGAGTCATCTCTGCAATACCTTTAGTTATATCTCCACCACCGACTCTTTTAATAGCCGCTAAGAACTCTTCAGGTGAAGAACTAGGATCTAAATCAACCCCTTCCAAAGTTCTACTCAAGATCTGTGTCATCCCTTCGCCAGGTTTTATAGACCCAAATACATTACCTACTGTTTCTTTAGCATATTTCAAAGTGTCTGTGAGTGTTGGTTGATCAAAGAGACTCTTAAACCAATCAGTTGAGGTAAGCCAACTTAAACCTCCTAAAGCACTTCCAATACCTGCTAATAATAAAGGTAGTTTATTACTCTTTAATCCTTTCATTGTGGCAGAGTCTTTTGTACCTGACATTACTTCGCCACCATCATCAACACTAAAAAAATCTTTAGCTCCTTTCTTAATACTTTGACCAATACCTTTTAAACTGACCTCATCGATATCTTCTTCTTCAATGACTTCTTCATCTTCCGTTACAAATCTATATGTTGATAATAGATCCACATCCAATAATTTTTGTACATATCTTCTTAAATCTTTAACTAACTCTTGATTGACTTCATACGGAGTTTCACATTTACTGTTGGCACCTTTAATTGAATCATAGACTGCCCCTATAGTGGCAAGACCGGCTGTAAACTTTTCTTTTTCTTCATTGTTTGGGAACTCAGGGAACTGTGTCTGTAATCCCTTATCTAACTCTTTGATCTTTTCATTACCAACCTTATCTAATAGTGATTTGAGTTCTTTAGCAGCTCGCGCTTCAATCTTATCCTTTCCAAATATCTTACCTCCAACTTTATATTTACCTAAAGCCTTGGCGGTCTTATGTTTGAACTTCTCCCAGAATCCTTCGTCTAAATGTTCAGCAGAATTTAACTCTGCCAACTCTTCACAAAGCATTAAGAGTTCATATCTCTCATCGAGAATGTTTTCTCTTTCTTTTGTTGTTTCTTGTATTGAGGTAGCCCTCTTAATAAAAGCTTCCTTCTTTTGTCTTCTTATGTTTGATGACATACTAAATCTTTTAAATATGTATTATACTAATAAATATAAGAAAAAACGTATAAATTGAAATAAAATAACTAAAATGAAGGTATCAATTGTAAGGCGGGACAGCGTATACCTACATTGTTGAAGTACTCCACTATTAATACCCTCCAATACATCTCATACTTCTCCCTGTCATATCTCTGTAAGTTAGGATTCATAATAGAAATCCTATCACAAATATGTCTCTTATCTAAGATGCAATGACCTAACTCATGATAAACAACTAACTTTAATAAAAACTCATCGGCAATGATGTCATGGTTGATTAGTATGACGTTTCTTCCAGGGATACAAACACCTAACATATTATATTCCATATCGTGACTAACCAAAATAGAATCAAACCTATAATAAACCTCCCATCCAATAGGGTGGTATTTATCACAATCTGCTAACCATTGATCCACAGGATTACATAGAACGGAATCTACATATGGTTTATTCTGACCATACGCAACCCCCCATAATAATAAAAATATGAAACCTAACCTAACAAACATCCAATTATAAATAGTGGTTATGATACCAATCTACTTATATTCTTCAGTACTCATCGTATTCTAAACCCCAGTCGTCACTATAATCTAAACATTCACATACGTCAGTAGTGAACTCCTTGGCATCTACATCATAAATAAAATAAGTGACTCTACAACTGGACATACCTTCTTCATCTATCCATTTACATTCCACATTACCATCCATGTCTCTAACCTGTTCTTGCCAACCATTAGGTATATAATTGGTGATATGATTTAAAACTTCTAATAAAGAATGATAATCGGCCTCAGCAATGTCACTGATGTCGGCAAATAATTGTAACTTACTATCTTCGTTTACAGAAAGGTATAGACATTGATCCATCAACCAATCATATGTTCCCCCATACGTAGAAATGATTTCTTCTTTAATGGTGGTTAAGTCTGTTTCCACAAACTCATCCATACTAATTAAATTTACAAAAAAGGAACTGTTTCCATACATCTTCTTATCATTTGTAGTAGTAAATATGTATAAAATTTTAAAAACCCCAGATAATGTAGAGTTTTATTTGAATAGTTGCTGTTGTGATATTACATCATAAGCCTCTCGCACCCTTCTTTCAGCTATATCGGCATAGTCTTTATTGTAATCACTCATCACCCATTTCCTTCCATTTAGTATTGCCATCTTTGCCGTGGTACCTGAACCACCCATTGGGTCATAAACTATATCTCCCTCTTCACTCCAGCTTAAGATGTGATCTGCCACCAACTTCTCTGGAAACATTGCAGGATGTCCATAAGCATAATCATCTTTGGTCGTATACCCCTTACCTGTATTATATTTCCATATATTATTACGTGGGGAGAACGAAGGTACAGGTTTAATATCTCTCTTTATCAACTCACCATTCTTTCCTCTCATGGTTCCCTGACCAAAGGAAGTGTGTCCCGCCCATCTGTTCTTCTTATCACATATTAACTTTGGACTCTTTGGTGGTCCATCCTTACTGAAGATAAACATATATTCAAAGATTTGAGAATATCTATTACCATCTCTACGAGCAGGAAATGATGAACCGTTCTTCTCATATATCATGGTGTCGTGGACTTTGAATCCCAAGTCCTGAAAGTATAAAGCCTGTCTAAAAGAGTTTAATGTCTCACCACCTTTATGAACGGCATCGCCAACAACCCATACAACAACACCACCCTTCTTTGTTACTCTGTATAACTCTGAAGCTATCCTCTCAAAAGGAAATGAATATCCATTGTAATCAGACTCTAACCCCTTTACCTTATCGTGGTAAGTTCGTAGGTCATCATAAGGTGGAGATGTTATGGTAAGGTCAATAAAACTTGCCGGCATCTTTACCATCGTCTTTAAACAATCTTCAAAGTAAATCTTGTTTATTTCCATACACAAATATAAGAAATTATTATGAAAAAGACAACTTATAAGCATAAAAAACCCTGACCATTATCATGATCAAGGTTATTTATTTCTCATTCTATGTAAGTATTACTTACTTTTTCTTATCGAAAAATGAGATAAGCAATACTACAGCTAATACTCCTACGAATCCGGATGCACCTAATGCAGAGATTAGGTTGACGAGGTTTCCAACTACGTCCATTCCGAAAACTGGGCTACCAAATACCACTTGTACTACAACCGCTAGTGCGATGAATACTGTAAGTAAGTCAGTTATCCCTGTAAAGAATCCTTTAACTATTTTGAATGCGTTTTCCATAATAAATATTTTTTATTTATCGTTATTGATTAAAATACTAAGTTCACATGTAAACTTAATCCTAAATCACGTGAGTCATTTAAGACATCACTTACTGTCAATCTTGGTTCTACATTTATATGATCTGTCCAACTAAGAGTTCTTCCGATCCCTAAGTCAACAGTTTCTGAACCAGTACCATAACCAGCGTATGCGAAGTTGTTATCTTTAATGTAATATCTTGCACCGATGTTTACATCTTCTAAGTTAGCAACACCCAAAGATAAACCAATACCATCCGCTAGGAAGTAAGTTACACTTGGAGTAGAAATTAAACTTAAAAGAGAAGCATCTGCATCAGATGTTACAGATAATGCACTTAGTTGAGTTGTTCCTTTATCTTGGGAAAAACCTGCGAAAGTGCAAGCAATAATCGCAAACATTAAAATAAACTTTTTCATATTATTCACTTTTACTTTTTTTTGTTATTAGGCCTAAAAGTACGTACTAAATCAAAGTTCTAACAATAAATAAGATATTTTTGGGAAAAGTGAAGCTTTAAAGGTATAAATCTCACTAACAGGACTTTTTGGATATTGGGTATACTTAGTCGGTGGTGACTTTCTTATTTTTACCTAAAGGTAGGGTTTTAGTGACAGAATCTGTCTTTTTAGAAGTGCCCTCAGAATCAGTTTCTTGCCCTAAATCTTCGGCATTTTCATCATCTTCAACGATATCCGCATCTTTTTTTTCTTTTTCTTTTAGCCTTCCGATCTTATATTTATCACTATTTGAGTCTTTCGCGGTATAATATTCTAGGTCAGTCTCTACTAAATTATTCTCAGTTTCAGTCTTTGAGACATCATATTCGATGAGATATTTTATTCTATTTATATCGTCCATACTATTTAATTACATCCATAATTTTATCCATATATACTGTGCGCTCCTTATCAATATTTATAAGAACATTACCCTTCTGTCCACTCTTAACTTTAATATAATAGTCTCCATCATCCTTCAGTCCTAATTTTTGTATGAAGTCATCAGTGAACTTTTCATCGACATTATTTTGCAAGAGCATCTTTTTAACACTTTTCCTGGTTAGAACTGTGAAGGGGTCACCATCTTCTTCTCTAGGTTTGCTTTTTGTTGCTTCGTATTTTTCTAAATATTGTTTTAAGACTCCTTTAGGATCTCGGAAATCATCTTTCTTTTTTTTATTACGTTCACCTACATTTTGGAATAAGGTGTAAAGTGGGGCGTGAATTAGAATATGTTTAAATTTAACATCTGGTAGATATTTTTTAATATCACCACTTATATCATCAAAAATAACTTTTTCCCAACCACCATGTATAAACTCTTGAGCCATATACCAGGATCTTGAATCACTACCGGGAATAACTTCTTTATTTTTTGGGTGTTTATGAAATCCTACAGTTGTTTCTCCTCTTTTTTCACCAAATCCACCTTTTCTTTCTGTTGCCATAAGTTTGTGAAACTCTTCTCCAGCTTTTTGGTCACGACCTTTACCAGCGTGATCATATTTTATACCGTTTTCACCACCACTGAAATCATCACTTCCAATTATAACCCACTCATTAGAGTCAGGTGAATCAGTAAATGATTTTGCCACTATATCTCCTCTTTTAATTAATTGTCCCAAACCATATGATTTACCTGATGATGACGTACCATCTAATAAAATGGCAGTTTGGTTTTGCGTTCCTTCATGTAAATGATTACCCTTAGATACATCATATTCCATTAAAAACTTTATCCTATTTATCGTATTCTTTAACAAATGCTTTTTCTTTAACTCTAATGTTGGAAGTGGAATCTAATGGATATGTAACTACGATAGTCCTTCTATTGTCATCTTTATACACCTTACGATGAGCCTCACCCTCTATCGTAATGTTCCAAAACTTATTACACGCCATAAAAGAAAATAGAAATACTATAACTACAAGCTTCTTCATATATTATTTGAACCACTTGTCCAATGCATGATCCACTACCGATATCACCGACCATTTACCATCCTCAAACTTATGAGAATGTTTTTTAAGGAAGTCAGTCATCACACCTCTAAAATCCTCTTCAACCACCTCAAACTTATCTTTGTGAGATTCGTCCTTCTCTGGTTCAATGTTGCGTAATAACTCATCGGCATAATCATCAACGTACTCTTTAATGATGTTGCGAATATGTTTTTTTGTTATTTTGTATTTCATACTACTTTCTTTAACAATAAATATACCAAACAATACAAATAAAGGAATGCTTTTTGTTTCTGTAGATCTATAAATATTTATTAATGTGAGAATGTTTAAATACATATCGGCTATCATTTTCTTATTTGGGTGGGGTTGTGAACCTAATCATATGGAAAGAATCGTCATAGATGAAGACCTACAATATTTTGTGGAGGAATGGGTATACGAATGTAGAATGATGGGTGTGGATTACAATAAAGGTTTGGCAATAATAGATACCATTGAATTTAAAGAGTATGCGACTTTATTTAAACTGGGGGAACTGGATAGGGAAAAAAGAAAAATAATAATATCGGATCAAGTACTTCAAAAAGATTATTACTTTCAAAGACTTATTGTATTCCATGAGTTGGGTCACACCATTGATCTTCCACATACCTGTGGAAAGCTATCCATTATGAATCCTATGTTATCACACAAACATACCCGATATTATAATCTGTGGTGGGAACAACTAATGGAACATTATTTTACCGATAGCATACCATGTTATGAACTTGACATCACTGTAGATAGTGTAGTTAGATGGACATATGAATATGAAGGATATTGCGACTATTCAAACTCAACAGTTGGTCCTCTATAATTAACCTGTTTATCCATGCAAGTGAGTTTCCTCTTTCCATACATCACATCAGTAATAATAGTGTGGTAATCACTATGTAACTCTAATGTCTTAACCTTAAAAGAAAGTTTCTTAATATCAAAATTATCAGTTTTGAAGATGTAGGAACATTCACCCCTACCATAATCATGGAAAGTAATATTATAATGCTCAGATTTAATCTCTATGGGGGTCAAGTCTTCTTTAATAAAAGATTTTGTTTCTTTGTAGAAAGGACCATTCATTAATAACTTCTTATTACAGGAGATAATTAATAGGGAAGTAGTATCCATACCATTCATATCATTGTAGGTTGGTAATATATCATAAACACTATCAATGCCACAGTTGGTCATTCCTAATTCGTCCACATCAGATAAAATATCACCTATATATTTATTTTCCTTATAGGCATAATCACTAATAATATCCATTACGTATTGATCCATGTAACCCTGAAAAAATGTATTATAATATCCGAAAATCTTTATATGAACATTATCTTTCATCCTCTTTTTCAATAATCTCTTCTAACTCTTCTTTGTCTTTCTTGATAGTATTCCATAACTCGGGAGTATATATAACTCTAGATTGATGGATTACCTTTCCATTAACTGTGAAGACTATATTATATAATCCGCTACTCTCTGGAGCGATTTGTAAAGTATTCATTTGATTCCCCATAACCTTATCCACCTGTATCGTTCTGCCATTCATATCATAAATAGTAACATCTATCACCTGAGAATATTCTTTACCTCTGAGATCTACAAATACCTTACCACTTGTTATAGTGGGGAATATTTTAATTTTGGGGATTACTTCATCCATCGTATCAGTAATGGGATTATTAACCTTAATGAGATCCATCCTATATTCTTGAATAGATTTGCGAGCATTAAAGACTTGACATTTGGTGAACATCACCATACAACTGTCTCCACAATAATCCATATAGTGTTTAACCACATCTCTCGTACTGTCATTATTACAATAACTAAATATAGTATCACCACAAACATAGTTGGGACCATCCTGTGTTGGTATGTCGGCAACTAAGTTATCTAAACATCCCCATCCATTACCCCAAGGGTGCCTTAATGATAGCGAATGTCCAATCTCATGAACCAACACTCTCCCTAATGTATATTTGGTCCAGAATTGTGGATGTCCCGCAGCGATATCGTAATCTACTACTACCCCATCCCATTGGGGTAATCCACCAGGAAATTGTGAGTACCCTAATAGTCCGCCTCCTAATTCGCCGACCCAAATATTAAAATATTCTGTGGTATTCCATGCGTCTTTACCACCCATAGAATCCATCTTAATATAATTTCCCCAATAACTAAAACTTGTCTGACTCGTCGCAGTACGTGTTATTCCGTTGGTTGAATTTCCATCAGGATCAATACTAGCTAACTCAAATGTTATTCTCATATTGCCCGGTAAATCTTTAAGAGTATCAGTTAACAAGGAAGTATCAGCGTTCTGTAAGTTAAAATCTCTATTCAATGCGTCCAATGCAAACTGTACATCAGTGTCGGTTAGATTTTGTGCCGGATTAATAGTATCATTATAAATAATATGAAATACCACCTCAATGGTGTATTGAGTTGTGGTATCCACCAAACTGTCTGGGATGGATGAACGTGGTTGTATAAATGTTTGGGTGGCGTTATATTCTTCTGTTGCACATCTATCTTTGTGGGTTTGACTAAACATCAACAATGGCATCATTAATAATAATAGTAATATCTTTTTCATAATTTTAAATTTTAATCAATAATTATTTTTTCTACTTTAACCCCAGCTTTATTAAGTAAATCAATACCTTCTGAGTCTTTATAATCTATACAATATACCACCCTCTTCACTCCCGCTTGAAAGATGAGTTTGCTACATTCTTTACATGGTGATAAAGTAACATATAAGGTTGATCCTTCTGCCGACTGAGTACTTCGTGCCACTTTCATAAGTGCATTAGCCTCAGCATGTAAAACATACCATAGAGTCTTATTGTTTTCATCCTCACACTTATTGTCGAAACCACTGGGAGTGCCGTTATAACCATCAGATATTATCATCCCATTTTTAACCAACAATGCACCTACTCTCTTTCTTTTTGCATAAGATAACTTTGCCCAATCCAACGCCATGTTAATATAGGCTATATCATACCTCCTCTGTTTTTCCATCTCTAAATATAAATATATACTCCATTAGTATCGGCATAAAAAAACCCTACTTCTTCATGCGTCCATGAGTCTGTAGGGTAGATTTCGGATTGAGCCCCTCGCGGGATTTTGAATATTTAGGTTTCAGTTAAGTTGCCGTAATCAATCCTTCAATTAAATAAAAAATAGTCGATAACAGAATGATAGTTTCTCTTTATTTCCCGAGAGATCAACGGAGGTTTTATTTAACTGGATCTCCAGCCAGTGACTTTTTTGTCTGGGTTTTCACCAGACTGACCAATTGCCCGCCATACATATATTATTTGATGGCTGGGGAGAGGGTCGATCAGAACCCCACTCTTCTTCATCTAGTTTTAGGTTAGATTGCAGAAATCATTCTTCAATATCAACATGTCAATGAACTCTATATAGTCACCGCAGCATATCGGGTACTTCCGATCGTATCCATCATGATACTTACAGCCGTCATTTCTTCCCCAGCCAATATTGATGTCAATATTGCGGGAGAGAACCCAGATATTAATGCAGTTCCTTTCTCATCAAATGATACAGGACTTTGAGTCTCGTGACTATGGAGATTCCAAAATACAATATTTGGTAACTCATATCCACTTTCCTCATACATATGTTTTGCCATTGTATATGCAGTGTAATCACTATCTTGGATAGCCTCATCAAACTGCATATCTGACAAAATCAGTATGTCCGTCGGCATCTCACCAGGGGATACCTGATTTTTTAATGCCTGTTTCAATACCACTTGAAAAACTTTTTCTAAATTCGTATTGTAACCCCAATGTGCACAGTTAAGAGACGCCAATCTCTCCGCCAATGTACCTTTAAGGTATTGTAAAGTTGGGTCTTCAGAGAAAGTAATGAAAGCATCCTTAAAAGGCCCTTCATTTCTTTCACTGATATACAAACCCAATGAGACTGCGATGTCTATACACTCTAAGTTGGGGTTTCCACCAACTGAACACGTCATGCTTCCACTTGTATCCACAACAGGTAATACACGCTTCTCATTGCCCTCCATATAGTTAGGAAGACTGTCCCACTGTGCCTCTGAAACTTTCACATCTCCACCACAGAGAATAGATTTTGTTACATCGTAGGGGTATAATGCTCCAGCGTTAACCTTTGCCGTACCCTCAGCGAGACGGTTTTTAAAATCATCAAACCTAGTCTCATCATTCTTATAGAATGCTTTGAGATAACGAGACATTGCCAGTGACGGCACTTTCTCATAATCGATGTCCTCAAATTTCTTAGCACACATAGACTGTTCGACGGTCTTTGATAGGCTAACTACCGTTTTACGATAAACCTTTGGTGACACCCCTAGGTATTTCCTTACTTTATTTGCGATAGGACCCTTACGTGGTAACCATTTGGCTAGCAAACCATCACCTTCAGTTAATCCGTGCCCGATCAAGTTCAACACATCATCCTCTAAAGGAGTTCCTAATAATACAAATAAATCATCCCATCTACCGTATAGAGAGAATAAATGCATATTCTTCTTCAATACGTCTTGATTGACAAGACTAAGGTATATAACCACATCTTTGAATAGCTGTCTTTCACCAGCTCCACCTCTTACGTCACGACACCAAAACATTACTTTCAGTGCAGTTAAAGGGTCTTCAGCGAAGGCTTTAGCAAAAACAGGAACGGGATCCTTACCTCTCATTGCTCCAATGTGGAAAAATAAATCCACGTTGGCATCCTTTGAAGTCGAATTCGTAACCATACCGTTTAAAGTAGTGGTGTCTTCTGTTTGTAAAGCTTCTAATAATGTAGTCATAGTTTTATAATTTTAAAAATGTAATACAAATATACTAATAATGTTTTGAAATGTCAAATTAATTAACAACTTTTTTTTATTTTTCTTCATTTTCTTTCTCCCAGACTATCTTTTCTAGGGGAATATACTTCTTTCCTCTAAAATTATCCAATAATAACACCAATGATCTTGCCGTTACTATTTCGCAGACACCTCCGAAGTGTTTTTCAACATCTACTAACTTTCCTCTATATTTGTATAATGTTTTCATTATAAATTAAACATTTCTTCCATTCTCGTAAATATGTTTCACCGTTGGGAATCTTAATGATATTCCCCCTTCCTGATTCTGAGTCTCTTCAAAGTATTGAACTGTTATTGTTTTACCTACTAACTCTTCAGGATTCTCATAATAATGTATTCTTTCTTCCTGACTGAATCCAGATCCAACACCTACTCTAAAACCTTTGTGTTGAATGTAGGCTTGTGCCAACATAGGTCTCACAACTTCTCTCCCTTCTTTGATTATTCTGTGGTCTTTGAAGTCTATTGATACCACTTCGTATTCTTCATCCAAAAAGGATTTAACTTTAAGAAGATTCTTAGTCCTCTTCCCTTCATAAGAGACATCTTTTCTTAACATCAAGCCTTCAAAACCTTTTTCTGTTGCCTCAGCACTTAATTCTGCAAAGTGCTCTTCATCTCTAACCACCACCTGTGGTAAAATACTCAGACATTTAGATGTTTCTATCGGCAAAACCTTTAATGATTTTAATCTATCTCCGAGAGATATATCTCCTGACTTCTTACTAAAGGATTCCAATGGCAACATATCGAATATTTTATATTGTGGGTTCTCAATGGTGTGATCCTTCTTTCTTATCTCTTTCATTACTCCTTGGAAGTCTTCATTACCTTCATCATCTATCAAACATAACTCACCATCAAATACTAAATGTTTAGAACCAATAGACTCAATGGACTTTAAGACTTTCCCTAAAGTTTCAAACTCCTTACCATTACGTGAATATGCCTTTGCTACTCCATTCTTATCCAGAATAATAATACACCTAACTCCATCAAGTTTCCTACTACCATACCAAGTATCATTCTCAAAATCCACTAACTTTGGTTCATAGCTACGAGCCAATGCCACATCAAATGTTGGTATGAGATCTGGAATCACTTTATTGATCACAGAATCATGAGCTCTGATTTCCAAATTCTTATCTATAATAGAATAAATAAGTGCTGTATAATCAGAATGAGTAAGAACAAAATTATTGACTGCCTTAATGGCATCGTGTCCTGTTACCACTCTGTTGGATAACTTATCTAATAACTCAAATACAGTACCACCAAACTTTTGTGGTTCATCGACCAAATGGTTAAGTTTGATACAGTTCTTACTTGTAACGTTAAATTGTTTATAAGGATTGTAAGTATATTCTAATACTTGTGTAATAAATGTGTTATTAGCGTAGTTAGCTAATATCTCTTTCTTAGCGTTAAGAGATGATGTATCTTTCATCTCATTAACAAATTGTTGTAGTTCTTTAAAGTCTTCCATTATTGTCTTTTTGGTTTAGTTATATACTAATATACAACAATTATTTGACTTTACCAAATTAATTAGGGTCTTTATTGTGTTTTAATTCCATATAAGTTTCCTGCATAAACTCAGCATCTTTCTTTGCAGTATCAGTGTAAGGTATTTTTCCTATGAGATTTAAAAATACTGAGTATAAGTTACTTTTTTCATCGATCAATGCTATTAAATCTTTTCTTCCATAAGATGGAATGTATTTTTTGATCCTCTTCTGCAAACGATCTTCTAGGTTTCTTTTCTTTTCCATATACAAATATAATCATTTTTTATGTAAAAACCAAATCATTTTTAATGAAAAATGGCGTATCTCTATTTTTCCATTTAAATAAATGCGTTTTACTACCATTATAATAGTTACGATAACTATCAATAGGGTTTGTTACTTTAAACTCATCAGGCATTGCTAATCTAAATGTAGTCATACCAATCTTTGGTAGTGTAGGTTTATTATTAGTAGCCCAATATATAACCTCTGATGACTTATGAAACTTGTCGTATCTATATGTGTACTCTTTTGATAATTCACCTCCTAGCTTACATAACCAATTATAATTATCAATAGATTCTCTAACCCAAATACTACAAGGGTGATTCTTATGGGATAATCTATAAGGGGCTTCATTTCCAACTACCCAATGCGCCGATGATAATAACTGAGCATATTCAATAATCATTTTAACACAGTGCCGATCTACATGATATTGAGCGCACTTTTCTAAGTTTTCATCTAAATAAAATATATTCATAATGTGAATATACAAAAAAGATTCAATATAAACAAATTTAAAATAAACTTATACTATAAAACTCATGAAGTGCGTAGACTATTAAACATACTGCCGACAGCAAACAACATATTGCTATGATAGTCATTAGTTTTTCATAATGAAATATCCATAACAACATGTCCCCTAATTTCTTTAACATTATTTAACCTTCAAGTGTTTTTGTTTGTTTTTAATATAGATTGAGAAGTATGGGATGTTATCGTAGTCCTCATATTGTCTACCCATTATGTCATACATCTTATGATCAGTTGGTTCTATGTAATTTTCTTTAATACCAACTATTGTTCCATAATAGGGTCTCATATTATCTATTAAAATATTACCCTTATAAGGCATAGAGGTTGCATATCCAGGCTCAAACGTTATGTGAGTTATATTATTGTCCGG
>TARA_R110002110_G_scaffold415375_1_pt1 | contig 22515 bp, 23 predicted proteins | sample TARA_R110002110 | Tara Oceans TARA_R110002110 (sample SAMEA4397330) | marine metagenome | biome: Polar Biome; feature: [SRF] surface water layer (ENVO:00010504); material: water (ENVO:00002006), including particulate matter (ENVO:01000060) such as... | depth 5 m
ACTCATCGACGGTATTAACTTGTGCTCGTTCATGAATGCCAAATAATCCGAGCTGACATACTGACTTCCCTGATCGCTGTGCACCAACACTTCATTTTTTGGGTTCCGCTGCCATACAGCCATTAGTAACGCATTGATAACTAAGTGGCGATCCATAGTTTTGTCCATTGACCAGCCAATAACTCTTTGAGAAAATAAATCCATTACTGTCGCTATGTACAAAAATCCTTCGAGGGTTCTGATGTAAGTACTGTCACTCACCCACGCGTGATTAGGGGCTTTAGGCTTGAATTGGCGATCTAATATATTGTCAGCGATCTTGCCGGACTTGCCCCCTTTGATGTACCGGCGTTTGTAACCGATCTGAGCTCTGAGCTTATTCTCTCGCATGATTTTAGCCACGCGATGAACACTGCAGGATTCGCCTTCATCACGCAGGTCTCGGTGTATCCAGGGGCTGCCATAAGTGCCACCGCTGGCGATGTAAAACGCTTTTATCCGTTTCAATAACCCTGATCTTCAATGGCCCGGTCAGACAATGGCTTGCTTAGCCAGGCATAATATCCACTGCGATTGATCTTAAAAACACGACACATCGCTTGGATAGGAAACTCATGTTGATTATCGCGGATAAAGGCGTACTTCACTCTGGGTTATTGGCAAAGTACTTTGCGGCCTTTTTAGAGAGATCAATCTTGTCTGAGGTCTGGGGATTAGGTTCACCAAACTTTTTAAGCCATGCATACAAACTATGCGTAGTTGTATCTCTGTGTAACGTTTGGACTTCATAAACACCTCTCGTAGAACTAGATTCTAACGTTATTTGGTGTCTAGCAAACCCTGGGAAGTCCACTCAGCCCCCACACTCTCATGTTTACCATCTATTTCAAACTTGACGCCCATTACTTCACTTGTTTTTTCAACCCATTGTTTAAACACTTTCTCCAGCGGCATCAGTTCATGATTATGTAAACCGTAAAATCCAAACATGGCTACTATTACTCTTTATCTTAATTTAATTGTTGCCAATTTTTCTGGCTGGAATAAACATGGGGACGCGTTACTGATAGACATGATGCTCTTCGCCGAACAACACGATGATAAAAGCCTGCATACACCAGCGCTGGGGCGATCCGTCCAATCAGCGTGGCGAAAGGTCCACCGGAAATGACTACTTTATATTCAACATAATTGGGGCAAGCTTTTCAGCCAGGTCGTAGTTCAGTTCTACCTGACTGGCAACGTGATCCCAGAAGCTCTGAGAAATGCCCCCCCACAGCACCACGAACAGGTAAACTAGATTCAACTGCTGTTTTTTTTCCTTTCGTCCCCAGTGACCATCTTTAGAGGCGATAACCACCGTCTTTGGTCAGGTGCGCGAGGTTTTCGAGTTCACATTCCTCGCTGTAATGGATCAGGCCGCGCTTGATATTTTCCAGCACTGTGCCACGCAGCCGGGTCGCGCTGTCCTCGATGGCTTTTTCAATCGATTCCAGCGAGACTTCCAGCAAGTCATAGGTCACGAACAAATCCTGTTGGTCAAAGGTGAGCACTCTTATCCCCATCAACGCCAGCAAAGACTCCTCCAACACCTTTTTGACATCATCACCAATTACTTCATTAAAACGAATCCGACGTTGCTTCAGCTCCACCTGATTTTTTTGTTTGGGTGATAATCCGTGTTGCGGATCGCCTACGTACAAATGAGGGTAGGATCGGAAGCGTTCGAGACACTGGGACGAACAAAAATAGCGCTCCACACCCTGATAGCTCAATAACAGGTCATGGTTGATGTTTGTCATCTGACACACCGGACAAGGGATGGTGAACACGGGCTTGCTCATGGGAACTCCTGAGATATTTATCGGCTAATTTACCGATCAATGCCATTTAATAAGCCATAGATGTCACTATCAGTGGTTAACACCATGGTCGTATTTGGATCAATGACATCCTTATACATTTCGAGTGTCTTGACAAACTTATACAGGTGTCTTGACTCTGGGGATTGATTGTATGCTGCCGTATAGATTTCGGTCGCTTTAGCATCCGCTACCCCTTGTATCGTCTGAATTTCACGGTAGGCTTCAGATTCAATTTGTTGAAGCTCTTTTTCTTTACTACCGATGATTTTAGCTGCCTCTCCGGCGCCCTCAGACCGAAACCGCTCAGCAATTTGTTGACGCTCACTGATCATACGCGCATAGATTTTCTGACGAACACTTTCATTGTAATTAATACGTTTAAAGCGAATATCCAAAAGTTCTATGCCAAATTCAGCTAATTTACCCGAGGCAGCAGTTAAAATATCGTCCTCCACTTGACGCCGACCACGCTGTATAGGCAGTAGCTTACCAATATCCACCTCTTTCAACAGCGGATCGACAACTGGCTGCCGGCCCTTCGTTGTTCTAATAATTTCGATTAGCTCATGTTTGGCAACCGCATTGCGCGTTTCGCTACCCAGAATATCTTCTAGCCGAGACTGAGCACTACGCTCATCTCGCAGCCTTAAAAAATACTGGAGGGGGTCCTTGATCCGCCAGCGCCCAAAGGTGTCGACCGTGATATAGAGCTTATCTTTTGTTGGCATATCATTGGCGGCTCCATCCCACAACAAAATGCGTTTTTCAATGCGATTGAGTTTTTGAATAAAAGGCACTTTTATCTTCAAACCAGATTCCGTAATAATATCGCCCACAGGTTTACCAAATTGCGTGATGATCACCTGTTCCGTTTCATCGACGCGAAAAAGCATTTCATAGCCCACAATGAGCAGAGGGAAAAATATCGCAATAGCCAAATACCCTAACTTGTTCATTTTTCATCTCCCTTTATGGTGTTAAGTTGCAATAATGGCAATATGGACGCAGCTTTTTCATTGAGTACAATTTTATTTTTCACTCTGGGCAAAACTTCTGCCATCGTTTCCAGGTAGAGACGACGTTCAGTGACTTCTGGCGCTTTACTATATTCGCGCAGCAAGGCAGTGAATTTTGCTGAGTCCCCTTCCGCCTGATTGACACGCTGTATGGCATAGCCTTCCGCCGACTTTATGGTTTGGTTGGCCGTGCCTCTTGCAAAAGGCACGGCCTTGTTGTATTCGCCTCGCGCAACATTGATCATCCGCTCCCGTTCCTGTTGCGCCTGATTCACTTCATCGAAGGATGACTGAACAGGTTTCGGCGGGTTGACATTTTTCAATTGAACCTGATCGATGCGCAAGCCCATTTCGTAGAGGTTGACAACCTCCTGCATCTTGACTTGGGCGCCGGCCTCAATATCCTGGCGGCCAATGGTGATAACTTCATCAACGGTGCGATCGCCAATCACTTCGCGCATTACTGATTCTGAAATGTCTCGCAACGCATCGCCTGGGTCACGGACTTTGAATAAAAAGTCGAACGCATTTTCAATCCTGAACTGTATAACCCATTCCACCTGCGCCGTATTAAGGTCTCCGGTCACCATTGTGGTTTCAAGAGCCCATTCCTTGGACGACGACATTTGTCGGTTGAAAGTTGCACCAGGCGTGCCAAACCCAAACTCTTCTTTTAATTGTCTCTTTATCGGAACCTGTTTTACGGTATCCACCCCAAAAGGAATTTTGAAATGGAGCCCCGGATTGACAACTTCATGATAATGACCAAAGCGCTGGACGACACCAACAGACTCCGCTGAAACCGTGTAATAACTGCTGAATCCCAAATAAACGACAACCGCAACAACCGCGCCCATCGCAATTTGACGTGGTGTAACGGGTAGATCCGGTAGAGATTGGTTAGACTTGTTCATGACTATGTCCTTTTCTAGTGTTCTTCATTAGCGAAATTATTGGCTGAACAATGCATTAACTGGTCGTTGCATCAGAACCAATTTCCAATAGACCGTTGTCGAAATATTGACGAAGTGTAATGACGAAGTGGAATAATGAGTTTCGTCGGCGCAGAAACATTTTCAAAGACCCTATCTGCCAAACCGAACTTCGATCCATTACAGGGACAGAAGAATAATGCGTGCTCAACATCAACTCTGCCATCCGGCTCATAATTCGGCACACAGCCCAAGTGCGTACAAATACCAACCGCCACAAAAAATTCTTCCTTGATACTGTGATTTTCATTCTTTGCGTAGTCTGGCTGTTGGTTAATCTCGGAATCCGGATCGCGTAATTTCTCACGGTGTTTTCCCGATGCAAATTCTCCAAATTGGTAATAGTGCGCCTGAGCACCCACTCTGGTTTACCCTGCCACGCCATCGTGATCATTGAACTAGATTCAATCTTGCTGGGGTCGACCCGAACAGGCACGCCAACAACCTTCGCCTTTGCGCTAGGATTCCACGATTTAATAAAAGGCGTCGGGTTTCCACCACACCAGCGCTGACGAAAAAAGACGTCGCAGCGGTCAAAAAATGCCGAAGGGGTTTATTTACCTTCACTTTATTCATCTTGCACCTCTGCTCATCTTTGCCTTGTTGATTTGTTGTATCACCACAGCAGTGATCGGCCGAGCATCACACCCATTTACCTGCAATAATCCGGAAGTATCGAACGTACCCCCGCAGTTTCGATAACCAAAAGCCATACCTCTCTAACCGGCTACCCCTACCGTAACGAACCAGGCAACCAAACCCTTTGCCGCACCAATAAATGTTAAATGCCAGACCATGCCATTCAATTGCATTAATTTTCATGATCTTCTCCTTTGTTTCTGTAAAGAAACTGTATTTCTACATATCCCCAAAGCGATTAGCGGATTGCACCATGCGCATCATTTCGTGCTCTTCCAACGATCTCAGTGATGCCAGCATCTCCTGAGCAGAAGGGATGTCCGCACGCGAGGCAAGATAGCGATACAGCTCGATCACCTGCTGGTGCTGATCAACAATCACTTCCATAATTTGTGCGGCGTCTAGATCGGCGAACGGCGCGTCACAGTGCACGTGTTGAACAATGGGCTGCTTATTGACATATTCGTAACACCAGGTGTTCAGGGCATGTTCATCGCCGGAGGTTTCAAAGCGATTGACGATATTCATCAGACTTTTCTCGTGGTCGGAGAGATAAGCCAGGACCATCCTGGCCCGCTCATCGGTGTTCTTATCGGCACAGTGATATAGACACTGGCTTAGGTGTTGGTGAAATTCCTTAGTCCAATGCAGAACATCTTTTAAAGTTTCGACTTGCATAACCACGTCCTCCAGTATCGATTAACTACAAACGTAAAATGTCGCGATAACCCGCGACGTCTACCGTAAATGCTGTATTTTCCTGCAAATGCACACGCAAGCCTTCAAGCGCATCAGGATCGCCATGAATCAGCTGAACTTGAGTGGTATCAGCCAGTGCTGACTGCTGTAGCCATTGAGTAAGTGAGATAGTCAGCATGACCTGAAAGACCGGATATGACCTCAACAGAGGCTCTAAGCCGTACCCATTCTCCATGGATTTTCACCCTATCGACACCTTCCAGCATCTTGGCACCCCGAGTACCACCGGCCTGATAACCAGTAAACAACACCTTGGTTTTTGAACTTCCTAACAAACGTTTAAAGTGGTGAAGAATCCGACCGCCTGTGACCATGCCACTGCCCGCAATAACGATGTGCGGGAATACCTGCCCCGCAATGGCTTTGGATTCATCGACCGTTCGGGTATAGGTCACCGTATCGCACATGCGATGGCACTGCTCGTGACTTAGCCGGTGTTGGTCACTGTACTGGCAAAAAACATCCGATACCTTGATCGCCATGGGACTATCGAGATAGATTGGCATTTTGGGAATGTCGCCCTGTTCCATCAGGCTCGCTAATAGATGTTGCAAAGCCTGCGCCCGCCCCACCGCAAAGGCTGGGACCAACAATACGCCGCCACTCTTTGCGACACGGTTGACGACGACAGCTAATTGCTGAAAAGGATCTTGCGTATCGTGCTGGCGATTGCCGTAAGTAGATTCCAACAGTAGCAAATCAAGCTCAGGCAATGGCCGAGGTGGTTTCATCAGCACATCGTCAAAACGCCCGACATCGCCGGAAAAGCCAATACGTTTGTTATCCGCTTCAAGAATGATACTCGCCGCACCAAGAATGTGGCCTGCTGGTTGTAGATGAAAACGGATATCGCCTATTTCCCCCTGCTCATCAAAATCTACAGACTGGAAAAGCGCCATACTGTCTTCAGCTGTTTTGCGATCATAGAGCGGTTCGGGATGTGCGTGTTTGCTTAACTTATGTTTGCTGTAGTATTTCGCATCCTCTTCTTGAATATGACCGCTATCGGCCAGCAGAATTTGACACAATGCTGTTGTGGCGTAATGGGTAAACACCGGCCCACGAAAACCACGTTTATACAAAACTGGGATGTAACCAGAATGATCCAAATGGGCATGGGTCAAAATTACGGCGTCGAGGTTTTCAATATCAACTGGCAAGGGTTGCCAATTTCTTTCTCGCAACCATTTATAACCTTGAAATAATCCACAATCGACCAACACCTTGGTCGTATCTGTTTCCACTAAAAACTTGGAGCCGGTGACGGTTCCAGTACCACCGACAAAGGTAATTCTCATGAGGCCTATCCTACTTTTCTTGTTGAATTAAGGCAGCTATTGATTGGATCGACTAACAACGGCGCTATATCGATGGCATTTGAACGATGGCCAATCGTGTTGCTGGTCACCAGCGATTCCAAGCCAGCCGACATCAAGGCGGCATCAACACCGTCGGCGAAAATACCGTGCACGGCAACGCACTGAATACTATGAATACCAGCTATTTTTAAGGTTTCTATGCATTGGAGAATGGTCTGCCCGCTGGAAATCACATCATCGATGATCACAGCTGTATGTGATGGGTAATCGCTAATATCGGGCAAGGTCACTTCAACTTGTCGGTCACCCAAACGTTGCTTGCTACCGATGACAAACGGATGACCACTGTAACTAGCAATGTCCGATACCCACTGCTCGCTTTCGGCGTCAGGGCCGACCAGTAACAGACTCGTTTTGGTTTTCAGCCACGCTGCCAAAGCGGGCGCACCCTGTATGACACGGGAAGGTACAGAGTAAATCTCATCCAGCGAATGATAGCGGTGCAAATGTGGGTCGACGGTTACCAGCCAATCGATATGCGCCGATAACGCGCGGGCAAATACCCGCGAAGTCACCGCCTCGCCTTCAACAAAGCGGCGATCCTGACGCATATAACTGAGATAGGGAGCAATCAAACCAACGCTGGATGCACCCAGCTCGCGCAACGTGTCGAGTAAAAAAATGAGTGGCAAATACTTTACATTGGGATGGGATAGATCACAGACCACGACACAGGAACGATTTTCCACCTGACTGGCGATTCGCAGATACGATTCACCATCGGGAAATTCGCGTGTGGCTATTGCACCCATTTCAGCATCAAGTGCAACAAACAACGACGTTACCAGTGGATGCGACTCCAGTGAAAAAATAATAGGCTGCTTATTCATGGATGCCATTTGTTTATTCATCGTTACTCTCACCACATAAAGGTTCTATCGTAAACATCGATGATTGCTGATGATAAAAATCCAAGGCATAGTCGCGCTCACCCGTGCTTTCACTCATCAGAGTAAACAACGCGACATCGTTAGACACTTTGTCACCCACACGGACATGTAAGCGCAAACCGGCTGTGAGTGTAGAGGGTGCGCCCGCCAATTTAGCCAATCGTGCCAGTTGGCGGTTATCTATGGCGATTAGATTTCCTTCAGTCTGTGCATATTCGATATGTTGATATTTTGCAGAAGATAAGATTTTTAAGCCGCCTTGTGCGTTAACGATACGCTTGAATTGTTGCCAGGCTTTGCCTTCATCGAGAATGGATTTTGCTTTTATCAAACAATTCTCGAAGCTTTCGCCGCTGGCCAGGGAAAACAAATGAGCGGATAAACACAGTGACCGTTCGCGTAAATCCTGTAGTTCATTTTTTCCATTTTGCTGAATCGAACCGCCTTGCAATACCGACAGCACATCGCGCGCTTCCTCTACCGGGCCTATGCCTCGTCCTACTGGCTGGCTACCGTCAGTGATCACACAGCGAATATAAATGCCGCAGTCGGCACCCACTTGAGTAAACAGCGACGCCAGTCGTTCGGCGTCGTGCTTGTTACGCACTTTGGCTGTTGGCCCAACCGGAATATCGATCACTGCATGGGTGGAACCGGCGGCAATTTTTTTCGACAGTACAGAAGCGATCAACTGCCCTTCTCCGTCCAGATCCAGTGCTTTTTCAATCCGAATTAATAAATCATCGGCAGGACTCAAATTCACAGCACCACCCCACGCGAGACAGGCGTTAGTCTCAGCCACCACGCGCTGAATATCGACGATATCAAGATTGACAGTGGTCAGTGACTCCATCGTATCCGCCGTACCTGCTGGAGAAGTAATCGCTCGCGACGAAGTTTTTGGAATCACCAGCCCCGCCGCACTGACAATGGAAACTACCAACGGCGTAGTGCGGTTACCCGGCAGTCCTCCGATACAATGTTTATCGAGAATCATCGCTTGATCTGGCCAGCCCAGTCGTTTGCCGCAGGCCACCATAGCTTGTGTCAGGCCGATAATTTCATCCACATCCAACCGCTTGCCCGCACACACACTGAGAAAACTGGCGATTTCGATATCCGTATAGCGATGCGCACTGATGTCTTCGATGATCTCGACAAGTTCGTCACGATTAAGCTTGTGGCCAAACACTTTTTTACGAACGCTACTCAGCGAAGTTACCACCGGCGCGTGCCCAATCTGGATGACGTCGCCGTTATTTGCGCACAGACGCGCAATGGCAATTTTAGACAATCCGACTGTTCCCTCCGCTAGGATGGATTCGTCTACCACATTTAGTGTGGCGATAACGCTATTGTCTACATAGCTAAGAGTGACACGACTGTTGGCGGTAAAACCCTCGGAGCGGCAAATATGACAATCACTGCGCATATAGACGACCGGTTCCTGATGGGTATCGATGCCCATATCGATAATCGTCTGTACATGTAAGACTTCGGCTTGTGATAACGATGGAGTCAACGCGGAGTCTTTATCCATTCGGCATTACCATTCCGGCTCTGCTTCTGAAGTAAAAATTCGAAATTTTTCCGTTTCATCGAACCACTCTTGGTGTTTCTTATAGGATGAAATATTAAAGAGCCTACTGTGGCAGCTCCATGGTTGATGTCCCACATTGCCTTTCACATTTTCATCAACGAATTTGTAGTACCCTTCTTTAAAATCCGTCCACCAATTATGACTAACTTCCACCTCACATTTCGTGAGGACGTCTTCAATACCATCCAGACAAAGCCGAAAGGCGTCATAGATTAGATTCAGTACGTGGGATTTTTCGTCAAATGAATTGCCATCAAGACCGTAAAGAAGATCATTCTCTGCAATAGCGGCTTGAACTTTGCTCAGTTCGATAGGTTCGAGCTTTAGGTAGCGTACAACCCGATTGACTTCCGATACCCCCAAACGGTGTTCTTCTTTACTCATATTATTCGCTTCGTTTAAAACTTTTTTTTGAGCCAAAACAACATTACTAACCGCACTAAACTTCATTATTTTGCAGTAATTTTCAATGCTGATGGCCATGGGCGTCGTCCCGATGTATTATTTTTTTCCTCGACTCAGATCTCAGATATAGATGCTCACCTGCCGCAATCAGAATCATGACAAAAACAGCCACGCCGATAACATAAGGATCGGAATTCATCTTGACCCAGACAAATCCACTCAGCACAAACAGATCCAGAATAATGGCAGTCACTGGAATCCAAGATTTGGCTTTAATATCGTCCAACAGGTAACGCAGTACGCCCCAGTGAATGGCAATATCCATGATGAGGTAGAAAACAATACCGAGAGCAGCAATGCGGGATAGATCAAAAAATGCGGTGAGGAAAAGCCCCAATACGACGGTATATACCAGGGTGTGTTTTTGGATGCTGCCAGGCATACCTAAATGGCTGTGGGGCACCAAATGCATTTCCGTCAGCATCGCCAACATTCTAGAAACTGCAAAAATACTGGCAAGAATGCCTCCCGCCGTTGCTGTCATGGCAATGGCAACTGTGAACCAAACACCATATTCCCCAAATACAGGACGCGCCGCCGCTGCCAAGGAGTAATCACGGGTTTCGATAATTTCGCTGAGAGAAAGGTTGCTTGCTACCGCAAAACCAACCAACGTGTAAATAACAACACAAGCAGCGATTGAAATAACAATGGCCCGGCCAATGTTATGGTGTGGATCGATCACCTCAGAACCACTATTGGCAATGGTGGTAAAACCTTTGAAAGCCAAAATGCCAAGCGCAGTAGCTCCGAGAAAATTTCCTACCGTTCCAGATTCGCTCTCGCGGGTGAAATCGATTGCCAGGCTGTCCGCCAGTAAAACACCTACCAGGCCGATAATCAGAATGCCGCCGATTTTCAGCATGCCGATAAACCCCGCAAAACCTTGAATAAGGCGATTGCCCAGTAGATTAATAACAAAGGCCGTCAATATGAGTGCCACACCCAGTATCGGCACCATAAGACCAGATTCGTCACCACCGAACAGTTGCATCGTGTATGAGCCGAATGTTCGGGCTAAAAAACTTTGAGCGATGACCATTGAGAAGTACATCAACAAAGCATTGAATGCCGTGGGCAATCGATCGCCATAGGCTTTGTGGAGATACATACCTATGCCGCCCGCAGAGGGATAAGCGTTGGAAATCATGATGTAAGAATAAGCACTAAAGGCGACGATCACAGCGGCTGCCAGAAAGGCCAATGGAAACAATGAGCCTGTCATTTCGGCCATTTGCCCGGTCAGTGCAAAAATACCTGCGCCAATCATAACGCCGGTGCCTAACATCACTGTTCCTGACAACGTCAAGCTGCCTTCATCGTAATGCGTGGTGCGATCCTGTTCACGAGACATGGATACCCTCCTTAAACGGATTGTGTTTTTTCAGTAGTAAGCTTTGGAAACCATGCAGGTGTTGCTTCCATGTATCGGCGATAGGTATCACCAAATTCTTCCAGCGCCATTTGTTCTTCCCTTTTCGCTAAACGCACATACACAATAACCAATATGGGAAACATCACTACAGTAGGTAGCGTTGGCCACTGCAACAGGAATCCGAACATAATCATGATGAAGGCAATATATTGAGGGTGGCGACAACGGGCATACCAACCAGTGGTGGCCAAAGAACGGGTTTGCTGGGCTTTATGCAAAATGTTCCAAGCTGCTGACAATAAAAAGAAGCCTAGAATAATCAGTACATTGCTGGCGATATGTAACGGATCCCAGTGAGCATTGCCTTCAAATCCTAACAGCGTGTGTAATAAATGGCCGTTCTCATGAGAAAGAAAGTCTACTTCCGGATACTTTTCCGCCAGCCAGCCCGAGAAAAAATAAATCGTTAGCGGAAAGCCATACATTTCTGTAAATAAAGCCACGATAAAGGCTGAGAAGGCACCAAAACTCCGCCAATCCGTTTTGGTTTTCGGCTTGGTAAAGCTAAATGCAAAAAAGATAAAAATCGCTGAATTAAGAATAACCAGGGTCCAAAGACCATAGGCAGAATCACCATGCATTACGAATTACTCCTGTCATTATTTTAATGTTAGTGATGGTCGCGATGATCTACCTGCTTTCGCCCCTCTTCCAAACCGCGTTGATAAGCATCCTGATCAGGTTCCCCTTCGCCTGAACTACCATGTTCTCGGTGATTGCTATGGCCGCCGTGCCCTTTATGCATAAACAGATGCATAAAGGGACAGGCCAACAGAATCAGAAAGGGCAAGTACTGCCAGACATGCTGTCTGTGCTCTATCAACAAAAAGTAAGTGGCAGCACCAATTAGCCCTAGGGCGGCCAAGCCCTTAGGGGTTAACCAAAATGATGTTTTTTGTGTGCTCATAACGCATCTCATCTAATGAAATTAAAAAAATTAAATGTGGAAATGAAAGTCACTGACAGTTGCTCTTCGTTTATCATGTATCCAGATCAAATCATTGACAGGAATAATGCAGACCAATCCTTCGCTATCGGCATTAACATGCGCCGCCTCCACAATCACCTGTGCTATGGCCTTTGCTTGGTCCGTCTTGACGTAAACCTCCAGTTGAATATGTTTGATCAAGTGCTTTTTTTCGTTGAAGCTATCGAAGTTATAGCCTCTCCCCCGCACAGGATACAAAGTAAACCCTTTCACACCATGCTGTAGGAGCGCCGATTCCACCTCTTTGAGGCAAGATTCGTCAAAGATGGCTGTGACTTTGTTGATATTCATAATGCTCTCCTATTACTCCGCACTTATTGCACATTGATCTTCCCGCGATACATCTGCATCTGGCAGTGAAAGGCATATTCTCCTGGGGTCAACGCCGGAAGCTGGATAGTCTTTATTTTATTGAGCGGCAGCGTATCGCTGATTTTCAGTTCAGGAATCAGTAAAGCCTCAGAGCAAGGGGCTTGATCCTTGCGCAAAAACTTGATTTCTGTCGGACTTCCGGCGAGTACTTTAATGCGCGACGGTGAATAGGTACCGTTTTCAACAATAATCACCAAATCATTGTCACTCAGTTCGGCTTCTTTGGGTTTATAAAGCCAGAACCACCAAACGATTAACGCAATCAACACAACGCCAGCCATATTGATGATTAACATGATTTACTCCTTTCAGTGTTCTTGTGCTTTAAACAAACGCAGCCGATTAGCATTGGTCACAACCGTTAGTGATGAAAATGCCATCGCCGCGCCGGCAATAACTGGGCTTAACAGCAATCCAAAAAAGGGATACAACACACCCGCAGCAAAGGGCACACCCGCCACGTTATAGATAAAGGCACCGAATAAATTTTGTTTGATATTGCGCAACGTCGCCTTGCTAACGGCAATGGCGTCGGCAAGTCCGTGCAGCGACCCGCGCATTAAGGTGATATCGGCGCTTTCGATCGCGACATCTGTACCGGTACCGATAGCAAAGCCCACATTGGCAATAGCGAGTGCGGGCGCATCATTAATACCATCACCGGTCATACCGACAATTTCGCCCTGCATTTGAAGCTCTTGAACTTTTTGGGATTTCTCTTCCGGTAACACCTCAGCAAAAAACTCGGTAATGCCGGCTTTGTTGGCAACAGCTTTGGCCGTATCACGGTTATCACCAGTCAGCATCACCACTCGAATACCACTATGTTGTAAGCGCTTGATGGCAGCGATTGAATCTTCTTTGATGGGGTCGGCCACAGCGATGATCGCCGCAAAGGTATTATCGATGGCGAAGTACATCGGCGTTTTGGCATCGGCGGCCAAGGCCTGTGCTTTTTGCACGAAGTCGCCCAGATCGATACCACGCTCGCGCATCAGCTTTTCATTGCCAAACAACAGAGTCTTACCATCCACTTCTGCTTGCACACCATGGCCTGCAATGGCGTTAAAATTGGATACTTTTCCTGTGTCGAGATCACGCTGCAGACCCCGTTCTTGGGCTGACTCCACTATAGCCATGGCCAGCGGATGTTCGGAGCCGCTTTCCAGTATTGCCGCTAGCTGCAGAACAGTTTTCTCGTCGTACTCTCCGGCGATAACTACATCGGTTACTTTTGGCGCGCCCAAGGTGATGGTGCCAGTTTTATCTAAAATCATGGCGCTGATTTTCGACGCAGTTTGTAGTGCCTCACCGTTGCGAATCAACACACCGGCTTCAGCCGCCTTGCCAACCCCGACCATGACTGACATCGGCGTCGCCAATCCTAATGCACAGGGGCAAGCAATAATCAGCACAGTCGTCGCCGATACAATAGCGTAAGCCACCGCAGGATCCGGTCCAAAATTCAACCAAACCAATGCACTGCTCACGGCAATAATCATCACTACGGGTACAAAATACGCCGAGATCACATCCGCCAGCCGCCCGATGGGTGGCTTGGAATTCTGCGCGCGTTTAACCATATTGATGATTTGCGCCAGTGCCGTGTCTTTACCGACGCGAGTGGCTTTGAACAAAATGGAACCGTTTTTGTTGATGGTACCCGCTGCTAGAGTATCGCCCACAGCTTTTTCAACCGGCATGGGTTCACCGGTCAGCATCGATTCGTCGATTAAGGTTTGACCTTCAACAACTTCGCCGTCGACGGGGATTTTTTCACCAGGGCGCACCCGCACAACGTCATTCAACAAGACCTTCTCGATAGCAATATCTAGCTCTTTATCGTCGCGAACGACGCGTGCCGTTTTTGCCTGTAAACCGATCAAGCGCTTGATCGCCTCTGAGGTGCGACCACGCGCTTTTAATTCCAAAGCAAGACCCAAATCGATCAAACCAATAATCATCGCGCTCGCTTCAAAGTAGACATGCCGTGCCTCCGGAGGAACGGCAGTCGGAAAAAACACCACGACCATTGAATACAGCCACGCGGTACCCGTACCCAGTGCAATCAACGTATCCATATTGGCGGAATGATTCAGAAACGACTTCCATGCACCGACATAAAAGTGTTTACCGGAAACCATCAGTACACCCAACGTCAGGATACCGACAATCAGCCAGGCAACTCGCTCACCTGTTGTATTCACGTTCATTTCGCCAGTGATCAGCGCGTAAGCCATCAAGGGCACACCCAGCGCTAGCGCGATCCACATTTGCTTCATCAAGTGTTTGTAATAAACCAAATCCGCTTTTTCTTTTTCAGCCAGGGCATCGTCCCCAGTTTCACCCGAACTGGGTTTTGCGTTATAACCGGCTTTTTCTACCGCCTTGATCAAGTCGGCTGAGTCGGCACTGCCGACGACACTAACCGTGCGTTGAACAAAATTCATCTCAGCCTCGGTAACCCCTGGTACCTGCTTTAATGCCGCTTCTATTTTCCCTACGCAACTAGCGCAACCTGCTCCTTCAATGATTAATTCCTGCTGTACCAATTTCTGTTGCGCCGGCGAGGCAAGAGTATCCGTCTCATCTGAGTTTGAAACTTGATGAGGTGAGCCATCATGACAAGAGTCATTAGCTGAATCAGACATTAATTTACTCATATGTTTAGTCCATAACCCCGTGTTATTTAGCCTTGACGACCGAGAAACCGACATTCGCGAGCGCACTAATTAGCGATTTCGTTGCCACATCTCCGGAGACAATGGCTGTTTCAGTAGACAAGTTCATGCGAGCTTCCTCGACACCAGCAACCGACTGTAGCGCTCGCTCAATTTTTGCCACACAGCTGCCACACGTCGCGCCTTTAACTACCAATGTATGTAGTGGTAAATCGCTGATTTGCGTAGTTCGATCAGTCTTTTCGGTTTGATGTTGAACTTTATCGGAACAGCAACAACCGCCGGATTTTTCTTTTCCCCCAATCTCATTTGTTTGCTCGACCATCATATTCACCTCAAATACTGTCGGCGTAAATTCTTCAATCAGGTGACATATCACATCGCCAGTAGGCGCTTTGTCCGGTTTATCGCTCCAGTCTTTAACTGCCAATACCATCCGTTCTCGTAATTGCACCATATTAAGATATCGCTGCTCGGTTTCGTGTAAACGCTGATCAATCAATCGCCTTACCGTAGGGCAAGGCGATTTTTTCATATCCGCTTGCCCCAATATTTCCTGAATATCATCGACAGAGAATCCCAACTGTCTTGCACTCAGCACAAATCTCAAACGGCTGACATCCTTTTCACTATATTCGTGGTAACCATTAGTTTTATTTTTTACTGGTTGCAACACCTTGATACGGGTATAGAAACGCACAGTATCAGGCGTAACACTCAGGGATTTCGCCAGCTGATTTACGCGCATGGATTTAACTCCTCTGTATTTCTTTTATGCCAAATTTATCTGCTGAAGCTATCCACTTTTTTGCTGCATAACTTCTGTAATCGACTCACTTTTAGCCCTTGGACTTAGGTCAAGTCAAAATTTACGCTTTTTAGTCCACCGTGTTTTTCGCATCATCGTCCAACTCTCCTCTCCAGATTAATGAATCAAACTGTCACTAATATGATCGCTTCTTAACCTCTTTCCTTTAAGATACACCTACGTCTAAGACACAAGTCAAGCCTTAATTTACTATAGTCGTAATAGCGCATAGAGAGCTCGCTATAGCGAGTTTGTTTCTGTCTATCATTACTACCACCTCTTCGTTAGTTAATGTCAAAGATGTCGAAGTCACCAATTGTTTCTCATTGTTTGTCTACTGGGTCTGCGCACTGTCTATCCCATGGCCACAACCGCCCCATAGCTAGAAACGTAAATGAAGCAGACCAAGTAATCAAAAGAAAGCCATTCAGCGCTTCCATGGCGGTTATAAAGCGAATATGCCCTTCGGGCTGGATATCACCTAAGCCCAACGTTGTGAAGATAACCCCGGAGTAGTACAAATAACTCATTGGATCACCGACCTGTGTGCCTTGAAACCCACCTAACTGAAGCGAAGACACCGACCAGCTGTAAGTCATCGCATAGAAACCAATCTCAACAATATGCGCTAAGAAAAGTGCAATGACGATAACCAATACTTGCGATTGCTTTTCAAGATTATATTTTTTCGTATTCGAACCCAGCCAGAGCAGCACACGATAATGGAATACAAAACTGGCTGCGACCAAACTAAATGCCAAGACAATCGCTAATATCATACTAACTAGCTCCTCCGTCGGTGGACAACTGGTGATCCAACTGATCAGATATTAGTCTGCGTTTTTCCTGATACTGCAAAATGAAGCTATAGATAACCGGTAACACCAATAGATTCAGTATGGTGACAGTCAGCATACCGCCCAGCATCGGTGCGGCAATGCGGTGTGTGACATCTGAACCAGTACTACTGCTTAGCATGATAGGGATCAATCCTGCCATTGTTGAGATGGCAGTCATTGCCACTGGCCGTACACGCTTTGATGTTGCCGAAAACACTGCGTCTTTTACTTCCTCTAGCGACAGCCTGGTATCGGAGTCAGATCGCCGCTTAGCTATTTCTGTATCGATAAAGCTCAACACCAACACCCCAATTTCTGCGGCCATGCCTGCCAGTGCGATAAAACCTACAGCAACAGCTACTGACATATTGTAGTCATTGATATAGATAAGCCAGATTCCTCCCACTAAACCAAATGGGATAGACATCATCACCACCACCGGCTCGACAATATTGCGAAAGTTAAAATACAAGAGTAAAAAAATGATGAACAAGGTGACCGGCGCAACGATTTGTAAGCGGGCCGCAGCACGCTCCATATATTCAAACTGCCCAGACCAGGTAACCGTGTATCCCGCAGGCACGTTAACCTGATCTTGCAAAACTTGTTTCGCCGCAGCGACAAAGCCGCCAATATCAGAGGTCGATATATCGACATAGATCCAGGCGTTGGGGCGGGCATCTTCGCTTTTAATGACCGGGGGACCACGCTGATAATTTATCTCCGTAACCATCTCCAATGGAATTTGTGCACCGGTGGGCGTTGGAATTAATACGCGCTTAAGCGTTTCCAAATCGTCACGCAACTCTCTCGGATAACGCAGATTCACCGGATAACGTTCAAGGCCTTCGACCGTTTCTGTAATATTCATACCGCCGATAGCAGTTTCGATAACATCCTGCACAGCGCCCACGGTAAGGCCATAACGCGCCGCACTCTCACGGTTAATATCAAAATCCAGATAATAACCCCCCACCGCTCTATCGCCAAAAGCCGACATAGTATCGGGAAGGGTTTTCATCGCTCGCTCGATGTCCTTTGAGACTCGCTGAAGCACATTGAGGTCTGGGCCAGACACCTTGATGCCTATGGGTGTTTTAATGCCCGTTGACAACATATCGATGCGAGTTTTAATCGGCATAGTCCAAGCGTTGGCCAAACCGGGAAACTGTATGGCCTGGTCCATTTCCCCCATCAATTCCTTGGTGGTTTTTTTGGGGTTTGGCCATTCCTCCTTGGGTCTTAATCGCACCGTGGTTTCCATCATGCCCAGTGATGCAGCATCCGTCGCCGATTCAGCACGACCCACTTTACCGAAAACGTGATGCACTTCAGGAAAAGTCGCTATTATTTTATCTGTCTGCTGCATTAGCTCCTTTGCCTTGGTAATCGACATGCCGGGAAACGCCGTTGGCATAAAGAGAATATCGCCCTCGTCCAACGGTGGCATAAATTCACTTCCCAATTTTGAATAAGGGTAATAGGTCACCGCTAATAGACCCAATGCCAAAACGACGGTGATACCCCGCCACCGCATCGCTACTTTTAACGCGGGCCCGTGTAATCCATGCAATGCTCGATTGATTGGGTTCTTATGCTCGGCAATAATTTTTCCTCGCAAAAAGTAACCCATCATTACTGGCACCAGAGTGACAGCCAGAATAGCAGAAGCCGCCATGGCATAGGTCGCGGTAAAGGCTAACGGGCTGAACAAACGCCCTTCCTGTGCCTGCATAGTAAAGATCGGCAAAAAGGAGACGGTAATCACCAATAATGAAAAAAACAGTGCGGGGCCGACCTCTCGACTGGATTCGCCAATCGTCTCCCAGCGTTCGTCGTTGGTCAATGGACATCCTTTTTCCTCAACGGCTATAGCCAAACGACTGTGCGCGTTTTCCACCATAACAATAGCGCCATCGACCATTGTACCTATCGTTATAGCAATACCACCCAAAGACATTATATTGGCATTCAAGCCTTGGAATCGCATGACGATAAAAGCCATTAATATACCCAGCGGCAAGGTGAGAATTGCCACGACCGCTGAGCGAACGTGCAATAGAAATAGAATGACGACTAAACTGACGATAATCAGTTCTTGCACCAACGATGTATTGAGGCTGTCCACCGCACGCTCAATCAGATCACCCCGATCATAGACAGGTACTATCTCCACGCCTTCTGGCAGACCCGCTTTTAACTCTTCGAGTTTTGCTCTCACCGCCTGAATCGTTGCTAAGGCATTTTCACCAAAGCGCATAATCACCACACCACCGGCTACCTCACCTTCGCCATTAAGGTCAACCACCCCGCGCCGTATTTCAGGGCCAATCTGAACATGGGCAATGTCTTGTAAGCGTAAAGGCGTGCCATTGGCATCAACTCCAACTGGTATGCTTTTAAGGTCATCAATCGACTGGATATAACCCCGTCCGCGTACCATATATTCGGTTTCTGCCATTTCTACCAAGCGACCACCCACATCCCTATTGGACATTTTTATGGCCATCTTGACTTCGTTCAGCGGGATGTTGTAGCGAAGTAAAGCATTAGGGTCGACTTCAACTTGATACTGTTTTACATAGCCACCGACGGAAGCGACCTCGGATACACCCTGCACCGTCTGCAAGGGATAACGCAGATACCAGTCTTGTAAGGAGCGTAATTGTGCAAGATCGTGCTTACCGGTTCTATCCACTAAGGCATATTCGTAAACCCAACCAACACCAGTTGCATCGGGTCCTAAAGACGGTGTAATGCCCGGCGGCAGCCGACCACTGACATAATTGATAGATTCCAGCACCCGTGAACGCGCCCAATACATGTCCGTGTCATCTTCAAAAATTATGTACACAAAAGACAAGCCAAAAAACGAATAACCTCTAACGACTTGAGTACGGGGCACAGCGAGCATTGAGGTTGTTAGTGGGTAAGTGACCTGATCTTCAACCACTTGCGGTGACTGTCCAGGAAATTCAGTGAAGATAATTACCTGCACGTCTGATAAGTCTGGGATAGCATCTAACGGTGTATTCTTATACGCAAATAATCCCACCAGCACGACAACAACAGTCGCGATCAATACCATAAAACGATCACGTAACGAGGCACTGACAATGGCATTAATCATGGTCATCGGCTCCCTGTGTTTCATGCTCCAAATGGTCATTCATTTGGCTATTGGAAGACTCTGCACCCTCCATGGAGTCTGGAGGCATGGAATCTGGAGACATAGAACCTTGAGGCATAGAACCATGGTCCGCTCCCTTTCCACTAATCACATTTTTTGAACCGCCACCGTCCCCTTTTAGAACATCCATCATTTTTGCTGTTGCTTCCCGCAACTTGGATTCAGAATCGAGCAAGAATTGAGCCGATGTCACCACCTCTTCACCCGCATCGACGCCGACTAAAACAGCGACCTGCCCACTTGACTCGACACCTAAAGTGACTATTCTGGGTTCAAATTTCCCCGGAGCTCTCACTATAAAAACCTGTGTGCGATCACCGGATCGAATAACCGCTTCAGCAGGGATAACGACGACATCTTCCAAGGGATCGGAATGAATGCTAATCTCCGCAAACATATCGGGGCGTAATAGCAACTCGCTGTTATCAAAAATTATACGTACTTTTGTGGTTCGTGTTTGGGACTCCGCATAGGGATAGATATAAGAGAGAGAACCTTTAAAAATTCGTCCCGGCACCGAAGCTAAGGTCATTTCTACTTCATCACCTAACTTGATCCACGGCAATTCATATTCATAGACCTCTGCATAAACCCAGACCTTATTCAGATCGACCAACATGTATAGCTCTGTTTTCGGTGTCACAAATTGCCCCTGACGTGAACCAATACGGATAACGGTGCCGTTTGCAGGTGAGTGTATATGGAGGTTTTTTTGAATAGCTCGGGTTCGTTCCAGCTCCTTAATTTGATGTTCTGATACATCTAGAAATTGCAAACGTTCGCGAGAGCTTTTAACTAACTCTTCAGCTCCCGTTCGAATTTCATCAAAATGACTTTTACTGAGTGTTGATCGGTTATTCAGTGCTAATAAATATTCTTGCTGCGTTGAAACCAGTTTCGGTGAGTAGATACTTAACAGAACATCGTCTTTCGCAACCGTCTCTCCCGTTTTATCAACGCGTATTTCTTCGATCCACCCTTCTATTTTGGAGTGTAAACGCGATATTCGTTCTTCATCAAAAGCGACTCGACCCACGGCACGAATGGTTCGACTAATGGATGTTTGCTTAGCTATTGCTGTTCGAACACCGATATTCTGTACGATCACGGGATCAATTTTCACCGTGCCCGCCACTTTATTCGCCCCGTTAGTCGACTCGTTGTCGGCATACACCGGCGTGTAGTCCATACCCATAGAATCTTTAGCAGGTACCGGTGAAGTCACTGCGGGATTCATCGAGCTGCGGTAGAACAGTGGTTCCTTTTTCTCCTGGCCTAAACCCTGAACTACAGCTTTAGGCGTGTTGTCATTGCCGAATATTAGATAGCCAGCACCAACACCTACAATAAGCATTAAAATTGAGACCAATAGGATAAATTTATTCATAAATAGACTTCTCTCCGACAGCGGCTTCCAGGCGCGCTAATGCTTGTTTCGCATCGCTCAACGCTTTCCAATATTGCAGTTCATAATTAAAAAGGGTCATCTGGCTACGAACCAAATTAAGAAAATCTACTTCGCTTACCTGATAGCCCGCCAACATAGAATCTACCGTTTGTCGTGCTTGCGGAACGATACCGCTACCAAAAAGAGAAAATTGTTGTTTTGCTTGATGATAGTCTGTCACTGCCGTGGAAATAGCCGCCATCACCAGGTTTTTTTCATCGAGCAACGCATAGTAGTTTTTTTGTAACTCGTAACTTTTTTGCGACACCGCTTTTGATTGTTTTCGACCGGCATACAAAGGTATTTTTACGCCGACCATGACAGACACAAAATCCGAACGCGCGCCACCTCCTGGTAACGAGTTATCACCGGTTCGGTCTCCGTAGGTTACACCCACCTGAAAATCAGGGTAATAGTCACGCTTAGCCAAATCGAGACGCGATTGTGCTGCATCAATCTGAGTTTCCATCTGTTTCAAACGCGGCTTGGCAGCTTCCGCCAATTGGTAAAGCCTAGGCTCATCTACGATATCTGGCATCGTTTTTAATACTTGATTCGGTAACAAGACGACTTCATTCGCTGACCGATTCATAAGAATGTTAAGCTGAATAGATTGATTTCGCCGTACCGCTTGTAGTTGAATTTTTTGATCAATTAATTTGGATAATTCCAGCTGTGCAAGCAAAACATCCTGTTGTAAACCTTTGCCGGTTTCGTACTTAGTTTTCGCAACGGCTATAAACTGTCGTAACAGGCTTTGATTCATATCCACTGTTTCAAGGGCACGATCTAAATAATAGAGTTGCCACCATTTACCTTTAACATTTTTAATCAACTGCAAACGAATTTCTTCCACCGTATGTCCGGCAGCCAATGCATCGTATTCAGCAGCCTCCTCCTTCAAACTCAGTTTTCCCGGAAAAGGGAACACTTGACTGAAACCGATCTGAGCCTGCGTCATGGCTTCCTGATCTCTATCAAACGTATCAGTGGGGAAGTTTATCGCATTCAAATTGACCATAGGGTCTGGTAGCGCACCCACCTGTGAAGGCACTTCGGACAACGCCTTATAGCGAGCTTGCATTTCAGCAAGGTTTGGATTATCTCTTATTGCAATTTCAACGGCAGTCGGAACGGACAAGGTCTCCTC
>TARA_R110002110_G_scaffold24361_2_pt1 | contig 22462 bp, 15 predicted proteins | sample TARA_R110002110 | Tara Oceans TARA_R110002110 (sample SAMEA4397330) | marine metagenome | biome: Polar Biome; feature: [SRF] surface water layer (ENVO:00010504); material: water (ENVO:00002006), including particulate matter (ENVO:01000060) such as... | depth 5 m
CTTATAAATTATTAAATTATATTATATTATGGCTGTAAAAGCAAAAACTCAAGATACGTCTTGGGAAATTAAAGATAGAAATTATTATTTGTTGAACGGATACTCTCCTTTAACTTATACAATAAACTCAAAACACACTTCAAGGATGCCTTTATTATGGTTTGATCCTGAAAGTAACATTCAAAGAGAGATTAGATTTGCTACAAACCAGCAATCACCTCTTAAAGATGAACAAAAAGGCGAAGTAACATTAGGTCATATAGTATTCCATAAAGGAATTTTAACTGTACCTAAAGAACACCAGTCTTTACAAAAATTATTATCACTATATCATCCAGCTAATGGTAAAAGATATTCAGAATTTGATCCTGTATCTGTAGCTGTAGATGAATTAGACTTTTTAGAAATTCAAATTGACGCTTTAAACGCTGCTAAAAACATGGAAATTGATATGGCTGAAGCTATATTAAGAGTTGAAAGCGGATCTAGCGTTGCTGATATGACTTCAAAAGAATTAAAAAGAGATTTAATATTAATGGCTAAAAGAAACCCTGGTTTATTTTTAAACTTAGCTAATGATGAAAATGTCCAATTAAGGAACCTTGCAATAAAAGCAACTGAAGAAGGCATTATAAAATTATCACAAGACCAAAGAATGTTTAAGTGGGGTAGTAATGGTAAAAAACTAATGACTATACCGTTTGACGAAAACCCTTACTCAGCAATGGCTGCGTTCTTTAAAACAGATGAAGGCGTTGAAATATTTCAGTCTATAGAGAAAAAATTGAAATAAACGTGTAATATTTATACATATATATACCGGTCAATAAATATGGCCGGTTATATTTTAACAAGTAACTTAAAAAAAACAAAATGGCTATAAACATAAACAAAGTTTATAAAGCTGTTCTAGTTGTACTGGAGCAAGAAAAAAGGGGAGTGTTGACGCCTAATGAGTTCAACAAGATTGCTACTCAAGCGCAGCAGGAAATTTTTACTCAATACTTTGATGACTTAAATCAGTTACTTGGGATGCCTCAAACTTCTTTAGCTTACGCTGATAGAATGGCTTTGTTAGATGAAAAAATATCTATTTTTAAAAAGATTGAAAACGTTGACTTAGTTAGCAGTTCAGCTACACCTACCTCTCAAGTTCAAGAATTAGGTTCTGTTATTTACAATAGTCCAGCTGCTAGTATACCAGGTAGAGAGGCTCAAAGAATACAACAGTACGAACTCTTTACAACTAATCAATCTCCTTTAACTGCACCTACATCTTTTTATCCCGTATACATTTATGAAGGAGGTAAAATAACACTATACCCAGACACTATTCCAAATGGTGTTGGTGTAATTCAGTTAAATTACTTATTTTTTCCATCAGATGTAAAATGGGGATTTAATATAGATACAGAACTAGGCCATTACATTTACAATCCTTTAGACTCCACCGACTTTCAAATACATAAATCAGATCAACCTATGTTAATAGATAAAATATTAGGCTACGCGGGGGTTATGACTAAGGATCAATTTGTTATGTCTTTAGCAAACAATAAAGAACAACAAATAAACGCTAACGACCAAAAATAATAAAAAATGGCAGATACAATTTTAAGCAACGCTTTTATATCATTAAATGATGTAATAAATAACTTTATAATCTCTTACACTGGACCTGGTAAACTTATACCAGATTCAAAACGAACAGAAGTAATATTCCACGCTAGGAGATGTCTACAGGAATTTGCGTATGAAACTTTAAAAAGTCAGTTTACAGCAGAATTAGCAACTTTACCAGCTACTTTTACTCTACCTGCAGATTTTGTAAGTACTGTATCTGTGGTTGTAAATGGGGTTACGTTCACTCAGACTGAATACACTGGTGCTGGTCAATCGAATAATGAATTCGCAATAAACTATACTACTAAAGTTATGCACTTTAGTGCAACCAATCAAGGTCAAGCAAATTTTATATTAAAGTACTTATCAAACGCTTTGACTACTGATGAAAATGCAGCTATTCCAAAACTAGCAGAAGAGGCTTTATATGCTTGTATAGTGTATGCTATCTTAGCTAATAGAGAAAACACAAATCCAAATGTGTTACAAAGATTATTAATAGAAAAAATAGACAAATTAGAAAGATCTAAATCTAGATTAATTTTCACTAACTTTTCTGAATAAAAAAAAATAAAATGGCTATAAACGTAGATAATGTATATAAGACCGTTTTACTGGTATTAAATAAGGAACAGCGTGGTTATATGACTCCAGATGAGTTTAATAGAACAGCTACGCAAGTTCAACTAGATATATTTGAGCAATATTTTGACGATTTAAACCAGCAATTACGTGTACCTCAAACAGATCTTGACTACAGTAATAGGCAGGTTGACATAGATAGTAAGCTAGCATTATTCAAATGCTTTGGATTTTGTGACCACGTACCTCAAGGAACTATACCTTATTTTCAGCTGCCACAATTTGATTCTTTAAGAGGAGGTACTCCTGTCGTTTACGACGATAATCCAAATACTGCTGAATTTGCTTTCTATAAACTAGGAACAGTTAGTGTTGGTGAGAATGAGCCTATAGAAGCGCAAAGACTTCAAAGAGCGGACTTTTATAGCGTAGAAAGATCAGACTTGACAGCTCCAACCGTAAACTTTCCCGTATATCTTTATGAATCTGGTAAAATTTACGTTAAGCCAGACTCTGTTGCCGCAACAAAAGTAGTTCAAACTACTTTTCTTAGAAAACCTAGAAATGTTGTTTGGAACTTTATTTCAACGAGTGGTTATTATGAATTTGTAACAAACGGATCTTACAACTTTGAGCTAGAAACCTCTGAGCAAGTTAATGTTATAACTAGAATACTATTATACGCGGGTGTAGTAATTTCAGATCCTACTATAATACAAGTAGCTTCTGGCCAAATCCAACAAGAAAAACAAAATTCAAAATCTTAACAATAAATGGGACTTATAACAGAAACCAATGAACAGTACTATGCAGGTTCTCAAAGATTTTTAGTTAGCGGCAGTTTTACCCCAATTACTGATGCTAATATTCAAACAGCAGTAGACCTTTGGGTTTCAGACCCGGCTGCAGCAACAATTACCTATGGTAATATTTCTACTTGGGATGTAAGTCAGGTAACTGATATGTCAAATTTATTTCAAAATAAACAAACTTTCAATGATGATATTTCTGCTTGGGATGTGAGTAGTGTTACTTCTATGGAGCTTATGTTTGAATCTGCAATCTTATTTGATCAAAATATAGGAAGCTGGGACGTGAGTAGTGTGGCTGATATGGGGTTTATGTTTGCTACTGCAAGCGCATTTAATCAAAATATAGGAGAATGGGATGTGATTAGTGTAACTGATATGGGGAATATGTTTCAATTTACTACTTTTGATCAAGATATTAGTGCTTGGGATGTGAGCAGTGTTACTAATATGATTGTTATGTTTGATCGCTCAGTTGATTTCAATCAAGATCTAAGTGGGTGGGATGTGAGTAATGTTACCCTCTACAACTCTTTTGCGTACGGAGCTACTTCTTGGGTATTACCCCAACCTAACTTTATATAATATATAAATATGACAATTACAACTACTTTTGATACAGACTTGGTCTTTGGAGGCGGTACTGCTTGGAGTCCTACAGATACAAACTATGCTTTAAATAACTTTAAGTTATATACAGCAGCTCCGGGTGAATTAACTTATACAGAGTATATAAATGCTTTTACTGTATTAGGTAATACTATAACAGTGACAGCTGCGCTACCAAACAACACTAGTCTTGTGGTTCAACTTAAGAAGCTAGACGGTGGTAACTATGGCGCAAATGAAAATGAAAAAGCCTATGGTAATACCGTTGAGGATAACTATGGTTCTTATTCTTATATAAAGCTAGATGATGTTATAAACAACTTTACTGTTGCTTACGTAGGGGATGGTAAATTAATAACAACCGCTAAACGTACGGACTTAATATTTTTTGCTAAAAGAGCTTTGCAAGAGCTTAGCTATGATACTTTAAAAAGCGTTAATTCTCAAGAGCTTACAATTCCAAACAACTTAAGCGTTCCAATACCTCAAGATTACGTAAACTATGTAAATATACATTGGGTGGATGCTCAAGGAGTAAAGCATATTATTATGCCTACTACTTTGACTAGCAACCCAGGGTCAATGCCTTTGCAAGACGCCTCCGGAGAACCTGTTCAGGATAACTTTGGCAGAAATATAAACGGAACATCTATAACAGAAGAAAGATGGCGTAGTAATAATTTGAACGGCAGAAAAGAATTTGTAGAAAATATAGGTTTAAATGGAGATAACTATTACGAGAGCGGATTAACTAACTCTGGAAGGTATGGTTTAGATCCTCAAAACGCTAATGTAAATGGGTCTTTTACTATAAATGAAAGAGAAGGCAAATTTTCATTTTCTTCTGATCTTGTTAATAGAATTATAATATTAGAATATATATCAGACGGGCTTTCTACAGACTTGGATACAAAAGTACCTAAATTAGCTGAAGAAGCAATGTATGCTTTTATGAGTCACGCTATTATAGCTTCTCGAATAAATCAGCCTGAATATATTGTTAGTAGATTAAAAAAAGAAAAAAGTGCTAAGATTAGAAACGCTAAAATAAGATTGTCAAACATAAAATTAAGCGAGATAGTTCAAGTTATGCGAGGGAAGTCCAAGTGGATAAAATCATAAATTAAATTAAATGGCAGAAGTAAAAAATAGTTTCATATCATCTAAAATGAATAAGGATTTAGATGCTAGATTGATACCAAAGAATGAATACAGGGATGCTTTAAATATAGCTGTCTCTAGATCAGAGTCAGGCGATGTAGGTTCCTTAGAATCAATATTAGGTAACTCTATAGTTACATCAAGCTCTTATGACGATGCTGGAGAAATAATAGGTCATTTTGTTGATGATACTAATTCTCTTGTTTATTACTTCAAGACAGATTGGTATAACGCTGGTTTAGCACCAACCACTGCTCTTTGCCAAGTATTAGTTTACAGTTCATTAAACAACACAACTAATCTGCTGTTACAAGGTTATTGGCTTAATTTTTCTACAAAGAATCCTGTTATTGGAGTTAATTTAATAGAAGATTTATTATTTTGGACAGATAATAGAAATCAGCCAAGAAAAATAAATGTAGAAACCGCTATAAGAGAAGGCAACTCTCACTACTACAAAGAAAATCATATCTCTGTTGCTAAATACAACCCATACCAACCTATATCTCTTATAAAAGAAGAAATTGCAGATGTTACTAGCATTGCTTCAACAACCGTATTTGATGTTCCAGAAAACACTGGGATTGTAGCAGGTATGACTGTGTTAGGATCAAATTCAACTGGTTCCACAATAGAGCCAAACGAATATATAGTAGTTGTTAGTGCAGGACCGTCTGGGGTTTCAGGGCAAACTACTGTTACTATTTCAGAAGCACCTCTTGTAGCTATTACAACTGCAGATACTATTTATTTCTTATCATCAACAATGACTGACAAATCAAGCGTTAGTACTTGGCCAGGTGATCCTGATTATTTAGAAGATAAATTTATTAGATTTGCATATAGGTTTAAATTTGAAGATAATGAGTATTCTATTTTTTCTCCTTTTACACAGATAGCTTTTATACCAAAACAAAAAGGTTACTTTATTGGAGGCCAAGAAGACACTGCTGTTCAAAGTACAATTATTAATTGGTTTGAGAATAATGTTAATAACATCGAATTAATTATACCTCTTCCAGACACTATTACTAATATAATTAGCTCTTATAAGATTAAAGAAATTGACATACTTTATAAAGAGTCTGATCAAATGACTGTGAAAGCAATTGACACAATAGTACTAGATGGTCTAACCGGAGATGATAATTTTTATACATACAACTACCAATCCACAAAACCAATCAGAACACTTCCACCAGGTCAAACTACTAGAGTATATGACAAGGTGCCTGTTAAAGCAATGGGGCAAGAAATAATTGGAAACAGAGTTGTTTATAGTAATTTTCAAACAAAACACACTCCACCTACATTTATAAACTACAATATTAACGTACAAACAAAACTTTCTTCTGGATCATATACTAATTTTGTAGAATACCCAAACCATACAGTTAAGCAAAATAGAAATTATCAAGTTGGTATTGTATTATCAGATAAATTTGGAAGACAGTCCGATGTAATATTATCTTCTGGACAAGGAAACGGTGTTGATGTAGGCGGTACATTCTTCGCTGGTTCTACTATATATAACGAATACATACAAGATGAGCCAAGCGGTTCTGGAAATATTGATGCGGGTGATATGCCTGACGGCGTTATTGATTGGCCTGGTAGTTCCATTGTAATGGTGGTTAACACACCAATAGCATCTGTAAAAACTGAAAATAGTGCTCCTGGATTGTATGCTCAAGAAGCTGCAAAATTTGACCTATTAGCCGGTAGCACTACTACAATTACAGACTCTACATATACTTTTACTATAGATCCAAATTCTGCAAATAATGTTGTGCCTTCAGTAGGTCAATACTTAAGAGGTAGCGCACAAGATTATGTGGTTGTTTCTGGCGTCTATGGCGTAGCTCCTTATGTAGTAACAACGAATGGTAGAGTTAACGATTTATATGAAGTAGATCCAGCAAACCCTGTAGACACTAAATTTGCTTATACTATAAATACATTAGGTTGGTATTCTTACAAGGTGGTTGTTAAACAAACAGAGCAAGAATATTACAATGTATATCTACCTAGTGCGGTTGCTGCAGGTAATTTTGTAGGTGAATCTACAGATACAGATAAATCAGTAAGTTATGTAACGCTTATAAACGATAATATAAATAAAGTTCCAAGAGACTTAACAGAGGTTGGACCAGATCAAAAACAATACAGAAGTAGTGTTAAGTTGTTTGGTCGTGTTAACCCTGTAGGTTCAGCTTCAGGAACGTTTGGAAATACTCAATACTACCCATTTAGATCTTCTGATATTTCTACATCAATGGGAAATACAAATGACTTACTTAGCGGAATTGGTACAACTGTAGACGATACTGCAGGAATTTTTCAATTTGAATCTAATCCTATTGTAGCTAGAATTTCTACAGAAAAAGAATTTGGAAGTCCATATGACACTTTTTCTATACCAACAAATGAATTACCATCAGATAGATTTCAACTTGCTATTTATGAAACAGAGCCTTTTGTATCTAATATAGATATTTATTGGGAAACAGCTTCTGCTGGACTTGTTTCTGATATAAATTGGGATATTGGCGTAGGTTTTGATGGCCCAGTAGCCTTAGAGAATACTGCTTTTGAGTTTTTTGAAAGCAATCCAGAAAAAGGTCAATCTGGACATACAGAATTAACAGGAAATTTTTACCCGTTAAACAACACTGGAACACAAATGTTAACAACTCAATTAGGTAACTACAGTGTTACGAATGGAGATGGTACAATTGTTTCTAATGATTTTGAAATAAATCAAGTTCCTTTAAGCGCTGGATCCGATCCGGGGTCTTATTTTGTGCAAAACCTACAACCATTTGTGTATGAATATGATAGTTTCGATAGAGATGTTTATACTTTTGAAATGGAAATTGTAGACCCCGACCCTGACTCAAGCTGGAGTTCTGTTGTACTTTCTTTTGAAGGTAGACTAAGTAATATAACTCCAAGCTTTGTTCTTCCAGCACCCCCTTCATATACTTTTGACTCTACTTATACAGCAGGTCAAACAATACATGATTTTAAAAACAGTTCAAACAATGCCCTAAACGGATCTGCAGACGCGAATAATGACACTGTTGGTTTTAGATGGACAATTCTTTCAGGTAATGGAAATGGATATTTTTCATTAAACCAAAACACAGGTGTATTAAGTTTAACTTCAGCTGGAACAGGAGCGGGTTCTGGATCGTATCCTCTTTCAATTCAACTGTGCGACGCAGCTGATAATGGAGTTTTAGACACTGACAGTATTTGTATCAATAAGACAGTTACTATAGTAAATGGGTATCCACAAACTAATCTTGGTGAATCTAGTGATGATAATATTGGAGATTGGTCATACGATCCTAATGCATCTAACCCTAACCCAAGTACTTTTGCTTATTGTCATTACATGTCAGACGGAACTATCCCTGATGATGAACTACCTAATTACCCTAATAATCTATCTAGCCAATTAATGTACAAAAATAATACAGTCACTCCTGTTGGTATACTTTCTCAAGGAGAGTTTGGAATTCAGCTTGAGTCAAGTATCTATTTTGGAGGTACAGAAACTGATACACTACAAGCAAATTTAGTCATAGAAACTTATCATAGAGCAACTCCTACAGATGCCTGGGCGGCAATAAGTGATACCAACGTGTCATTCAACGAACCATCATTAAATGTGTATGGACCTTTAGGAAATCCACCTTACCAACCTTATTATACATATTTTGCTCAAAACACACCTGGGGAATATGCTTTTATAATAAACGTAGATGCTTTTGTAGCGCCTGTAAACACAGACGAACAAAATGGAGAATATTATTTATCATTATTTGACTTACATTACCAAGGCGCAGGACAAACACAGAGGGTATATGCTTACGACATCTACACGAATAATAGCGTTGGGTGGACATCAAAACCTGGTACAGGAGGTTCTTGTATTACAAATCTACCTGGAGTAGGACCTACAGCTAGAGTGTACGCAGATACTCCTTTTGGAGAATATGTACGTGAATTTTTTACATCTTTTGCATTAGACACAGTATATACTCCTCCAGTAGGAAACAGATACTATGTGGCTGAGCTGAGATGGGAGCAAGTAACTCCTTCAACTTCTGATACTGCGAATGATTATATTTATTACGGACCACCACTATCTGGTTCAGGTCAAACAAAGACTAATCAGACAAAACAAATTGTTAAGTTAACAGCTGCCGGACAAAAATATGAGTTTCCAACTGAAACTAACGCTAAAAGACAACTTAATGCGAATTCTGTTTGTAATAACGGCAGGGCAGATAATAGAAATACTAACTTATTACAGTAATAAACAAAAAAAACAAGTGATTAAATACTTATGGCAGCTACTATAGAATTAAAGTATTATAACTCTTTTTGGTTAAAGAAGATTAAAAGCATTACAGACGTAGTTGACTCTGCCCAAGCTACATTTGTTTCTCAAAGTGGTAGCACTATAAATATAAGCCCAGGCTTAGGAGAGTTCAATATGAACGTTGGACAAAAAGTGGTCATAGAGTATGGAGCATCGGAAAGATACGTAGGGTACATAGTTAAAAGAAACAATGATAATCAATTTGTTGTGGATCCAGAACCATCCCCTACCATAACGCTTCCAGTTAGTTCTTTTACTGTAGGACCAATACAAGACTTTACAAATATACCAAAAGCATACACTAAGTCAGATGCAGTTGTAAATAAAGACTGGTATATAGAAGAAGCAAGGATACGTGGCGGATACAATAACACTACTGTTGACTTTGGTGTTAAAGCATATGCTGTAGAAGAAGTTAAAGAAGCTGAGATTAGACAAAGTTCTCTTATTTATTCTGGTATTTATAACTCTAGAACAGGTGTAAACAACACTAATCAATTTTCTATAGCTGATTCTATTACTAGATCTACAGATCCAAGATATGGATCGATACAAAAGCTTTATGCAGAAGATTCTAATCTAATTATCTTTCAAGAAACAAAAGTAAGTAGAGCTTTAATAGATAAAGACGCTATTTACACTCAAGAAGGGCAAGCATTACAAGCTGCTTCTAACGTAGTTATAGGAAATATACAACCGTATGCTGGAGAATATGGTATAGCTAAAAATCCAGAGTCTTTTGCTGTTTATGGTTATAGAAAATATTTTACAGATGCATCAAGAGGAGCTGTACTTAGATTGTCTATGGATGGTATAACGGAAATATCTAATAACGGTATGTATGATTTCTTCAGAGATACGTTTGGAGGTCTGCAAGGTGGTAAAGCTATTGGGGGTTATGATATATATAATAATTCATATGTATTATCTCTTTGTTCCGCTGGTACATTGGATGATGTAACTGTTACTTTTGACGAAGCAGTTAGAGGGTGGACAAGCATTTTAAGTTATTTACCTAAGCAAATGTTTAGTATTCAAAACAGCTTCTTTTCAACCAAAAGCGGTTCTATATATAAACACTACACGGAGATAGACAGTACTGGAAACAATGTAAACAGATCCAACTTCTACGGCGTACAATACGACTCAACTGTAACTAGTATATTAAATTTACAACCTTCCGCATCAAAGTCTTTTAAAACTATAAATTACGAAGGCGGGAAAAACTGGTCAATGACTAGCTTTGAAACAGACGAAGATCAAGCTAACCCAATAAACGTTTTTTCTATACCTACAACATTATTGGATATGCAAAACAGTTTACTTAAAAATGAATTCAAAAGAAAAGAAGACAAGTACTTTGCTAATCTTATAAACATTAGCCCAGTTAATAAAGGTGAAATATTATTTGGTAAATCAATTTCTGGTATAAAGGGGTTTTATGCTACAGTTAAAATGACAGCTACTAACACGTCCGCATCTGGATCAAATGAATTATTTGCTTTATCATCCAACTTTTCAGAATCATCATATTAAAAATAAATTAAATCAAATCAAATGGAATTAAAGACTAGAGTATTATTAGAAAGCGATTGGGACACACTTTGTAAATGGTGGGAATCTTGGCCTGATTGGGTCAACCCACCCAAAACACTTTTACCAGACAATGGAACCGGAGGTCTTATGGTTGAAAAAGATGGCAAACCTATAGTAGCAGGTTTTTTGTATTTAACCAACTCAGACGCTGTTTTATTAGAGTGGATAGTATCAGATCCAGAATATAGAGAAAAAGACCGTAAACAGGCTCTAGAATTGCTTATAACAAGTGCAGAGAAAGCATGTAAATCATTAGGCAAGGTACATATGTTCAGTATAGGCAGAAACAGACATTTAATAGAAACTCACAAAAAACTAGGGTGGAACGTAGATCCAACTCCATCTCACGAAATTATTAAAAATATATAAATTATGGCAGTAATATCAGCAATAGCTGGAGCAGCAATTGCAGTAGGTGGAGCCGTAGCAGGTTCAATGGCCGCTGGAAAAGAAGCAAGAAGGCAGGGCAGGAATGCTCAAAATGCAAAAGCTCAAATTGCATCTATTGAAAACAACAGACAAGAGATAGTAAACCCTTACTCGAATATGTCAAGTGTAACAGACTTAGCTGCTGACTTGTCTAGTTCTATGAGTAATCCTTATGATAATCTATCTGTAGCAACCGGAGCCGCTGAAATGCAGGCAGAAGAAGCAGACATTTCTTTAGCGAATACTTTAGATACTATGCTAGCTACCGGAGCAGGTGCTGGGGGAGCAACAGCTTTAGCTCAAATGGCTTTAAAATCTAAAAAAGGTATTTCCGCTTCCATAGAAAGCCAAGAAGCTAAAAACCAAACACTCAAAGCTCAAGGAGATGAAGGGTTGCAAAAGCGTAAAACAGCAGAAGCAGAACGTATGCAAAATATTGAGATGCAAGATGACATGAGGTTACAAAACGCAGAAGCTCAAGGAAAAGCTTATGAATTTGAAAACCAAGAACAACGAACTGAAAATCAATTAGCAAGATTATCCGGGCAACAGCAGCAAGCTGAAGCAGCTAGGTCGTCAGCAAAAGCTGGTCAAGCAGCGGCCTTAGGGGGATTAGCTAGCGCAGGTGGTTCAATACTAGGCGCTGGTATATCTGGGGGAGCTTTTGGTTAATAAAAATATAAAACACACATAAATGGCTAATACTGTAAATTGGAATATTCCAAACATAAAAGCAGGTAAAGTATCTGCTGCTAATAACGCATATACAAATCCTAGATTCCCTATAGCTGATCAATTCAGTATATGGGGTAAAGTTGCTGAGAACGTAGGCAAATCCGTAGCTATGGGTTTGCAACAACAACAACAAAATGTAGTAAGAGAAAAAACAGAACAAGCAGCGCTACTTAAAAGAACAAATAGCGAGAGAGCCGTTCAGTATGACGAAGTAGCTCAAGTAAGTAGCATTGGGGGCAGTAACTTTGAAATAAGCAAAGATCAAATGCTATACGGTCTTAAAGATAAGTATGTGGAAATAAAAATGGCTATGGATGACCCTAATAGCGGCTTAGACCCTATTGTGGCAGCTAGAGCTTTAGCGGAAATAAATGATAGTGTAGCTAAGTACAAGACACAAGCGCCTTTAGTATTAGCAGCTGCTACTATTTTAAAAAAGGCTATGGATAAAGGATTTGGAGAATCGGGAGCTATAGCTTCTAAAACTCCTACTCCACAGCAAGAAATATTGCTAAGTTTAATTACTGATGGTAATCTGGGTATAAAAGATTATCAAGGTGAGTTTTATTTATATAAACAGGAGGAAGAGTTTAATCCTCAAGGACTATCTGTATTTAATATAGATAGCTACATGAAGCAAACAAGTAACGGTCAAGATCCTGAAGCTTATTTTGAGCAAATTATAGATACAAAAGAAATGGATAAAGGAGCGGTTAACGCTTTAATACCTTCTGGAAAAGGCTTACCTATCGCATACTTTACTCCTCAAGAAGAAACTACTACTGATGGGAAAAAAGTTGTTAACTTTTATAATTATAAAACCGATAAAGACGGACATGAGATTGGTAAAGAAGCGTTAATAAAAAACATGGCTCTTACTGGTTTTAATTTTATGGACGAATCTGACTACGAAAATGATGCAAGAAATCTTTATAACGACACAGCAGGTTTTACAGGCAAGCAGAGTGGACAAGACGATGTGTGGGCTCCCAATCAAAAAGACGAAAATGGAAATGAAATTAGAAAAGCATATAAAGTAAAAGGTTCTTATAAAAAAGATCAGAATGGAAATAATACAGGTGAATTTGTATTTGATCCTAAAGGTAACGAGTCACAATTTATGATGGATTATGCCACGGGTACAAAGAAAATGATGACACAAAAAGAGTTTTTAAAAAGATGGTTATCTGAAAGAGCTTTGCTTAATGACGGTCCTAAAAACTTGAAAACAATGACTAGTGTTTCTAAAGCACCAGGAGGAAACAAAGGTGGGTTTAATTATCTTATTGACAGTAATTTTACAGGAGATCCAAGCGTTGCAACAATACCTCCATATATAGCGGGAAGAGGTAGCGAAAGCTGGTTTTTGGTTAAGGAGAGTGAAGATAGAGCAAAGTGGACATATCAGAAAAAGAACGAAAGTAAGGGTAAGCTTGATGCAAAAACAGCAATTTTTGTATTTAATACAAACAAAAAAGGGGATATCAGTTACAACAGAACAGGGCATCGACAAATATCAAACAAAACGAAAGATAAAAACTAATATAATTTAATATGTACAAAAATTCACAAGGCGAAACAGTAAGTGCAGAGCAAATGCAAACTTGGGCAGATGCAAATGGCATGTCTATTGGGGAGTACGCTGCATTAGCTGGCTACACATTATCTAACGAAACAGAAATAGAGGAAGTAGATGCGGGAAAGATAAACGGTGTCGAAACACCGGAGAAAAAAACAACGTCGGTAGCAGCTCCTTCAAGAGCTTCGATGATAGCGGGTATAACTCCAGAAGATACGGAATTGTCTTTGGACGATACTTCTTCGGAGTTACAAGAAACTAATGAAAAGTTCTTTGGAAAGACACCAAGCAAAGATATAAGTAGTTTAGAAATAGCGGAAAAAGCCTTAAGAGAAATTTCTCTTAGTGAAGAAGATAGAAACAAACTTTTTGAAAAAGCTGGTCAGACTTACACTACTTCAGAAGCAGGATATATGGTAGGTGCGGGAATGCCAATGCAACCAACTCTTATAACCAAAAATAATTACGATCCTTTTGTAGAAGATGCAAAAAAACTAATTGCGGAATCTTCAAACAATGATTATGATCTATACAGCGTTCCTAAATCTGAATGGGAAACAAAAGCTAAAGAACTTTATGTTGAAGAAGAAGAAAAAAAGCTTTTTCAAAAAAATGTAGAAACTGTATTAGATACATATGAAGATAATGTTTTTGGAGCTTGGTACAGTCCTGCTAGGATAGCTAAAGCTTTTAATTCTTTTAATCCAGGAGGCGTACGTAATTCTTTAACCGAAACCGAAACCGAGTATTTAGTAGGCAGAGCTAAACTAACGAGCACATTTGAACAAGAATCTGAAGCCGCTACAGGAGAATACAAAAGTAGTATAGAAGTAATAAAGACTCATGCTCCCATAGTACAAACCACTGCAGCTTACCTTAATAGGCTTGAAACTCAATTTAATAATAGTCCAGAAACAATAACTCAAGCGGATGTAACTAATTATAATTCGCTATTAAATACTTACAAAACCGCTGAAAAAATACTTAGTACTCAGTATGGCAAATTAGGTGATTTAGAAAGCACAGCAAGCACAACTGCAGGTTTAGCGGATATGACTCGTAGAACTTATAATACTTTGGATGTAGTTGAAAATAGATTAGCTTCCGCTACGGTTAATGCCGCAGCAGGAATTGGTAATGTATTATTTGAACTAAGTCCTCAGCAAGTTATAAAAAGAATTTCAGGATATAACACTACAGAAGATGGTGATTTACCTGTATATTTAAGATCTGCGGGTATACTATCTTTACCTACAGGCACTAAAGCATTTAAAGATGGAGTAGATTCTTTGTGGGCTCAAGCTGATGAGGTTAATAAATATACTCAAAAAAGACAAGAGCTAGGTGAAATAAACGACTTAGGTGATTTTGGAGAGTTCATGATTGATCTATTTTCAGAACAGGCTATAAACACTGCTATAACTGTAGGTACAGGAGGTGCTGGTTTAGTAGCTATTTCAGCGTCTGCCGCAGGTAGTAAGTTTCATGAAATGGAGCTTGAAATGGAAAACATACCGGGTTTAAATTATACTGCTGCTCAATTTTACGGTACAGGCTTTGTCTATGGTGCATCTGAATACATTACAGAAAGTGTATCGTTAGGCCAAGCAAAGGGTTTACTAAAAAGATTTGGATTAGGTGCAAATAACTTTAAAAAAGCATACAAAATTGATGGAGGATATACTCTTGAAACCTTAAGCAAATCAAAGGCTTATCTTAACGCGGCAAAACGATGGGGTATAAACACTAATAAGGAAGGTGGTGCCGAAGGTCTTGTTCAAGTATTTAACAATGTAGCTGACAAATATTTCTTAGGAAAAGATGTTGCTATAACAGATAATGTAGGTGAGTCTTATGTAACAGGTGCTCTAATGAGTGGATTAGGATTTAATGCTCCTGTTCTATTAGCAGATTTAGCTGTAGCTTTTAAAACAGATTCTAAAATAGGAGAATACAACGATCGTACTAAAAAAATAATTGATATACGTAAAAACTTAAATACAGTTCTTAAGAATAGCGATATGGAAAATGATACTGCAGCACAACAAACTGCAGCTACACTCCAAAGTGAAATTGATGAGTTGCTTACTGATAACTTGCTAGGAATGAAGCAGGATATAGAAGTACTTGAAAATTTAGAACGTAACGACAAGCAGCAATTAATAGATCTTGACTCTCAAATTTATAAGCGTAAAAGAGGTATTGATAAAATAAACAATAACCCTAAGTTAGACAGCTCTATAAAAAAAGATTTAATAAGTAAATTACAATTAGAAATTAGCATAGGTAACACTCAAAAAAATATAATATTAACATCGAATCAAAACTCAAAGCAGAAAAAAGATGTAGCTAACTTTCAAACAGAACTAACTGTTAAAACAGGAAAGGTAATGCACGTTGCAAATGGAGAAACAATTTCTCAAGCTGTTGAAAATGGCATTAAAATAGTTAACGAAGCAGAAGCTGATGGCAAATTAGAGCCAGAGGTAGCAAAAAAAATTATTGGAGAAATTAACAGAGCTGGCAAAGAGGGTGGAAATGCTAATGGATTTCAAATTGGAGCAGATGTAGGGTTCCCTATGAACTTCTCAGTTGATGAGACTTTAATAAAAAACGGTATGGGTGCAACTGTGCTTCACGAAGCGGGACACGCAACTGTTCTTAGTGCTTTACTAGGAGGCAATGCTGACGTACTTGGTATCGTATCTGAAATGGAAAGTTATGTTACAACAAGGTTTAAAGGAGCTAAAGAAATATTTGCTAATATTGAAAAAAAATACAGTGATAAGACTCAAGAATATATAGCTGAAGAAAAATTAGCGGCTTTACTGGATTTTAGACCAGACTTAGGTAAAATGGATAAAACTACCGCAGGAAAAATATTAAGTTTTTGGGATAAAATAAAACCTTTTGGTAAAAACCAAGAAATAACATCAATAAAAACCGGAGCAGACGTTTATAATTTAATGTCTGGATTTGCTAGATCTTTTGACAAAGGCCAGGTTTCAGACTTAGCTGCTAAAGTAATAAAAGGCGAAGTAAAAGCTGTACAAAAAAAGGCTGTTGAAGTTTCTAAAGAAGTTAATAAAAAAACAACATCGTTTAGTTTAGGGAATCCAAAAGAATTTTCAAATAACGATAAAGCAGATTTATTTTCAACAGCTAATAAAGGTTTTAATGAAGCAGCAGAATTATATGGTTTAAATATTAAGTTTAATGATGACGGAACACCTGCTTTTACAAAAGCTGAGTGGGATGCTGTAGATGAAAATACTAAATTAGGTTTAGGTTTTTTAGTGGGAGAAAACTTTAGACCATATGTAAATTATTTAATGGGCTCTAGAAGAGATGTACCTGGTTTTGACGAATTAGCTGATCAAATTATAGACAGAGCTTCTACTGGACTTGAAAAAGGTGATGACGGAATTCCATTCCTTATAAAAACTTATGACCCAAGTAAAGGTACAAAATTAACAACACATATATTTGGACAAGTAAGCAGAAGACTTCAAGGGGTTATTAATAAAACTGAAGGGTTTGGTGAAATAACAGTTGAAGCAGCTCCTACTGAAAGCAATAAAAGAGAATTAGTAAGTGAAGAAACAGCTGATTCTAATATAAAAACAGAAGAAAGAGGAAAAGCAGAAGGCAAAAAGAAAAAATTTGACAAAATAACTGATGAGGTTATTGTTTTAGACAATGATGGCAAAGCCACTACTATAAGCGAAAAAGTAGCTACCGAAGTAAAAAGTGCAGTTAAAGTTGTATATGCTACTACTAAATTTAAAAATGAAATTGGTACAAAAGGCTACAGAACAGAACTTGTAAATGCATTAAGGAATAAGTTAGGTAACTTATTTAAAAGCATTATGGATAGGGGAGTAAACTATAACAATGATTCTAAAGTTGGTAACAAAGAAAAAAGAGCTAACTACGATGCTTTTGTAGATTCCAACTTCAAGAGTGTGTATAGCATTATGCCTAAGTCCACAATTTCTGATCGTTTTCCATTCTTAATGGAACCTGTTTTAAACGAAGACGGTACACCTTACTTTATGTCAGCGGCTGAAGTAGATGCTTATAATGATGCTCTTGATAGAGGTGAAATTAGAGGTAAACGAATAGCTAACAAATATGCTGGAAACAAGGTGTTTAAGAAAAGGCCTTACGATGCTCAAGTAAAGAAAGAGGGTACTGAATATTTAAAAGCAAACGATAAAGCTACTAACGTAAGGAATGCAAGAAAAACTTCCTTTGCAGATGTTGTAGCGGAAGAAGCTGCTTTAGATATTTTACCAGAAGTTCTTAGAGAAAACGGTTATGAAAAAGAAGCTGCAATAGAGCAAATAGAACAACAAATAGGTAGAGCAAACTTTTCTATAGGGAATCTAACAGATGTTCAAGAATCAAAATTTCAAAACAGTTTACCTATATTTGCAGAAAACCTTAGAACCAATAAGCGCTCTTATAGTACAGCAAATGTAACCGCAATATTTAATGCAGTATACAACCCAAGTGATTTTGGTAAAAAAGCAAAAGGTATTATTAAACAATTTGTTGATCAATTAAGCCCGTTTAATAAGAAAGGTGTTAAAATAAGTAAAGAAGAAAAGTTTTTTAAAGACTTTGTAGATAAAATAACATCACAAGCTGATCAAACTAAAAACTTAGTAGACTTGGTGTATGATGGTGATGTTTCTATGGCTTCGCTTTTTAGAGGGAAAATAGACGAAGCTACAGGGAAAGATGTTCGTGTTATAGCAAGAGGGGAATTTGTTGAGTTTGGGTTAAACATGAAAGAGGAAATAGGTGTTGAAAAAACTATACAAAATCTTATTTCTTTTGGCAACCCTACTTTTAATAGCTCTGGAGTTAGTGGTGTAGCTGAGGTATATAATCCTATAACAGGTAAGTACATTAAAAACCCTATTAGAAAAACAAAGGCTTATGATTTGTTTACAAAAAACCAAGACTTCTTAGAAAATGTATTACAAAAAATAGATCCGACAATAGTAAGTTTTACTAGAAGCACTGTAACCCGAAAAGTAAAAGGTAAGAAAGCCCAACAAGTAGAACAAATAACTCACGTAGTTGAGAATACAGTAACCAAAGATACGGCAAAAAACATATCTAACAATACATACGACAATACTAAGCAAAACGAAACAGCTGAAGCTGCTAAAGAATTTGTTATATCTACGCTTAAGTATATAGCTACTGTTGAAGATCCTGCTATAAGAGCGGTATTAACAGCTAACTTAAATGACGGAAGCAAGAACGCTTTAAGAGCAGCCGCAAAAGTTACTAATACTGCGGACGGATACTTTAACCTGGACCCGACTAAATATAGATATGAACACCTATTAGCTTCTAGAAATGCTTTAGGCCTTGCTTATGATTACTATGTTAATGGAAATAAAAGCATTGATATAGACGCTATGTGGAATGATTACCAGGTTGCAATAGTACCAAAAACAATGGATTCAGCTGTAAACAAAGCAGGCTTTGCATATACCTCATACGCTGGCTATGTCCCAGGAGTGAGCTCTATATTTGAAAGGTATTATAATATATTTACCATGGGTAAAGTACAATACGCTTTAAGAAGTATTGACGGCAAAACCATTGTTGGTAAAAACTTTGCAGATTTCTATAAAGAAAATGGCGGTAAAACTACGGTAAATAAAAACATCGTAGAAGACATGACTAAATATGAAGCTTCTGTTAAGGAAAAAGAAGTTACAGTAAAAGAAGCAAGTTTTAGTAAAGGTAAGTTAAGCACTGAATTTAATTCAATAATTGAACGAGATAAAGGTGTTGAGTCTTATAAAACTTTTTCTAAAATGGTTGCTAGACGAAGAGGAGCTAGAGCTGGTAGATTCAAGTACTGGATGCCTTCTTCATTAGATGACTTTAAAGGGCTAACGTCATATACATTTTCAGGTAAAGGTAAGCAAGGAGATGCTGATCAAAAGTTTTTTAACGATAACTTAATTAATCCGTATTTCGCAGGAATAAGAGCTATCGAAACCAGTAGACAAACTTTTAAAAGTGACATAACGGGATTAAACAAAATGTTTAAACCTACGGTAAAAAAACTTGGAAAGCTTACACCAGACGGTGACTATACCTATGACCAAGCTATTAGAGTTTATCTATGGACTAAATCTGGATTTGAAATTGACGGACTATCTAAAAGAGATGCTAAAAAGTTAATCGAATTAGTGGAAGCAGACGAAAGCATGACTGCTTATGCTGACGGATTACAACTTATATCTAAAAGAGAAAAGTGGGTTAAACCTTCAGAATATTGGGATGCTGAAACTTTGTTGTCTGACTTAAACAATATGACTGAGAAAGAAGGCCGTAAGGCTTACTTAGAAGAGTTTATTGAAAATGCTGATGCAATATTCAGTGATGACAATCTTTACAAGATAGAGGCCTTATATGGGACTAAGCATGCAGATGCTTTAAGAGATATTTTATATAGAATGAAGAACGGTACAAACCGTCCATCTGGATCTAATAAGAATGTTAACAAGTTCAACAACTGGCTTAACAATTCTATTGGAGCTATAATGTTTTTTAACAGAAGATCAGCTTTGCTACAAACATTATCAACAGCTAACTTTATAAACTGGTCTGATAACAATCCAGCAAAAGCCGCTTTAGCATTTGCTAATCAACCTCAGTTCTGGAAAGACTTTGCTAGGATTTTTAATTCAGATATGTTAAAACAACGTCGATCTGGCTTAAAAAGTGATGTAAGTGAAGCTGAAATTGCAACAGCTGCTCAAGGTGCTAAAAACAAAGCAAGTGCGGTATTAAGTTACTTACTTAAAATTGGTTTTACACCAACACAAATGGCAGATAGTTTTGCTATTGCTTCAGGAGGAGCTACTTTCTATAGAAACAGAATAAATTCTTTAAAGAAAAAGGGAATGGACCAAGCTGAAGCTGAAGCACAAGCGTTTGTAGATTTTAGTAATATATCAGAAGAAACACAACAGTCAGGAGATCCTGCGTTAATATCTTCTGATCAAGCAAGTGTGTTAGGTAGAGTTCTATTATCATTTCAAAATACACCTATACAATTAAACAGATCTATAAAGAAAGCTGCTCAAGATATATATAACAGAAGAAGAAGACCTGGTCAAACACAAATGCAAAGTGATCTTGGTAATGTTAGTAAAATAATTTATTACGGTACAATACAGAATCTTATATTTTCTGCATTGCAAAACGCTTTGTTTGCTTTAATACCAGGATTTGGGGACGAAGATGACGCTTTAACTGAAGAAGAACAAATTGCAAAATACGGTAAAATTGTAACAACTAAACAAACCAGGATGATAAATGGTATGGTAGATACAACTTTAAAAGGAGGATTTGGATTACCTGGAGCTGTTGTGGCAACCATCAAAAACGTTGTAATGGAATATAATAAGCAAGAAGAAAAAGGATTTCTTTCAGATCACGCTTATACAATACTACAAGCCGCTAATCTTGCTCCTCCTGTAGGTTCTAAGTTAAGAAAAATATATACCGCTATTCAAACAAACAAGTTTGAAAAAGATGCTATAAAGCAAAGAGGACTTGATGTTACAATTAACGGCGAGTTTAATTTAAGTCCTGCCTATAGTGTAGTTGGTAACGTTTTAGAAGGTGGTTTGAATATACCTATGGCTAGACTGGTTGACGAAGTAAATTCTGTAACCGAAGCTTTAGACGCTAGAAACTCATCTATGCAAAGACTGGCTTTAGGTTTAGGCTGGAAGACTTGGGATGTTAGTGCTAGAAACGAAGAGCATGATCTTATAAAGACCCAAGCAAAAGCAAAACGTAAAGAAGAGGGAATCGAAAAAGCAAAAGAATCTAGAGCTACTAATAAAAAAGAAAATGAAAGAATTAAAGAGGCTGTATTAGAATCTTTTACCAAAGCTGAAACCGAAAAATGGTTAGAATTACCTAGAAAAGAAGAAAAAGCGTTTATAGAAAAAATAGCAAAAGAAAAAGGTATAAAATAATGAAGCTAACAAACAACTTTAGCATGGACGAATTTGAATGCAAATGTGGCTGTATTATGCCTGAGTTTGTAAAAAAGAATGTTCAAGAGCTAGCAGAAAACTTACAAGTTATAAGAGATGCATATGGTAAGATAGATTTAACTAATTCTTATCGCTGTAAAGACCACAACGCAGATGTTGGTGGGTCTGTTAATTCGCAGCATTTAAAAGGTAAAGCTGCTGATATTAAATCTAGTGATATAAATCCTGAGGATATGGCTGCTATCGTAGATGATCTAATGAAGTGCGAAAAGTTTAAATTAGGAGGGATTGGTATTTATAATACATTTACACATGTAGATATTAGAGGAACCCGGGCTCGTTGGAGTAAAACAAATAAAAAATAAAGGCATGGAAAAAAACAGAGAATGGTGGGATAACGAAGCTAGGTTAAAAGCTTTAGGTAAAGGTCATAATAGTCCTTTAAGTCAAAAAGACGCTTGCTATAATAAAGTTGCATCAAGATATAAAGGTGGGAATTCAGCATACAGAAGTGGAGCAATGGTTAAGTGTAGAAAAGTAGGCGCTGCTAATTGGGGTAACTCATCAAAAAAATAATGAGCTCGCCTTTTAAAATGAATTCACCGTTTAAAAACTTGAACCGTTGGTTTAAAGAAGAATGGCAAACGCCTAGTGGTGAACCAGATTATAGTAAAGGTGAAAACACTTTTAGGCCAACTAAAAAAGTTTCAAAAGATACACCTTCTACCTGGAGTGAATTAACTCCTGCCGAAAAAGCAGCGGCTAAAAAAGAAAAAACTACTAAAGGAAGAGTTGGTAGATATAAAAAGAAAAAAAAGGAGTAAACTAAATAGGCGTACCATACCTAAAACTCCTGTAACCAAGAAAGGGCCCTCGTATTGAGAGCCCTTTTTTAATT
>TARA_R110002110_G_scaffold136797_5_pt1 | contig 22435 bp, 21 predicted proteins | sample TARA_R110002110 | Tara Oceans TARA_R110002110 (sample SAMEA4397330) | marine metagenome | biome: Polar Biome; feature: [SRF] surface water layer (ENVO:00010504); material: water (ENVO:00002006), including particulate matter (ENVO:01000060) such as... | depth 5 m
CCAAAGCGGCTGGCGCGGCTGGGGCTACATCATCTTTCGCATCCCTCTGTTCTGCTACTGGCGGCGCTGGGGGCCCTGGTGGTACGGCTACTAATGGCGGTGCTGGCGGCGTTGGGTCTGGGGGCGACATTAATATTGGCGGCGGCGGCGGCGGAGGTGGTTCAGATAACGCTGCCGAGCCCGGAGGTAGTGGTGGTAGTAGCTTTTTTGGTGGCGGTGGTCCTGGACCTGGAGATAGTGGCGGGGCTGGAGGAGTAGCTCTTGGCTATGGAGGCGGCGGTGCTGGTGCTTGTGGCGCGAATAACGGCGGGAACGGCACGGCGGGCATTGTATATGTTCTGGAGTACACATAATGGCTAAACATGCGCTTGTCGTAGGTGGTAGTGTCCGCGAGATAATCGACGACGGTGGTGGAGACATATCAACTATGTTCCACGCAGACATCGTGGCGCAGCTTGTCGCTTGTGATGGTTCTGTCAGTCAGAACGACACTTACGATGGTAGCAACTTTGCGGCATACATTCCTTATGTCGTGACATATAAGGATACTCGCCGGGCAGCCTACGCCTCTATCGGCGACCAGCTAGACATGCAGTACCACGATCTTGTCGACGGCACTACGACTTGGAAAGACCATGTGGCCAAAGTCAAGTCGGATAATGCCAAGCCATGACCGAGACTACCAAGACCGTCGTGGATGCCGCATCACTCGCTGTCGTAGGCTCGACGCTGGCTAGTTGGCTGCCGCCAATTGCAGCCTTGCTCAGTATCGTGTGGACATGCTTCAGGCTGTATGAGACAGAGACAATCAAGAGATGGTTGGGTAGATAGCACAAGATGGTAGTCGTCGAAACCATCAGCGCAGTTATGATGGTCAAGTCGGCCATAGAAGGAATTTCTGCTGCCTTAGAGACGACTAAAGACATCAGCGGGTTATACAAAGGCATCGACGCCCTCTTTCATGGCCGCGACGCGATGGGCAAAGAGGGAGATGCGGACGAAGAGGACTTATCAGTAGAGGCGATAGCCAAGGGAGTCCTTCTCCGTAAAGCCTTAGATCGCAAAATCCTCAACCTAGGGATAAGAATAGATAACAAGTTTGGTCGCGGTACTTGGGATGAGATAGTAGCTACTCGTGAGGAAAGAGTTAAGGCGCGGGACGAGAAGCTCAAGGTTCAGAAGGCGCGGCAGGCGGTGGAGAAGGAAGAGCAGGAAGAGCGGCGTCAGACGATCCTAAAAGTCCTTAAAGAGATCGGTATTTTTCTTGCCCTCGCCCTGATTCTTACCGGAGTTGCTTGGGCGATCTGGCGGTTGAAGTGTCGCGAGGGGACTTGTTAGATGGAACTTGGGGCCAGAGAATTACTGACATTTGGAACCGTCCTCTCCGGGTTATTCGCCACCTGGGGAGTGGTCAAGACCAAGCTGGGACAGTGCCTCACGGAGATCGCGGAATTGAAGGCAGAGCTTCAACACGCTATCCATAGAGCAGATCGAGAGGCGGCTTCTCAGTCTGTCATCGAAGCGAAGGTGCATGTCCTGGCTGGCATCCTATCCCCGGCAAATCTGGCTATCCAGAACCGACAGATAGCTACCGTAATCGCTGTGGTTGATTCACTGAAGGATGAGGTCAAGGCGCTTCGAGCCCTCCACAATGGGACGCACAAATGATGACGCAGATCAAAAGGTGGCTCCTCGGTATTGCCACAGTCGCTCTGCACTGGTCAGTGCGGATGATATTTTGTCTCCAGTCTTACCTTCTCGACCTAGCGCCTAAGCTTGAGTATCGGCTGACTCGCAAAGCCTTGTTCTGCCTGCTATACGATGTCATTCTGCCCATCAAGCTGTCTATCTCTGGAGCCCTAGCTTGGGTTTTAGCGGCGCGGGGCCGGGTGAGGTGAGCCATAAGGACCGTGATGCTGCTGTATTCGCAGCAGTGATCATCGCAATATTCTTTCTGTTCGTCATCGTGATGAGCAGAATATGAAAATATGAGGGGTATATGATGCTAAGTATTGTTGGATCTTTAATCGGCTTTGGAAGCTCGTTTTTGCCAAAAGTGATGGACTACTTTCAAGACAAGCAGGACAAAAAGCACGAACTATCCCTTCAGGACAAGATACTGGAATCGCAGCTAAAGCTCGGCGTTCAGAAGCTGGAAGCAACCAAGCTGGAAGGCGATACAAGAGAGATCGAGGTTATTCACAAAGAGCATAGAGATATCACACTCAAGGCGTCACCATTCTTCATAAATCTATCTGCGTCGGTTAGGCCAATCATAACGTATATTTTCTTTTTCGAGTTTATGATACTTACCCTGGCCGTGTTCCAAGGGTGGATTGAGAAGGAGCAGTTTCAGATGATCTGGAACTCTGATATCCAGGCCATCTGGGCTGGTGTCATCTGCTTCTGGTTCGGGAGTCGTAGCTTTAATCGCAAAGGTCACACATGAGGATCAATGATGCTGGGCTTGATATCATTAAGAGGTTTGAAGGATTGGTGGATGGCGACCCCAGTTCATCGGGGTATAGCCCATACCTCTGCCCTGCTAATATTCCTACTCTTGGTTACGGGTCTACTCGTTATCTTGACGGTACTCCGGTGCGTATGGGCGATAGAGGTATCACTACTGGCGAGGCGGAAGACCTTCTGGCCGCACATTGTGACCACGCAGGGGGTTGGGTATCTCGGCTCACCAAGGTCGCTCTCTCGGAAAATAACTTTTCGGCTTTGGTAAGCCTCGTGTATAATATTGGTAGCGGAAATTATCAGGCGTCTGCAGTGCGTCAGAAATTGAATAGAGGCGACTATGATGGTGCGGCTGGGAACTTTTGGCAATGGCGTCGAGGCGGTGGCCGAATACTAGCTGGCCTTGTCCGCCGAAGAGCGGCAGAGGCCGCGTTGTTTAGTGAATAATTGCAGGATATTATGGTGGCTTGGTGATCGGGTAATGGTGAGGAATATATGACACTTGCTAAACTTGATATAGGCGGGGGTATTGTTGCTGATCGGTCTGAGTATTCTGTTGGACCAAAGTGGAATAGTGGGGATAAGGTAAGGTTTCAACAAGGCTTGCCAGAAAAGATTGGTGGTTGGGCGGCTGAATCTGGATGGACATTTACTGGTCAGCCGAGTAATGCTCATGTATGGACAACACTCAACGGCTCACAGTGTCTTGTAATAGGCACCGAGCAAAAAGTTGAGTTAATACTTAATAATGTGAAGTATAACATCACCCCTATTCGTAAGACCACTGACACAATGGCTGCAGACCCATTTGCTGTTGTAAATACTGATAGCACCATTACCGCAACAGACAATGCTCATGGCGCTGAGGTAGGGGATTTTGTGTCATTTAGCGGGGCGTCTGCGGGTGGAGGAATAACGATTAGCGGTGAATATGTAATAACCTCGACAGCTGATGCGAATACCTATACCTTTGAACACGGCTCTGCGGCGAGCAGCACAGACGCCACGACCGGGGGCGGCTCGGTAGTTGCTACCTACAGCCTGTCCATAGGTTCCCCAGCGGCCACTGTGGGCCTTGGATGGGGGGCTGGTACATGGAGCACCCCGCGCAAGGGGGCTATTTTAGCTCAAGATACGATTACTGGCATAACTCAAGCTAATCCAGGAGTTGTGACTTGCTCAGCCGCACACGGTCTTTTAAATGGTGATGAAGTTGAATTAACAGCTATCGCTGGTATGGTGGAGCTTAACGGCACAGTACAGACCGTAGCGAACAAAGCTAGTACGACATTTCAAGTTGAAGATACTTCAGGAATGACGTCTTATTCAAGTGCCGGTAAAGTCACACTTGTTAAAGGTTGGGGGAAAGACGCTAATGCTGCTGATTCTTCTGTTTCCCTGGAGCCAAGTCTTTGGTCGTTCAGTAATTGGGGTGAGGATTTAATAGCTACTCGTAGGGACGGAGCCACTTATCAATGGGATGCTTCTGCTGGTCCTACTTCTGTTATGACCGCTGTCAGTAATTCACCAGCTACGGCGCTATTCTCTATGGTATCAGTTCCTGATCGCCATCTTGTTTGCTTTGGCGCTCATGACGGAGCTAATTCTGACCCCTTAAATATTCGTTGGTCAGATCAAGAAGATAATACCACTTGGGCTCCGGCGGCGGCGAATACTGCGGGTTCCCAAAGATTAGCTCACGGAACAAAAATTGTTGCGGGCATACAAACTAGAGGTCAAATCTTAATCTTTACAGATAATTCTGTGTTTGGCATGGACTTTCAAGGTCCTCCTTATACTTTTGGGTTTAGGCCCCTTGGTCATGGCGCGGCTCCTCTTTCACAAAATGCTGTTGTTGAACAGAACGGCATTGTATTTTGGCCCGCAGATGGACAATTTTATAGTTTTGATGGATCGGTAAAAATTCTTCCCTCCCCGGTTAGGGATCATGTTTTTGATAGTATCAGTAAGACTGGCTACAACAACGTATTTGGAAGCACTAATAAGAGGTTTACTGAAATCCTATGGCTGTACGCAACGGGCGTTAACACAGTCCCTGACAGCTATGTTGGGCTGAATTGGGCTACAAATGAATGGTTTACAGGCACCTTAACTAATAGGACAATATGGAAAGATTCTATTTCTTGGCAGACTAGCCCAATGTCTCTTAGTTCCACGGGTACTCTATATTATCATGAGGATGGTAGTGGGTCAGATGACGGTAGTGCGGTATCCGCTAGTATTGAAAGTGGCGCTTTTGAATTACCGGCCTCTAACAAAGGCGGGCCTTCTGATCAGCTAATGCTGGTAGATAAGTTTATCCCAGACATGACTATTGCATCTGGGTCTGTCCAACTGACCTTATATTTCAGAAAATATCCAAACGCGACTGAAGTGACAAAAGGCCCGTATACAATTACTTCTTCAACGACTAAAGTTAGTCTCCGCGGAAAGGGCCGACAAATGAGAATTAAGTACGAAAGTTCCGGTACCGATATTTGGAAGGCTGGCACCCCTCGCATTCAATATACTGCGGATGGTGGGCGATGACTATTAGTAGCCCGATCGGGCCTCTTGGACAGGCCCCACAGGAGTATTCAAAGGCTTGGGCTGATGGTATCCTTGATAGACTAGATAGAATTCACCTAACCCTGTCAAGAGCTATAAACACTGGCTGGACCACTAGTAATGTGACCGCCACTCGCGCGCTCGATGCTAACTCAACCTCAACGGCAGAAATAGCCGATGTTCTATGTACTTTGATTGAGGATATGAAAAGCAGAGGAATCTTATCTAAATGAATGGCTGGGATGATGATGGCGATGAAATGTCGGTGGAGGAATCTCTATCAGGCATAGGTGATCCTGCCGATTACGGTGGTTACGATAGTGACGGTCCAGGGGATTATGCTAACTGGGGGGACTACACCAAGGCTGTGAAGGCTGGTCCTGGTACAGGCTGGTACGGACCTACTGGATATGAGCGTGGAGGTCGGTTTTCATCTGATCAAAGTAATCACGCAATGCCTGCTGATCTTGTCCCTAATCTAAAGCCCGTAGAAGACTTCCCCAGCACCTTGATCGCCTGGCCCGCGGGCGAGCCTATAGATCGCCCTGAGTGGTATAGTGATATTTCGAATTCTATGGTAGGCGACCATCATACACGGACACTTGCTAAAGTTGGTATCCCCATGGGGGCTGATTTTCAGCCGCCGCAATTAGAGGGAGCCGCCTTAGAAGATGCTCGACATAAGGCAGGTCTCAACTACGCTACGGTGGCTGATGAACTATTTGGGGACGATAGACCAGAAGACTGGGCAAGCCGTTATGTTGATGAGAATACAGGAGTTTGGTCTGGGATAAAGGATTTCTTTGGTTTTGATCCCAAGACGGGTGTTAATGAACAAGGTCAGCCTATGGCGGATGAGCGTGACTGGAGTTTATGGGACACAGGTGCTATTCCTCTAGCCTTGGGGGCATTCGCTCCAGCGGCAGCAGCAGCATTTGAAACTGTTGCCGGTGCGGCCACTGGAGATCCTTGGCGAGCGGTTAGGGGAGCTTTAGGTGCAGCCGGTCCAATTCCTCAAGGTGTGGCTACTCTAGGGGGAGCTTTATACGATGGTAGGTTAGGTGACTTTGGTACCGAGCTTGTTTCTGCAGGACTCCCAAGCGGTAGTGGGGCTGAAACACTTTTCAATGCTGCGACAGGAGCTTACAAGGCATTTGGTGGTGGACCCCAGTATGCTGACAATTATTTCCAAGCAGATACGGCAGAAGAAAGTGCTAAAAAGCTAGACAATTGGAAAAAGGAATACGCGGCGAGCACCAGACCCCCTGGATCCTATTCCACTGACGAAATCTACTATGATGAAAATGGTAATCCTCAAGTGATGCCCCCAAGGGTTCCGAATTTTCAGGTCGCAGAGGCTGATATACCGCCAGAAGTTGCTGACTTTGAATATGAACCTACCCTCGGCCTTGGTGATCCACTTGACCAATACGGCTTAGACACCTATGCGGGCAGGGGTCGTAGATTCTTTACTTGATAGCGTTTAAAACATTACAATGGTTCTATTGGAGGGTTAAATGGGCTGGTTAGACGACTGGTTTGGTGGCGGCGGTGATAGTCAACCAACTGTCCAAAGAGCATCTACGAGTATCCCTGGGTACTTGGAAGATTTTTCCAAGGAGCAGATTGCTGAGGCAAAAAGCCTAGCTGGAAGGGACTTTCAAGCTTTTCCAGGTGAGATGGTTGCTGGTCTGTCCCCAGATCAGCAGCAAGCCCAACAAATGCAGCGAGATGCCACTGGTCAGTGGCAAGGTGATCTGAATTTGGCTGGCGGCACATACAGGGGTGTTATGGATGCTCGCCCGACTCTTGATAACTTAACACCATACATGAATCCTTTTTTGGGATCACAAAAGGATGCTGTTAATAGAAATTTCAATACAGCACTAAACAGTTTAAGAGGAGATATGGTTGGGGCCAACGCCTTTGGTGGTTCACGAAGAGGAGTTGCTGAGGCTGAATTAGCCGCACAACGTGGCTCGGCACTTTCTAATGTTGATTATCAAGGGTTTATGAATGCCCAAGATCAATATAACAAGAATCAATTGATGCAGTTGGAAGGCGCTGGTGGTCTTGGCAGAAATGTTGAGCAACAAGCCCGATTAGGTGCGGCTGATATCGCAGGACTACAGGGTGTCGGTGGTCAAAATCAAATGCTTGCTCAAATGAATATTGATAAAAACTTTGGTGAGTTTGCGCGTGAACAGCGTTACCCAATGGATATGTTTAACCTTCGTCAATCAGCTCTTTCTGGTGCTCCTTATTCCACGGGCAGTATGTCCACAACTACAACCCCTGGTGGAAACACTGCCATGCAGACTTTAGGTGCCTTGGGCGGTGTTGTCGGCGGAGTAGGTAATTTCTTTGCAGCGCCGAAGGAAGGCCAATCTGGCTGGCAAGGTCTTCAAAATGCCTGGACTGCAATGACAACATGATGTACCCACCTTACCAAGCTGATGATCTTAGGATGGGCTTTGATGAAGAACTAATCCATGCCCCTGGTCCTGTTCCTGCTGCTCCCCCTGTGGCTAGAAAGCCCCCTTTATCTACGTTATTCGCCGGGGGTGGAGCAGGAACTAGAAGTCCTTTAGTCGGTAGTGCTTATAAGACTAAGCTAGACCAGCTTATGAATAATATGCAACAACTAAGAGATTTCCCAGTACAAAACATAAATAAAGACTATGATGCAGAGACCAGCACGAAGTCTTTTTGGGATTGGCTAAGTGACTTTAGTTCTGGGTTGATGGACGCTGGTGCTCCTCGCCAACCAGGAGACCACCGTGCTCCTGCCGGTCCTATGGAAGGACTTTCAAGAGGGTTCCAAGCTGCCAAGGCCGGTAAAGATAAGCGAAGGGAAGCAACTCTTGCTGATCGCGCCCGCAAGTACCAGGAACTCGGCGCTGAAAGCTCTCTTCTTAAAGATGCTATGAGTTCTGAAGCTGGTTTATTGGCTAGTCAGGCGGCTCTAAATAAGTCAGTCAACGACGGCATCACAGATATACAGCGAAATGTATATTCAAGTCTTCCTGAAGACAAGAGAACGGCTAGTGATTTTAGCGGAGCGATGGCGGATTATTTAGAAAAGAACCCCAATAAGTTTAAAGATTATTTAGCTGATCAGGGGATAGATGAAAATCACCCCCAATATGCCCAACGAATGCAAGAGGGTTGGGATAAGATGACCAATATCAACGAGCAAAATATTGGCGATACGGTTGCTAAGATACTCGAGGCGACTAAAGGGAAGTATGGTGCCAAGGCGGTTGAAAGTGATGTTGGTCGTTGGAAAGAACAAATTGAGGCTGGGTATACTTCTCTCACTGTATTAGACACCGTAAATAAATTAAGAGAAGAACTATATACCGGAGCTCAAACTGGTGGTGGAATAGGAAGCATTTCCAAGTTACAAAGTCTAGCAAAAACGGCTGGAGTTGATTTACGGTCAATTTTCAAAAAATTCTTTAGGTTTGACATTGGTGACTTAGACCAAACCCAATCAGTCACAGCTTTTTCTAATCAACTAGCTACTCATATTCTTGCGAGTAAAGCTCTTGGCTATAATCCCTCCAATAAGGACTTGCAAGTTATCCTAGAATCCATACCCTTTCTTGGATTAGAAGAAAATGTCAACCTTAAGCTGGTTAATCAAGTCGGTAAACACGCCCAAATAAAGATGGATCGTGGGTTAGCTGGTATGAAAGCTACCATGGATGTCCGCCCCCTTGAAACTCGTTCGTCCGAGGAAATTGATCAATTCAAAAAAGAAATGCAAGACCTACAGGCTGTTCGTCCTCAACTAAGAGAAGAATTAGAAAATGCCTTTACTGATGTTGAGGCATGGCGAATTAAACAAATGCTAGATCCAGACTACAGCCCTGTGAACGAAGAAGAGGAAACCCTACTTAGAATGCTTAATATGCACAAGTACGTTTCAGGTCTGCGTAAATAATGGTTACTCGAGCAGAACTTCTTGCGATATATGAAGAGCAGAAGGACGCTTCACCGGGGAAAAGTAGGTCTTCCAAGCCCCCAGCTAAGGACACTTCCTGGGGCGGTAAGGCTCTTGATCTTTGGGAAGGGATAAAGGAATCCTTTACCGGGGATAAAGCTGTAGGGGATCTTCAAGAGCGAGGCCTTCTATCCCCTGACTATGATCGTGAAGGCGCTCCTATATCCGCAAGAATACGTGGATCAATAAACCCAGACGCCCCTGGTCGGTCGGTAAAAACTATTGAAGCTATTGACGAGGAGGCGGCGGGTAAGTCTTTATTTAAGTATGATAAAACTTCTAAAAGGCTTCTTTTTAAGAAGGAACCTAGCCAGAATTTTTGGGATCCCATAGACCCACCTGGAGCGGATCCTGGCGACTTTGCTGAATTACTTGGGGATGTTCCAGCTATGACTGGAGAAGCTCTGGGTTTAGTGTTGATGAATAGATTTAAGAATGGGCGTAAAATTTGGGACGCTATAAAGACGGCCACTGGTGTTGGTGGTGGAGCCGCTATTGGAGAAGGAGTTAGGACAGGAGTCGCAGAGCTTACCGGCGCTCAAGAGCAATTAACAGAAGAAGAAAAATATTGGAAGCTCTTTAAAGAAAGTGGAAAAGCTGCTCTCTTCGCAGTAGGCGGTTCTGGTCTCGCTCGCACTGGCATGGAAGTCTATAAATTCGCCAAGGGTATTCCTCCAATTAGATGGCTTCCTAAAGTTAAGGGTAAAAACCTTCCGTCAGAGTTTAAGCGTAGAGGCTTGGATGTTCCTGAGTATATTCCTCCCGTTATCGATAAAATAAATAGATACTTAGACCCAACAGGGAACACTAAGAGATTTAATCCTGACACCGCAGTTACGTTGAATGATCCAGCGTTTATGTCTGTTGTAGATGATCTTGCTAAGTCTGGTCCAGAAGGATGGAAAATAGTTCAAGATCTTTATGCAGAAAATCTTAATGCTTTGTTAGATGCGTTCGATGCTGCTGGTCCTATGGTAGCGGGTACAGCTACTGCCCACGGCGCGGGGGTGAGTGGTGCAAGGGCGCTCGAGGGCCAGATGGGGCGGGCTGAGCGGGCTATGGAAGGCCGTGTGGGCGAGGCCGAAGAAGGCGCAGCCGATGCCATGACTGAACTACACGCAAAGGTCGGCGATCCGGGGACTAGTATTGATGTAGGGGCTGCTCTTAGGTCACCATTTGAGACTAAGCGGGTTGAACTACAGGACTGGGCAGAACAGCAATACTCCTCGTTATCGAAGGAAGTTGGTGATGCTCGCTTTCATCCCACAAGTCTAGCAGATGAAGCTAATGTCCAAAAATCTCTATTTGATGAAGATTTAATAGATAAAACTACTGCAGAAAATAGAAGTGTTGTAGAAAAATTACTGAAAACTCTGAATACTGTTAGAACAACCCCAACTGGTGGACTTTATCAGGATGTTTCTACAATTAGTTATCGTCAATTAAGTAGAGCCATATCCCATTTAAAGACACTTGAAAGAAACTTTGACCGTGGGATGAGTATTGGTCTTGGGCCGGGGGTTGAAAAGAAAGCCTTAACCGATCTTCGTATGGCAGCGATGGCTGATCGAACTCGCAGGTTAGAACTTATGCCTGATGATGTAGCGCATCGCCACATAGCTTTAGATGAAGCCTATGCCGCCAAGAAAAAAGAATTAACGACTGGTGTGGTACAGAAACTCTTGGCGTGGAAAAAGGGTTCACAAGAAGTACAAGACACTAGTGTGTTTCGAAACATATTTGGTAAGGATGCCACACACTATCAAGCATCTGCAGATATTTCAACCGTACTAAAAGAAGGCAGGAATATTGAAGCCTTTAACGATGTTAAGGGATCAATCTATGCTCAATTCGTAAAGGAAAATACGGATAAGGCTACTGGTCGTATCAATACAACTTCAGCTAAAAACTGGCTTGAAGATCGCGCCCAGAGTTTGAGTAACTATATGTCGCCCACAGAAATTGCTGTGATGTCTAATGCAAGCGTGAAATCCGGTCTTATTAAGAAAATGCAGATTAGAGAAAAGAAGTTCAATAAAGCTATGAAAGATAGCAATATTGGTAGTTATTCTAACATTGATTCTAGTGGGTTATTTGACAATATTTGGAAAACTGCATCTACTTTTGAAAAAGCCCAAAAGGTCTTTGCTAGGCAGTTCCCACATGAATGGGAAATGATGAGGGGCGCGGCTGTCAGCCGATTTAAAGGGGATATTACATCAAGAGATTCGGTTGTTGGTGCGGATATTATAGACTTTAAGAAATTGAACAATTATCTTAATAACTCAGATAACCTCGCAAAACTAGAACTTCTTGGCGGGAAGCAGTATGTAACTGATCTGATAATGATTAGAGACGGCGCTGAAATTTTAGCTCGTAACCCCGGTAGAGTTGGACACGACCCTGAATCAGCTTTGGCTGCAATGGCCCGTGCAGCATTTCCTCCCCTGTCCCATGGACCGTTCATGTTTAAGAAGTTGAAACAGGCGGTAACAATCACCCAACGTAAGAATTTAATGAATGTGATACTTGACCCAGATCTTCTTCATGCGGCGGCTAAGTCTACCTCAAATACAGCCGCCCAACGTACTCGTCAAAGTGTATTCGGTGGAGCGGCTGCTCTCTGGGCAAAATCAAGTGATTCTAGCGAGGCTTTTGACCCAAAGAACAGGATGATTCGAGATATACAGGCTATTGTTGAAAAGAATCCGAAGTTAAGGGCCAAAATCGACCCAATAATTAGAGATTCAACTGGTAGACCGTGAGAAAGTATTACCAAGGTATACCTCTAAAGTACTGTGTATAATGCATTTCAATACCTTCTTCTATAATTAAAACAAGCACTTATGACAGTTGAGTATTACGGTATTGGTAAAACGGGGGGTTAGCGCTCAAAAAATCGATCCTAGCCAAAAGCGGCAAAATGGCTGTTTTTCAATACCGAGCGTCATAAGCTATTGTAACTAAACAAAGAAAAGGTATTGCCAGGGTATGTTTCGGTAATACTCTTCAATACTCACAATCGTAGTGAGCTGAACCAAAGGGGTTTTTACTTAGATCAGGTATTACGGAGGTATATACAGGTAATACATCACCCGCGCGAGCTAACTATCTCCTTTTAATCTTACTACCCTATGTGCTATTATAGTTTCAGAAAGCAAGAAAGTAGCAAATGATACATTACCCGTTCAAGACAAAGCCGTATGATCATCAGATCACTGCCCTTGAGAAAGGGTGGGAAGAGTTAGAGTACGGATACTTCATGGAGATGGGTACCGGCAAGACCAAGGTTATTATAGACACTGCCGCCATGCTGTTCGACGCCGGCAAGATAGAAGGTCTACTAATCGTGGCTCCAAAAGGAGTTTACCGGAACTGGTCGACACTTGAAATACCCGCGCACATGCCGGAGCACATTCCCTTGAGAATTGGAGTGTGGTCATCTAAGCTGGGTAAAGAAGTTAGGGACTCCATCAACCACCTGTTCCAACCAAACGATGATCTTAATGTACTTGTTATCAACATAGATGCTTTGATTACAGCCAAAGGAAAGCTCGTAATCGAGAAGTTCTTGAATACACGTTTGGTGATGATGGTTATCGATGAATCAACGACAATTAAGTCGCCCAAGGCCAAGAGGACAAAAGCGGCCATTATGATGGGAACCCGCGCCCGCTATCGCAGGATACTTACCGGATCCCCTGTAACCAAATCCCCACTGGATATATTTAGCCAGTGCGACTTCCTTAATCCCCACCTGTTGGGGTACTCAAATTATTGGTCGTTTAGAAATAGGTATGCCGTTACTGAGCCAAGCTTCTTTGGTGGTCGTCGAGTAGAACAAGTGGTTGGGTTCCAAAATACTGAGGAACTCCACAACATAATAAAGGAGTTTTCCTACAGGGTTACTAAGGATGAATGCTTGGACCTGCCACCTAAGATATACACAAAGCGTGAGTTTGATATGTCTAGTGAGCAGAAAAAGGCATACGACTCTATGAGAAAAAACGCCATAGCATTCTTAGAAGAAACAGAGGCTACAACCACTTCCGTTATCACCCAGCTTATCAGACTACACCAGATATCTTGTGGCTACCTACCAATGGATGATGAAACTATTGTGGAGTTTGAAAATACCCGGTATTCGGAACTTCTAGAAGTTCTTGACGAAGCTCAGGGAAAGGTGATTATTTGGGCCAATTATCGACATAATATATTTATGCTCGAAAGGCTGCTAAAAGAGAAGTATGGTAAGGACAGCCTAGTCACCTACTTTGGAGATACAAAAGATGATGACAGGCAGACAAATGTTCAGCTTTTCCAGGATGCTGCCTCCCCGGTTAAGTTTTTTCTAGGTAACACCCAAACTGGCGGCTATGGGATCACGCTTACTGCGGCGAGCACTGTTGTTTATTACTCTAATAACTATGACCTAGAAAAACGAATGCAGTCGGAAGACAGGGCGCACCGTATTGGCCAGCATCACCCCGTTATTTACATTGATCTTGTGTGCCGAGACACGGTTGATGAGAAAATAATTAAGGCGCTGCGGAATAAGATAACTCTTGCTCGCGCTGTAACAGGAGACGGTTGGAGAGAATGGATATGATAGATATTATGCGGAATAACCCAGTGGCTTTAATGATTTCTATTGTGTTCGTTTTTGCAATATACCTAGCGGGCCTAAAAGTATTCAGAATTTCCTGTGTTGATCCTATTATGGTCAATACTGTGTTAAGTGGCTTAGAACATAGAGTAAAAGAAGCGGAAAGCAACTCCAATCAAATGATGAACCTTTACTTCAAATTCGCCCTGCCGTAATCCCGTTTACATAGCCGCCGCAGTTTTTTATAATATATGTAGAAAGGCATAAAATGAGTTCAGTTTTTATCACACAGGAAGTCGAAGGGAGGAACTTTTTTCCGGCTAGACGGTACGGGACACTGGTTCCTTTGCTTCCTTCAAATGCTCAAGTTGTTTTTTCATCTGAGCCTGCTACTAGAAAAATAAAAAGAGCTTTGTCAAAGTTTTCAGACAAGGATTTTTTGCTTTTATCGGGCGACCCTATCATCATGGGGCTTAGTATGATGGTTGCCTCTGAGATGAACAGGGGTTACATAAAGCTTCTAAAGTGGGATAAGCATGAAAAGGACTACTACGAAGTTGTGGTAGACTTTTTTAACAAGAAAGGAGAAAGCAATGGTTGACGTATTTGCTGAAATGGCACAAGATGCCATGAAGTCGCCAGAAGTTCCAACAGATAAGAAACTAGAAGGGTTGGCGGCAATCGTCAACAAACAGTTGGACTTAGAGCAAAAAGTAAAAGATTTTGAAGACCTACTAAAGCAATACAAAAAGGACTTACTCATTATCCAAACTCGTGAACTTCCAAACGCTATGCAGGAAATCGGCTTCACCGAGTTGAAAATGGCGGACGGTTCCCAGATAACGGTTAAGCCGTTTGTCAGCGCTAGTATTCCAAAAGATAAGAAGCCTGAAGCATACAGTTGGCTCCATCAAAATGGACACGGCGATTTAATTAAGCACCTAATCTCAGTTAACACTGGGCGTGATCAAAAGCAAGCCGAGCAAGTTCGCGAGGCATTGTCTAAAATCAACATGGTGCCTTTGGAAGTTGAGAAAGTGGAACCACAGACCCTTAAGGTTTTTATCCGGGGTCAGGTCGAAGCGGGACAGCCCATACCGCTAGAGCTCTTCGGAGCATATCTTGGGCAGAAAGCGACCATTAAGAAAGGATAAACTATGGCTAGAAGTAAAGAAGTAACTAAGAAAGAAAATGGGTTGCCAGTCGCACTAGAACAAGAGATGGCTGGTGATGCAGGTGATGGAGCGCAAGGAATCACAACGGCAGACATGGCAATACCGTTTCTGCGTATCCTGCAGAAAATGTCACCGCAAGTAAGCAAGCGGGATGGAGCCTATATAGATGGTGCCGAAGAAGGCATGATTATCAACACAGTTACGAGCGAACTATCCAATGAACTTAGGGTTATACCGTGTGAATTTAACTTTAAGATTATTGAGTGGAAGCTCCGTGACGATGGCGGCGGGTTTGTAGCTTCTTTTTCTAGGGGCGAACAGCTACCCAACACTACCCCAGATGATAGGGGTCGTGCCATTACCGACGCTGGCACTCAGCTTTCGGATACGGCTGAGCATTATGTTCTTGTGCTTTTTCCAGATGGGCATACTGAACAAGCCCTCATTACTATGAGTGGCACTCAGCTTAAGCATAGTCGGAAGTGGAATAGCCTTGTTCAGCAACAGATGGTCCAAACTCCGGAAGGGCAAAAGATCGCCCCAACCTACAGCCGAATCTACACCCTAACCACGGCTGGGGAATCTAATGATAAAGGGGATTGGAGTGGTTGGAATATTAAGCTTGAAGGTATGGTAGAGGACATTGATCTTTACCGTTCCGCTAAGTCTTTTTCCCAATCTGTCTCGCAGGGTACTGTCAAGGTTAAACACACTAATCCGAACGAAGAAGCCGACGTACCATTCTAGCCATAGCTCATTAACACCCACCCGTCGAAAGGCGGGTGGGACTTACTCGGGGGGGCTATGCCCACAACAGCAGAAAGATTCATGCGGTTATTTGCCGGGATGGAAGAAGCCCACGGCGAATACACACTGCCAGATAATGACACGGGAGAAGATGGTAAAAAGAAAAAGGGCCAAGCCCGCACGATAAGAAAACCCCCTACAGACGAATTGTGGGAGTTCCATCTAGAGGGAAAGAAGACACTAGGTATTATCCCAATACGCGCAGACAACACTTGTCTGTGGGGGGCCATAGATATAGATGACTATACACTGAACTTAATTAACTTCTCCAAAAAGGTCTATAAACTCAACCTCCCCCTGGTCCCCTGCCGATCCAAGTCAGGTGGGTGTCATTTGATTTTATTTCTTAAAGAAGCAGTAGAAGCAAAACAAATGCAGTTGAAGCTGGCCGAGATTGCCGGGGGATTGGGTTTCGGTCAGTCGGAAATATTTCCCAAGCAGTCTAAGGTTCTTGTGGATAAAGGAGATCTTGGGAACTGGTTGAATATGCCCTATTTCGGGCGAGACGCCACCACGAGATATGCCCTTGATGAAAAGGGAGAGGCTATCAGCACATTAGACTTCTTACAGTTGGCTGAAGATTCACGGCTAACTATAGATCAATTTGATGAGCTAGAAGTTGTAAAGGCTGATGGTGAAATAAAGAATGGTCCTCCTTGCTTACAGGCTTTGATTGATCAAGGGTTCCCAGAAGGAACAAGGAATAACGGACTATTTGCCTTAGGAATCTACTGTAAGAAAGCCTTCCCTGATAAGTGGGAAACAGAGCTAGATAAATTAAATGAAAAGTATATGGACCCACCGCTGGAATCCAAAGAAGTCCAAACTATAGTGAAGCAGCTTTCAAGAAAAGAATATAACTACAAGTGTTCAGATCAACCGCTAGTGTCGTTTTGTAATGCGATGATATGCCGTACTCGCCCATTTGGGATTGGCGGAGGGGCAATACCCATCATGCAAGGGTTGTCTAAAATACCTACAGATCAGCCAGTTTGGTTTCTTGATGTGAATGGTACAAGGCTTGAACTGTCAACAGAAGACCTACAAATTCAAACACGATTTCAAAAGGCTTGCATGAATGCTGTTAACTATATGCCTCCCCAAATTGCGGCAAAGCAATGGCAGAGTATTATACAGAACCTGTTGGATAATTGCGAAACATTAGACAAGCCCGTTGGGGCCGGTATTGAAGATCAGTTTAATGAATTAGTTAGTGGATTTTGTGCCGATAGTAGGTTGCGTGCAAATGGTAAGGAAGAGCTTTTACTCGGCCGTCCTTGGCTTGGGGTAGATCCTAGTGATGAAGAAACTCCTAGGGTATTTTTTAGATTAAGAGACTTAGATGAATTTTTAGTAAGAAATAATTTTCGCTTTTACACAAGATCCCAGATCATATCAAAGCTGTCCGGTAAAGGTCTTGGGGCTAAGTCATACTTTTTTAGAGTCAAAGGCACGGGTGTTAATGTATGGCACATTGATGAGCCAGAGGAAATAGACAGCCCCTTTGAAATACCAGATATGGGTGGAGATGTTATTTAGGCCCGAAATAATAATTGGTCCCCCTGGGACTGGGAAGACAAGAACCTTATTGGGAGAAGTTGATGAAGCCTTGCAAAATGACGTCCATCCCAACCGTATCGGGTTCTTGGCCTTTACAAAGAAAGCTGCCGAAGAAGCTATTGAAAGAGCTAAGGCCCAATTCAACTTCTCTGCTAGTGAAATGCCCTATTTTCGAACACTGCACAGCTTTGCATTTCGATCTTTAGGATTAAAAAAGTCTAGGGTACTTGGGAATAAGGACTTACGGGAATTTGGAGATATACTAGGATTGCGCCTTACAGGGTTGGTGAATGCAAAGGAGGGAAGTGTTTACGGCTACACCAAAGGCGACAGAGCCCTGTTTATCTCTTCTCTCAGTCGTCTTCGTCGAGTTAGTATTGAAAATCAATGGCGCATCATGGGAGATTACATTGGGTGGCGTGAAGTTGAGCGAGTTCATAAGGGGCTTATCAAATATAAGCAATCTAGAGGATTATTTGACTTTACAGATATGCTGGAGACATTCATAGAAAGAGGAGCGGCCCCCGAGTTGGATCTACTGCTAGTAGACGAAGCGCAAGATCTCTCGCAACTGCAATGGCAGATGGTTGCCAAGTTAGCGGGGAGCTCTAAAAGGGTGGTTGTTGCTGGAGATGATGACCAAGCTATATTCCAGTGGGCTGGGGCTGATTTAAAGTATTTTATAGGAATGAAGGGGGACGTGCGGGTTTTAGAAAAGTCTTATCGCACACCCCAGATCATACAGAACTCCGCCCTATCATTGATAACTAGGGTATCATCACGTAGAGAAAAACAGTGGGCTTCAAGAGAAGGTGAAGGCACTATTTCATACCATACAGCCATCGATAATATTGATATGTCTAAAGGAACTTGGCTGGTACTGGCGCGGAACAACTATCTTCTAGAGGAAACAGAACTGCTATGCCGAAGACAGGGCCTGATCTACGAACGCCATGGGAAACGGTCTGTTAGTACAACTTCTTTGGAAACAATAAGGGCGTGGGAAAATTTAAGAACAGGAGCCACGGCAAACTACAGGGAAGCTCAAAGCATTCTTCTAATGATCACTGGGAAGAAAGTTACCCTACCAAGACACACAAGCTACACTTTAAAAGAATTACAGACTACCTATGGGATTCCTAATGAAGGTATTTGGCATGAAGTGTTTCAAAAAATGTCCTTATATGAGCGAGCGTATTTGATAGCAGCAAGGAAGCGCGGGGAGAAGCCTTCAACATCTCCCCGGATACGCCTTTCAACTATACACTCAGCAAAAGGCGGCGAAGCCGATAATGTAATCCTATATAGTGACATGGCCCATAGAACATTTAAGGATATGCAATTGATGCCAGATAATGAAAAGCGAGTATTTTATGTAGGGATGACGAGGGCTAAGGCGAACTTATTTATTATTGTTCCACGGACAAAATACTTCTTTTCAGACTTATAGGAAATGTTATAATAGTTTCAGAATTTAGGAAGTAATATGAGATTAATCTGCTAGTTCAGTTTAGGAGATTCCCCGTCTTATTCAAAGATGGTGGAAGGAGGGGCAATAGCCCAAGGTGCAACTAAAGGAGAAGAGGACTATGCTGACCGATAAAGTAGGAGTTAAGGCAGAGCGGAAACCAGCCGAAAAGGTAGACCCCGCTGCGATTATCAACATCAACGACAAGTACGACGGTACGATGCGTCGGGCAGGCACGAAGGTCGCGTCCTTGTACGACCAATACAAGAACGGCGATACCGTGGCTCAATGGCTGGCCAAGGTCAAGTCTCTTGGCGGAGGGTTGGGTAATCTCCGGAAGGATGTTAAGCTCGGAAGGATCATCCTGAAGAAGGCTGGTTAAGTTTAATAGTGTGGGGGATCCCCCCGGTCCCCCACACTCTTTATAGAAAGTAGTGATATCGTGGGGGTTGTATGAATTAGGTGGGGCCGATAAGGAATTCGGCCCCACTGCTTCATAAGGAGTAGAAATGAGAACTAAAGAATTTTACAGCTTTATGGTCAAGCGTGAAAACATCCGTCTTCGCAAGGAAGCTAAGGAACCCTGGCCATGGACCGAGGATAAAATACTCCAAACATATAAATTCACCAACGTGAAGCGAGAGCATGACCGCACCACCAAGTGGATGCGTAACCATTGGACCAGACCCAATGAACTGATGCCGTTGAATATGCAGCTTTTCAATTGCGCTCTATTCCGATACTTTGGAACCATTGAATTTGCCAAGGATATTGGCTGGCAGAAACAGTGGGGTGGGGCTAATCAAGCCTTTGTTAAAGGAAAAGCTAAACGAAGATTAGCATGTAAGGAAAAAGTCTTTACAGGGGCATATGTGATTACCAACCAGGGAATCTCTGAACCGAAGCAAGAAGTAGTTGTTGACAGGTTCCTGACACCTTTTTACAAGGCTTGCCCGAAGCTTACCATGATTGCCAGAAAAACTTCGCGGTGGCAGGCGGTAGCCGAAGAGATGATGAAACTTCAGGGATTTGGCGGTTCAGGATTTATGACAAAGGAAATACTACAAGACGCTTTGCGTACACCAGTTTTCCAAACCTGTATTGATCGGAATACTTGGTGCCCTATTGGTCCTGGTGCCAGACGTGGATTAGCCAGGGTATACGACCTTCCTGTTAAAACTAGATTTTCTGATACTGACGGCCTTAGTAATATGCTGGAGCTGTTTGATGAACGAGGAGATTATTGGCCAAAGGATATGGTAAAATTAGAACTCCACGATATACAGTTCCAGCTCTGTGAGTTTGATAAGTATGAACGGGTAAAGCTTGGTGAAGGTCGTCCACGATCAAGGTATAAGAACAAAGGGAAGGAAAAGGTATGAAAATATTAACTGTATTTCACGACCTTAACGACCTTGGCGGTATAATCAATAATCAAGAACACCTTCACCTGGGGTTTCTTGAACTAGGGCATGATTCCGACGTTTGCAAGCTGGTGTGGAAAGATGAAGTTCGCAACCGAACAACCAGCGGCAAAACGGGGTTGGTCATGGGTAGTCAAGGTATGAGGCTAGACCAACGTGGCGGTTGGGTCTGGCCTACGAAGCGTATCATACCCTACAAGGGAAAACGCAATATGGATAAGTGGAAGGCTTTTGCTTCCACATTTGACTTAATCATATGGCAGATCCCTGTGCCATCCAAGAATAAGAATAACCTGGGGAATCATGAATGGCCGGAACTCTACAACGTGCCGGTAAAGCAGATCGCCTATATCCACGATGGGCATTTCCCAAAACGGTATCCCTGGCTCTACGCTATTCGTCACCACCTTTGCGGTGTCGCTGCCACCCACCCATGCGGGTATCATAGTCTAATTCATATGGATCTTCCTCGCGCCCTAGCCTTTACTGCTCAGGCTGATCAAGGCTACCGGGATGCTGGGGAAAGCTGGAAGGATCGTTTGCCGGGGTGGTTTTCGCTACAGACATTTAAGGGTTGGAAGCGGGTGGATGAACTTGTACGCGCCGTACCTTATATGAAAAATTGCGACCCGATGCGGTTGGCTGGCGGAGGTATCCAATGGTATTACATGACTTCCAAGGATAAGTGTAAGGACGACTACCTTTGCAGTATAAAGAAGGATCCAGACCTAGAACCTGGGCTGGTTGGAGAACGGATATGGAATAGAGCAATTGGCAATGGGCTTGACTACATGGGGTACATTCAAAACGATATGCGTGAAGCAGCTTTGTCTGAGGTTCGTTTTCTCATTGATCCTAGCTGGTCTCATAACTTTGCTCGTTATGGTGATCACCCCAACCGAACTTCTATTGATGCTGTTATCAACGGCGTCGTACCTATTGCAAGGAATCACGGAATCGCTGGGGCAGACGATGGCATTGGAGAATTCTTTAAAAATCAGGTAAACTATGTCATGGTGCCGTGGGACGCTACTCCAAAACAGTTTGCTGAGATAGTAGACGACACAATGGATATGCCGAAGGCTGTGTGGGAGGATATGCTTGAAGAAGGGCGCAAGGTGGCACGTCTTTGGGGCCAAATTCCCGTAGCGCAAACATTTATCGACTTGTATAATGGGGTACCCGCTGGCGTTTATAAGAAAGTAGAAGATGTGGGGACATTTAACGAGGAAGTGTTCAATAAAGGTGGTGAGGTATTTGACACCTTCTTTTGTGGTGAGAAATAATGCAAACATTCAACGTTCGGAATGTAAATGAAGCCTACGCTGTAGGTATCAATGCCTTGTTGGCCACGGGGGTGCCGGGGGCTAGTCGGGTGAGCGCTGTACGGGCCTTCGACGGGCCAGTTACTACGTCCTACCGCCAGCCCTGCGAGCGCGTTTTGTTTAACGAGCAACGTGACGCTAACCCGTTCTTTCATTTCATGGAAGGGCTATGGATGTTAGCTGGTAGGGAAGATGTTGAATGGATTAGCCAGTTCAATAGCCAAATTCAAAATTATAGCGACAATGGTAAGACCTTCCACGGAGCTTACGGTTATCGCTGGCGGTATCACTTTGGCCTAGACCAACTGCAAGAGCTTATTGCCCATCTTCATGCAGAACCAAACAGCCGCCGTGCCGTTCTATCAATGTGGAACCCAAGCGCTGACCTAACCGTTGATAAGTTGGACGGGCACAACGGTGGACTAGACATCCCCTGTAACACCACCATCGCTTTTCGTATCCGTCAGGATGGGAAGCTGCACATGACAGTATTCTGCCGCAGTAATGATATGATCTGGGGGGCCTATGGCGCGAACGCGGTTCATATGTCTATGCTCCTGGAATATATGGCAGCTTTCCTTGAAGTAGAGGTTGGGGAATATCACCAAATTAGTAATGACATGCATGCCTACCAAGATATTCTTGATAAAGTAGGAAAGCCTGATCCTCACCCTATATGCCCTTATGAAATGGGTCATGTTCGCACGTTCCCATTGGTTGACGACCCCGGTTCATGGAACATGGATCTTGCGAACTTTATGATGGACCCTGAGCAAAATCAAATGTTCAGAAATATTGTGTTTTCTGAAGTTGCTCGCCCTATGTATTGGGCATGGAAGGAATATAAGAATAAAAACTACCTAAGAGCGTTAAGCGCAGTGGATCATATTCGCGCTGAAGACTGGCACAAGGCTTGTAAGCGGTGGATATCACGGAGGACTGTAAAACATGCGGAGAAAACGGCAGGGGGGAAACGTCCTGCGTCATCACACATCCAGGCCGATTCAGGAACAGACGGTATCGGACC